>Ga0272445_1001039_pt1 | contig 23034 bp, 26 predicted proteins | sample YNPCB0031_FD_194404 | JGI IMG/M metagenome (GOLD analysis project Ga0272445, IMG submission 194404) | Hot spring sediment microbial communities from Yellowstone National Park, WY, United States - YNP-CB-003-1 | ecosystem: Environmental > Aquatic > Thermal springs > Hot (42-90C) > Sediment... | reverse complement strand
CAGCTGGGAGGATCAGCGAGAACTTCAGGAAGCGCGTCGTCTGGGAGGTGGGAGCGTACGGTTCCCTGAGCCCTGCGACGAAAAAGACCATGTTGTAAATCCCCCAGAAAAGATAGAAGAAGGTTATGGTGTACGCCAACACCGTAAGTGCCGTTTTGGTGAAGGCGTAAAAGGAGAATACCACAATGATCAATAACAAGAGGAAAACGTAGAACCTTCGCCTTCTCAAAAAACGAGGTATGCGAGTCATAGTCTCTCGAGGAGATCGAAGATCTTTGCGACCATCTCGGCCTCGTTTTCGAAAACCACAACTTTTACCAAGTCTCCCGGATAGAGGGCTTGGATGCGTTGCTCCACGTTTCCCTCCAATTTGAAGAACTTGGCTACCCCCTCAGCGTACTCCTTACTCATCAGGACCAGTATCGGTAATTGAAGGTCGAGGGCGAGTGAGAGCGGCCTGGAGACGGCGTCAGGGCTGATGTTTGACGTGTTGAAGACCAGCAGCGCGAACCTCTTCCCTGGCTTGTGGACAAGCAAGTCGACTATGTACTCTGCACGAGTTACGGTACCCTTCACGACCGCGAAGGGCTCGGCCTTGTAACCACGGGAGTTGAGGACCTCGACCAGGTCGAGAACCTTCCAAGCGGCGGATTCGCGGAGCTCTTTTGAGGGCTCGTAGACCACGACTGGCGACCTGTGGAGCGCGAGTTCGTCGAGTCTGAGCACGTGGCCTTTGGAGCAGGTGAACTCGATCAGCGGAAACTGGAATATGTTCAAGCAGTTATTGCACTTGTAACTTATCCCGGGCCTGCCGTAATCGACGCCCACCACCTTCAGCGGTTTTTCGCACACTGGGCAGGTCAATCCTTCCGGCCTTCTGAACGCCGATATGTCGTCGGCATAATGGCATTCGTAATGTATGACGATGTCCACCTTGAGGAGGTCCTGAGAGTTGCAGTTGGGACAGTAGACGTTGAGGGAGAGGTCGACGTCACCGCAGATAGGGCAGTTGGGGAAGGCGATGTGTTCCTTGATCCTGAAGAAGCCGCGCCTGATAAGGGAGAGGAGCTTGTCCTCGCGTATCGTCAGCTCTCCGATGTTGTATACTATTCCGATGCCCTTGATGTGTTGGGGCCTGACCTCCTGCCCCTCCTTCAGCACCAGGTTGAGTAGCTCCAACTGCTTCAGCTCCGTCAGCGACTCGTCGTCCCTGATCGACATCTCTCCGATCTTCCTCCAAACTGCCCGTATCGGCACCCCGTTTAATTATTGTTACGGACTTGAAAACCTAGAACGCTCCTCAAGTACGCCCAGCAAGCCGACGTAGAGAAAAGGTAAAACGAGCGTAGCGTCGGCCTTCAAAAATACCGCCCTGGCCTTGGGTGCGACCTTTCCCCAGCTCTGGGCCTCCTTAGGCCTGGCTCCGCTGAGGCTGCCGTCGTACTCGTCGGAGCTCGTGATGTAGACCGCGTAATCGAGGCCCTCGCCGCCGAACTGGCTCCACCAGAGGGCATGGTGCTTGGAGATCCCTCCGCCGACTATCAGGGCTCCCTTCACCTCATGTGACCACATCAGGTCGTCGAGGAGGTCCTGATCCCTCGCAACATCGACCTGAACCCCTGACCTCTTCCCGTAAAGCCAGAGGTTATAACCAACGGCGCCGTCGTAGATACCAGGAACCACCACAGGTATTCTGTTGACGTGTGCCCAGTAGAGGATCGAGTCCTCCGATTTGAGCAGCTCCCCCAGCTTCCAGCACACCTCGTACGTAGACAGGACCGTTCCTGGAGCGAGGGACTCGACGAAGGACCTCACGAACTTCTCTATCGCGAGGCCGTAGCTCTCGAAGGGGATGAAGACGTTGCCGAGCCTGTGGATCTGCCTGTTCCGGAGCTCCACGTCGTCGGCGTCAAAGGTTCCGTGATAGTAGGTGGAGAGGGTCCGGGCTATGTCGTGGTCTATGGCGCCGCACGTTGTTATGACGAGGTCGAAGAGCCTCCTCCTGACCATGTCGGCGAAGACGCCGCGCAACCCTGTCGAGACGAGGTTGCCGGTGAAGGTCAGGATCTTGAGGCAGCCCTCGTGCTCCATCATAGACGCGAGCACTTCGAGGCTCCGTGCCAGGTGGGGTCCCATGAACCCCCCCATCTCGCCCATGCGTTTCACGACCTCCAGCACGGACGAGCTGGCCGAGAGCTTCAGGTCCCTTACCGGCTCCACGCGCCGAACACCAACGCAGTCGGCTTTAAGAGAGAAGTGCAGGATTGCCTTGACCGTCAAGGTCCGATCCACCTCGGTTGCAAGCTTAAAAGCAAGGACAAGCGCTAAGCTTCCCCATATAGATCACCTGACATCCCTTTAACGTTGTAACAGCTCGTCATAGCTGATAGTCTCTCCTGTGCGCAATTTTCCGGTAGCATCTCCACCACCAACCTTTCTCGTCGTGGACCTTAGACCTGTTCGGAAACTTTGAACTGCAATAAGGACATGGTTGATCCTTAACTATCCTGATAAAAGGCGCTATTGAGTCCGGATTACTTGTTCTGCCACGATTTACTCTGAAGAGCCTGCCTAGTGCATTCATTACCCTCTTCACGTCAACACCTCCTCACGCTATCGCACATGAGGACCAACCGCACTCAAGGCACGTGGTGCATCCACCCTGACGGGCCAGCATCCTGCTACCGCATTCCGAACATTCTTCTGGGAGTTCTCGGGGGAAGGCCGATGGGCCTGCGGGAGCCATAAATGGTTCTCGAGGACGCGGCCTGATGCCCGGCCTGCCTCTCTCTTCGGGGAGACGAGGTGAAGAAGAAATGAGGAAGAAGGTCAACGAAGAAGCGATGCTTGAGCAGAGGGCTAAGGAAGAGGCGCTGAAGAAGGAGGCGTTGGGCTTCTACCGACAGCTGAGAGAACGCGGTCTCAAACCGTTTGATGGCGCATCGATCGACTTCCACAGAAAGAGAGATCCAGTAGTCTTCGTCCCAAGAGAGACTCCGCTGATAACTGCTGTAAAGAAAGAGGAGCTACTGAAATTCTTGATGGCAAACGACATCCGCAGAGTGCTTGTCGATGCATTGTTTCCGAGCCGTGTGCCAATACTTCAATCGTTGCTGGAACACGGTATAGAGGTCTACGTTCTAAGGCGACCGTCGGCGCTGAGCGGGTTCAAAGCGATGCTGGAAAGGAGGTATAACAAGAAAAAGCGGGACGACAATAACAACGACAACAACTACATCAAAATACCGCGAAAGAACGACTTCGTAGACGCAGTCGCTTTGGCATTTACATGGCCGAAGTTCCACCGACGGATCGATCTTCGCTACATTAAATGCTGGAGGGCAATGAATAAGTGGAGGCGGGTATACACGATCTTCACAAAAGTCCAGCAGATGGTTGAGGACTTGGAGGGTGACGAAATTCCGGTAACTCTGCACGAGGACAAAGTGATTAAGAAGGCGAGGGAGTTCGTCGATATCACCGAGGTGCATTACCCAGAAGTGCGACGAGTGTTTGAGAAGATCAGGATACCGGACGCTGACATTATCGCCCAGGCTTTGTGCTGTGAAATAGTCCTCGAAACCTATCACATCGAAAAGGTCTCGGACGTATTACGGAAGGCAGGAATCGGAATACATTCAGTGCCGAAGAAGAAGGTAAGGAGGAGGAAGAAAGAGGAGGTCGAGAAGACAGAGAATAGGCCGAAGAGGAAGGTGTTCCAATACGATGGGAAACTCCTTTTCGCCGCCAATCAGCTGGCAGTCAAGTTGTTCCATCTCAATCCGAGGAAAGAGCCGGAAAAGGTAATGCTGAAGACGAAGAAGTTGCTGGAGGAGATCTGGAGGTGCTCCAGAGAACTCCAGATGACAGAAGAGAACGGCCGGGTGGGGGAAGCCTTGGGGGTGTCCGGCCCCTCTCGAAAGGGAGGGTTTCGGCTTTAGAGACCCGCCCGCATGGGCTGGGGCCCCTGCGGAAGCAGGGAACCCACGTTAAGAGACGGCACCTTCCAAGGCCCCAGACACCCGGTCGTGCTGACAACTACTTCAGCCACGTCTAACCCCACCCTTTTCACCCTCTTATGCTCACGAATTAACCGCGTCTATGGGCTCCACACTTTTAAAGCTCCATCACTCTAAGACCCCAGGAACCCTTCTCGGGACTGACGGGCCATGGGCAGGAGATTACCGTTCGACAGGAACAAGAAGTTGCTGGCAGATATGGCGACGCCCCCTCAACGTTAACGCGAATCGGTTCACGGAGGTTTTGTTTCAAAGGCTTGAACACAAGATCCACTTTTTAACGTGGATCCTATAACGTGGGAGGTATCAGATCTCGAGGCCGAAGGCCCGGGCGAGGCGCATGAAACGCTGGAACTCCTCGACGAAGCGGAGGCCCTTCTCGGTCACGTAGAAGAGCGAGGGGTCGTCCTGATGCCTCGCGAGCAACCCCTTCTCCGCCAGCTCCTCGAGGTACCTCTGGAGCCTGTCGTATGGTAGGTTGGCGTCGCGCATTATCGCGGCTATCCTCGCATGCCCCTGGTTCAGGACCGCGTTCAGTATGTCGTAGTAGATCCTCACCCTTGACCTGTAGGTCTTCCTCAACCCCTCATCGCCTCTAGGGAACCCCAGAGGATGAGGAGGAGGGAGAGGAGCTGGGCCGCATGGCCTGCGAAGTAGAGCAGGAAGCTCAGCGGCGTCAGGGCGAAGAGCAGGTGGCTTGCGAGGAGGGCCCAGAACCCTCCGGCGACGCTCCCCGAACCCTTTGAACCGGTCCTCATCCAGTTGACCGTTGAGGCGATGACGACGTAAGCCAGGACCACGACCGACATCAGCTCGAAGGCGGGATTGTAGATCAGCAGGAGCGGAGGTGGAACGACAGCCGCCTGCACACCGCTCCTCGACGCAGGGCGGAGAACGTACGCCAGGACGAAGACCAGGTAAGCCGCGAGCCTGACGAACGAGTAGAGGAGCTCGACCTGAAAAAGATAAGGCGCGAGGGACCAGCTCAAGTCCCTGCCGAAGAAGCCGAAGAGAGCCGCTCCGATGGTGAGTGCCCTCACCAGCATCGCCCCACCCATCAGCCCGAAGCCAGCGCTCAGGAGGACGAAGGTGCTCGAGCCGAGCCTCAGGTGGGCCCGGAGGAAGCTGAGGGAGATGAAGATGCAGATCGCGAAGCTGATGAGCTCGAGCACAACGTCAATCCTGATGACGTTGAGCAGGAAGCTGAACATCACCTATCGGATTTCAGGCCCGCTATAACTAGTTCCGTCAGAATTAGCAAGAAAACCATGGTTGTGCCCTATGAGAGCCCATAGACGCGATGAGCTGGTAAGTATAAGGGGGTGAAAAGGGGTGGGTATTAGGTTACGGCTGTGTGGTTATCTGTCGGCCGGGTATCTGGGGCCTGGGCCGGAGGAACTCAATTGACTCCTGCTTTTGCAGGAGGCCCCGCCCAAAGGGGCGGGGATGATAGCGGGCGAACCCTCTCTTTTCGAGAGGGGCCGGCCCTGAGGCTTCCCCCACCCGGCCGCTTTCGATTTCAGCTTTCATCTTCTGTGCCTTCCTCCAGATCTTTTTCGCCAATTTCCTCGCCTTCATCTTAATCTTCTTTTGGTCTTCGTCTTTGTAAGGATCAAGGTGATAGACTTTCACAGTCAGCTGAATGAGTGCTCGGTTCAGCGCTCCATCGTGAATGAACGGCTTCTTCCTTTGCTTTGCTGGCGGACTTCCTGCGACACCGATTCCCGACTTGACGAGGTATCCAGCGAGAGAGTCGCAGTTCATCGCCTCCAGTAGAGCCTCACAATAATAAGCTTTCGCGATATAGTCGTCCTTAATCTCGAATTCCTCGAAGTCCTTGTCGAAGTTTGCTTCGGGATAGATCATCTGGACCTTCCTGACGAACAACTTAGCCTCCAACCTCTGGACTTCTTCCAATAATTGTTTCACCTCTTCCAGCTTGGCATGAATCATCTCGCGAATTCTCCTCAGCTCCTCGTCTTTTTCGTCTTCTTTTGACCCCTCCGAATTGTTGGCCTTATCTCTCTGTAGTAGGACTTGGTAGTTCATTTCGGCATCCCTCCACTCAACCATTGCTTCCCATGCTTTGAGGAACCTGGAGTCAACTAATGCCCACTTCCTCGGTGGTGTGAATGCCAACAGGACTGCGTCGTATTTGTCTGTCTTGGGAACTATTATTCCGTGCTTCTCCAACTCTTCCTTCATGCGCTTGATATATCCAGGTCTTCTCAAGACGTAAACTTCGATCCCTGCGTTGCAGAGTTCAGCGAGAATTGGCGCCTTTTTCTTATTCAGCGCATCAATCAATACGCTTGTGATATTTCTCTCCTTTAAGAAGTCTAAGAGCTTTTGGGTCTCTACTTTCGTAACCGAGTTGTCGTCCGGTATGAAGATGAAGGCAGGCTTCTTCGGATGGAAGTCAATGCTTGCACCTTGAAACGGCTTCCGACCGAACTGTTTGCAGTAATCGACAAGTTCTCTGACGTCTTTGATCTTTACGACCTCCTTGGTCTCCTTCTTCGCAGTCCCTGTCTTCTTGGTCCTCTTCGCTTTCGCCTTAGATGTCATCTCATCTCACCCCTCTCCAATCTCAACTCGAACTTCGCCATGAATGGTTTGCCTGTTTGCCACACTTTTTCTCCGCGGACATGGATATGGCCGTACTGAGTTATGGCGAGGCAGTACTCCTTTATAATTATAGCTATTGCAGTTCCTCGGTCCTCAAATGTGACGATTGGTTTGCACGGCTTCGCATTCTTGACGGCAATCCCCGTTAACCCGAGTGCCACTTCAATACCTCCTAAGATAATGTCGGCGATCCAGTCGTCATGCCCTCCTTTCCAGATCATCTTCAATGTCATCACATCTCGTCCTATTTTCATCTCATCTCACCTCCGTCCCCGTCTCCCCGGGGGAGAGAGGCAGGCCGGGCATCCGGCCGCGTCCTCGAAGGCCACCCCCTGATAGAAGGACTTCAGAGGGGGCCCTCAGGGGAGCCCAGTTGCTCCCCTCTACCCCCTCTGGGGCGGGGCATCGCTGTGGATTTCGCTGACAACAAAGTAATACTCGAGATTTTGTAGTTCTTGAAGGTCCAGCACCTTCCCTTCGGGAAGCCTCGTCTTCAGAACAAAGTGGACGATGATATCTCCGGGCTTTACTGAAACTGCTATCCTATTGAAAGGCACTTTGACGCCGAGCAACTCTGTTAGCAATATCGATGTGCTTTCGTGTCCTATCGCCGACGTGAACCCCTGGCTTAGCAGTTGTCTAACTTCATCGATATTAACCTTCTTCATCCGCACCCAGACTGAAGTCTGCTTCGACAAGTCGGCAGGGATGATAAGTGAATTCAGCAGATAGACCGTCATCACTCTCTCACCGTCACAATAAAATGACCAAAACCAAATCCGCACTGGTAGCAATTGGCCTCAACGACAATGCGCTTTCCCTGTTTCTCCAGCACCAACGCATCCCAATATACGGCAACTACCGTCGCTCCTGTGAGCAAAGTTTCTCTCTCCTTCTTGTCCCAAACCACTATTTCTTTCGGCTGTTCTTTCTGGCTCATCTTTCCCACCTCCCTTCTCCCCTCCAGGCAGGCTGCGTGCCCCCACCGACGTGTCCGGCCCCTGTCGGAGTGTCGGTGCCGTTGTAGTTCGTGGGGCCGATGCGTCTGCCTGCTTTCTCCCCCTCCCCGGGGCCCGGGGGCAAAAAGGTGACAGCCCCGGGGAGGTCCGGACTCATTGGACTCATTCCGGACACGCTCTCACCCTAGTCCTCCCTCGGCCTCCACCGGACCCCGCGAGACCTTTCCCCCTACTCGCTCTGGTCCGCCGTCCGGCGGCCTCACCCTTTCAGGGGATCTCGCGAGGCTGGGCCAGGAGGGTCACAGGGAGTTTTTCCCAGCGCGCCCACCCTGCCCGGAGCCAACCCCCAGACGGAGCCAACCGGCCCCGCCCGGAGGAATACCCCGAGCAGGGCCGGTGGCTTCAAAAAATCTGGAGGTTGGTTATGGAGGGGAGGAGGTTGTCAGCGGAAGCGGAGTCGTTGTAAGAGTTTCTGCTTGGCGTCGGAGACGAACATGGTGATCAGCGTTGCGGCACCAGTAGCCAGATAGACCTCAACGAAAGCCGTCGTCCGGAACAGGGCGATCATCGAGAGGGTGACCACCGTCGGGATCGCTACGATGGCGGCGGTGTCGATCATGAAGTCCACCAGTGGACCCAGTGCCTTCTTAAAGATAGTTTTCAGTTTCTCCGATAGCGCCTCCTTCTCTTCGTCCTCCCACTCGTCTTCCCATTCCTCCTCCTCGAAGGCCTCGTCCTTGACGACGCCCTCCTTCCAACCTGGAACCTCCCGGGCCCTCCGCTCCCTTATCGAATCGGCCATCCCGCTCATATCGAATCGCCACCGAGTTCCCCAGACATCGGGAGGAAGGGCCTTTCGGTTTCCGACATGGCCGATTCCCCGGGGGCGCCGGGGTAGCAGAACTACCGGTGACCTCCCGGAAGGGAGGCCCGGTCCAGCGCCCCTCCCCCTCGAGGCCTCCCCTGAGGAGGCCCCGGGGAAGTGAGAAAGGCTGAGATTGAGAAAGAGCGTAAAGCGCGCTGGTATGCGGAGCTTGAATCGCTCGACGGCACGAAGGTCGTCATCTTCTACCCGAAGGGAGGGGAAAGGGAGTTCAGGATCACGAGGGCAGAAGCTGTAAGGGCTGTGGAGGCCGCCGCCGTCCAGATTCTCAAAGAGAAGCTCGACCGAAGGCTCGAGGAGGAGTTTCTGGCGCCTGACAAATGTGATACTGTCATCCAACACTCCGACGATCACATGGAGATCGGGACTAAGTGCGTAGGGTATGCATTCGGCCTCTACGTCCATATAGAATACACCGTCGTCGAAAAGACGGAAGGATGTGTTGTCATAGGGACCGTAGTGCCGACAAGAGTAGAAGGGGTGGGAGAGTGAAGAAGGTAATAGAAGAGTGCCCTGAATGCGGTAGCAAGATGCTGGCAAGACAGGGAGGGTGCACCACGTGCCTTGAGTGCGGTTGGTCGTCATGCGCGATAGCGTGAGGGGATGAGCCATGAATATGCCAAGCGTTAGGGTCGTTCACGGTAAGGACGGTATCCCCATAATGGTCAGGGACGAGGAACCGTTTTTCGTAGATAGGTGGAGCGATGAGATAGGCAACGAATATATCAACGAGTATAGGCTCGTCTTCGACTTCAGGCAGGGCCTTTTCGTTGAGATCACCCAGAAGCTTGAAGGAAGTATAGGCTGGTTTAGTTGGGAAGTCACTCTCGACCAGATTGACGAAGATACTCTGATGAGGTTGAAGGAGAGCGGAAGGTTGGAGATCATGCATGAGAAGGTCAGAGAGATAATGCAACAGTTGACCGAGAATCTGGATTCGCTGTTCTTTGACCCGATAGGTGATAGGCGCCGGTCCTGTTACGTCTGTGGATCTGACGCCCCTCATGAATGCATTAGGTGCAACAAGGACGTTTGCGACCAGCATGCTATCTTTGCCGAGACAGAATACGAGGAGCCTTTGACCTATTGCCATGAATGTTTCTGGGGGGCAGTCGAGGAATGATGGGGATAAATAAAGAACGTCTTTGCATTATCATTGACAGGAGGAAGGACGCCCAACGATATCAGAAGCTGACTGATCACCTGAGAAAGCAAGGAAATGAGGTTCTATAACTCAATTGCACCGGGTTTTGCAGCAAAAAAGGAACGGGATGACGATTTGGTGCTATGCGAATTCAGGTCATGCGGTCGTCTGCTGCGAGCTGGCCGTCCTCGCCGGATGCCAGAGGCCCCTGCCCAAAACGGTGGCCGTGAGCCCGGTGTCGAGGTCCCTGATCTGCTGGACCATCACCGTCGTCCTAGTGGTTCCGTCAGGCAGCGTGACGGTCACCCTCAGCGCGTCGACCTCGATCCTGTCGTCCTTGCGGAGCTTCCCGTCGAAGACCAGCTTCAGCAGGCTCACCACCTTGTTGTCCACCACAAGGGCCATCGGGACCTTCAGGCTGATTGTTCCCTGGGGAGTGCTCAGCACCATCAGGCCCACGTCGAGGTCTGAGAGGGTGCCGGAGTATCGTACCTGCTCCTGCGTGACGGTCGCGTTCCTCCACCAGGGTCCTCCTCCGTGTCCTCCCCTGCCTCCTCGGACGAAGACGGCCTCGGAGTATCCGGTCACCGCCGGCAGTAGCGCCGCCACCATCAGCACCGCGACCGCGCCTATCGCCACTCCCACCAGCAAAGCCTTCCTGACCATCTCGGTAAGGAGGTCCCCGAGCCCGGATTAAAGGGCGGTGAACGAATGGTCTATGCGCTTCGAGGGCCTGAGCAATCGAGGCCGATCGTGATGTAGCGCGCCTCGGAGGTCTCGAGGACACCGGATACGGCGGAGGCGAGGTTCCTGAGGTTCAGCCCGGCCAGCTCCTCAAGACCCGATGCCTCCAGCGCCCTGAGCGCCCTCCTCAGCAGCCTCCGGTACCCGGCCTCGTCGCCCCGCTGGAGCTTGACGTGGGCAGCAGCAAAGAGTATGAGGCCGTTCAACGCCAATTTCTCCTTCCCCTCTGCCGACCTCCAGACGCCCTCAAGGACCTCATGGGCCTCCCAGTACCTGCCCTCGCCGACCAGCTTAACGGCCTCGCAAAGGGCCTCCCTCAGGGACCCCGGAGACCTCGTTCCTACGACTACTGCGTCGAGGACCTCCGAGAGGGCGGAGAGCCTACCGCGCACAGGTTCCAGATCCGTTGTGACAAGGTCGACCTCGATCTTCTCAGGGCCGATCCTGACGTCGATCACGTGCTCACAGAGGCCGCGGAGGAGCTCCCTTACCTCCCTCAGCAGCTCGTTGTGCTGGTCCGGGCCGATTCCCCAGTTCCTCAGAAAGACGATGTGCCTCCTGGAAGGCGACGCCATGACCGCAACTCGGTGCTCAGGGGGCTGAAGCTAAGGCTCGAAGGGCTGGAGGACCTGGCCTGCGGGCTTGACGCCCCGCTTCAGCAACCTCTTCACAACCCTCCTCCTCAGCGGATCCGGGATCCTGAGCTGGCGGTCGTTGTAGACCGAGGGGTGGTAGGGGTCGACGGCTATCACCTCGAACCAGTAGTACATGCTGTCGTAGGTGAGCGGGTAGCCGCCGAGGACGTGGAGGTTCGGGTGCCTCTTCCTGACGCGGTTTATGGCCTCCTCGAGCATGGTCACGTTCACCTTGTGCTTAACGACTCCGAGCGCCTTCGGTCTCCTTCCGGAGTCGGGCCTCGGCTTGGCGAACCCTCCCCTCCTGACCCTCACGCGGAAGACGACGAAGCCCTGCTTGTCCCTGTAGCCTATCTGCCTCGCCCTGTCGAGCCTGAGGGGCTTCTCGACCCTGACGACGGCCGGCTCCCTCCTCCACTTTATCCTCCTCTCCCTCAGCAGCTGTATCAGCTCCTGAGGCCTCTCGCGCCAGAGCTGGTTGATCCTCGCGTAGGCGCCGGGCATCCCCGTCTACCGCCCTCGACCTCCTAATGAGTCCTTTCACCGAACGAGGAGGGGAACGGCGGCGGAGAGGAACATCAGCAGCAGGTAGATCCCTATCGACCTCCTCATCAGCTCGGCGAGCCTCTCTACGAGCCTCTCACCCAGGACCGGAACGTCCCTGTGGACTACCTCCGTCACTAAGACCTCGGCCTCCTCCATCTCCCCGAGCGCCTTGGAGGAGAGCTGGGCGAAAGTTTCCACCAAATACTTCACGTCCACCGCCTCACCAACAGGCTTGTAACCGCGGCCTCCGAGGGCGACGCCGTTCACAGCGTGCGTGTCGGTCGTCAGGAGCTCAGCGTATTCCCATCCTTGTTCGCGCAGGACGTCAACTACCGCCGACCTCACGTGGGGCAGGGCGTTGTTCCCGTCGACCACAGCGATAGCCATCCTCCTCCCTCCCACCTCGATCCCGAGGAGCGAGAGGCCTGAGGGACCGATGCCCTCGTATGGGCCGTAAAGCTCGGGGACCTTTTTGACTAGGGCCACCCTCACCCGCCCTGAAACCCTCTCCGACCGCAGCAGCTCCTCGACCGCCTCCCTGATCCTCCGTAGCTCCTCCTCGCCCACCGAGTCGTAGCCGTCCGCGTACGAGTTGTGGGGGTCGATCACCCTCACACCCTTCTCTGAGAGGCGCTCCTCGAGCTCCGGCGGGAGGTCCTCCATCGGCTCAGGGTTGAGCGTGGGAACGACGAAGCTCAGCCCTCCTGCCTCGAACCCCATCACCTTAACGCCCTTCACCTCCCTCTGCGGAAGCAGCCTGAGCGACGCACCATCACCCACCCATGAACTGCCATCCAGCGATTCGGCCAGCTCCCTCGCGTCCCTCCTGACCTCTCTGCCGTCGAAGACGTCGGCACCGTGCCCCGAGCATCCCTTCACGACTAGGCCGTCGATGCCGCGCCTCGCCAGCTCCAGCTCCATCAGGTAGTTCATCATGGAGCTGCCCACGTTCCTGAACGGGCCGAAGTGGAACCTCGTCAGGACCAAAGCGATCCTCCTACCTGAGGAGCAACGGAAGAGGACGACGGTCGACCTGAAGTCCCTCCGCTCCATGAAGGGCCTCAGCTCCCCTTCGAGGACCTCCGCCCTCCCCCCAAGGATGACGCCCACGAACCCAGCCGTGAGCCGCATCGGCGAGAGGCCCTCGGCTCCGAGCGAGAGGAGCCCGACGCAGACGGTCGAGAGCGAAAGGCCCCAAAGGACCGAGGCCAGGGAAGGCAGGGCGAGCTCTTCCCTCGTCAGCCCTACAGCGACCCTCACCAGAGAGCCAGCGAACCCGGCAACGACCCCCTTCCACCTCCTCACGTCGAAGGTGGAGAGGACGGTGGTCCTGACGTAGGCCGAGAGCGAGAGGGAGGCGAGGAAAGCGCTGTAGGCGAGACCAGGCGATGAGGTCAAGAGCGCCGACAACGTTCCTATTGTAGCGCCGGCCAGCAGGAAGTAGTTCTCGAGGAGAGTCATCATGTTGAGCCTCCTGACGGTGGCGACGACGGACCTGCTGAAGGCTGTCCTCGAGGCGATGAGGTTGACCGCTATGGGTCCGATCCCCAGGGAGAGCAGCCAAAAGGCGAGCCCCGTTGGAGGCGGAATGCCGCCCTCGAGGACGATGCCGATCAGGACTGAGGTGACGACGATCAGGGCTGGCGCGAGCCTGGACCCGGGAGGCCTGAAGAGGTACCGGTACTTCGAGGCGATCCTCGACGTCGCATCCAACTCTACCCGTCCCAGGAACTCCCTGTATTAGAGGACCACTAGAACTGGGACTTACGGCGGAGGGCTGGACTCAGACGCGTAGCTCGTACACAGGCTTCGGAGACCAACCGGGAGGAAGGATCAGGTCCTCGACCGACCTTCCCGGCGGAACCATCGGGAAGACCTTCTCGTCCCTGCTGATCGGGACGTCCAGCACCACCGCCTGGTCGTTCCTTATGGCCCTCCTCACGTGGGCCCTGAGCTCCTCGTAGCTCTGGACGAAGTGGCCCTCGACGCCGAAGGCCTCCGAGAGCCTGACGAGGTTCGTTATGTCGGAGAAGTCGACGTCCTTGAAACGCTTCCGGTAGAAGAGGTCCTGCCACTGCCTCACCATGCCGAGCGAGCGGTTGTCGAGGATCACCGTGATCACCGGAAGGTCGTATTCGGCCACGTTGCTGAGCGTCTGGCAGGTCATCAGGAAGCTGCCGTCGCCGTCTATGTTGAGGACGACCCTGTTGGGCGCCGCGACCTTAGCTCCGAAAGCTGCCGGAAGACCGAAGCCCATCGTCCCGAGTCCCCAGCTGCTGATGAAGGTCCCCGGCTCCAGGACGCGGTAGAAGAGCTGGGCCCACATCTGATGCTGCCCTACGCCGGTCGTCACGATAGCCGACCTGGGCATCTCGTCCCTGAGGACCTTCACGACCTTGGGTGCCGAGAGGGCTCCCTCGTCGTTCTGCGAGAGCATGTACTCGTCGTAAGCCGCACCTATCTCCTTCAGCCGAGCAATCCAGAGCGGGTCCACGTCGGACCTTCCGGCCCGGAGGGAAGCGAGGATCTCGCCGAGGACGCGCTTAGCGTCGCCGCAGATGAAGACGTCTGGCCTCACAGCCTTTCCGTTCTCCGACGGATCGACGTCGACGTGTATGACCTTCCGCTTCGCCGAGAACTCGGCCGGAGGGCCTATTGCCCTGTCGGAGAGTCTGGTGCCAACGCAGACGGCGAGGTCCGATTCGACGAGGGCGAGGTTCGCCTCGACCCTTCCGTGCATCCCCACGACTCCGAGGACGTTGGGATGGTCCTCCGGGACGCAGTTCTTTCCGGGCGATGTGGTGACGATCGGCGCTTGGAGCCTCTCGGACAGCGCGAGGACCTCATCGGTCGCGTTGCTGTAGTGGACGCCCCCACCGACGACTATGACGGGTTTCTTGGACCCGAGCATCAGCTCCACGGCTCTCAAGACGGCTTCCCTGTCGGGCTCCGGTGGTGACAGCGCGAAACGCTCCTCAGGCCTCGGTGGGCCGTCCCACTCGCCGACATCGGCCTGGAAGACGTCGCGCGGGACGTCGATGAGCGTCGGGCCCGGTCGGAGCGACGTCGAGCACCAGTAAGCGTTGACGAACTCCTGGCTCAACCTGCTCGGGTCCATAACGGTCGTAGCGTACTTCACGTGGGGCATCACGAGCCCCACTATGTCAGCCTCCTGGAACGCGTCAGTCCCCATGAAGGGCCTGATCACCTGACCTGTTATGGCGACGAGGGGCGAGCTGTCCATGGCCGCGTTGACGATTCCCGTGATGAGGTTAGTCGCACCTGGTCCGGACGTGGCTGCCACGAGTCCTGGTCTCCTCTTCACCCTCGCGTAGCCCTCGGCTGCATGGGCCGCCTGCTGCTCGTGCTTCATCAGGAACGATCTGATCTCCGAGTCGACCAGGGCGTCGTAGAAGGGCAGGTTGGCGCCTCCCGGTATGCCGAAGATCGCCTCGACGCCCAGCCCCTCCATCGTCCTTACCAGCTTCCTCGCCGCGTCCAACTCAACCACCACTCTCCGCTGAGAGGGCCTGGGAGACGGCGCCCGCTACGGCCATCGCCACCGCAAGCCCAGGATCGTGGGCCAGACCCCTTCCCGTGATGGTGCGGGAGTTGATCACGACGACCGCCTCAGCCTCAGCAGGGTACCTGTCAGGGTCCGGTGGGACGTAGAGCGTGAGGTCCTCGAGTTGCAGCTGGCCCACGAGCCTGCTTAACCCCCTCTTGACCGCATCCAGAGAGGCCGCGACGGTCGACCTGCCGTAACCGGTCGAATGTATCCTCTCGCCCCTGACGCTCATCCCTATGCTGCACGAGAAGAGCTCGCCGTCCTTCGAGTAGGCGATCGACTCGATCGAGACCGTGGGCCTCAAGACCTCCATGCCTCCGAGCACCTCCCTGAGCAGCAGCTCCTCCGTCACCCGCATCCCCATGTCGCCCAGCTCCTTGACCCTCTCCAGAACCCTCCTCGTCTCCTCTGGGCTGAGGTTGAAGCCGTGCTGTTTGAGGACCTCTAGGACCGCATGGGTCCCGGAGTGCTTACCGAGCACTATCCTCCTCCGCTTCCCGACGACCTCAGGCATCACAGGCTCGTACGTGGCAGGGTTGTTGATAACGCCGTGGACGTGGATGCCGCTCTCGTGGGAGAAGGCGTTCTCGCCCACTACGGCCTTGTTCTTCTGGACCACCATCCCGGTCAGCCTCGAGACGAGGCGTGAAACGCTCGCCAGCTCCTCGAGCCTTATACCAGTCCTCACGCCGTACAGCGTCTCGAGGGCCAGGACCACCTCCTCGAGGCTCGTGTTGCCGGCCCTCTCTCCGATTCCGTTGACCGTGACGTGGACGATCTCAGCTCCAGCCTCCACACCGGCCAACGTGTTCGCCGTGGCGAGGCCCATGTCGTCGTGGCAGTGGACCGCTACAGGAAGGCCTGTAACGCCCCTCACCTCCCTCACCAGCTCCTTCATCACCTCGGGTATCGCGACCCCCACCGTGTCGGGTATGTCGACGCTGTCGGCCCCCGCCTCCGCAGCACCCTTGTAGACCTTCAGGAGGAAAGACCTCTCGGACCTCGTAGCGTCCTCGCAGGAGAAGTGGACGGTCACGCCCCTCGACTTCGCGTACTCCACCATCTCCACCGCCCTTCTGTAGACCTCCTCCGGCGTCATCCGGAGCTTGTACTTCATGTGGAGCTCTGACGTCGCGATGAAGACGTGGACCCAGTCGACACCAGCGTCGACGGCCCTGTCGATGTCGCCCCTTTCGCACCTGCTCAGCGCGCAGACCTTCGAGGAGAGTCCGAGCCTCGCTATCGCCTTAACGGCCTCCGCCTCTCCCCTTGAAACAGCAGGGTAGCCGGCCTCGATGACGGCGACTCCCAGATCTGCCAGGGCCTCCGCTATCCTGACCTTCTCCTCGACCCTCAGGGCAACGCCGGGACTCTGCTCGCCGTCGCGCAGCGTCGTGTCGAAGACCTGGACCCTCGACGGGAGCGATGGATTCCTTCCCAGAACGAACTCCCTCCAGACCATGGCGACCACCTCAGAGGAGGAGCAGCGGCGGGGCGACCTGCTTAGCGGTCTCCGCGACAGCGGACCTCGAACCCGAGACTACTTGGGACCAAGCAATACAGCCCCACCCGCTTGCCGAGACGATTGAAATCGGTTCGCTATAAACTTACTGCGGAGAGGGCGGCCGGACGTGCGGCGCGGCAAGGCGGATGCGACCGACTTAGATAAGTCCTGCTCCGTGGACAACTCGAGACCTTGAGGAGGGAGGAGGTGGAGCTGCTGAGGAGGAGGGCACAGGAGATGCTCAGGCTCTCGGAGGAGGCGTTACGTCAAGAGATGTACGACACGGCTGCGTTCCTGGCAGAGCAGGCTGCACAATTGTTCATCAAACACAAAATACTAGAACTGACGGGTGAGATGCCTCGAACCCACACCATAAGACAGCTCATCGCGGTGCTGGCGGAATGCACTGGCGGGCGGTGGAGGGAGGAGCTGACCGAGTTCGCCAAGCGGAAGAGGTCGCTGCTCATCAGGCTCGAGGAAGCTTACATCTCATCCCGATACCTTTTCAGGAGGTACGACAGGGATGAGGCGGAGGAGCTCGTCGGGTTCGCGAGGGAGGTGATCGACCTCGTCGGGCGTGTTCAAGAGTAGGCTGAAGATGCTGGAGATGCTGAGGAAATGGAAGGAGTACGGTGACAGGATAGCGGAGGCCGCCTCTCAGGTCCTCGGAGAATGTGAGGTCTTCGCCTTCGGCAGCGTCGTCGAGGGCAGGGCGACGGGAGGGAGCGACGTCGACATTCTAGTTGTCTCGCGAAACCTGCCTCAGGGCGACAGGAGCCACCTGAAGGCGCTGATAGAGGAGAGGGCCGGGTTGCCGCCCTTCCATCCGTTCGAGATACACCTTGTCACCCCGCAGGAGGCCGAGTGGTACAGGAGGCACGGAGGGACGTTCGTCAGGCTCTGGCCGCTCGGGGAGTCGGACGGAGGGAGCGTTGACGTCTCCCGTTTAAGGGATGGGGATAAAGTGCGGTGAGAGCATCGTTGTGTGACGGATGGCCGAGCCCACCATCAAGAGGTTCATGCGGATCGCGAGGACCTCCCTCGAGGAAGCGGGGCTGAGCGACCCGAAGGTCACCCTGACCAAGTCGATCAGGTTCGGACTCCTCACGTCGACCTCTGCCTTCGAGGAGGCGAGGAGGATCGGCGCCGACCCGATGGATCACGCAACGAGGATAACTCAGTCACTCAGGCTCCCAGAGGGTTCGGCCATAGCGAGGGTGGAGGCGGCCCAACCGGGCTACATCAACTTCCACCCCGACTGGGAACTTCTCGCCCAGCAGGTCGTTACCGACGTCCTGAACGAGCCAGCGTCCTACTTCAGATCAGATGGCGTGCCGGGGGAGGTGGTGGTGGAGCACACGAGCGTCAACCCGAACAAGGCCCTCCACATAGGCCACGCCCGGAACGTCTGCATCGGTGACACGATAGCGAGGCTGATGAGGAGAGCGGGTGCGAGGGTCCTGGTGATCAACTACGTCGACGACAGCGGCGTCCAAATGGCCGAGCTCCTCGTCGGCTTCAGGCTGCTGAACTATCCCGTGGAGCCGAGGGACGGCATGAGGTTCGACGAGTACTGCGGCGACGTCGTCTACGTCGAGGTGAACAGGAGGGCAGAGGTGGACCCGGAGGTGGAGAGGATGAGGCGCGAGGTGGCAAGGAAGATCGAGGAGAGGGGATCGGAGGAGTTCGAAGCGGCGCGGAAGATCGCCCTGATGGTCCTCCGCGACCAGCTGAAGACCACCTCAAGGCTCGGAGCCTCCTACGACCTCCTCGTCAGGGAGAGTGACGTCGTGGCCACAGGGCTTTGGGCCGAGGCCTTCGAGAAGTTGAAGGAGGCGGACGTGGCGAAGCTCGTGACCGAAGGCCCGAAGAGGGGCTGCTGGGTCGTCGACCTCTCCTCGCATCCCGTGCTGTCCAAGGAGGGGGATGAGGTGATCGTCAAGAGCGACGGAACGACGACTTACGTGGCACGCGACATAGCCTTCGCGATGTGGAAGATGGGAGCGTCCTCGACGAGGCTGCTCTTCAGACCCCTCGAGCTCGACGGTCAGAGGGTCTTGATCTCCGACAGCGAGGGCGAGGACCTGGGACCTTCGAGGCCCGAGCTCGTTGTGACGGTCGTAGACTCGAGGCAGAGGAGGCCGCAGGAGGTGGTGAGATACGCTCTGGAGAGGCTCGGCATAACGCAAGGCAGGTACGTCCACTACTCTTACGAGCCTGTTGCCCTGAGCAAGAGGTCGGCAGAGCTGCTCGGCGTCAGAGCTGAGGGAGAGGTCGTCCACATGAGCGGCAGGAAGGGCCTCTACTTCAAGGCGGAGGAGGTCCTGGACAAGCTGAGGTCGGTCGCAGAGAGGGAGACGAGGGCCAGGAGGCCCGAATGGGACGAGAGGAAGGTCTCGGAGGTGGCTGAGGCGCTGGCTGTAGGAGCGTTCCGTTACGGCATGCTCAGGATAGAGAGCGACCGTCAGATAGTCTTCGACCTCGAGGAGTCCCTGAGGCTAGAGGGGGACACAGGTCCCTACCTCCAGTACTCAGTCGTGAGGGCGAGGAAGATCCTGCAGAGGGCGAGGGAAGCGGGGATAAGGCCGAGTCCTGTTCCGCCTGGGGAGCTGACGGAGCACGAGGTTCAGCTGGTGAGGGAGGTGGCGGTGACGCCTCTGGTGATCGAGGACGTTCTCAGGACCCTCTACATCAGGTCGCTCGTCACCCATGCCCGTTCGCTGGCGACGCGCTTCAACGAGTTCTACGAGCGTTGCCCTGTCATAGGGAGCGGTGAGTGGGAGGGGTTCAGGCTCTCGCTGGTGGCGGCCTACGAGCGGATCGAGACGGGAATGCTGGAGCTGCTAGGGATTCCGGCTCCTGATGAGATATGATCGCGTGAAGGCAACGAGCGGTCTAATTTCGCAGGGTTCCTACGGAGAGAACGCAAAAGGGCGAAATAGAGACGCGAAGATTTCCCTGATGCGGATGAAGAGACCGACCTGCAACGACGGGCACTCCGGATGAGATGCATGCCTCCTCTCTGACGACGCGGCGCCTCACAGCTCCCCTTCCCTCGGAAGCACCCTGTATACTCCTTCCGGAGCCAGGTCGCGGACTTTCTCAGGATGGATCATCTCGGCCAGCGCCTCCATCCCCTCGATGAAGGAAGGGCCGTGGCCGCTGAAGCGGCGCTTAGCGTCAACGGCATACAACAACCCCGATCGGTATGCGGGCGTAGACCTGATCCACGCCGAGCCGAGGAGACCGAGCGCGTCCCTGTAGGCCCTCTCGAGGCCGAAGCCGCAGGGAGCGAATACGATCACCTCAGGACCGTAAGCCAGAACCTCTTCGACCCGCACCCTCCTCGAGGGCCTGCCGGGCGAGCCGAAGTCGACACCACCGGCCGCCTCCACCATGTCGGGGACCCAGTGGCCGGAGCAGAAGGGAGGATCGCACCACTCCATGACGAGCGTCCTCCTCCTGCGGAGACCACCCACAAGCTCCCTCACGTTCTCCATCCTCAGCTCCAAAACCTCCACCAGCTCCCTCGCCTCAGCCCGTCTCCCCGTCGCATCCCCTAGCATCAGGTACTCCCTCAGCACGTCCTCGAGCCTCTCGGGTCCTACCTCGAAGACGCGGGCTATGCTCCGGAGCCTGTCGCCGAGCGCATCGGGCGTCACAGCGCAGACGTTGCACAGCCGCTGGACTACGATCAGGTCAGGCCTCAGGCGCTCGATCTCGCCCACGTCGACCTCGTAGAGACTCTCGCCCCTCTCGGCCGCCCTCCTCACGGCCTCGTCTATCTCCCTCTGGTTCATCGCCTCAGGGTCGATCCTCGACCTCACGACGACCGACCTCCTCCCTGGCTCAGGATCGGGGCAAGCATACGTTATCCCGACGACCTCGTCCTCAAGCCCCAAGGCGTAGAGGACCTCGGTGGCGCTCGGCACCAGCGAGACTATCCTCACGACCTGGAGCGGCACAAGGACCGATATCACGGTATCCCGACGACGCGAAGCTGCGCCTTATCGCAGACCGATCGCCTGATGATCGGCAGCTATCCCCTCGTTAATGCAGGACCTTGAGGGACACGCTGTTGCATGCGGTCCGGTTGATCGGCGAGTAGCTATATCTACTGCGCTAATCGTTGAAGTCGGGCATGAGCGGGCTGGACGACTCGGAGCTGGAGCGGATCAAGATGCGGAAGCTGATGGAGATGATGAGGGCCTCCTCCCAGCGAAGCGAGCAGCCTAAGAAGGAAGTGCTCGATCATCCGGTGGACCTGACCGATGAGGACTTCGACGAGTTCGTCCGTTCCCACGAGCTGGTCGTCGTCGACTTCTGGGCCGACTGGTGCATGCCCTGCAGGTTCATGGCACCCGTCGTGAAGGAGCTGGCGAAGGAGATGGCCGGGAAGGTGGCGTTCGGGAAACTCAACGTCGACGAGAACCCGAGGACTGCGGCGCGCTTCGGGATCATGAGCATCCCGACATTCCTGATCTTCAGGAACGGTAAGCTGGTCGACGCGCTGGTCGGTGCGATGCCTAAGCAACGGTTCAAGGCCGCAATCGAGAGGTACCTCAGCTGAACTTCAAACGCCCAGGAAGAGATCGGGCTCCTTGATCCCGACCGAGTGGAAGACCTCGGCCTCGACCTTTCCCACTCCCTCGGCGCTGCGCAACTTCAACTCGTTGTACCTCTTGTAGAAAGCGGCCCTCACCTCCTCGACGTAGGAGAAGAGCTCGGCCATGTCCTTGTACTGGGCCCTCATCGTCCTGTAGCTGATGCCGTCCTTTGTGACCTCGGCGAAGACCGCCGTCACGTTGCCCGGCGTCCTGTCGTAGCCCCTCTTCTTCCGGCCCCTTCCTGAACCCCTAGCGACTGCCTCGACCAGCACCGAGACGTGCCTGACGTTCTCGCCGGACCCCAGCTGAATGTCGAGGGCGAAACCGCACCTCCCGAACCTCGCGTATATTCTCTTCTCCATGGGATAGTGCCTCAGCGTCGCCAGGCCTGTCAGCTCCCTGTCCTCCAAATACCTCAGGACCTCACGGACTATTCTGGAACCGGATCCCGGCACAGGCCCCACTTCGCATCTTCCCATTTTATGGGTTTTGTAAGTCGATCGGCTATCAGGACCGCTTGCCCGATAGGGCGTAAAGTGCTGAGAGGACCATCATCAGCTGGACCTCAGGAGTGGCGCCCTGGGAGATCCGGTAATCGACCTCGCCTAAGAGGCTGAAGAGCCTGGCCTTCTCGGTCTCAGGGACGGGGAGGTAGAAGAGCTCGCTGTACATCCTCGATACGATCTCGCGCTCGGAGACGCCGTCCACGTAAAGCGCCTGCCAGAGCAGCTTCCTCGCCTCGGTCAGGTTCCCGGAGAGGGCCAGCTCCATCATCCTCCTCGCCTCGATCCCGGCCGCGAGCCCTGCTACCCTGTAGACCAGGTCGACCGTGATTTTCTTCGAGTAGACCGATGCGGTCTGGAGTATGTTCAGCACCTTCCTCAGGTCGCCCTCAGATATCCTGTAGAGCTCCTTCACCACCTGCTCGTCCACCTCGAGGCCCTCGTTCTTGGCGACGCGCTCCACCATCTGGCGCACTCCGTCCTCCTCTATCGGCTTGAACCGGAAGACGGCGCACCTGGACTGGATCGGCTCGATGATGCGGTTGAAGTAGTTCGCTGCGAGGATGAACCTGCACGTCGTAGAGAACTGCTCCATGACCCTCCTAAAGGCGTGCTGGGCCTCGGCCGTCAGCATGTCCGACTCGTCGAGCAGTAGTATCTTGAAGCCGGGACCAGCCATCGGTATAGTCCTCGCGAAGTTCTTCACCTTCTCCCTGATCACGTCGATGCCCCTCTCGTCGCTGGCGTTGATCTCGAGGAAGTGGCCGTCCTCTATGTAGCGGTCGCCGTAGAGGTCCCTCGCGAAGGCGTGGGCCGTCGCTGTCTTGCCGACACCGGGTGGGCCTGTGAAGAGCATGTGGGGTATGTTCCCTGTGCGGATGGCGTTGGTCAGCGCCGAGACTATCGCCTCCTGGTTGATGACGTCCTTGAGGGACTTGGGCCTGTACTTCTCGATCCAAGGGATCGCCTCGGTCAACCCCACACCGACACCATGCGACGGACCTAATCGCCCTTACTCGGTCAGGAATCGGCGATAATGCGGGTGGAGGATCAGCGTGCTGGCCGGAGGAGCGCCGGCCTCGGGTCTCGGTGCGCCACTCGGTAGGAGGCCTCGTTGGCAACAGGATTAGTGAGTTTGGGAGCACCGTCGCCCAACATCGTCGTCGGAAGTTGCGGTTTTCGCAATTTTTGATGCATAATTTTTGTGGTTCAAACTAGGTGCACCAGGTGACAAAGGTACAGCGAGTTCTGATATAAATCTCTTTGAGCTGAGTAGCGGTTATATCTTCAAATA
>Ga0272445_1001037_pt1 | contig 23041 bp, 25 predicted proteins | sample YNPCB0031_FD_194404 | JGI IMG/M metagenome (GOLD analysis project Ga0272445, IMG submission 194404) | Hot spring sediment microbial communities from Yellowstone National Park, WY, United States - YNP-CB-003-1 | ecosystem: Environmental > Aquatic > Thermal springs > Hot (42-90C) > Sediment... | reverse complement strand
ATGATGGGCTAAGCCGTGAGCAATTAAATGCCTCTTCTTATATGGATGCAAGTTAGGGTCTATCACGATAACTCCCTTCATCCTTTATGTAAACCTCCTTGATTATCTTCCCTAAAAGGATCTCAACGACTTCAGCGTCTAACTTAGATGCTAAAAGCTCAAGGTCGTCAACCCCATATTTTTCCCTTATCTCATTTGCTTTCTCAATGATGTGCCTCATGTTTTCTTTTTCTTCATTCTCCTCTCTTTAACCTTTAGGTAGGCATTGATTATTAGCCTTTTTACCTTTCTCAGGCAGGCTCGGAACATCCTTGAATAGGCTTAAAAGGTCATGCTCTCTTATTCCCAAGGCTTCAAACCTAGATTCCAAAAGCACATCCTCAAGAACCTTAAACGGAACATCCAAAGCCTTAGCGATCTTCTTCAACTTATCTTTAGAGAGAATAAAATGTTCGCTTTCAACATCAGAAATATAGCTATTCGTCTTATAGCCAAGCCTCTCAGCCAACTCCTGCTGAGTCAAACCTTTTTCTATTCTTAATTACTTCAATTTTTGGCCGAAATTCATATCGCCTATAAATGATGTTAGCGAAAGTAAAAAACCAATGTCAAGTTTTTATTGAATCTAACTATGAGAGGTACGATTATGCTAATAGCTTTGAATGGATATCGAGGAGGATAAAGAATTGCGTTTTTTCCTTTATCTTTACATAATAATTATCCTTCAAGGCTGTTAGTTAACTATTGCTAGCTAAAACTCTTTTGCATTAGACTTAAAAAAACATTTCAAAGTGCTATACTCCGAGTTAGAAAGTTTTTCAGAACAATAAAAAGGTGATGGAATGGAATCTAAGGCATTTTGGCATATCCTATATAAAAAAGAACGGTGGAAATTCTTGGTGTATTATACTTAGAAAAGAGAGCAACCAGTTACAGAATTGCTAAGAGGATTAATATATTATGCAAGAAGCCAAAGAATTTGGCTTAAATGTCTCAAAAATTTGTGAAAATGCCTTAAAAATGGCAATAGAGCAAATAAAGCCAATTTATGGAAAAAGAGTCCTGAAAATAGCGAGAAGTGGTGCGGCCGCCGGGATTTGAACCCGGGTCGTTGGCTTGGAAGGCCAATGTCCTAGACCAGGCTAGACTACGGCCGCTCTATCTTCCTTTTAAACTTTCATTAATAAAACTTTTTCTAATGTTGAGTTAAGCTTTTAAATTATTTGTTTTTACTTCCTAGTTAATAACATTTTGAGATTTTATAAATAATGATGAATATGAAGAAAATTATTAATAAAGATGAATTAATAGCTAATGGATTAACTTTGGAAACTCAAGAAGCTAGAAGGTTAGTTTTAGATGGTTTAGAAAAAGCTTTAATTTTTGCTGATCCACTATATTTTCTATCTACTCATGTTTCTAGAGCAGATAATATTCTTCAAATTGATAAATGGAGTTTTGATTTAAATCGTTTTAAAAAAATATTTTTGGTTGGTGCTGGAAAAGCTTGTGAAAGCATGGCTGCTTTTATAGAATCAATTTTAAAAGATAAATTAATTGAAGGTTGGGTTAATATTCCTAAAGGAGCTAAAAAAGGTTTTTCTTTTAAAAATATTAAAATTCATGAATCTTCTCATCCCATTCCAGATGAATCAAGCTTAATTGGAGCCTTAAAAGTAATTGAAATAGCTGAAAAAGCTGAAGATGAAGATTTAATTATTTGTGTTTTATCAGGTGGTGGCTCAGCGCTTATGGCTGCTCCAAGAAATGAAATTTCTTTGCAGGATAAGCAAGATGTTACAAAAAAACTTATGCTTGCAGGAGCAGATATAAAAGAGTTAAATTGTGTTAGAAAGCATTTATCAGCTATTAAAGGTGGATGGCTAGCTAAAAAAGCTTATCCAGCTACTGTAATTTCATTAATTTTATCTGATGTTGTTGGAGATGAATTAAGTGTTATAGCTTCAGGTCCAACTTTTCCTGATAATTCAACATTTAAAGATGCTGTAGAAATTCTTATGAAATATAATATTTGGGATAATATTTCGCAATCTGTTAAAAACTTTCTTTTAGCTGGAGAAAAAGGGGTAATAGAGGAAACTCCTAAATCAGAAGATGAATGCTTTAAAAAAACATATAATTTTATAATTGGAAGCAATAGGGAAGTTTGCCTTAAACTTCTTAACTTTTATAAAGAAAAAGGTTTAAACACAATTTTTTTAACATCTCAATTAACAGGTGAAGCTAAGGATGCTGGAAAATTTTATGCTTCAATATTACGAGAAATTAATGCCTCAAATAATCCTATTAAAAAGCCTTGCGCTGTAATTTTAGGTGGAGAAACCACCGTTACAGTTAAAGGTAAAGGAATGGGTGGAAGAAATCAGGAAAGCATGGCTTATGCATGCATTGAAATTGATGGAATAAATGGTGCAGCAATAGCTTCCATAGGAACCGATGGAATAGATGGTGTAACTGATGCCGCAGGCGCAATTATAGATGGTTTTACCTTGCAAAGATCTAAACAATTAAATTTAAATTTAAAGAAAATTCTTCAAGAAAATGATTCTTACAACTTTTTTAAAGGGTTAAACGATTTAATATTTACTGGTTTTACAGGAACAAATGTTAATGATATTGTGATAATAGTGAAAATTTAAAGCATTTTAATTTTATACAAAAACTTATTAATTTAATTCTTAAATTTTAAGTTTAATAGAAATTTTGGAAAAAAAGGAGAGTGAAAAATTCTAATTGAATGAAGGAAAAACTAGATTTAAAATAAAAATTGGCGAGTTTGAATTTGAATTGGAAGGTGAAGATTCCTATGTTAAAAGCAAGCTTGAAGAATTATTAAAAGTTATTCCTTTAGAAAAGCTTTTAAAGGGAGAAAAGGAAACTCAATCTTCATTTGGTTTAAAGGATCTTGAAGGTATAGTTGAATATACGCCTGAAGGAAAATTATATTTAACTGTTCCAGCAGACTCTTTAACATCTAAAGAAGCTTTAGGAATAATTCTTTACGCTGTTTATCCAAATAAATTATCTGATGAAGAATTAAGTGAAATGCTTAGTTTAAGCTGGAAGCCAACTAGAAAGGAAGCTGTTAGAGCTAGAGCTAGTGAACTTAAAAGAGAAGGTAAAATAATAGCTATTGAAGGAAAATATGGGCTTTCAGGTGCAGGTCTTCAATGGGTTAAAACCGAAATTTTAACAAAGCTAAAACATTAAAATTAATCTTTAAAGATTTTTATTAAAGTTTTTAAAGTAGAAAAATAATTTTTTATTTTTCTTTTTTAAATTAAAATTTGGATGGTTGAAAGCTTTGAGGGAAACCATTAAAATTAATGATGTTTGCTTTGATAAAGAAGAGTTTAAAGCTGTAGAGGAAGTTTTAAAAAGCGGTATATTAACGGATAAAAATGGAATGGGTCCTAAAGTTTTAGAATTTGAAAGATCATTTGCCAGTTACATTGGGGTTAAATATGCAATAGCTGTATCAAGTGGAACAGCCGCTCTTCATGCAGCTTTAATGGCTTTAGATTTAAAACCTAAAGATGAAGTAATTCTTCCATCTTTAACTTTTCCAGCAGCTGCTGAAGCTGTTGTTTTAGCAGGAGGCACACCTGTATTTGCAGATATAAATGAAAACACTTATTGCATAGATGTTGAAAGCATAGAAGACTCTATAACTAAAAATACTAAAGCAATCATTCCAGTGCATCTTTATGGATTGCCTGCAGATATGGATCCAATTATGGAATTAGCTGAAAGCAAAGATATAGTTGTTATAGAAGATGCTGCTCAAGCCCATGGAGCTTTATATAAGGGAAGAAAAGTCGGTTCAATAGGTGATATGGGATGCTTTAGCTTTTATGCAACAAAAAATATGACTACTGGAGAGGGAGGTATGATAACTACAAATAATAAGGAATATGCTGAAATTTTAAGGGCTATTAGAAATCATGGAGAATCCAGAACCAATTGGAATACCAGGCTTGGTCACAATTATAGAATGAGTGAAATTCAAGCTGCTTTAGGAATAGTGCAATTAAAAAAATTACCTGATTTTCTTGAAAAAAGAAGAAGCAATGCTAAAAAACTAACTGAAGAATTAAATGATGTTGATAAACTTATTCTTCCAAAGGAACCTGAAGGTTTTACTCATGCATGGAATCTTTATACAGTAAGGGTTAAAGGTGCAAATGCTACAAAAAGAAATAAAATTGTAGCAAAACTTAAGGAAAAAGGAATTAATGCTGCAGTTTATTATGAAACTCCCACTCATCTTTTACCATTTTATATGAACATACATAACAATGTAAAAAAAGATTTATCTATTACGGAAAAGGTTTCCCATCAAATTTTTTCTCTTCCAACTCATCCAAAAGTTTCTTTTGAAGATATAGAATATATAAGTAAAAACTTAAAGAAAATTTTAGGTAGAATGTAAAATTGCTTTTATAAAATTTTTTTCATTCTTTCGCAAGCTTCCTTAATTTTATCTAAAGGAATTGTTAAAGCAAATCTAACATAACCTTCACCATATTTTCCAAATCCTGCACCAGGTGTAGCTATTACATCAACTTCAAGAAGCTTTCTTACAAAATTTATTGAATTATCAAAGCATTTAGCCCAAACATAAAATGTTCCCTTAGGCTTATTGCATTTTAACCCCATTGAATTTAATTCTTTAACAAGATAATCTCTTCTCTCTTTATAAATCATGTTTCTTTCTTTAATATAGGATGGGGGTTGAGCTGATGTATAGCTTTCAAGAGCTTTAATAGCTGCTTTTTGAATATAAATTTGCGGTCCAGAATCTATTTGTGATTTAACCTTAATTAATCCATCTATAAGCTCAGCATTACCAACTGCAAATCCTATTCTATCACCAGTCATGCTGAAAGTTTTAGAGCATGAATGAAACTCTATTGCATATTCTTTTGCATCATCTATTTGAAGAATGCTTGGAGCTACATAATCATCAAAAGTTAACTCTGAATAAGCATTATCATAACAAATTATTAAATTGTTTTCTTTAGCGAACTCCACAATTTCTTTAAGCTTTTTTTCATCTATAACTGCTCCAGTTGGATTGTTTGGATAATTTAAAAACATCATTTTAACATTTTCCGCGTTTAATTCATTTAAATTAGGTAAAAAATTGTTTTCTTCAAGAAGAGGCATAAAAACAGGTATGTTATCATTAAGCAATGTGGCACCATTTAAATAAACAGGATAAGCAGGGTCAGGAACCAAAATTTTCTCTCCAGGATTTAAAAAAGCTCTTGAAATATTTGCTAAACCTTCTTTAGAACCTATTAAAGCTGCAACTTCAGTTTCCGGATTTAAATCTACATTAAATCTTTTTTTATACCATTCAGCTACAGCTTTTTTAAATTCTTCTTCTCCCTGGCTAAAAGAGTAATTATGGTTTTTTGGATTTAAAGCTTCTTTAGCTAAGCTTTCAAGAATAAATCTTGGTGGAGGAATATCTGGATCTCCAACACCAAAAGAAATTAAATTTTTTCCTTCTTTTCTTTTTTGAGCTATAATTTTTTCTATTTCAGTAAATAAATAGGGTGGAAGCTTCTCTAATCTATTTGATTTTTTCCAATGCATTTTAAATCCCTTTTTTCATTATTTTTTAATTTAAGCTTCTATTTCTCCTTCAAAAACTTTAACAGCTGGCCCCCTCATTAACACTTCATCGTTAATTTTAATTTTTAATTTTCCTCCTTTAAGTTTCACTAAAACTTCATTTTCAGTTTTATTTAGCAAATTGCTAACTACAGCGCTGGCGCATGCGCCTGTTCCGCAAGCTAAAGTTTCTCCGCAACCTCTTTCCCAAACTCTAACATTTAAAGTATTTTTATTTAAAACTTTAACAAATTCAACATTTACTCTTTTTGGAAATAAAGAATGTTTTTCTATTTTTGATCCAAACTCTTTTACTGGGAAATTTTCTACATCATCAACAAATATTACGCAATGTGGATTTCCCATGGATAAGCATGTGGCTTTAAAAACTTTATTTTCCACTTTTATTTCTTCATTTATAAATGAACCTTCACCAAGCATTGGAATTAATTTTCTTTCAAAAATAGGTTTACCCATATTAACCTCAACTTCTTTAACTTTTTCATTTTCAATTTTTAACCAAACCTTTTTTAATCCAGCTTTAGTTTCTACAATTAACTCTTTTTTATTTGGTTTATTTATTTCATAATAAAATTTAGCTGCGCATCTTATTCCATTACCGCACATTTCAGCTTCGCTTCCATCTTTATTAAATATCCTCATTTTAAAATCAGCTTGATTAAAAGTTGGTTTTTGCAATAAGATAAGTCCATCAGCTCCTATAGAAAATCTTCTTCGACAAAACTTTTTAGCTTTTTCTTCAGGATTTTTAATTAATTCTTCTTTATCATCAATAACTATATAATCGTTTCCTAATCCATGCATTTTCCAAAACTTTATTTTAACCAAGTTGCAACCCTTTGTCCAATTAATAAATTATTAAAATCTTCTCTTTCTCTAATAACTTCAGTTTTTCCCTTATTAATTAAAACTTCAGCTGGTCTAGGTCTAGCGTTATATTGAGAGCTCATTGAAAAACCATAAGCTCCAGCATTAAGCACAGCTAATACATCCCCTTCCTCAAGCTTAGGCAAAACTCTTTTTTTAGCTAAAAAATCAGCATTTTCGCATATAGGTCCAACAACATCATATTCATCCATATTTTCTTCATTAAGTTTATTAGCAACCAATATATGATGATACGCATTATACATTGCTGGTCTTATTAAAACATTTAATCCAGCATCAACACCTGCAAACTTTTTTGTTGATGTAACTTTAACTGAAACTACTTTAGTTAGTAAAATTCCAGCATCGCAAACTATATATCTTCCAGGTTCTATAGCAAAGAAAGGTTCAGAATTTAAATTTTTAATTTCCTTTTTAAAAATTGACATTATTGATTCAGCATAATCTTCAATGTTTAATTCCATTTCTTCAGGTTTATATGGAACACCTAATCCTCCACCGAAATCAATAAATTCAAAAGTTAAATTGCAATCTTCACTAATTTTCTTTGCTATATGAAGAAGTATTTCCGCCACTTGTGTAAAAGCATTTATATTTAATATTCCTGAACCTATATGAGTATGTATACCAAACCTTTTTACTCCAGCTTTTTTAGCTTCACTATAAGCTTTTTCAGCTTCATTTGGCCATAAGCCAAACTTAGATTCTTCTCCTCCAGTTATACAATAATTATGGTGGCCAAATCCAATACCGGGGTTTACTCTTATAGATAAAACTTCTGGAACAGCTATTTTAAGAAGCTTTTTTAATTGAGAAAGCGAATCTATATTTATTGTTACTCCAGCTTCAATAGCATATTTTAATTCTTCCTCGCTAACGCTTGTTCCAGTAAACAAAATTTTATCTGCTGGAAAACCAGCTTTTAAACCAAGAAATATTTCTCCTGGAGAAACAGCATCTAACCATGCTCCTTCATTTAAAAGAATTTTTAAGATTGAAATATTTGAATTTGCTTTAGCTGAATAATAAATTCTAACTTTATCATAGCGTTTTTTTAAGGATAAATTTAATTTTCTAAAGTTTTCCTCTATTCTTGATTGGCTTAATACATAAAGGGGAGTTTTAAATTTTTCAGCTAATTCTAATGCTGAAACACCATCAATATAAAGTATGCCTGCTTTATTTTCTAAATAAGTTAATTGAAATGGATTCAAAATTGCTTTAACGCTCCTTTAATCCTAGCACATCTTCCATATCATAAATTTTAGGTTCCTTTTGATTCATTAACCATTTAGCTGCATATAAAGCTCCTCTAGCAAAAACGCTTCTAGAAAAAACTGTATGTTCAATTCTTATTAATTCATATTGACCTGCTATAAAAACTTCATGAATTCCTGGAATTCCTCCCCCTCTTGCCGATAAAATTTCCAGTTCTTTTTCACTTCTTTTAGATAAACCTTCTCTTCCATAAACTATTTTTGAATAATCTTTAAAAGATGTTATTATTTCAGCTATTTTTTTAGCTGTTCCGCTTGGAGCATCCATTTTTCCAGAATGATGCATTTCAAAAATTGTAAAGTCATAATCTTGTGGAAGCGCTTTATAAAAGCTTATTGTTTTAAGCATTATATTTAAACCTATAGAGAAATTTGGAGAAAAAACAGCGGGAACTTTCCCTTCAACAGCTTCTTTAAGAAGCTTTTTTTGCTCATCTGTAAATCCAGTTGTTCCCATAACTATTCTTTTATTTAATTTAGCTACCTTAGGTAAATTTTCTAATTCTGCTTTAGGAGTTGTAAAAGAAATATAAACATCAGCATTTTTTAAAGCTTCCTCTAAATTTTGAGGTGTTAAAATTTTAACTTCTTTAGGTGTTAACCCTATTTCTCCAAGGGTTTTACCTGCATTATTGCTTTCTAAAGCTGTAAGCGCTCCAACAACTTTAAATTCGCTTATGGAAGCAGCTTCCCTAATTACTGTGCTTCCCATTCTTCCATCAGCGCCTGCAACACAAATTTTAATATGATTCATAAAACAATCCATCCAAATATTTTTCATTATATAATCTTTCACTTAAATCTACATCAAAAAATTCCTCTACTGAAGCTAAAAACTCAGGATTATTCTCATAAACTTCTTTAACTTTACTTACAAGAAAAGTTATTGCTTTTTTAGTCATTTTTCCTAATGGTGGTCTGCAAGGGCCTGCAGGCATTCCTAAAATATTCATTAAAGTTTTATATGGTAAAGGATTTCTTGCTTTGCATGAAACTTGACCATATTCAGTTTCCTCCTGAGTAACAACTGTTACTATTTCAAATAATGGTTTAAGCCCTTTAGCTATAACCTCAGCTTTTTCAAAATCACCTGAAATTAAAGATTTAACCATTTCTTGAACAGCGCTTGGAGCAATATTTGATGTTACTGAAATTACTCCATTAGCTTTTATTTTAGGGTCACTCATTAAAAGAAAAGTTTTATCATCATCTCCAGATAAAATGCTAAAGTATTCTCCGCATAAAGCTCTAATAAGTTTTGCATTTTCTAAATCGCCAGTAGCTTCTTTAACAGCATTAACATTTTTAAATTTTTTGTGAAGAATTGCTAAGTCTTGAGGAAGAAGCTTTGTTCCTGTTCTTCCTGGAATAATATATGGAATTATTTCTATTTCAGGAAATTTAGCAGCTATAGGCTCTAAATATTCTTTTCTTATTTCTAAAGAGCTTGGCCCATTATAATATGGATCAACAAGTAAAACTGTTTTAACTCCTAAGTTATAGCTTTCTTTTGTAGCTTCAATAGCTTCCTTGCTGCTATTGCTTCCTGTACCTGCAATAACTTCGCATCTTTCACCTGCCTCCTCTAAAGTTTTTTCTATAACTTTTATATGTTCTTCCCAAGTTAATGTAGGAGATTCTCCTGTTGTTCCAACAGCTAAAATACCATCTACTCCCTCATCAATTTGAAATTCAATTAATTTTTTTAATCCTTCATAATCTATTTCAAAATTTTTTTTCATAGGAGTTATTAAGGCGGTGCAGCATCCTTTAAACACTTTATTTTTCCTCCTTAAAAATCGTATTGTAATATACGAATAATGCAATAAAAACATTTTATATATAAACTTTTCGAAATAAAAATTACGAATTTAATGTTTTTCCTTAATTAATAAGGCTTTAATTATAGCTTCACGATTAAAACCCACAATTATTTTTCCATTTATATCAATTACTGGCACTCCAGCTTGATTTGATTTAGAAATCAATTCAGTAACAACTTTAGGATCTTTAGAAACATCTAATTCCTCAAATAAAATTCCATTTTCTTTAAGAAATCTTTTTAAAGCTTCACAATAGGGACAATTGGGCGCTGTATATACTTTAATCATTTTTAAAGCACCGAAAACCTTTACTTTACCTTTTTATTTAAACTAAAAAGCTTCTAAACAATCTCTTTTAAATTATAAAAAAAGCCAAGGCTTGCTTATTGCTTTAAATTAATTCAGAGAAAACTATTCAATTTAATGGAGTTTTAGCCTCTTTCTATTTAAACACTTAATAAAAAGAAAATAAGGGATTTAAACAAAAAATTCTTTTAACTATAAAAATTTATTTTGCTTTTTCTTCTTTCTTCTTCTTTTTTGATTCCTTCTTTGCTCCGCATGACATTTTTTTCCCCTCTACAAAAAACTGTATTAAAAATCTTTTATTTAGAATTTTTTATTTAAAATTTTTAATTAAGCAAGTTTAATTATGCGACTAAATTTTAATTAAGACATAAAGATAAAAACAGAATTTAACAATAAATAAGTTTATTTATTAATTGCTTAAATTATCAACTTAAATTTTTAATGAGGATAACTTAATGTTTGAAGAAAAAAATTTTAGATTAAAATTATATAGTAATCCATCAGTTCAAACTTTGCTTAGCAGCGCAATAGAGGAAATAAGCGAGTTTATTCCTGTTTTTGATGAAAATCGATTACCTAGATATTTTATGATTGAAAATATTACAGGTAAAAACCCAATTGAAACCTTAAGCTTCCTAGAGGAATTAGCTTCATCAAAAATTTTAAGAAAAGAATTTTATGAAAAACTAGTTTGTTGTCCTAAATGCAATAAACCCTCCTCAATTTTTCCAAGATATAAATGTCCTAAATGTGGATCTTTAGAAATAAATGTTAAACGAATGATTGAACATTCTACTTGCGGCGCTATAAAAGAGGAAAAGGAATTTAAAATTAATAAAAATAAAGTTGTTTGTCCAGTATGCAAGGAAGAAGTTAAAGATTTTGATGTTAACTTTAAATTAATAGGTGTAACTTGCATATGTGCATTATGCAATTCAAGTTTTGAAGAACCAACTCATATTCTTTTCTGCAGAAACTGTAATTATGAATTTAGTTTTAAAAATGCATCATTTATAAATGTTTATAAATATTATTTAAATAGAGAGTTGCTTAATGAAATTATAAGTGCAATAGATTTACCTTTGCTTAAATTAGCTGCTGAAAACGCTGGTTTTAAAGTTCAAATTCCAGGTTTAGCTCTTGGAAATTCAGGTATAACTCATGAGTTTACAATGACATGCATTAAAAACAATTTTTCAATAGCTATAGATTTAATTAGATCAGAAAAAAGCGAAGTTAAAATTAATGAAATTTTAGCAAGCTGCGCAAAATTTTCAGATGTTAAACCTCCATTAGCGCTTCTTATAGTTGTTCCAAAATTAAATGAAACAGCTAAATCCTTTGCTAAATCAAATAAAATTACATATATAGAAAGTAATTCTATAAAGGAAGCTTCCAAAAAATTAGAGGAGCTTCTTAAAAAGTGGCAAAAATAAAAACTGTTATGCTTTTTATCGCTTTTCTTTTTTAAATTTTCTTTTAATCTCCTTGTTTAAAAGGGAACCCTCTATTAAAGATGCTAAAGTTAAGGTTGAAGCTCCTAAAAACTGCGCGAAAACATACTTCCATTCTTCATTTAAACTCCAAAAATAAATTAAGGAAAAGCTTAATTTTTCTATAAATTTAAAGAATTGAGGAATTTTAGCAGCTAAATTAGTTAAAATAGATCCGAACCAATTTGAAGTTAAAATATATGGCAAATAAAGAGCTGCTGCTGTTATAATAAAAAGAAAAAGCATAAGCTTTAATGATTTAATTAAAACTTTTTTAGAAGACGCTTTAAGATCTAAAATTTTTTGAAAAATAAAACTCCAGGAAGAAAGCGAAATAGCTATAAACCCTAAAGCTGGAAAATAAACAGGTTGAATAAGCAAGTTAAAAGTTGAGTTTATTATTAATCCTTGAGAAACAACATAATTTATGAAAAATGCTTGAAGAATAATTATTAAGCTTGCGAAAACCAGAATAGTTGCTTTTTCAGCTTTAATCTTTAAACCCTCCTTTTATTGAAAAATTTAAATTGGTTTTTAGAGGTTTAAAAAGGTTTTTATCTTTTTATTATGCCTAAAAAATTTTCAAAAATTTTTTTTCCATTAACTGTATGATAAACTTCAGGATGAAATTGAACTCCAAAAATAGGTTTGCTTTCATGTTTTACAGCTTGAATTAAACATTTTTTTGATTTAGCTAAAAGCTTAAATTCATTAGGAAGTTTTTTAACTTCATCATTATGTGAACTCCATGCTATAAAAGATGGTTTTAAACCTTTTAAAATTTCATTCTCATCTATAACTTCTATTTCAACTGGTCCAAACTCTGGGTAAACTGCTGGTCCCACTTCACCGCCATAAACTAAGGCTAATAATTGATGAGCAGCGCATATGCATAAACATGGAATGTTAATTTTTGCAATAATTTCGCATAATGAATTAAATTTTCCCTTTTTAAACTCTTCATAAACTTTTTGAGGTCCTCCACCAAAAACTAATCCATCAATATTCGCTTCAATTATTTGATTTAAAGTTATAGTTGCTGGAATCAATGGGCTTTCAGCTTTAAGTTCATAAAGCATTCTAGAAATTAAATGATTGTATTGCCCTTCTAAGCTAACCACTGGAATTATTAAATTATTTTTCTTTTTATTCATATTCAATTGTTGCTGGGGGTTTTGGGGTAACATCATAATAAACCTCTTTTACATCTAAGCAATTAACTAAAATTTCTTCGCTAATCTTTTTAATTGTTTCCCATTCAATTTGCGCTACTTCTGCAGTCATATAATCCCTAGTTTTTATAGCTCTTATTGAAATAGCATATTTTCCTTCATTTTTTTCTTCTATTAAATATAAAACGCGGGTAAAATCCTTTTTTTCAGAAATAATTCTTGATTGAAGCGAAATTAATTCTTCAAAATTATTCCAGATGTTTTCTCTTTGCTTTTCTTTAATTTTAACACCTGCTATTTTTCCATAAGCTCTTTCATCACCTTTAACTCCTGTAGCTAAATTTTTAAAAACTTTAATTTCCTCTATATTATTTAAATCTAATTCTGGGAAAAATTGTTCTTCAATAAATTCTTCATCTAATATTGCTGCAAAATATTGTTGGATTTCTTTATTCATTAGTTTTTCTTCAACAATTTTAGTGGCTTTTTTTAATTCTTTTAACTTTTCTTCTTTAACTTCACCCACGCATCTAACCATTAATCCTGGTCCTGGAAAAGGTTGTCTTTCCGAAATTTCTTTTGGAACATTTAATGTTTTAGCTATAATTCTTACTTGATCTTTATAAAGGTTAACTAAAGGTTCAAGAAGTGTAAATCCATATTTTTCTTCAGTTTTTATTCCAATTTGCGTTAAAACATTATGTTGAGTTTTTATTCCTCCTTTAGTTTCTATCCAATCTGGAGCAATAGTTCCTTGAATTAAAAACTTACAATTTTCTTTTTTAGCTATATCGCTTAAAACTTTGTAAAATTCTTCTCTAAATATTTTTCTTTTTTCTTCAGCATCTTTTATTCCTATTAAACTTTTAATAAAATTTTCTTTAGCATTTAAAATTTTAATAGGTAAATTGAGTGGAGGCTTATTTAATATATTTTTTACCCATTCAGGTTCATTAATTCGCATAAATCCTGTATCTATTAAAACACAAATTAAATTTTCTTTAATGGCTTTATAAGCTAAAGCAGCGCATGTAGTGCTATCAACTCCACCAGAAACAGCTACTAAAGCTTTTTCTTCTTTAATTTCTCTTCTTAAGTTTTCTATTTGAGTTTTAATAAATTCTTCAGCATTAAACTCAGAGGTTAACAAAAGCTTATTCTCTCCATAAAACTTTAAAGCTCACTTTTTAAAATGCTTTTTTCCAATAAAAGGAAAATAATAAAAATTATTTTTAAATTTAAAATCTTAAATTTTATCAAGCAATTCTCCTTTACAATAGACTATTCCCTTTATTCTTCTTACAAAGTTTTTGCAGCAAAAACACTCTATAAAAGATACTGTTTTATTTTTAACTATACAGTTTATTGCTTCCTTTTTCATTTTACTAATTTGTTTTTGACTTAAAACCCCTTTTAAGGATTCAATATATTCTTTTTGAGTTGGAATAGCTTTATTAACAGGGTTGATTTTTAACTCATATTTTATTTCGCATAGTTCCCCCATTTTATTCACAACTCCTTTTACTAGGGAAAACCATTTTTCTTTAATTAAATGGTTTATTGAATTAAACGTTAAAATTAAATTGGTTTCTCCCCTTTTTAATGAGGAAAAATTTGAAAATAAAGTTATGTTTGCGTTAAATTTAATTGATCCTCTATAGCCTTTAATAATGGATCTATCTTATTTCTTTTTGTAGTTTCATAAACCATTAATGTTTCAGTTTTTTTTACGGCTGGTAAACTTTGAATTTTATTTAAAACGCTTCTAAATTCATCCATATCTTTTACAATAACTTCAGCTATTACATCAAATCTGCCTAGAATATAATGTATTTGAGATATTTCTTTAAATTCTTTTATTAAATTATCTGTTTCTTTTCTAAATTCTCTATGAGGATCTGCAACTATTAAAATATAAGCGGTTAAGTTTAATCCTATTTTTTTTGGATCCACATCAATTGTAAATTTTATGCCTTTATTAGCGAATTCTTTAATTTTTTCATAAACGCTTTGCCGAGTTAAATTACATTTAATTGCTAAATCTGTTATTTTTTGCCTGCTATCTTTTATTAATTCCCTTAATAATAAAAGATCTTTTTTGCTAAGCATAAATTATTTTATGTTTAAATCAAACCTTTAAACTTTTCCATTTTGATGTAAAACTTAAATATGAATTTACATTTTGTTAATTTTCTTTTTAAAAAATTTATATTTTTGTTTTTATAATTCTAGTGAGTTACGCAAAGCAAGCTTCATGTACTTTTAAGGTGTCAAAAAATTTGCAATGCCTTGAAATATTAAAAGCAAAAATGAGTGAAACCGATTATTTAAAGTTATCTTCTATTCCTAATCCTAAAATTCATCAATTTATTGCTGAAGCTGCGGAGCTTTGCAATCCAGATAAAATCTTTATTTGCAGCGATTCTCAAGAAGACATTTCCTTTGTTAGAGCTCAAGCAATAGCTACTGGAGAAGAAATTCCATTAGCAACCCCAGGTCATACCTATCATTTTGATAATCCTCAAGATCAAGGTCGAGATAGAGAAGTTACAAAATATCTCGTTCCAAAATGGGATTCTCTTAATAAAAATCTTAATCAAATTGATCGGGAAGAAGGTTTAGCTGAAATAAAAGAGTTATTAAAAAATTCTATGAAAAACCGTACAATGATAGTTCTTTTTCTTTCATTAGGTCCACTTAATTCAATATTTAGCATTCCATGCATGGAATGTACAGATTCTTGGTATGTTGCGCATTCCGCTCATTTGCTTTATCGTCCAGCATTTAAAATGTTTCAGAAAAATGGAACTCAAACCTCTATTTTTAAAGTTTTACATTCAGCTGGAGAATTAAATGAAAAAATGGTAAGCATAAACATGGATAAAAAACGCATTTATATTGATTATATTGAGGATACTATTTATTCTGTAAATACTCAATATGCAGGTAATAGTTTAGGCTTTAAAAAACTTGCTCTTCGCCTTGCAATTCGCAAAGCTGATCGGGAAGGTTGGTTAGCTGAGCATATGATGTTAACTGGTGTGCATGGACCAAATAATCGCAAAACCTATTTTGCAGGGGCTTTTCCAAGTGCTTGCGGTAAAACTTCCACAGCTATGATTCCAGGAAACACTATTTTAGGCGATGACATTGCTTATCTTCGCAATATTAATGGAGTTTGCCGTGCTGTAAATGCTGAAGCAGGAGTTTTCGGAATAATTAAAGATATAAATCCTATTGATGATCCGTTAATTTGGGAAGCTATTACATCTCCAAATGAAGTTATTTTTTCAAATGTATTAATAAAGAATGGTAAACCTTATTGGATTGGTATGGGTTGTGACCTTCCTAAAGATGGAATAAACTATAGCGGATACTGGTATGAAGGTAAGCTTGATGAAAAAGGAGAGGAAATTCCCTTATCTCATAAAAATGCTCGTTATACAATATCTCTAAAAGCATTAAAAAATTGTGATCCTGAATTAGATAATCCAATGGGTGTGGAGCTTGGAGGAATAATTTATGGTTGTAGAGATGCTAGAGCTTATGTGCCAGTTCAGCAAAGCTTTAATTGGAGTCATGGAGTTATCGCTTATGGCGCTTCACTTGAAACTGAAACAACATTTGCAATTGTAGAAGAAGAAGGTAAATATGAAATAAATTTAATGAGTATTCAAGATTTTGTTTCTATTCCTTTAGGCAAATATATTCGCAATCACTTAGAATTTGGTGAAAAACTTAAAAAGCCTCCAATCATTTTTGGAGTTAACTATTTTCTTAGAGATAAAACAACAGGAGAATTTGTAACAAGTAAACTTGATAAAAGAGTATGGATAAAATGGATGGAGCTTCGAGTACACAATGAAGTTGATGCTATAAAATCTCCAACAGGTTTTATTCCTAACTATGAAGATCTTCGCAAGCTTTTTCGCGAAGTACTTAATAGAAACTATACTATTGAAGAATATACTAAGCAATTTACTATTCGTGTTAAAGAAAATTTAGCTAAAATTAATCGTGTAGAAAAATTTTATCGAGAAAACGCTCCTGAAGCACCTCAAAAACTTTTTGAAGAGCTTGAAGCGCAGCGTAAGCGTTTACTTAAAGCTAAAGAAGAGTTTGGCGAGTATATTTCACCTGAAAAATTAAGCTGTTAAAAAATTAAAAAGAATAATTTTTTAAATTGTTTATTACTATTTTCTTCTTACTTAGTTTTGTTTTTTTTAAAAGTTAGAAAAATAACTGAGCCATTACTCATGCCTATTTTAAACTTGCTATTATGAAAAATAAAAATAAGTTAAAGCGTTAATATAATTAAATCCTTTAGAGATTTAAACTAAATTCCATTTATTTTTGAAATATGTTCATATTTAAATTATTTATTAATTTTTTCTCGGAGATTTAATATGAATGTTTTAACTGAATCTTGCAATTATCAAATTAATACTGGTAACGATAATTTTAATATTAAAAATATTAAGCTTTGCGTAGAAAGGAAAATATTAATTGATTTAATAAAAATGCATGAAAAAGTTTTTGCTCAAGAAAAGTTAAGCTTTGAAAATGCTCTCACAAATATTATTGAGTCTAAATTGCGAGAAACCCTTGGAGATGCTGTATTTCAAGCAATAAAAAACTATCTTGAAGAAAAATTTTCTTTAAAATTTAATGATGTTATAGAGAAACCTGAAGAATTCTTTATTGCTTTAGAAAAAATATTTGGTAAAAGTGTTTGCACAATTGAAAAATTAATTCTTAAGGAAATTCAGGGGAAAGCAAAATTTTAAAAGAAAATTTTTCTTTTTGTTAATGGAAATAAAATAGCAAGTTTCTTTTATCTTAAGAGACAAAACCTTTTATATTTATTCTTTAAATAAGTTAATAATTAATGCTGTATGTGTTTTTAATGCGATAAAGGTGAAGAAAATTGCCTGCTAAAAAGGGTAAAGCTTCAAAAGCATCATTATCAAAAAAGAAAGCTGCAAAACCTAAAGCAGTTAAAAAAGCTAAACCTAAAGCTTCAGCAAAAGAAATTGAAGAATTAAAAAATCGAGTAGCTATGTTAAGCGCTGAACTATCCAGATCTGTTCCAATAACTAAATTTAATGCTTTAAGGTCAAGATTGCTAGCTAAAATTAAAATGCTTAATATTAAACGATTTGAAGCTGAAGCTTTACGAAGAAAAGTTTTAGCTCTTCAATCAACAATTGAAGCTCTTAAAAAAGAGTTGGAAGCAGCGAAAAGAACTGTGTAACATAAAACTTTTATTTCACCTTCTTTTTTTTAATTTAGTTAATTGCAATAAATCAAAAGCGAGGGAACATTTTAAAATGTTTAATATTTTAATTTCATTAATAATTGTTGTTTGCGCTATAGCTTTAATTTTAGTTGCCTTTTTAGCAAGATATATTTTAATTCAAGATACTGGAACTGAAAAAATGCGTGAAATCGCTTCAGCTATAAAATCTGGAGCTGAAGCTTACCTTAAAAGACAATATAAATCAATAACAATTATTGCAGCTATTTTCGCTTTTTTATTTGCTTTAGCAATTAAAGATCCTCATAATCCTTGGCTTGGTATTCAAACATCTTTTGGCTTTATTCTAGGGGCTTTATGCTCTAACTTAGCTGGTTACATAGCTATGCGAGTTGCTGTTCTTGCTAATGTGAGAACAGCTTCAGCCATTAGAAAAAGCTTTGATAAAGCTTTAAAAATAGCTTTTAGAGGCGGATTAGTTTTTGGTTTATCTGTGGTTTCAATGAGTCTTTTAGGAATAACTGGATTATATCTTTTATTTAATAAAGATCCAAGATTAATTGTTGGGTTTGGGTTTGGAGCAAGCTTTGCAGCCTTATTTGCTCAGCTTGGCGGAGGAATATATACTAAAGCAGCTGATATGAGCGCAGATTTAGTTGGTAAAATTGAAGCTGGTATTCCTGAGGATGATCCGCGTAATCCAGCAGTTATAGCTGATAACGTAGGTGATAATGTAGGTGATATAGCTGGTAGAGGAGCTGATTTATTCGAATCTATAACTGCTGAAAATATTGGTGCTATGATTCTTGGTTTAGCTCCAGCAATTTTTTCTTTATATGGTTTGAATGGTGTGCTTTTCCCTCTTATAGCTAGAGCTTTCGGTTTAATCGCAACAATGATTGGAATGTTTTTTGTTTATGCAAAAAAGGAAAGTGAAGATCCATTTAAGCCGTTACTCAGAGGCTTAATGGTTACTTCTATTTTATGCGTGATTTTCTTCTATATTTTAGTTAGAATTCTTTTAAATAATAATTTAAGCTTGTTTTTAGCTGCTGTAATCGGTATAGTAACAGCTGCATTAATTGCTTTAATAACTAATTATTATACTTCCTATAGTAAACGACCTGTTTTAGAAATTGCAAATTCCGCTAAAGGAGGAGCTGGTCCAGGAATAATTACTGGTTTAGCAGTTGGAATGGAATCAACCGGCATATCTATATTTGTTATTTCCATAGCTATTTTAGCTAGCTTTGCTTTGGGAGGAGGTCTACCAGTTTTAGTTGGTAAAGCCTCTTGGGAAGCTATTCAAAAAGGCATTTATGGAACAGCTATAGCAACAATGGGTATGCTTTCTGTTACACCAATTATATTGGCTTTAGATGGTTTCGGTCCAATAGCAGATAATAGCAGTGGTATACTTGAAATGTCAGGTTTAACTAGCGAGGGAAAAGAAATATCTGAAAAAATGGATGCTATAGGCAATACAACTAAAGCTTTAACTAAGGGTTATGCTGTAGGTTCAGCTTCACTTTCAGCTTTTCTGCTTTTCTTTGCTTTTCTAGAAGTTGTTGGGTTAAAAGGCGTAGATTTAAGTAAACCAGCTGTTTTTATTGGAGCCTTCATAGGAGCAATGCTAATCTTTCTTTTCAGTGCTTTAGCTATTAAAGCTGTTGGTAAAACTGCAGCGGAAATGATTGAGGAAATACGAAGGCAATTTAGGGAAATTCCTGGAATTCTTGAAGGTAAAGCTAAACCTGATTATGCAAGATGCATTGATATAAGCACAAAAGCAGCTTTAAAAAATATGGTTTCACCCGGTCTTTTAATAATTGTTGTACCAGTAATTGTAGGTTTAATTTTAGGAGCTGAAGCGCTTGGAGCTTTGCAAATGGTTGGAATAATCGTTGGTGTAGTTATGGCTTTATTCATGAATAATGGAGGTGCAGCTATGGATAATTCTAAAAAATATGTTGAAGCAGGTAATTTAGGCGGTAAAGGTTCATCTACTCATGCTGCTACAGTTATAGGGGATACTGTTGGAGATCCATTAAAAGATACAGCCGGTCCATCAATTCATGTTGTAATTAAACTTTTAAATACTATTGCTTTAGCTTTAGCACCCTTATTCATTTTATATGCTTTGCTATAATAAAACCTTAAATAAAAATAAAAGTAAATTTTATTTTGGGCGAGAAAAATGGAATTTAAAATTGTTAAATTGGAAATTCCTAAAGAATGCAATATTATTGTTGGAACAACCCATTTTATAAAATCAGTTGAAGATTTATATGAAGCTTTAGTTAATTCTGTTCCAGGAATCAAATTTGGATTAGCTTTTTGCGAAGCTTCAGGTCCATGCTTAATTCGTCATGCTGGAACAGATAAAGAATTAGAAGAAATTGCTGTTAAAAATGCTTTAAATATAAGCGCAGGCCATTCCTTTGTAATTTTATTAAGAAATGCCTTTCCAATAAATGTATTGAATGCAATTAAAGCTGTTCCTGAAGTTTGCACAATTCATTGTGCAACAGCTAATCCTGTTGAAGTTATATTAGTTGAAACAGAGCAAGGTAGAGGAATTTTAGGAGTAATTGATGGATTTAAATCTAAAGGGGTTGAAGGAGAAGCTGAAATAAAAGAAAGAAAAGAATTCCTTAGAAAAATTGGATATAAACTTTAAAATTTTTCACCTATTTTTATTTTAAGCAATTTTTGGAGTGTAAAACTGTTGGTTTTAAAAATTTATGATACTTTAACTAGAGAGAAAAGAGAATTTAAACCTTTAAGAAATAATAGGGTTTATATGTTTGTTTGCGGTCCAACTGTTTATGATTTATCTCATATAGGACATGCTAGAACTTATGTAGCTTATGATATTATAGCTAGATTTTTAAAATCTTTAGGTTACAGCGTATTTTTTTTAATGAATATAACTGATATAGATGATAAAATTATTAATAGAGCTAGAGAATTAAACATTAATCCATTTGAATTATCTAAAAAAATGACTGAAGAATTTTTTAATGATATGAAAGCCTTAAACATTTCAAGTGTAAACTTATATGCTAAAGCTTCAGAGCATATTCAAGAAATAATTCAACAAATATCTATTTTAATTGAGAAAGGTTACGCTTACAAAGTTAATGGTGATGTATATTTTGATATTTCAAAATTTCCTGAATATGGAAAATTATCTCATCAAAAACCTGAAGAATTAATTAAACATAGAATTGAGCCTGACCCTAGAAAAAGAAATCCTGGAGATTTTGCTCTTTGGAAAAGCAGAAAACCTAATGAACCTTTTTGGGAAAGTCCTTGGGGCGAGGGAAGACCTGGATGGCATATTGAAGATACAGCTATAACTTACACTTATTTTGGACCGCAATATGATATTCATGGAGGGGCTATAGAACTTGTTTTTCCCCATCATGAAGCTGAAATAGCGCAAGGTGAATCAATAAGTGGAGTTAAACCAATGGTGAATTTTTGGGTTCATACAGGCATTTTAACTATTAAAGGAGAAAAAATGTCTAAATCCTTAAAAAACTATATAACTATTAGGGAAGCTTTAAAAAAATATAGTGTAAACGCGTTAAGAATATTTTTTGCTTTAAGCCATTATAGAAGCCCAATAGATTTTAATGAAGAAAAATTAAAACAAGCTGAAGTTATAAGTGAAAACCTTTATAGAGTTTATAAAAAAGCTTTAAATTTGCTTGAAAAAACCATTGAAATTGAATGCAACAGCGAAATTATGAATGAGATTGAAGCAGCTAAAAAAAGCTTTTACGACGCTATGGAAGATGATTTTAATACTCCTCAAGCCTTAGCAACTTTAATAAATTTTTCAAAGAAAATTGACTCTTATATTTCAGAAAAAACTGGAAAAAAGAATTTAGAAAATATAGTAAACGCTTTTAAAGAATTCTTTTATATTTTAGGCATTTTTGAGCTTGAAGAGAAAACTACTGAAAAAGATGAAACAATCTTAAACTTAATGAATTTAATTTTGGAAATTAGAGAAGAAATTAGAAAAAGAAAAGATTGGAAACTTTCAGATGAAATTAGAGAAAAACTAAATAAAATAGGTTTTATAATTGAAGATACACCTCAAGGTCCAAGGTGGGTTAAAGTTAAATCTTGAATTTACAAAGCAAAGTAGCTTTAGTTAAAGGAGAAAGATCCATAGAAACAGTTTTTAAAGCCCTTAATTTAATTGAAACTCCAAAATTTAATGATAAACCTATTTTAATAAAGGTTAATTTGATAAGCGTTAAGGATTGGCGTTCCGGCGCTACAACCGATCCAATTGTAGTTGAAGGGTTAATAAATTATTTTAAACCTGTAAATGATGATATTATGGTGGTTGAATCGGACGCAACAATGACTAACGCCGATAAAGCTGCTGAAGCTTCAGGGATAAAATCAATTTGCGATAAATATTGTATTCCATTTATAAATTTAAGAAAGGTAAAGGAGAGGATAAAAATTAAAGTAAATGGCGAGGTTTTATCAAAAATTACTTTTCCCAAAATTGTTCTTGAAAGTTACATTATTAGCGCGGCAAAATTGAAAACTCATTCAGAAACATTAGTGACTTTAGGTTTAAAAAATATGTTTGGTTTAATACCTGAAAAGTTTAAAGCGAAATACCATTTTCTTGGAATAGAAAAAGTCATAGTTGATATAAACTCTATTAAAAAACCGGATCTAACAATTATAGATGGTTTTGTAGCTATGGAAGGGAACGGCCCCGCAAACGGTCAACCTGTAAAAATGGATTTGATTATAGCTGGAGTAGATCCTGTGGCTGTAGATGCTGTAGGCGCATTAGTTATGGGCTTTAACCCAAACAAGATCCCTCATATAAAAAAAGCTTCAGAAAAAGGTTTAGGAACCATAAATAACATAGATATTATAGGTTCAAGCTTAAGCAACGTGAGAAAATCTTTTAAACCGCCTAAACGAATTCTTCCAATCTAAAATTAAATATTTATTTTTTAACTACAAACTTTTTGAAAAATGGGCATGAAAAATCCTTTTCTGGGCATTCACCTTTAGAAATGCATGGTGGTCCAGCTTTTTCAAAAATTTTAGGAGCTACTTTTTTAGCTTTTTTAAGCATTTCCCAAGCTACTTTTCTAATTTCCCATTGAGC
>Ga0272445_1001034_pt1 | contig 23075 bp, 23 predicted proteins | sample YNPCB0031_FD_194404 | JGI IMG/M metagenome (GOLD analysis project Ga0272445, IMG submission 194404) | Hot spring sediment microbial communities from Yellowstone National Park, WY, United States - YNP-CB-003-1 | ecosystem: Environmental > Aquatic > Thermal springs > Hot (42-90C) > Sediment... | reverse complement strand
TCTAAGTAGAGGATTCGTTGTCCCAGGTAGAGGCCGGCGAGGGCGGCGGCGATGATGAGGTCGGGCTTTTGGGCGGGGAGGGCAAAGGTTTGGGTTACATAGTGGGCGGCGGTGGGGCTTCCGCCTGTATCTAGCAGCAGGTAAGTCGTGGGGAGGACTTCCAGGCCCCAGCGATGGAGATGGGGGGCGGCCTCTATGTGGTGGGAGATGAGGTATTGGGGGTTACGGCCGCTGGCTAAAAAAAGAAAGAGCACGGCCTGCACATGGGGCGTGAGGTGCGTAGCACTCCCGGGAAACAAGATAAGGGGGAGTGGGTGCTGGTGGGAAGCGGCCTGACACCATTCGTGCATGGTAGTGGTAGAGAGAAAGCTACCCCCGACTAAGGCCCATTGGCCGCCGGCGCGCAGGTAGGCATCGGCGAGGATAGGGTAAAGTTTGAGGGGGAGCTTATCGGGGTCAATCAGCCAGAGGGGCTGCGGGGGGGCGTGCCGCCAAGCAGCTTCAATAGGGCCTACGGTCATAGGGGGCTTATTTTACGAAGAAGCTGGCGAATTCGGGTTTTTAGCCATTTGGCTATCCATTGGGAGAGGAGGGGCAGGAGGGATGCTACGAGGGAGGACGAGGGGGAAAGCCGAGGTGGGCGGCTCAGGAGGTTTTTTTCCATTAGGCGCAGACCTGCACGGGCAAGGGTCATGCGGTAGAGGTGTCGCCCCGTCTGAAAACGTTTATACAGCCAAGGCCTCAAGAAGAAAGCGCTAATGATAGCTATGAGGCCCCATAGCAGGCCGGTGAGCAGGAGAGCCATGGGCGGGTTGAGGAGGTGCGAGAGTGCCAAAAGGAGGGCCGCCGAAAAGCAAAGGAAAGCTATCAAGGTAGCCAAGCCGACCCACAAGAGGTGCAAGGTTTCGGCTAAGGCGCGGCTCAAAAGGTAGTTTAGACGGGCCTCGGCATACCAGATGAGAAGGCGCAAATACCGCAGGAGGAGGGAGAGAGGCATTAGTCGGGATTTTGGTAGAGGCGGGGATTATGACGGCGCACTTGGAGGGAGGGGTCTGTGGTGGGCTCTATGGTAGGTTGAGAAGTGGGGGGAGGCGGAGGGGGTGCAGGGAAAGTGCGGAGACGTTCGTAGGCGGGGCGGCGGTGGGCCTCTTGGAGGGCCTGTTCGGGGTTATTTTGGATGCGGAGGAGACGCTCTTTTAAGGGGGGTAAGGGCGAGGAAGATAGGGCGGGTGGCGAGGTAGGGCTCTCTTGCAAGGGGAGTTTAGTTTGGAGGGGTGGTGCGGTGGGAGGGGGATTTTGCGGGGAGGGTGGGGTTTTTTTGGGCTGCTGGTACTTTTGGATGAGGGCGTCTATGGAAGGGGGGCGTCCTAAGCCTGTGATGATCAGGGTTAGACTCAGCTGGTCCTGGGCGTCATTGTCGTAGACTTGCCCCATGATGATGCGGGCTTCGGGTTCGTCGGTGGGGGCGCCGCTTAGAGCTTCATTGATGGCGTTCATGATAAGCTCTGTCTCTTCCATGCGGAGGGTATCTTCTGAGGCGGTGATGTTGACCAGCACATTTTGAGCCCCTTGAATGTCTATGTGGTCTAAGAGGGGGGAGCTGAGCGCTTCCTCCACGGCGAGCTGAGCGCGGTCGGGACCGCTCTGAATAGACATACCTAAAAGGGCATAACCCCCACCCGCCATGACGGCTTTCACATCGGCAAAATCTACATTGATATAGCCGGGTTTGGTGATGATTTCAGCAATGCCCCGTACAGCCCGATAAAGGACATCATCCGCCAGCAGGAAGGCTTCCTTTTGACGGATATTACGGCCTGCAATCTGACTGATATTGTCATTATGCACGACGACAAGGGCATCTACGGCGGGTTCTAAAGCTAAGAGGCCTTGAATGGCATTTCGGCGGCGGCTTTCTCCTTCAAACCTAAAAGGTAAAGTAACTACTGCCACGGTGAGGAGCCCCATTTCTTTACATTTTTTCGCCACGACGGGGATGGAGCCGGTACCAGTGCCGCCTCCGAGGCCTGCCGTAAGAAAGACCATCCGAATAGGCGGCTTACACACGGCGAGAATGTCGTCCAAGCTCTCTTCGGCGGCCTTAGCGCCCAGCGAGGGGTCTGAACCGCATCCCAGACCGCCAGTTACCTTCTGTCCCATGAGGATACGAGTGGGGACCGCCAGCCGATTAAGCGCTTGCTGGTCGGTATTGCAGACGGCAAAAGCTACATTATGAATGCCTTTGACAAACATGTTGTGCACGGCATTGCCGCCTGCCCCTCCCAAACCCATCACTAAAATAATAGGTGGCTCCGAAGAAGTTTCTTTAAAGCTCAGGCTCATAGGCATTAGTCAATGAGGTCGGAAGGCAGCTTGAAGGTTCTTTCCATGTAGGAGAACATTTTTTCAAATATCTTTCTACCCTTGGGTTTGTTATTTTGGGCTGGTGAGGTGGTGTTGGAAGGGGAGGGGGAATTGTCGGTGGGGATGTGGAGGGTAAGTTCGTGGAGTTTCGGGGCTTGGTCTAAGATGGCGGCGAGGTTGGCTAAGTCAGGCTGCTGAAAGGGTTCTACGATACCGCTGGCAATAAGCTGAACAGGGGAGACGATGTGGGCGGAAAGGCCGGTGGTGTATTCTACCAGCTCGCGCAAACCTGCAAGACAAGCCGTGCCCCCTGCCATATATAGGCCTGCATGTAAGTCTTGAAGAAGCCCGGCTTTGTCTATTTCGTGAGCGACAAACTCAAAGATTTCTTGGAGGCGAGCTTGGATGACTTCTACGAGGAGGCTATGGCGCACTTCAAGCGTATCCGGCCGCCGAGGGTCCGGCTGAATGCTAATAATCTGGTCCTGAGTGAGCAAGGGACGAAAAGCGAGTCCCAGCCTTTTTTTGAGGGTTTCGGCCTGTGGAGGCAAAATCCGCCGAATCATCTCCCGAATATCCTGCGTAATCAAAGAACCTCCCAGCGGTAAGATAGCCAATCGCTTGATCTGCCCCTTCTGATACAGGATCACAGTGGTATGGTGAGCGCCAATATCCACATAGCCGACGCCCGTGTTTTTCTCTTCGGGCGTGAGAAGGGCCTGAGCCGCCATGAGCGGCGCCACCAAATAGCCCTGAACCTGAATCCCCACCCGCTCAAAACAGCGATGTAACGTGGCCAAGTACGGCTCCGGCGCATAAACTAGTAGATATTCCCCTTCCAAACGAATCCCACTCATGCCAACGGGGTCAGAAAGCTGATCCCGATGGTCTAACCGATACCACAAGGGAATCGCATGAATGAGCCGATAACCCGCCGGTACCGGCCGACAAATCGCCTGCTCCCGCAACCGAATCAAATCCTTCCATTCTACCTCATGATCAGCCCTGGGAAAGGTGATAATAGCATTCGCTGTTTCCGTCCGCATCTCCGCATGCGTGATGCCTACCCACGCCTGGTGAATCACAATAGAAGACTGTCGCTGAAGCCGCTCCGCAACTCCTTGCAAAAGGCTCACCAGCCGTTCAATGTGCGCCACGCCTTTCTGATCAATGGCGTTCTGCACTTCCTCCTGGGCTAAAGCCAGTACACTCAGACCGTGCTTCTGGTCCAAACGACCTATGGCCGCACGAATGCCATAGGTTCCAATGTCAAAAGTAGTAAATATTTCGCTCATAACCCTTAGGGTTAGCTTTTTTGGCAGACGATCTGGTTTGGAATGTGCAAAAGTACGGACTTACAGGTATTCGCTCCAATCCGGGGCCGTACCAGCGTGTGATAAAGATACCATTGGCGACGAGCCCAAGGGAGGTCTTCCGTCCGCCCCAATACAAAACGCTCGGGGAAAACCTGCCCATATCCGTACCATACTCCCCTCCCATCCTGAATCAGGTGGCTGCTGAGCCGATGAAAAAGGGTATCCTCTCGCCACCAAGAGAGAAAGAACCGCACGGCACTGCTATCCCATCGGGGCATTTCCAAAATTGGCAGCGCCAGTGGGCGCGTTGCGGGCAATATGCGGGCTTCCCAGTCTACATAGGCTAAACGACCCGGCAAACGAAGCGCCGCAGCAGGCACCCGAGTATGCACCCGCAAATGATAAGTCCAACTCACCCCTAACCACAATTCCTGCCGCACAAAGACCTGCTGCTCCCGCAAATCCACCCATAAAGACCATAAGTCCCAGCCTCGTCCAGCCTCTCCATGCGCTTCAATGTGCCGAGCTGTCCACAAGCTGTCCCATAAAGGACCAGCTCCTTCTATCACCCACTTACCCGCTGCCCGAAGCCGTTCCTCATAATACCAATTCGCCCCTCCCCAACTAAACCCTACCCACAATACCCCCAAGCCAAGCCCCCAAACCCTCATGCGCCTAAGTGCTTAAGTAAAGGTTCCCACAAAGTATAAATATCCCCTGCTCCCATGAGGACCACCACAGCGGGGCGCCTTAACAAATTACCTACCTCTTTCATACCTTCTGCCAAAGCTACGACCTCTCGGGCAGGTCGGCTAAGATGTTGAGAAATGGTTTTTGCGGAAATGTGAGGTGTGTAAGGCTCCCGAGCTGGGTATATGGGGAAAAGGAGGACCTCATCTGCCTGATCCAAAGCTAAGGCAAACTCCTTAGCGAAAAAAGCTGTGCGACTAAAAAGATGAGGCTGAAAAAGCACTACTACCTGCCATCCCGGAAAAGCTTCCCGTAAAGTGTCTATCGTTCGTGCGATCTCCGTCGGATGATGAGCATAGTCCAGAACTGCCACCAAATCAGGCGCTATTTTTTGCCACTCTAATCGGCGCGCTACTCCTGCATACCCCTGCAAAGCCTCCCGCAATTGCGCAAACGAAAATCCCAGCACCTCCAGAAGGGTCAAAGCCAAGGCGGCATTTTCTGCGTACAGCCGCCCTAAATGGGACCATTCCGCTACCCGCCGCTGCCCTTCCCAGACATACTCAAACTGAAATACCCCTTCTGCTATCCGCTGATACGTTACTACCTGCACCCGAATAGCATCCCGAATGCCCTCTACATGGGCTGGCGTGATGCAATACCCCCGTACCTTTTCCCGAAAAGCCTGATAGGCGGCTAAAACCCCCCCCGCATCCCCATAAATTTCCAAGTGATCGGGCTCCGTGCTGGTGATAATAGCATGAGCCGGAGAAAGCCGCAGCATGGCTCGGTCGTACTCGTCGGCTTCTGCAACGGCATAAGGGCCCGTCCCATGGAGGTAGGTGCTCCCAAAGTTTTTCATCTGCCCGCCCACAAAGGCTACCGGGGAAGCCCCCAGCGTGTGCAAAAGCCAAGTGAGAATGGCAGAGGTGGAGGTTTTTCCATGGGCACCTGCTACGGCTAAGACTTGGTAGGGCTCCACGGCCCGTGCCAGCGCTTCGGCTCGGCGCCAGATAGGCACCCCTAAACGTTGCGCTTCTACCAACTCCGGAAAATCCGTCGGGATCGCAGGCGTATAAACTACGCCTGTGGCCTTTCGCACTTGCTCTATCCGCGGCACAAAATCAATCTCAATTCCTAAGGCTTGCAGCCGCTCTGTTTGGGGGGAAGGCTCCCGGTCGTATCCCGATACCTGCCACCCCCGCCGATGGTAATGTTCGGCCAGCGCGCTCATTCCCACCCCCCCTATGCCTAAAAATCGCCAGTGCTCACGCTTCATAGGCTAACTGATATAGTATTTGCGCAATGTGGAAAGCGGCATCGGGTTTGGAGAGGGCGGATGCGGCTTTTTCCAGGGCTTCTCGCTGCTCAGCTTCCCAAAGGAGCCGCAAAACCGCTTCAGCCAAAAGCTGCGGGCCCTCCTTCTCTTCTACTACCAGGGCCGCGCCTCGCGATCGGTAATAGGCCGCATTGCGACGTTGATGGTCTTCCGCTACATACGGCGAAGGAACCAGTACAGCGGCCTTACCCCACCACGAAAGCTCCCCCAAGGTAGAACCGCCCGCCCGAGAAACCACCACCACCGCCGCCCTGTACGCGGCTACCATATCCGTAATAAAAGGCCGCATCTCAATCCGGGCCTTCGTTGCAGGCAGAGTCGGTATGTCCCCCCCCACCTGCCAAAGAATACTTACAGGCTCCTCCCCCCACCAGTGCAGCGCCTGCACCACCATCTGATTCAGCGTTGAGGAACCTTGACTTCCCCCCAAAATCAAAATGAGCGGTCTTTCCGCCTCAAACCCCAAGGCTACCCGAGCCTCCTCCGGCGTATAACGAACCCGGTCCGCCTCTACAAAACGCACAGGAACCCCACTCCACACCACCTTGGCTGAAGGAGGTATCCCCTCTAAATCCGGAAACGCCGAAAAGACGACTTGGGCATGCGGAGCCAACCAGCGGATGGTCCGCCCCGCCGTACTATTGAGCTCCAGAAGGGCTAAAGGCATCTTACATTGATGGGCTATCCACCCTGGCATCAGTCCCGGATAGCCTCCCGTCGTAAAAACCACCCCTACGGGCCACTGCCGAAAGAGCCGCCTCAGCCGGTAATATCCCAAGGGAAGCTTGTAGAGTAAGGCGAGGTTACGCCAGGGTTTTTGGCGCTGCCAGCCCGCACTCGGAATACCCGCATAAGGCACCCCCAAGGAAGCAACCCAGCCTTCCTCCCGACCACCCGGACGACCTACCCACCATAACGGCTTCTCCGGATAAAGACTCCGCCACGCCGCCCCCACCGCCATCGCCGGAAATACATGACCCCCAGTACCCCCAGCCGCTATCAATAAACCCCTCATAACACCCGCCGACTAATACCCAGCGCTATCCCCAAACCTATCGCCTGGAGAAAAAGCGACGAGCCCCCCAGACTTATCCACGGCAACGGCACCCCCGTAATCGGAAAAACCTCTATATTCACCCCAATGTGAATTATTACCTGCATCAGCCCATGAAGTAAAAAACCTATCAAAAATAGCCGAGCGAAACCTTCCACCACGCTTGCTAAGGCCGCCAAACGCCAGAAATAGAGCGTATAAAGCCCCCAGGTTACTAATCCTCCTATTAGGCCGTACTCCTCCACGAGAATAGAGTACGCAAAGTCCGAGTAAGATTGCGGAAGGTAGTAGCGCTGGGTACTACGACCCGGCCCCTTTCCCACTATACCCCCCGAAAAAACGGCTATAGAAGCATGCGCACGTTGATAATCATCCCCTACCGAAGAAGAAACAAGGGTTTCCCCCTTTAGGTAGGATAGGATTCGGCTTTGCCAGACTTTGGAACGGGGAGCGATAAGAAAAAGCAATCCTACTAAGAGAAGCCCCAAGAAAAAAAGCCGGATCATCTTCCCAACCGATAATCCAGCTATGTATAGAAAAGGGATGATGGTCAAGATGAGCAGTAACCCACCGCTTAGATTATGCGGAGCAATCAGGAGAAAAGTAACCCCTATGCGCATGAGAAGGGGCCAGAGCGACTCCCAGCTGGTAAGGACATTGGGCTCTCGAGCTATCCGATAGGCCAACATGCCTATCAGACTAAAACGCGCTAACTCCGACGGCTGAAACGACACTCCCCCAATGTACAACCACCGACTCCCCCCTCCCCGAAAAAACACATAACCTAAAAGCAGAAGACTGACCCACCAGCTCACTTCTAAAATCGGCCCCCACCTCCGATAATCCGTATGATGAATCGCATAAGCCCCCACAAAAGCTATCAGCAATGTCAGAAAATGCTTAAGCAGGTAGTATTCAGGAAAGCCCGGATGATGCCGAAAAATAAGGCTCACCGTAGCACTATACACTACTAAAAGCCCCAGCAGCGAAAGAGCCGCCGCTATCCCCCATAAAAAGCGATCCCCCAAAATCCAGCGCATCCGAAGGCGCAAAGAAAACTAACCTCCCTCCTCAGGCTATTTTTCCACTATGGCCCCGAAAAGATATGCTGCGAAGTGTAGAATGAAGATAACTACCTCGCCTGGGACTTAATCTCTCCGGTTTTTTCGGCGATAGGCCCAAGTAATGATAGGCCTGTGCGGTTGCTGGTATATCGGAGTCTTACTTATCTCAAAACTATGACCTATTACCTGCGTAAATTCACTCTCCCAATCCCGAAGGATGAGAATCACCGTGTCCGACTGGGCTAACCAGGTAGGAAGCCTCATTTCTTCCGTACCTAACCATATTTGCTTTTTATCAGCGACCTCTCGTATTTTTTCAAGGGGGCTGAATGTATTCTAAACACATTCCTGCAGGATATCAGGATAAGCATGATAGGCTATCGGGACAAATAGGTAGTCCGGATAACAAAGGATGGGATATCTGTTATGAGGGTTGGCTTGGGTAAGGGCCCGAGCGGCCTTATCTACGCTCAAATCGGGTAAAGAGTAGGGAGTAGCCCCACATAAAAAGAAAAACAAGAGTCCGGCCGCTAACTCCCACCGTATCCAACCCGAATACGCATATACTACGGCCACTAAAAGAGGTAAAAAACTAGCCGCTGTATCAGCTCCCATCCAAAACATTTCTCTATAAAGTGGAGAAGGACCTCAAAAAGAGCAGGCTTGGAGCCGCTGAGACGCTGGTATAAGGCTTGGCATCATGGAAATGAGGATGCTGAAACCCTCATCCAGCCATATGCCTTTCCATAGGTAGTAGCAGAGGCGCCACTCCATGGCGAGTCCCACAAGGACGGCTAAAAGAAACCAGTCCAGCGCCCGAAGCTCCTGAAAATGGAAGAGGTCTATTTTTCTCAGGACATTACGGAGTCTGGGCATGGCTCATGAGCGGGGGATTATTTGGAAGACGTCGCTATCCATCCAGGCTGGAAAGGCTTTTCGGTAGGTGGAGAGCGTTTCCTTAGAGAGGGTGGTCCAAAAGGGCCCCTGGCTTTCGCCGCTAAGGAGGAGGGCTTCTCCCAAGGGGCTGTAAAGGCCGCTTGCACCCCGATACGGCTTCCCAGTGCCATCCGTCCCAACCCTATTCACGCCTAAGACATAGGCCTGATTTTCAATGGCCCGAGCCGGTAAGAGCTTCTCCCAGTGCGCCGCCCGAACCGCCGGCCAATTCGCTACATAAATCAAAAGATCATAGTCATATACCTCGCTTCGGCGGCTCCACACCGGAAACCGCAAATCATAACAAATCAGCACTGCTATACGCCAGCCTTTGTAGTGCGTGATGAGCCGATTCACCCCTGCTGTGAAAATTTTCTCTTCTCCTGCCATGCGAAAGAGATGCCGCTTATCGTAATAGGCCCATTCGCCCGTAGGGCTTACCACATACGCGCGATTGTGCAGGTGGCCCGTAGGAGTGCGGACTTTGAGACTGCCAATGAAGAGGGCCTTATAAGACTGGGCCCAAGTTCTCATAGCTTGAAGGGCAGGGCCCGGTTCGGCCTCGGCGGCCCGCTCCGAGACAGAGAAGCCCGTACTCCACATCTCTGGTAAAACCCAGACTTCCGCTTGGGAACCTACCTTCTCCCAGAGCCTTTCTAAGTAAGTGATGTTGGCCTCCGGGGCTTCCCAATGAAGGTTCATCTGGACCCAGCCAAGCCGGAGAGCGTCCGTGTGACCATCAGCCGCTTGCCAAGTTATTACCTCACCAACCATGAGAAAAAGGTACGGCTTTCTGGCCTAAACGGGCATCCCCGCCCTACCCACTTACCTCGGCGCATCTACCGAGCTTCACCCCCACCGATGCACCTCTAAGTTTTTGGGCGGCGGCCAGCGCCCAAAGGGCGCTGGCCGCCGCTGTGAGGGCGCGCCCATCCCCTCTCCACATTAAGAAAGCCTTGGCCTCAGAATGGTATTAGATAGCCAAAAGCCAGGCGCATATACACCCCTTACAAGAATATCTCCGTCCCGCAGTAGTTACACTTCACTATTCCCTTGCCCGCCAGGTCTAAGCTTCCACCGCAGCGCGGACAGGCCTTCTTCTCCCGTAAAACAGACGCCTCTGCCGAGTACAATACCCCCTCCTGCCAGTCTATGTACCCCGTAAATAACCCCAACCGCTCCAAATCATATATCCAGTCGCGCACCTGCTCCACAGGCATACCACTCTGAATCGCCAACTCAGCCAGTGCAATTTTCCCATGCGCTTGGATAGCGCCCAAGAGCCGCCGCTGCCGCTCCATACGCTCTACCTCCTTCGTCTCTATCACCCCTCGCCGCCAGACATATACCCCAACCCCCAATAGCGGCGACATTACCAACGCCATCAAAAACACCCCCACCCAAAACCCCCCTGCTGTAAGCTCCCCAGCCTGGCGCTGCGCCACCAAAAATCCCATAAAGGCCATACCTAATAGTAGGCTTATACCAACCAGCACCTGTCCTACCGTGATGAGTCTGCGCGGATGCATAGGATACCCTCTTTTTTCGTTTGAATGCCATCAGTCAAAGCTGCTGCTCCCCCCGCCGCCGCCACCACCACCCCCACTATCACCTCCACTCCAATCCCCCCCGCCACTACCCGAGCGGGATGGCGGAGCACTGCTCAAAGTACTTGCCATCGCATTAAGCATATCCGAAACACTCGACGCAAAACTATTCAAACTCTTGGTAAGAGAATCCGCCAAAGAATCCAACGAGTCGCTTCCCCTTCCTCTATCCTCAACTCTCGTGTTTTCCATAGAGCTCCAAGAAAAATCATCCCTCGTTGAGGAGGTAATTTCCGTAGAATCGTAGCTCGAAGTAGAACGATACCACGACGGTGGCGGTGTATCGGGTGCGATAGCCAGCCACCGAGCCAAGAACTCTTTTTCTATCCCAAAGGCGATGGCATAAGGAAGGTAGGCTTCCAGTTGAGCTTTAGATTCAGTAGGATTTATCTCATGAAGTGCTTTAAGCCACCGGGCAAATGCTCGCCACTGGGCTGCCCGCTCCGCTCCCGCCTGCGTCCAGTAAGACCATTTGAACCCCCTGATCAATGCTAATATAAACAATCCCAACCCCAATGCCCCAACCCCTAACAAAATATAGCTCATGAACCCCATACCCATCAGTGTAACCCCTATAACAAACGGCCCAATAAAAAGCGGGCTATCCTCCTTAAGGGGACGACGAGCCCATCCTGCCTTCACCAAAGCGTTCAATAGAGACGCCTTTATCTTGGGAATGCTGGTATAGAACTTGTCCTTGAGCTCACTTAGCCGCCTTACTGGCTTCCCCTCAAGTAGGGCATTGAGTAGCTCACGCTCGTAAGAATTTACCTCAGTAGAAGCCTTATGCCCTAAGTGCTCTTCTATTTCCCTATTTTCTTTTGCAACAGAGGCGCCTCCTGTAAAACGAATGACAAAATCCTTTTCTCCCGCCCCCACCTCTTCAATGGCAATAATCCCTCGCCGCGCTAAGTCTACGAGGGTAGCCAGAATATGACGCATCTCTACCTTCTGATCTACCAGCGCCCCCGCCATCCCAGGCGGATCCAAATAAGGCGGCTCCTTCAAAATATCCGGCTTGTCAAATACGTACGGTTCCCGGTACCCCCTCACCTTCACCCATACCCACGCCCATACAATGTACACCAGCATACCTATCATTACCAGAAGTATTATCCCTATCCCCACCGGACCTATCACTTGCATCCTCTCTTCTTTCACTTGCCAGGCGGGCACCTCCGGCGAAATAATCCCATGTGGAAACTGCACCCGCACCTCAAATGACTCATCTGCCCCCAGAGGCCTCTCCGCCTCAAACCGAACTACCTTACCTCCTTCCTCCACCACATACTGCGCCGGCCCATACGCCTCTGCCCGCTCCACTACCGCCCCCTCCGGTAAATACACCACCACCCGACTCTGCCGTATCTCATATCCATGCTTCTCTGGAAGTGCCTTCCACCACACCTGATCCCCCCCTTTGTACCGCCTCACAGCCCCAATAGCCCAATACCGAATATAAAACATCCGCTTATCATCCCTAAGCTCCGGATAATACCACCGCACCCGAACATAATCTTTGTCCTCTTCCACTACATAAGTATAATCTTTTTCACCATGGCTTCTCTCATAAGGCCGCCCCTCTTCCCCCACTTCCAGAACCTCTATTCTATCCATGCGACCAAGCGGAATCTCCCGGGAACCCTTCCGAAAAGTGCCCTGAAAACTCATATACAGCCGCTCTGTCACCTCCAAGCTCCCATCTGCCAGCACCCGAATCTCAACATGGTACGAATCTGCCACCGCTATCTTCTCCTGCCCATAGGCCCCAGAAATATAGGCCAGAACGAATAGGCCAAAAAGCCCCCACCGCTCAGATTGGCGCCGCATAAAACAAAAATACGAACCTCCCTGTCCTTGAAATGCCTTAGAGTCTATCGTTCCAAGATTGGCTTCCTTGGAGAAGGGAGTTGAAAATCTTTGGAGAGGATACTTATAAGCCTAACTCTCAATGGCCCAAGCCGGTAAGAGCTTTTCCTGCTGCGCCGCCCGAACCGCCGGCCAATTCGCCACATAAATCAAAAGATCATATACCTCGCTTCGGCGGCTCCCCACCGAAAACCGCAAATCCTCACAAATCAGCACCGCCATACCCCGGCCTTTGGAGTGCGTGATGAGCCGATTGGCTCCTGCTGTGAAAATTTTTTCTTCTTCTGCCATGCGAAAGAGATGCCGCTTATCGTAATAGGCCCATTCGCCCGTAGGGCTTACCACATAAGCGCGATTGTACAGGTGGCCCGTAGGTGTGCGGACTTTGAGACTGCCCATGAAGAGGGCCTTATAAGACTGGGCCTAAGTTCTCATAGCTTGAAGGGCTGGGCCGGGTTTGTCCTCGGCTGCCCGCTCCGAAATGGAGAAGCCCGTACTCCACGTCTCTATCAAAACCCAGACCTCCGGCTGTGAGCCGTAGCTCTGCCAGAGCTTTTCTAAGTAATACTATTCTTTTTGAGCGGCGGCCAGCGCCCTTTGGGTGCTGGCCGCCGCTGTGAGGCCGCGCCCGCCCGCAGGGCGGGCGCGGCCATCTCCTCTTCACATTAAAAGCCCTGGTCTCAAAATGGCATAAGCGATGTTCTCCTCGGGTTTTCCCATGGCATTGTCCATTTGGACCCAATCTGGGTGTAAGGTTTCAGTGTCGCCCGTGAGGGCCTCTCATGGGGTGAATCTCCCCTGACCATGGGAGAAAAGATACATGCTCTACCGAGATAAGCTAATCCCTTTGGCGCCTCTGGCTACCACGATGTCGTACAGCCCCCATTTCATCAGCCCTCAATAACTATCAATATCCGTATCACCCAAGGAGGAAAAGTTCATGTTCCATATTCATTAGCCATATTTTCTCTGATTCTCTATTTTCAAAAGTTTCTCCCTTAGCTTATATTCCCTCTTCTTATCCGCCTGGGCTATTCCAGATTTTATGAGGTAGGCATTGATGAAAATTTTATTTTTCAGGTACACATACGCAAAAATCGTGTTTTCATCTATCACTGAATCCTCTTCTACCTTTATCATAACATCCCTCTTCATAACATACTCTCGCAAGTATTCTATTGCTCTCTCTTTATCAACCACATCCACTCCCAAAAACTTCACCAAGAGGCCCGTGTCAAGCTCTATTGTATCTTCGCTGACTATGTTGATAACTTTGTACATTTTCCCCCTCTTAAGGTCTAAATTTTTTGGGTCCAGCAGAGGTTTAGCATCTGGTATTGCTGGTTCGTAGGGAATACTTTTCAACTCAATCTTTTGTGTTCTTCTCACTATTTCCAGATGGAAAAGTTCAAGTAGGAGGTTATTCCCGATTTTATCGCTTATTATCTTGATAAAGTCCTCATTTATCTCATATCCGATGCCATTTCTTTGTAGTTCAAGGGCGGCCTTAATGGTTGTTCCACTTCCTAAGAAGGGGTCAAGCACGACATCACCTATGAAAGAGTACATCCTTATTAGCCTCCTTGGTAACTCTTCTGGAAACATGGCCTCGTGGTTTATCTGTTTTTCTCCTCCAAACTTCCAGTGGCCACAAAAGTATTCTTTCCATTCCTCTTTTGTGAGTCTTGACTTTTCTCGTACTTCTTTTGGCACGTTTTCTGATTTACCGGGTTTCTTGAAGATTAGAATAAACTCATAGTCTATCTCAATCATGCCATTTGGGGGATATGGATAAGAACCCATTACAGTGGCTCCCCCTGTCGTATTCATTGTCGTCTTTTTTTGCCAGATGATTGCCCCCATGTAGTCAAAACCGATTCTTTCACACTGGGATATAACTTCCGCATGTAACGGAATGACTTTATACCTTCCGTATAGAATAGACCTGGCGAATTGATCCCCTATGTTTATGCATAGTCTCCTTCCGGGCTTTAGAACTCTAAAACATTCCTCCCAAACTCGGTATAAATCTTTGAAGTATTCATGAAGGGTTTGATTGTAACCAATCTGGCCAGAAATCCCATAATCCTTGATATGCCAATAGGGAGGGGAGGTAACAACCAGTCCTACACTTTCGTCCGCAAGTTCAATCATCCTTCTGCTATCTCCGATGATTATTTTAGCCCAGCACATTCTCAGAGGCAAATGAAGTAAAAGTCGTCGGATTGGGTGGGGGGGGCTAAGGACTCTATTCCACGAGCTGGCAGAGGATAAAGCCTTACCCGTGTTTGATGACACTCTCTGGGGAAGGTTTAAGCCCCAGCTCCTACTTTGGAAACTGGGAACTTTTCCAGAGTTTTTTGGGTTTATGGAGTTTGTGGGAGAGCGGATTTTAGAGGTGTCAGAGGCGCTCCTGATGCGGCAGGGGATTCGGGCGACCACGCTGGACCAAGTGGTCGAGCGTCTCGGCATCTCTAAGAAAACTCTTTATGACTACTTTCCCTCCAAGGAGGCCCTAGTAGAGGCGGTTTTGGATCGCTTTCTTCGGCGTATAGAGCAGCAGGTCACCCAGCTTCAAGAGTCCCATGCCTCCGACCCTGTTTTATCTATTGTCGCCACCGCTAACTTCGCCTATCATACCCTCTCTGCTATCAACCCCATTCTCTTCCAAGAGCTTCCCCGTTTAGCTCCCGACCTACAAGATAAGCTTTTCTCCCGCATCCGCGCCCTTATTCAGAAAAATCTTCAGACTAACCTCCAAAATGGCATTCAGCAGGGTCTTTTTCGCCCGGACTTAGACTTAGAGTTTATTCCCGTCTGGATGTTTTATGTGCTGACGCAGGTCATTCTCAATCCTGACTTTGCACAGGCGGTGGGTCGCTCCATTCCGGAAGTCTATGCAGAATCGGCCTTACTCTTTCTGTATAGTTTTACCACCGAAGCAGGGCGCCACCGCCTCCAAGAATACCAAAACCTCATTCGTCAAACCTATGGTCGCTCACATCCGATATAGCCTTATCTTTTTTATTTCGCTGAGTTTTGCGCAAGAAGGGGTACAGGCATTTAGCCGGAAGGCCGCTATCCAGTATGCCCTCACGCATGCGCCCTCTCTCCAAAATGCCTACTTGGATTATCAGATAGCCCGCCAGAAGATTGCCGAAGTCCGATCGGCCGGCCTACCTCAAGTCAATGGCACGACTTCGTTTCGGTACTTTGTGGAGATACCGACATCCTTAGTGCCGGGGGAGTTTTTTGGGGCGCCGCGAGGTACTTTTATTCCTGTCCGCTTTGGCGTGCCGTATAACTTAGAGATAGGCGTTACGGGGACGCAGCTGCTTTTTGATGGGACTTACTTTGTGGGGCTGGCGGCGGCCAAAGCGGTCCGCGAACTCACTTACCGTTCCTACCAGCGTTCCCGTATAGAAACAATAGCCGCTGTCTCCAAGGCCTATCTGGCTGTTCTCATTGCCCAAGAGCGTCTGCGTCTACTCAAAGAGAACTTAGACCAGCTTCAGACGACGCTCCGCCAGACGAAAGGGTTATACGAGACCGGCTTTGTGGAAAAGCTGGACTACCAGCGCCTGGAAGTCGCCTTCAATAACCTCCAGACCGAGTACAACAAAGCCGCCGAGCTGACAGCCTTAGCCTACCTCACGCTCAAGCTCCAAATGGGCTATCCGCTGGACCAGCCCATTACGCTCACGGATACCTTGCCCGAGCTCCCCTTACTTTTGCCCGATAGTCTCTCTCTTCGGGATTTTGAGCCGTCTCAGCGCTTAGAGTACCAAATCCTCTTAGCCCAGCGCCGCGCCTTAGAGCTCAACCTGCGACGTTACCAAGTGGCTTACCTCCCTTCTCTGGTCTTTATAGGTAATGTCGCTACCCAGGCTCAACGTCGGGAGTTTAACTTCTTTGACACCCGACAGCGCTGGTTTCCTATTGCGTTTATAGGTTTTCAGCTGCAAGTGCCCATCTTTGATGGTCTGCGCAAAGCCAGCCAAGTCAGTCAAGCCCGCTTAGAGCTTCTCAAAAACCAGAATGACCTTTTTCAGCTGCGTCAGGTCCTGACTTTAGAAGCCCAGAATGCCCGTATCCAGCTCCTAAATGCCCTGCAAAGTCTGACTATTCAAAGGCGCAATTTGGAGCTGGCGCAGGCGGTTTTAGAGGCCACGCGTAAAAAATTAGAGGCCGGTGTTGCTTCCACGGTAGAATCTGTTCAGGCGCAAAGTGCTTATCAGCAGGCTCAGGTTAGCTACACTACAGCCCTTTTAGAAGCCTACTCTGCTTACATAGATTGGCAAAAAGCCTTAGGCCTTCTCTCGGAAAATGAATAAAATTTACGTTTATGATGCGATACGTCGTTTGGGTAGGAGTTTTGGTTGGATGGATGGTGGGGGGCTGTTCGGCCTCCCGTCCTTCTGATGGCAATGTAGAGGCTAAGAAAGCCCGCTTAGAGAAGCTTCGGCAGGAGCTATTTAGACTCCAGGCGGAGATTACGGCGCTGGAGGGGGAGATTGCGGCGATGGATAGCACTTTTGCTTTGCAGAAGGCTATTCCGGTGTCGGTGGTGGTGCTCAGAGATCGGGGTTTCCAGTCCCGACTCCGCATTCAGGGGGGTGTAGATAATCGGCAGGCGATCACGTTGGCGGCGAAAAGTGCAGGTACGCTTTTACGGCTTTATGTGCAGGAAGGGGATTATGTGCGGGCGGGGCAGCTCTTGGCTGAACAGGATGCGGAGGTCCTGCGAAAAAACCTTGCCGAGGTCCGCACCCGCTTAGAATTAGCTAAAACCCTCTACGAAAAGCAGAAAAAACTCTACGAAGAGGGCATTGGCTCAGAAGTGCAATATCTCACGGCTAAGAGTAATAAGGAATCTTTGGAGGCGGCGGTTCTGACCTTGGAGGAGCAGCTAAGGAATGCGCAGCTGCGGGCGCCCCAGGCAGGACGCGTGGATGCCCTTCTGGCGAAAGAGGGAGAACTGGTAATGCCGGGAATGCCCGTAGTGCGTTTATTGAGTTCTACGGGGACTTGGGAGGTAAAAGCTGAGGTGCCGGAGCGTTTTTTGGGGACGGTTCGGGCGGGGAGCGTGGTGGAGGTAGAGCTACCGGATTTGGGTGAACGTTTTGAGGCGCCCATAGCGGTAGTAGGGGAAAATATCAACCCTGTCAGTCGGACTTTTACGGTGTATATTCGGGCTTTGCCGGGGAGGCTTTTGGGGCGGCTGCGGCCGGGTATGGTGGCATTTCTGACGTTGCCGGAAGCTTCTTATCCGAATGCTTTTCGGGTGCCGGTGGAGGCCGTCCAATCGCAGGATACGGCGGCTTTTGTGTTTCTGTATCGGCAGGGGCGAGCCCGACGAACCCCGGTTCGCCTCTTGGCTATTCAGCGGGATGAGGCGGCCGTGGAGGGGCTAAACCCGGGCGACACCGTAATCGTCTTAGGAGCGGCTCTCCTACGGGACGGACAGGCAGTAACCATCAGCTCGGAGGGCATATAAGATACTAGCGTGGGTCTCCGCTTTCGGCAGGCCCACCCCAGCGTAGTTTAGTATATCAACTGGCTCATGCCCAGCCCTACCAGCTCCACCTTATTAGTTACGGCCTGTAAAAATAAAATCGCGTCTATGATCTGTTTTTTGTCTGCATAGGGGACAATTGTCGTCAACGTCGTTTCTGTCGTCTTGATATAATCTCGCAGAGCGCCTTCTAATTGGCTCATGGCTTTCTCGTTGGCTGGGACAGAAGGGATTTTCAAGTCGTTGGGGGTTTTGGGTTCTAACTTAGCGAATGGGAGGTACTCTAAAATTCGGTAAAGGCGGGTGAGCTTAGAGATGTAGATGCGGGTGAGTTCTATCTTGTCCATTTTTTCCAAGTCCCCTAAGCTATACACGATGGTGGCGCCTCCCGGCAGTTGAGTAGCGGGTTCTGGCTCTTGCGATTGGGCGGCAGGTGCCTGCGCCCACACAACCATGAAAAGGAGTAATCCTATAACCGCAGTTCTCATATGGGCTATTGTTATTTGCCTTTAGAAGTCAGTGCTTCTTTTTTGCGAAGGTATTCTTTGGCTTTATCGTCTAAGTTGAGGTAAGTTGTAACTTGGATAAGGCTTTGGAGGAGGGCTAAGTCGTCGGGGAGGGCTTGATGGGCTTTCTCTAAGTAGGGGAGGGCCTGACGGAATTTGTCCTGCATTTGGGCATAGAGGAGTTTTTGTTTTGCCTCATCCTTCGCTTCATTGTATTTTTGGGCGATTTCGGCGGCTTGATTGACATAGTAGGCGCCTAAGTTGTAGTTGGCGTTGACGTTATTAGGGTTAAGGCTCAAAACGCGCTGGTAATATATGGCGGCGGAGTCGGGGTTATTTTTTTCTAAGAGCTGAGCGTAAATGAGAAGGTAAGTTTCGTTATTCGGATTTTTCTCTATTTCGCTGCGAAATTGTTTTAGGGCTTCTTCGTGTAGGGAAGGGTTTTGTAGGTAGAGGTTGAGTTCGGCGCGGCGGATATTTTCGTCGGTGGGAAATCGGTTTCGGGCTTCGTTGGCGATGGCTAAGGCTTTTTCGCCCTGGCCACGGCCTGCGTAGAGATTGATGAGCGCCGTGTAGATGAAGGGTATCATATTTTCGGCTTCTTTGATGGGTTTGGTCTTAGATATAGCGAGGGCTTTCTCTAAATCGCTTAGGGCGGCATTGGTATCGCGGAGTTGGACATGGACCAGTCCTCGCAAGGCTAAGGGAGGGAAAAAGTCCTTTTGGCCTACGTTCTCGTAGAGTTCTACGGCCCAAGTGAGATATTCTCGGGCTTGGGGGAGTTGCTCTTTTTGGAAGAGCTCAAAGCCTTTGAGGTAAAGGATACTGGCTAACTGGGCTGAAAGGAGTTTGATATCCTGTTCATATTCTTTTTTGGCGTCTAACTCTCGGCATTTTCGGATGGCGCTGTAGGTATCCTGATAGAGATTGGGATACTTTTGCTGGGCGCCTACGGGGTCTTTGCTGAGCAGGGCTATGTAGGCTTGGGCGCGGATTTTGTAGCCTTTGGCCATGTCGGCGGGTTTGAGGAGGTCGGGTTGGGCGAAGGCTTGCTCTACATAGCTCAATGCCCGCTCAAAATCCCCATCCTGAAGCGCTAAGGCAGCCGAGGTAATCTTACTTTTCTGGGCATAAAGCCCCACCCCTATCATGAGGGGGAGCCAAAACTTTCGCATGGGACAAACATACAAAAACCTCTTTGTATCTTTGAGCCGTGCGGTATCTACTGGCTTTCCTCCTCGGGCTTAGTTGGAGCCAAAGTCTCTCAGAAGCTGAAACTGCTTTGCAGCGCGAAAACTATGACCGAGTTATCGCTATAACCAGTCAAATCCTCTCGGCTAAACCTAAAGAACTCTATGCGTATTACCTTCAAGGCATGGCTTACTTAGGAAAAGCGCAACAGTCCGAAGAGGACGACCCCGCTCGCTCAAGCCTTATTCAAAAAGCGCAAGACGCCTTTCAAATGGCCCAGGCGAAAAATCCCAAGTATCCCTATGCCTACCTCGGCCTGGCTGAAGTAGAGCGGCTCCGAAAAAATCCCGACAAAGCCAGGGAAAACCTCGCCAAAGCGGAGGAGTATGGCGCTGCGGAGGTCAAGGTCCTTATTGAGGCGGCGCGCATCCATACGGCCTTGGGCGGAAAAGCCAGCATAGACAAGGCCACCTTCCTCCTCTCCAAAGCTAAAAGCAAAGACCCGCAAAATGCCGCCATCCGCAGAGCCTTAGGAGACCTCTGGAGTAGTCAGGGCGTCTTAGAACTCGCCATCCAAAACTACCAAGAGGCCGTCCAGATAGAACCCCAAAACCCCGAGAACCACTTCCGTTTAGGTCTCGCCTATGCCAAAGCCAAGGCCCTGCGTGATGCGGGAGAGGCTCTCAAAAAAGCCCTGGAACTGGACCCCAGCTATGCCCCAGCCTACCGAGAGCTAGGCGAAGTCTACTTTGCCGCTCAAAAGTACCAGCAAGCCAAAGAATATTATCAAAAGTATGTAACCATTCGCTCCGAACTCCCCGCCCGCGTCCGCTACGCTACCTTCCTCTACCTGAGCAAAGATTATAAGGCCGCCATCCAGGAAATAGAGGCCGTTCATAAAGATACCTTCTCCATCACCCTTCAACGGCTCTTGGGGTACTCTCTCTTTGAAGACCAGCAGTACGAATCCGCCATCAAGGCCCTTGACCTCTACTTCCAGAAGCAAAAACCCGAGAAAGTCATTGCCAAAGACTACCTCTACTATGCTAAAGCGCTGGATAAAGCCGGACGTGATGCCGACGCTGTAACCTATTACCAGAAAGCCATAGAAAAAGACCCAGGCCTCGCCGCCGAAGTCTATCCCGAAATGGCCAATGCCCTCAATAGCCTCGGCCGCTATAAAGAGGCCGCCGACGCCCTCCAAAAAGCCATTGAAAAAAATCCATCTCTCCAAAACTACTTCGCCCTGGGAAAAATCTACTACAAACTCGGCCAAACCGAAAAAGATACCACTTACTTCCATAAAGCCATTCAGGCTTTCTCGTATGTGGTAGAGAAAAAGCCTGACCTTGTGCCGGCCTACACCGAGCTTGGCCGATGCGCCGCTAACCTGGACCCCGAAAGCACCGAAGGCCGCGCCAAACCCTATTACGAAAAAGTCATTGAACTCGCCAGCCAAGACCCCAACCGCTACAAAAACGACCTCATTGAGGCTTACGCCTATCTGGGATATTACTACTACCTGCAGGCCGAAAATAGCAGGTCCAAAGAAGCCTACCAGAAATCTTACGAAGCCTACAAAAAACTTCGGGAGTTAGACCCGCAGAATGCGCAGGCCGCTCAGGCCCTGCCGTATTTAGAAACTCGCATTAAGTGAGTATGCTGCTCTACGCTGTGCAAGTGGAGATAGACGGGGAGATAGCGGAGGCGTGGCGCCGCTGGATGAACTACACGCATATTCCGGAGGTGATTGGGACGGGGTATTTTCGGGGGTATCGGTTTGGGGAGGTGGTGGAGCCGGCGGCGCCGCCGGGGAAGCGCCGCTTTCTCGTGCTGTATGAGGCGCCGGACGAAGCGCATCTCCGGGCTTATCTGGAAAAGGAGGCGCCACGTTTGAGGGCGGCTTATCCGCCGGAGTTTCAGGGGCGCTTTGACGCCAGCCGGTGGGTGTGGAAGATGTCGTAATCATCGGTGGGGGGCCGGCGGGATTAGCCTGTGCCTGGCACCTTGCAGAGGGCGGCCTCAGCCCGCTCGTTCTGGAAGCGGCTTCCTTCCCCCGCGACAAAGTCTGTGGGGATGCCCTCAGCGGAAAAGTCGTTTCGGTTTTGCGGCGCTTAGGGGGCGAAGCGCTCATCCGCCGGATGGCGGCCGAGCCTTTTGTCCTGCGTGCTTCGGCCTTGGTATTTGTCAATGATAGGGGGGATAGGGTGCGGCTTTCCCTTCCGGGGGAGGCGATGGGTTTCACGGCGCCGCGCTATGCGTGGGATGCCTGGCTCTGGGGCCAGGCGCCCCGTAGCATCCGCCTTCGGCCAAAGACCCCCGTCCTGCGCATAGAACGCGCAGAGCGGCATTGGGTCATCCACCTCCCGCAGGGCGAGCGGCTACACGCCCGGTATCTTATCGGAGCCGATGGTGTCGCCTCCAAGGTGCGCCCCTGGGTCTATACCTATCGGCGCGCGCGTCGGCCGCCCGTCTATTCGGCTGTGCGGGTCTATGCAGCGTATCCTGTGATGCCCGGCGAGCTGGAGCTTCATTATGTGCCGCCGTATTTGCCGGGGTATTGGTGGGCCTTTGCCATGGCGGGAGGGCAAGTCAATATCGGTATTGGCGGGCCGCCCAAGATCGCCCGAAGCGTCTCGTTTCGGCAGGGTATTCGGCATCTCCTCGGCGAAGAAGCTCCAAAAGCCATAGCTGGCCACGGGATCCCGCTTTATCGGGCGGGGGTGCCTCTTACCGCTCCCGGCTGTGCGCTTATTGGGGATGCGGGGCACCTCGTTGACCCCTTCACCGGCGAAGGCATCGGCAATGCGCTCCTCAGCGGCTATCGCCTTGCTCAGGCTATCCTCAAAGCCCAGCCGGCAGACCTTTTCACCTGGGATGCCCAAGACGCCTATGAAAAGCCTCTCCACCACGAGCTCAAAACCGAAATGCGCGTCAGCACTTGGCTCCACCGCCTGAGCCGCTCCCCGCTCATAGTACGTTGGCTCCTGCGTCGCCTTAGCCAGCGCCCAGACCTCCAAGAGACCCTCCAAACCATGCTCTTTCAACCTGAGGCACGCCTGCGGCTCTACTCTCCCCGTTTTTACTGGCAGCTGATGGGGTTTTAGGGAAGAAGGGCTCCGCACCAGCCCTCCAACAGGAAAGAGCTACCCTTATCGGGCCTATTTGGCTCTCAGAAAAAGTGTGCACACTCAGACATTAATGTGAGTGGATATGCAACGGATAGTTTTCCTGAATGCGCATGACCTGCTGACGCTGGTCTCGCAGTGCCCTCGCTGGGAGAGGGTAGAGTTGTACTCGGACTTTGTTCGGGGTATCACAGATTATGATGTGGTTGTGGCGGCCCGACCGCAAGAGCGAGAAGCCGCAGAGATTATCGCGCGTCTTTTCTGTGGCGCGACGATTGAGGACCCTCGCACATTACAGGCTCGCGGGCGAATAAACAACGCAAGTGAGTTAGCCCTGATTACGCTCGACCAATTCGTCGGACTGAAATTAGTCGTACTGAAGAAAATCCAAAAGAAGCCCAAAGGAGGGCGGAGGCGGTAATCCTAGCGAGCACGCACAGGTTGTTTTTCGTCCCTTCCTGTGAATAACGAGCATGAGTGCCTCGTAGTGGAGAGG
>Ga0272445_1001033_pt1 | contig 23088 bp, 19 predicted proteins | sample YNPCB0031_FD_194404 | JGI IMG/M metagenome (GOLD analysis project Ga0272445, IMG submission 194404) | Hot spring sediment microbial communities from Yellowstone National Park, WY, United States - YNP-CB-003-1 | ecosystem: Environmental > Aquatic > Thermal springs > Hot (42-90C) > Sediment... | reverse complement strand
TTCAAGTTTTTGATTGGTTTTTGGATAGAAAAGGTGAAAAAGTCAGGAAATATCTTAATGGTGTAAGGAGAAAAACAAAAAAAAGATCGGGATCAGAGATACCTTCAGTGAAAGTTAAAAGCATAGAGGTAGAAAATGTAAAGAATATGCCTGTTTACTCAATTGAAGTTGATGGGACACATACCTTTGCTGTAGGAAAGGGAATATATGTTCATAATTGTATCCCCATAGACCCTTTTTATCTAACCTGGAAAGCAAGGGAATATGATTTTCAAACGAGGTTTATTGAGCTTGCAGGTGAGATAAATACATATATGCCATACTATGTCGTTCAAAAGACGATTGAGGCGTTAAACAGGAAAGGGAAGAGTATTTCAGGGGCGAGGATATTGTTGCTTGGTTTAGCTTATAAAAAAGATGTTGATGATGCTCGTGAGTCACCAGCATTTAAATTGATGGAGTTGTTTGAGGAGAAGGGGGCAATGGTTGATTATAACGACCCGTATATCCCTCTTTTACCCAAGACGAGGAAATATAAAGCAAACAGCAAGCAATCAGTTCCTCTGACTGAGGAAAATCTTTCAAAGTATGATTGCGTTGTCATTGCTACCGATCATTCCGTTTATGACCCCGATTTCATAGTAAAACATGCAAATCTTGTTGTTGACACACGGGGTTTGATAAAGGATAAAAATGAAAAGGTGGTAAAGGCGTGACGGTAAAACCAAAAGTTATCCATATCGTTGGTGCACGTCCTCAATTTATAAAATATGCAGCGATTTATCGCATTATTGTAAGAGAACATTTAACGGAAAGCTTTGATAATATTCTTTTGCATACGGGTCAACATTATGATTATTCTATGTCTCGGGTATTTTTTGATGAACTTGGGATTGAAGAACCAAATTATCACCTTGGAGTTGGTTCGGGTTCGCATGGTGAACAAACGGCGAAAATTATGATAGGTGTGGAAAACATTTTAATTCGTGAGAAACCAGATTTGGTTGTTGTTTATGGGGATACAAATTCAACTTTGGGAGGTGCTCTTGCAGCTTCAAAATTACATATTCCAGTAGCACATGTTGAAGCTGGATTGAGGAGTTATAATAAAAAAATGCCCGAGGAAATAAACCGCGTTTTAACTGACCATGTCTCTACAATACTTCTTTGTCCTACAAAAGTGGCAACTCAAAATTTGATTAGAGAGGGATTTACTAATTTAATTAACAACGGGGATTTAATAGATGTCAAATTAATTGATAGTTTAAATTTTGACCATTCAAATTCTGTAGTTATAAATGTCGGTGATGTTATGTATGATCTGTTTATTCGCACCAATTCAAAAATCCAAGTTAACAGCAAAATTTTAAAAGAATTGAATTTAAGACAAAAAAATTACTGGCTTATAACTCTACATAGAGCGGAAAACACAGAGGATGAAAAACTTCCGAGGATATGTGAATATATCAATAATATAGTGGGAGATGATATCGCTATTTTCCCAATGCATCCAAGGACTAAAAAGGTTTATCAAAAGTTGAATATCAAATTTAATAAAAATGTAAAAGTTGTTGAGCCCCTTAGTTACAACGATTTATTAACTTTGTTGGTTAATAGTCGCGCTGTTATTACTGATTCTGGTGGAGTTCAAAAGGAGGCATATTGGGCTCGGATACCTTGTATCACTTTTAGGGATGAAACGGAGTGGGTTGAGACAGTTGAAAGTGGGTGGAATGTTTTGTATAAAGATTATCGTAACAACAAGTATTTTTTTGATTTAAACCGTGACCATCCATCTTTTCATGGCGATGGAAACGCTTCGGAAAGAATAGTTAAATTGATCCTCAAATTCATAAATACCAAAGGTTTTTAAACTATGGAAAAAAATGTTGCTTTGATTGGTCTTGGATATTGGGGCAAGAACATCTTTAGAAATCTGGTTGAGTTAGGTGTTTTGCATACCGCGTGTGACAGCAATCCAGATATTATAAATGAATACAAATTGAAATTCCCCGATATTAATTTTACCACTTCCATTGAAAAAGTTATAAGCGATCCAGAGATAAAAGCTGTAATGATAGCGACACCGGCTGCGACACATTATGAGCTTGCCAAAGAAACTATACTTTCACATAAAGATGTCTTTGTTGAAAAACCTCTTGCTTTAACTGTTAAAGAAGGTAAGGAGCTTGTTGAATTAGCGGAAAGAAATGGTTCTATTTTGATGGTAGGACATGTTTTACAATATCATCCAGCTATTGAAAAGCTAAAAGAGATTATCTCAAAGGGTGAACTGGGAAAGATACAATATATTTATTCTAACCGGCTAAATATAGGTAAATTTAGAACTGAAGAGAATATATTATGGAGTTTCGCACCACATGATATATCTCTGATATTATCTTTTGTTGGGGAGGACCCAATTAATGTTAAAGCTTTTGGTGGTGATTATCTTAATTCAGGTATATATGATATAACACTTATGTGGCTTGAGTTTGCAAGCGGAATTAAGGCGCATATCTTTGTAAGCTGGCTACATCCTTACAAAGAGCAAAAGCTTATTATTGTCGGAAACAAGGCAATGGCGGTTTTTGATGATTTAACCGAGGAAAAGTTATTTATATACCCACACAAGATTGAATGGCTAAATGGCAAAATTCCAGTTGCTCATAAAGCAGATTACATAAAAGTTCCTGTTGATAATCATAAGGAGCCATTAAAAGAAGAAATACTCCATTTTATAGAATGTGTTAAAAATAGAATTAGACCGAAGACAGATGGTAAAGAGGGAGTTAGGGTTCTAAGTATACTTGAACGCGCCGAGAAATCTTTAACATCCGGTGGCAAATTGGTTCAGATGAAGTCAGAATTTTTTGCGCATGAGAGTGTATATATTGATGAAAATGTTGAAGTAGGCAGCGGAACTAAGATATGGCATTTTTCACATATTTTAAGAAATACCAAAATAGGAAAGAATTGTGTAATTGGACAAAATGTTATGATTGGACCAAATGTTAAAATTGGCGATAGAGTAAAGATACAGAATAATGTTAGTGTATACGATGGGGTTGAGTTGGAGGATGATGTGTTTTGCGGTCCATCAATGGTATTTACAAATGTGATAAACCCGAGGTCCTTTATTGAGAGGAAAAGTGAATTTAAAAGGACTTTAGTGAAAAAAGGCGCAACGATTGGAGCTAATGCTACAATTGTTTGTGGTGTGACAATAGGAGAGTATTCTTTTGTAGCAGCAGGGGCTGTTGTAACAAAAGATGTGCCTCCGTATGCTCTTGTTGCTGGAGTTCCAGCTAAACAAATCGGGTGGGTATGCAAATGTGGTGTTACATTGAAATTTACAGAAAACTTTGCTAAGTGTTCCCAGTGTGGCAGTGAATATAAACTTGATTCAGAAAGTTTGGTTCCTTTAAAAGAAAATATATAGGCGAAAAATGAAAATTGGTCTTATAACATATCATTATCCTCATCTGAAAACGGAACAAGTCATTTTAAACTTTTTAAAGAGGTACCCATCCCATTTATTTGGAATTTACGCTTTGCCGTGGACCCAACGGCAAAACAGGGAGGTTATCATAATGCATAGACCTGCGCAACATAGAGCTGTTGCTCCAGAGGTCATCGCAAAAGCCTATCAAATTGAATATAGACCTGTGGAAAGGGATACTGAAATTCCTAATGGATATGATTTATATATTATACTTGGGGCTGGAATTTTATCAGCTGATTTTGTAAGGGGTAAGAAAATTATAAATTGCCATCCTGGGATTCTCCCAGCTGTAAGAGGTTTAGACGCTTTTAAGTGGACAATTTATGAAATGAAACCCCTTGGTGTTACTCTTCATTACATAGATGAAGAAGTTGATAGTGGAGAAATAATTTCCGTAATTCTGACCCCAGTTTTTATTACTGATGATTTAGAGACATTAGCTAGGCGTCATTACGAAAACGAAATATATGTGTTGAGCAATTTTGAGGAATATCTTAACAGACCTGTAAATCCATTTTTAGGGATCGAAAGTGGAGCGCCACACAAAAGAATGCCATTATCAGTAGAGAAAGAAATGGTGAGAAAATTTGAAGAATGGAAAAATAAATATGGGCTGTAAAACTAATGCGCATAGTTCATCTAACAAACTATTTTATGCCAGAGTTTGGATACCAAGAGTATTATTTGGCAAAATACCATTCTGAAATGGGTCATGAGGTTCATGTGATTTGTTCAAATAGAACTTATCCGAAACAGCGTGAATATAAAGTTTTTTCAGATGTGTATAATAAAAGAATAATTAAACCAGGGAAAAAAGAGGTTGAAGATTTTACTATACATTACCTTCCTGCTTATTTTGAAGTTAATATGCAACTTTTTCTCAAAGGGCTTTTTAAAAAGCTTAAAGAAATTAAGCCAGATATCATTTTTGCACATGGGTTAAATAGGTGGACGACAATTCTTGTGGCGATATGGAAAAAATTTTTATGTAAAGATGTTGTTTTAATTGCAGATGATCACACGCTATATTCAGCATATGTGCCTACATATTATAGACGTATCTGGTATTTGATTTTTAAAAAAATAATTAAGTTTCTTTTACCGGTATTTAATCAAATAATCGCCGTTTCAAATGAAACAAAAAAATTCTTAGTTGATAAATTTGAAATACCCACTGAGAAAATAATTGTTTTACCAATAGGGGTTGATTGTGAAAAGTTCATTTTCTCCGAGGAAAACAGAAAGAAAATCAGGGAAAAACTCGGAATTCCAGAAAATGCTTTCGTAATTATCTATGCCGGCAAAATAGTGCCAGAGAGAGGTTGTGATTTGGTTTATGAAGTAAGTAAGGATTATCTTAAAAATAAACACAATGTCTACTTACTTTATGTGGGAAGCGGTATAAAAAGTCAATTTGCTCAAGATATAAGGAATAGAGCTTTAAATGATGGGGTTGACAATAGAGTTTTGTGGCATAATCATGTTGATCACGATGAATTGCCGGCTTTTTACTCTGCAGCGAATGTTGCAATTTGGCCTTTCCAAGAAACAATGAGTGCATTAGAAGCATCAGCTTGCGGTTTACCGATAATACTAAGAAATTCTGATATTGCAAAAGAAAGAGTAGCTGGTGGTAATGGATTTGCTTGTGCTACAATTGAAGAACAAAAAATTGCGCTTGGGCAACTTATAGAAAATGGCGCACTTAGAAAGGAAATGGGCGAAAAAGGAGTGAAATATATGCGTGAAAGGTTTTGCTGGAGAAAAATAGCGGAGCAATTCATAGAAGTTGCACTTTTACATAGGGAAAAATATAAAATCAAAATGCCATGAATGTCAAGATAATCGGATTAACAATTGGTGAACCATATGATATTAAGAATTGGAGTGGCATTCCTTACCATCTTTTTAAGACATTAAAATCAAAGGGTTGTCTTTTAAATGCTGTAGGTGTCACTTCGCCAAAAGGACTTGACCTATCATTGAAAGTACTTTACGGTATATATCTTAAACGTGCAAAAAGATTAGGAGAAATCACACAAAGAAGCGCTTTAAGGCGTTATGTCTTGGGACTTGCAGCACGACGAAAGATAGAGAAGCTAAATAATTTTCCCTACGGTGTGAAAAATACGGCGATTTTGAGCACGACCACTTTAATAGACACAAGAAAGTTTAATTTTCCAGTTTTTGTTTATCTTGATGCTACATTATATCAAGCTTATCACTTAAATCAAAACTACAAAAAGTTTAATCTTCTACCAAATAAAGAATTTGAAAAAGTAAATCAGTTGGAGAAAGAGATATTGAATAGCTATACAGGTATATTTGTGTTTTCAGAGTGGGTCCGCAATTCTCTGATAAATGATTATGATTTAAATCCAAAGAAGATTATTGTTGTAGGATATGGGGTGAATTTACCATTTATAGATGACTTTATAAAGCGAGATTTTGAAAAGCCAATAATTTTAAGTGTGGTAACTGACTTTTATCGTAAAGGAGGAGAGATAATAATTAAAGTTTATCAGATATTGAAAAACGAATTTCAAAATTTAGAATTAGTTTTAATTGGTAATGTTCCTGAAACTTATAAAAAAGTTCTTGGGGATAAAGTTAAGTTTGTTGATTTTTTGAAAAAGGATCAACCAGAAAATTTGCAAAAACTTATTTCCTATTATAAAATGGCTTCTGTATTTCTACTCCCCTCTTTATATGATACCATGCCTAATGTAATTCTTGAGGCGATGTATTTGAAAACACCTGTAGTAACTTCTAATGTTTGTGGTATACCAGAGATGGTGAAAGACGGAGAGACAGGTTTTGTTATTTCATCCTTTAATCCAGAGGACTATGCTGAAAAAGTCAAATTGTTGCTTACGGACGATATCTTGCGATGGAAATTAGGAGAAAATGCAAGAAAAAGGATTTTAAGTCAGTTTACTTGGGATAAAGTGACGGATAAAATTATTAATGGAATCCAAAAATCATTTTGATAATATATGGTGATAAATAGAATAAAAGAATTAAGTAATCTTTTTGGGATAAAGAAAATCTTTGACAAATTTCCTTTGTTTAGAACTACATTATATAAAATTCTCTGGCTATTTGCACCGAAAAGACCTAGGGTAATAAACACTCAACATGGATTTAAGTTGCTTATAATTCCTCGTGATAGAGGCGTGGGTTTCCCTTTGTGGATCGGGCATGAATTTGAGCCAGAAACTGTGAAAATATTCCAAAAACATGTTAAACCAGCTGATATTGTTTTTGATGTTGGTGCAAACATCGGTTATTTTACAATGCTAGCAGCAAAATTAGTTGGTAACGCGGGGAAAGTTGTAGCTTTTGAACCTGTACCTGAATTTTTACAAATGTTAAAATTTTCTGCAAATGTAAACAAATTTTTTAAATATATTTCCTGTTGAAATAGCTCTTAGTGATAAATCTGGCGACGGTATCATTTATATGGATGTTGAAAATTATGGTTTAGCTTCCGTTTCATTAAATAATGTATTAAAACCAAAGCAAAGGATATTGAAGGTCAAGTTTACGACATTAGATTTATTTGTAAAAGAAAATAAAATTTTCTCAAATTTTATAAAAATTGACGTTCAGGGTTTTGAATTCAAAGTTTTAGAAGGAGCAGTTGAAGTTCTTAAATCTCCTAAGTTAAAATTGTATTTCGAATTTTGGCCACGCGGTATAAAAAATGTTGGTGATGAACCAGAAGAGATTTTCAATTTACTAAGTGGGTTTGGATTTAATATATTTCAAGTAATACAAAATGGTTCACTTCAATTGCTTACAAAGGATTCTTTCAAAATTTTATCAAATAAGTTGCTCGAAAATCAAAATTTTTTGGCTTCAATAAATCTTTATGCTGAAAAATAACTATGGAAACATTTAATACTTCTAGAGTGGTTGCAAGGAATTCAGTTTTTAGGTTGTTAACTTATGGAATAACGCTCATCACGACTATACTTTACATTCGCTTTGTGGTCAAATATCTTGGGATTGAGGTCTATGGCTTGTGGGGTTTAGCGAGTTTAATTATAAGCACAACTAGCTTAATAAATTTTGGGTTCATTAATGCTTTAACTAAGGAAACAGCTCATATTGAGGGTGGAAATAAAAACTACGGCATAATAAAATTCTTAATTAAAGGTTATGATCTCTTTTATATCTTGGCTGGGATTATAACTCTTCCAATTATCCTTAGTTTTAGAAATAGCATTGTTCAACATATTTTTGGTATAAAAGACATCCAACAAGGGGCTATTCTCGCTTATCTTATAGTGGCTATGATTCCGTTGACTGTAGTTTACATGTCTGCAATGTCAAGACGGGCGGTTGTTGAGGGCTTTCAAGAGATTCATTATTCCAGTATGCTTTCACTACTTGGGAGGTTGATAAATTTTGCTTTATCTATTCTCCTTATATTTGTCGGCATAGGGGTTTGGAGCTTATATACTGCTTCCCTTGTGGAAAATTTTATATTGTTTTTTGCTTTTTCACGCAAAATATCAAAAAAGTTGAAAAATCAAGAATCAACATCTTATTTTCAGACAAAACAAAGGTTAAGAGAATTGGTGATAAAAAATCTGACTTATGGTTTTAACCTACAGGTAAGCAGCATCGCAAGTATGGGATTGGAATTTTTTTATAAAATTTTTGTAACAAGAATCTTTGGGTTAGAAAGTGTCGGTTATTTTCAAATAGCCTGGAGAGCTCAACAAATGCTACATGGTATCATGTCATCTGGGATGAGTCCATTATTTCCTGCTTCGGCATTTCATATAGCAAAAGGTAACGTTTTAGAACTTAAAGGTCTTTATAAAAAATCAACAAAATATGCCTGGTTTTTTGCCTTTGGGGTCTTTTTGATATTTGTATTGTTTTCTGGCGAAATTTTAAAACTTTGGCTTGGGCTAATATCACCGTTTTTAGTATTTACATTTCAAATGCTTTGCGCTGGACTTATATTTACAAGTCTATCTACACCTGCCTATATGTTCATTCTGGGGTCGGGCAAATCGGAATATATAACTTTTACTCAACTCCTGTTTGCGATTGTTTCGCTTGTGACTTCTTTTATAATTATACATTTGCAAGTCCCTCAGCTAAATTGGATGTCTGTAGGTATTTCTTATTTATTAGGGGCAATTATTGGATTTGTAGTTATTTCTGGTGGGGTTGTAAAAATTTTTAGATGGAATATTATGGATTTACTCTTTGGTTCTTTTCCATCTTTACGATTTATTATTATTACAATATTTCTGGGCATTTTAGTAACAATATATAATTTAGAAAGAACAATTCATAGAAGCGTTAATGGATATGTAATGCTTTTTATGGTATTGGTAGCTTTTATTGGTTTTCTTATGATAGAGATTCTTAAGGAGGAAAGGGGTCTAAAAAATCTTATGTTTGGTTTGTTGTGGAGAGACCCCAACAAAGTTTCCGAAGAGCATGAGCTTAGATAGGTATTACGGAATAATCATCATACTGATAATTCTAGTAGGATTTATAGGTATGATGTATAAATTTGGGATCGGTTTTGTAGCCGTCCTTACTCTTTTTTCTATTTTCTTTTTATTGATAATATTAAAGCCGGAACTTTCAGTTTATGTGTTTTTAATCTTTGGGGTATTTTATACGCCATTGTATGAGTATAAGTTTAGATTGTTTGGTATTTTAGTTCTACCAACGGATTTGATGGCTATTTTGATTTATTTCTCTGTTTTTATCAATCGTGTTTTTGGTCGTTTTAAGAGATTTAGCTTTTCACATGCGGACAAGCCAAAATCTATAGGGAACAGTTTCCATGTTGTAATCATTGCATTAATACTTTGGGCTACATTTATAGGATTATTTCAGGGAAACTATTGGAAAAGTGTTTTTCGTGAAACCAAGATGGTATTGTATTATGGTTTAATACCTGTGTTTGTTTCTTTTTTCATTTCTGACCGACGGGTTATTTTTAGATACTTTGCTTTTCTGATAGTGTTGAGCACAATAGGGAGTTTTTATGATTTGTATTGCAGAATTTTTGATATATATACTGTAAGTGCATATGCGGGTGGAATTGAAGGGGCAGTTACTTATGCTGATACACCTATCGGCAGGATTATAAGAGATTATGGATGGGTTTCAACCTTTCATTATCAAGTCATAGCTTTTTTAGCGTGTCTTGTCTTCTTTTTTGGCTTTAAAAATTTTTTCGTTAGAATAACATTATTTATAGTTGCTTTAATAAACCTGATAGCAAATATGCTAACAGTTACACGAGGTTTTATTTTAGGAATAATTGTTGGTGTGATTTTATTGATTTTTTTAAGTGGTTTAAGGCATTCAACCTCTTTATTTAAGGCGGTTGCGAGTTCTTTTGCGGTGGTTATCGTGATATTTGGTATTTTTTACTTAAGTATGCTTTTCGTTCCTGAAGTAAGTGCTGCTTTTTACAGATTCACTTCAGTTTTTTCTTCGGAATATGCCGGAAGGGGAGATATAGAAAATATGAATGTCCGTTTATCATCAATTTATTTAGGAATTAACACCGGATTAAACCATCCATTGGGAAGAGGTTTTGGGATACTTTCTCCAACAGGAGAGGAAACATTTTCTGAGGCGATGACGCTGTGGCTTATTTATCATAACTCCATTGGTTATATATTTTTTACTTTTGGTCTAATAGGTGGATTTGTCGTTTTTTATTTGCTTGCGAAACTGACCTTAGAGCTGTTGAAAATCTACCGCATTATTTCTATACAAGACAAGCAAGCGTTATCTTTGATTTTAGTGAGTTTGTTTGCTGTTTTTTCTATGTCCTTCACAAGTGGGAATTTCTTATTCAACATAGATCTTTTATTCCCTTTCATAATTACACTTTTTTCATTCAGCATGTTCTATATAAAACTTTTAGGAGGGAGCAATGTCAAAGGAACCATTAGTCACAATAGTAACTCCTTCATATAATCAGGGGAAATTTATAGCTGAAACTATTGAGAGTGTTCTTAATCAAACATATAAAAATATTGAGTATATAGTAGTTGATGATGGATCTAATGACAACACCATTGACATTTTGAAAAAGTATGAATCTCACGGTGTTAGCTGGGTAATCGAGAATCGTATAGGACAAGGTGGGGTAATGCAGAAAGGTCTTGAACTTGCCCACGGAGAAATTATTGGATACATAAATGCTGATGATATTTTACTCCCTGATACTGTTAGAAAAGTTGTCGAAGTGTTTGTTAGTTCGCAAGATATCGGACTTGTTTATGGGGATGTCGAGATTATTGATGAAGAAGGTAACTACCTGACGCTAGTACGGTCGCATTTGCTTACGGTCGAGAGTCTTCTCAGATTTGACCAGTCAGTGACTCAGCCGGGTTCATTCTATAAGAAACAACTGGTTGAAAAGGTAGGAGGCATAGACACAAGGCTATTTTTTGTGATGGACTATGACTTGTTTATAAGGCTGTTGAAGGTGTCGAAGGGGGTGTATATTCCAGAACCACTTGCTAGATTTCGTTTGCATTCAAAGAGCAAAAGTTTCAACTATAGTGGAACGATATCAGTCATTGAGGCTTTTCGAGTAAGTCGCCGATACGGTGCTCCTTTGTTTTCTCCGTTAAATTTTAAAAGGGCGAAGGCGCTTGCTAAGGCCATTGTAAAAAGTATTTTGGGTATGCCCCTTATAAATATTGAAAAACTTAAAAAGGGAGCTTAAAGGTTGAGAATATTGGAGTTAACCGAACCATTTCCAAGTGAGATCCAGCCAACAACTGGATTGTTTATTAAAGAACATACTGAGCATTTATCTAAAATTTCTGAACTATTATTATGTGTTTTTGTCCGTCTTATACCACCCAAAAGGATTCTAACGAATTTTAAGGAAATTAAGAGATGGTCTTTTTACATTCTTTCAAGGTTAGGGGAGAGGCGAAAAAAGGAGAGTGATTATGAAATTATATTCATTCCATATATCTCACTTCCAAGACCCATTTTTGAGTTTGTAAATATGAAATTTATGAAGCTTTTTTATTCAAAAGCGATTTATAAAACAGCGATTCAATTTAGACCACAAGTAATAGTGACCCATTGGGTTTCGCCATTAGCCCTTTTAGCTATAAACATTGGCAATCAGATTGGGATACCGGTTGTGATTAATGTCCATGAAGATCCAGATAATATAAAGTTGAATTTTCCATATTTACATCAGATTTGGCTTAAGGCATTAAAGTTTGCAGATGCTATTGTGGTGCACAGCGAGGTCAATAAAAATAAGCTGGTAAAATTAGGCATAAATTCAGAAAAGATATTCAAAGTCTATCTGGGGATTAATGAGATTTTTTTTAACACTAATAATGAACAAGTAAAAGATGAAAAAGATAGTTTTGTAATCCTTGCGGTTTCGCACTTGTCCGACCCTTGCAAAAGAATTGACCATTTATTGCGTTCGTTCCCAGAAATAAAGAAAGTTAATCCTAAAACAAAACTTGTTGTGGTGGGTAACGGACGCCTTAAGAAATCCCTTGAAGAGTTAAGTTTAAACTTGGGGATACAAAAGGATGTCATTTTCAAAGGCGCACTTGCTCCGATGCAAGTAAAGAATGAAATGGTAAATGCGGATTTGTTTGTTCTACCATCTATTAGGGAGTCATTTGGTTTAGTTTTCATTGAGGCGATAGCTTCAGGTCTTCCTATCATTGGCTACAAAGAAGCTGGAGCTATTCCGGAACTTGAAAAACTTGGTATTCCTATCGTAAAACTTGACGAAGTAACTCCCAAGAGTATATCTAATGCAGTAATTAGAGCTATGATAAATTACGAAGAAATAAAGAGAGTTATTGTAAAAAATCAAAGCAAGATAGTAAATCTATTTTCTTGGAGAAATCACGCGCTTAGTTATCTTGAAGTTTTGAAGAAGGTATGTAAGCAAAAAGGTATAATATGTTAAGCGGTGTATTTAGGCATAGGTTAGTTAGAAAGGTGCGTTCGCTACTTGATTATATTGAGAACCCGGCGTTGATAGCGGCACGTGTCAAGAAATATCCAATGGAATTTGTTAGAATCTTGTTTGAGATCAAAAAATTTTTACCCTATATAAATAACATTTTTGATATCGGTGCTGCAACGGGGAATTTTGTACTTGATGCGCATTTTGTCTTCCCTGAAGCAAACATTTTTGCTTTTGAGCCGTTGCCTGAAAAAGTTGACATTCTAAAGAAAATTTACGAGAGGCATAAAATTTCGGGAGAGGTTTACAATTTTGCGCTTGCCTCTGAGGAAGGTTATGCCAATTTTTTCCGGATGGAATATACTAACTCAAGTTCAATCCTTGAACCTGATGAGGGGTTGTTTGATTTGTTTGGTAAGAAAGCGTCTTATGAAAAAATCATTGTTACGAAGAAAAGGTTTGATAATATTTTTAATCTTGATGCAAACAGTATAAATTTTGCTAAGTTGGATGTTCAGGGTTATGAACTTGAAGTCCTAAAAGGGATGGGAGGGGAATTAGACAAACTTCAAGGGATAATGCTCGAGGTGAATTTTGACAGGTTCTATGTTGGTCAGGCAAGTTATATTGAAATTATGCAATATTTGCATGACCATGGGTTTAAAAGGTTTTATCAAGTTGATAAAGTTATTATTAAAGGAAAAGTTTCATGGTGTGATATGGTATTTTTTAGGTAGTTGTGAGCTTATTTCATTTATTGTGTAATTTAGAACTCAAGAGGGAGGTCCGATGAGGTTTTTGCATAAGTTGCCGAAAGCAAAGTTAATTAAATCTCGGGATGAGGCAATTGTTGAATTATGTCGCGGGAAAAATGTTTTACATCTCGGTTTTGTAGATGAAGGACTTATGGATGAAAGAATTCAAATGGGTGATTATCTCCATGGAAAACTTGCTAAAGTTGCTAATACGCTAGTCGGTATTGATATATCAGAAGCTGGGGTTAAGAAAGCCCAAAATTTGGGTTTTTCTTTTTGTTTTGTGGTGATGTTCAAAAACTCAATCAATTGGAGATACCATTTGAGAAATCATTTTTTGAAGTGATATTAGCAGCTGATATAATAGAGCATTTGCCAAACCCTGGTCTCTTTTTGAAGGAGTTATATGAATTTGTTAATGAAAATACTGAAATAATCATTACAACTCCTAATGCATTATCCATTAAGACATTATTCTTCCCATTAGCGAAGGTTGAGGTAGTTCATCAGGACCATAATTTTTATTATTCACCGATAACGCTATCTAATTTTTTATATAAATTTGGGTTTGAGGTGAAAGAAATATATCTTTATTCAAGTATTTGGATACCTAAGAAACATAACATTCGTTCGTTTGGTGAACTTGTTGGAAAGTGGACTTTCACTTTCATAGATTTTTTATTAACAAAATCAATAATTAAACTATTTCCATATTATAAGGAATATTGTTTCGGGTTAAAAAGGATAAATAGTATGAAAGTTTTTTCGCAGGTGCTTTTCTTCTATTTTTTGACAGTGTCTTTAGGTTTTGCACAAAGTGGTGTTGAAACAGATACGCTTGGTGGTTATGCATCTAAAGTTAGTGTTAAGCCGGGTGATAGTTTGACATTCTATATTTCAACTGATCTAAACAGATTTAACTTAAGGATATATCGGTGGGGTGTTCAAAAAGAATTAGTTGCGGAGTTTAATGATTTGCATGGTGGCATCCAGCCTGTGCCCGACTCAGCTTATTATTATGGATGTAGATGGAAGCCAAACTTGACAATAGTTATTCCAGCTAATTGGAAATCTGGCGTGTATACAGCAGAGTTTCCAACCAGCAAGATGGTGGAGAGAATTATCTTTATAGTTAGACCTATATACCCTCATGCAAAAATTTTGTTTAATATAAGCATAAACACATATCAGGTTTATAATACTTTTGGAGGGAAAAGTGGTTACGACCACTTTAGTACAGATAGAAAAAGAAGCTATATCGTTTCATTTGATAGACCATATGCTGGACTCGGCGATGGATTTTGGGGAGGAAGACCGTACACCAACTACGGTGGACCCAATGGAAAATGGGAACAATACTTTATTTGGTGGTTAGAGAAAGAGAAATACGAGGTTGATTATTGTACTGACATTGATATTGACCGTGAGCCGGAACTTCTGTCAAATTATAAGCTACTTATCATTGTTGGTCACTCGGAATATTGGTCGAGAGGTATGAGGAATAACATAGAAAATTTTGTGCGCAGTGGTGGTAATCTTGCGATTTTTTCTGGTAACACTTGTTGGTGGCAAATAAGATACACAGATGATCACAGGAGTATCATTTGTTTCAAAAACTATAATATAGATCCACTTTATGGTTTAAGAAATGACCTTGTAACCGACCTATGGTTCAAATACCCTGTAAATGATCCGCCAAATAAGTTTCTTGGTAGCAATTACAGGGAGGGAGGAAGACCATTAACGATCTCACGAGAATATGGTGGGTACACTGTCTACAACGATCAATGCTGGGTTTACAATGGAACCGGTTTGTCAAACGGTGATAAATTCGGATTTAAAGTAGTAGATAGTATAAACTTTCGTTGGATTACTGCCTTAGGTTACGAAGTGGACGGCACGAGTTTTGATATAAAAAATGGAAATCTTGTGCCGAATGGTTTAGATGGTACCCCAGAGAATACAATGATTTTAGCTTCTGTTTTAGCAAAGAAAGATTACAAAGAAAGTGTATCCGATACAATTGGTCATGGTACTATTGTGCTATTGAAGTATGGTAAGGGATATGTTTTTAATGCTGGGACCACCGACTGGTCATATAGCTTAGGAGCATTAGGAGTAGCAGATAGTGCAGTAGTCAAAGTTACAAGAAATGTTATAAATGCATTTGTAAGTGGGGAAATACCCCCTCTGATCGTTAACTACTCTCCATATGTTTTAGGTACTAAATTTCAGAATAGGGAAGTTCATAAAATAAGACGAAGAGATTTGATCTTGTTCAAAGGGCAAGAATATCGTTTCCAGGTATTTTGTGAGAAAAGCGATAATATTTCTTATTCCTGGAGTTTAAATGAAAGGATGTTGGGTTCTACATCAAATATGTTGATTTTCTTACCGGATACATTGTTAAGAGGGGGCGATTGTTACGATACACTTACATGTTTGGTTTCAAATGGGGAATCAAAAACCAGGATAAGTTGGTATTTAGGTGTAAGCTCATCCAGGGGATTTAGAATAACAATGGATAGAGATACATTGGAAGCTAATGTAGGGCTTCCTGTTCATTTTTCCTATGCTCTGATAGGTGAGGAGCCAACAAATGGAAAGATCGTTTGCCTTGAGGGGCCAAGTTGGTTGAGAGTTGATTCAGTTCAGGACAAATTAGTAGGTGTTCCCAGTCTTTCTGATACAGGGGTAAATGTATTTAAACTTATTGTTTCAGACACGCTTGGACAATTGTCCGAAAAAGTTTTTTGTGTCAGGGTTAGGGGTGTATCTTCAGGAGAAAATGGATCTTTTCAAAGCTTAAATCCAACAATGGTAGTTTATCCAAATCCGGCAAAAAGCCATATTATTTTAAATTTTTTGAATGTTCCTTCGAATCAAGAAATAGCGGTGGAAATATTTAATGTTCTTGGTCAACGTGTTTGGTATGGTGTATTTCATTCACAGGAGTGTTTGGTTTCCTTTCAGGGTTCGAGGTTTTCTGCAGGAATATATTTCATCTCAGCCAGGGTTAGAAAGTATGATGGAACATTATTATCACTTAGACAAAAGTTAGTTATTTTCAGGTAAACATTTGGTTTCAAGGTTAAAATCACATGACAGGTGAAGGGGAAACGTATAATTACCTAATGTTTTTGTTTCTTATAGAAATAAAAAATCTTAACATAAATAAGCAGGATTAATTTAGTGCGAATTCTTCTTGTCCATAACTATTATGTGCAGAAAACCGGTGGCGAGGACATTGTCTTCACAGAAGAGAAAGCGTTGCTGGAACGCCATGGGCACGAAGTCATTACCTTCGTGGAGGACAACGCTCACCTGGAAGGGGTTAATCCGCTGAAGGTGGCTGTAAACGCAATTTGGTCAAGGGAAGCGCAGAGGAATATTCGCAAATTGATTGAGCAAACAAGACCAGATGTTGTTCACTTTCACAACACTTTCTTGCGCATTTCTCCTGCAGCATACTATGTTGTTAAAGATTTGGGAGTTCCAGTAGTGCAGACGCTTCACAATTATCGCCTTATCTGTCCCGGAGCGCTTCTCATGCGGGATGGAAAGGTGTGCGAGGATTGTCTGAGAAAGGTCGTTCCGTGGCCCGGGGTAGTGCATGGCTGTTGGCGAAATTCCCGAAGTGGCACGATGGTTGTGGCAGCAATGCTCACTTTTCATAATATATTGAGAACCTGGGAAAGTCAAGTAGATGTATATATTGCGCTTACAGAGTTTGCCCGAAAAAAGTTTGTTCAAGGTGGACTTCCTGCAGAGAAGATAGTGGTGAAACCGAATTTTGTTCATCCTGATCCTGGCGATGGCGAGCATAAGGGAAATTTCGCTCTCTTTGTAGGACGGCTCTCAGCAGAGAAGGGAATTCGCACAATGCTTTCGGCCTGGAGACTGCTAAAAAGTGTGCCCTTAAAGATTGTGGGGGATGGTCCACTGATGTCGGAAGTGAAAGCACAGATTGAACGGGAACGGCTTGCGATAGAGGTGCTGGGTAGGTGTCCCCGGGAGGAGGTTTTCTCCCTAATGCAACAGGCTTCGTTTCTGGTTTTCCCGTCCGAGGGGTATGAAACGTTTGGTATGACGATTGCCGAGGCTTTTGCCTGTGGGCTTCCCGTGCTGGCTTCTCAGCTTGGAGCGATGGCTGAGCTCGTAGAGGACGGGCAGACAGGATTACTTTTTGAACCTGGGAACCCTGATGATTTAGCAGAAAAAGTAGAATGGGCATGGACCCATCCTGAAGAAATAAAAAGAATGGGAAAGGAAGCAAGAAAAGAATTTGAAGAAAAATACACAGCTGAGAAAAACTATAAAAAGCTAATGGAAATATATCAACTCGCAATTGAGAGGGCTAAAAGTGGTAATTAACATTCATAAAATATACCTTCCGTTTCAATTATATTTTCGTAAACGACGACTTTATTTATTTTACAAGTTTTTTCGTATCACTGGTGAAAAAGAAATAAAAATACTTGATGTGGGTGGTAACATCTTTTTCTGGAAATTAGCAGAGAGAGATTACCAGTTCCAAGTATTACCATTTTAAATATTTTACCCCCATCAAAGAAAGAGGTCAAAGAATGCGAACGCCTTGACATTCAATGGGTTGTGGCAGATGGAAGAAATATGCCATTTAATGATAATTCTTTTGACATAGTTTTTAGCAATTCTGTTATTGAACATCTCGGAGATAAAAATTCCCAAGGACAGTTTGCTAAGGAAATCAGACGAGTGGGTAAAGCTTATTGGGTTCAGACTCCTAACAAGATGTTCCTAATTGAACCGCATCTTATTACACCATTTGTTCATTGGTTTCTTCACTTGTTACCAAAAAGGCTTCAAAAAATTGTGTTAAGATATTTCACAGTTTGGGGATTACTCACAAAGCCGAGTAAAGAACAATGTGAAAATTTTTTAATTGAAGTAAGACTATTAAGCTTTAAAGAAATGAAAGAGTTGTTTCCAGATGCAAACATAATCTGTGAACGGTTCTTCGGATTGAAAAAATCCTTAATAGCTGTTAAACTATCGGATGAAAGGTGATGATAAAGGAAAGCAATCTAAGCAGAATATATGAACAGAATTTTTGCAGGTATATACTCGGGATGAGGGTTGATTATACAACTTTTGAATTGGCAACGGATAAAATAATTCAGCTTGCGTTGAATGAATCCGGCGGTTATGTTTGCATTGGGACAGTTCACATGGTTATGGAATCATTTGATGACCCTGAATTTAAGAAGATTGTTAATTCTGCGGACATTGTTACCCCAGATGGGATGCCACTTGTGTGGGGATTGAAAATTCTTGGAATAAAAGATGCACAAAGGGTTTACGGTCCTGCTTTAACTCCTTATGTATGTGAAAGGGCGAGCAAATTAGGTATCCCTGTGGGATTTTACGGTGGTACAGAAGAAGTTTTGGAAAAAATGATTAAAAATTTGAGATCAAAATTTCCAGAATTAAATGTTGCCTACGCATTTAGTCCACCTTTTAGACCTTTGACAGAAGAGGAGGATAAAAAGGTTGTGGATGATATAAATAATTCTGGAGCTAAAATTTTATTTGTTGGGCTTGGTTGTCCAAAACAAGAAAGGTGGATGGCTGAGCATAGGGATAAATTAAAAGCGGTTATGATAGGGGTTGGTGCAGCTTTTGATTTCATAGCCGGCGTTAAACCTCAAGCACCGAGGTGGATGCAAAATATAGGGCTTGAGTGGCTCTTTAGATTGTTAACTGAACCTAAAAGGTTATGGAAAAGGTATCTTTATAACAATCCAAGATTTATTTATCATTTTGGAAAGGAGATTTTGAAAAAATACTTAAATTCAAATAAAAGGAAGTTAAGAAATGAATAAAAACAAGCGTATTCTTGTAACGGGAGCTGGTGGATTTATCGGGCATCATCTTGTAAAGAGATTAAAAGCTGAAGGATACTGGGTTAGGGGAGTTGACATCAAATATCCAGAATTTGAACCAAGCCCCGCTGATGAATTTGAATTGCTTGATTTAAGGCGATGGGATAATTGTCTAATCGCTACTCGTGGAATTGATGAAGTTTATAACCTCGCTGCTGATATGGGTGGCATAGGATATATAACAGCTTATCATGCAGATGTGGCAAGGAATAATATTCTTATAAATGCACATATGCTTGAAGCCAGCAGGATTAATGGTGTTAAGAAGTTTTTGTTTTCCTCATCTGCATGTGTTTATCCACAATATAGGCAAAATACACCAGATGTGACGCCATTAAAGGAAGAAGATGCATATCCTGCTGACCCAGAGCCAGGATATGGATGGGAAAAATTATTTACTGAAGAGTTGTGCAGGTATTATTGGCAGGATTACAAATTTGAAACAAGAATCGTTAGATTTCATAATGTTTATGGACCGCTTGGGACATATGAAGGTGGGCGAGAAAAAGCCCCAGCTGCGATTTGCAGGAAAATTGCACTTGCAAAAGATGGGGATGAAATTGAGGTATGGGGGGATGGAAATCAAACAAGGTCGTTTATGTATATTGATGATTGCATTGAGGGATTGATAAGGATTATGGCGTCGGACTATAGAGAGCCATTAAATCTTGGAACTGATAGGTTAGTCACTATAAATGAACTGGTTGATATAGTTGCTAAAATTGCTGGTAAAAATATAAAGAAAAAGCATGACCTTACAAAACCGCAGGGTGTGAGAGGTAGAAATAGTGATAATACAAGGTTGAGACAGGTTTTGGGTTGGGAGCCACAGATACCACTTGAGGTTGGGCTTGAGAAAACATATAAATGGATTGAAAGTGAACTCAGGAAAAAAGGAAGAATTCCCACTGAAGTAATGGCAAAATAAAATGAAAATTTAATGGTGGGTGATAAGTTAATCACCCGCCTTTTGAAATTTAAAGGGGGGCTAAGTTATGAAAGAAAGTTACAAGTTTTTTTCTTATCTTCGTGGGGTGATTGACATTGTCGTCTTCAATGGGGCTTTTTTTATCGCATATTATCTAAAATTTGACCAACTTCCAAACTTCTCAAAACCAAATCAATATGCCCTTCTTCATGTCGTTTCAAATCTCATATACTTTACAAGCGCTATTTTAGCTGGGATTTATAATTTTGAAATACCTCTTAGCCCTCCCGAGACAAAGACGAGAAAGGTTTTAAAGGCGTATATCTCTTTTGTGTTCGTTTATCTTTTATTCATAGTTGCTACGAGGAGCTATCACTATTCAAGGATTTTTCACTTTTATTTCATTTCAATTGGGTTTTTCCTTCTCGTTTTAGCGGAGTTATTCTCAAGTTTAATTTTATTTCCATATTTATCAAATCGTAAAAGATTTAAAAAGCGTGTGCTTTTGCTTGGTGCCGGTGTGATTGGACAAATTGCGTATGAGAAACTAAAAAACATGCCCGGATATGAAATAGTTGGTTTCCTGGATGATGATAGTGAAAAGGCAAGTTTTCTAAATGGGAAATATCTTGGTAAGGTAAGTGAACTTGAAAATTTGCTCTCTTTGAGGAAAGTTGAGGTTGATGAGATTCTTGTCACACTTCCACTTGATAATGATGAATTGATCAAAAATGTGGTTGAGACCGCTGAAAGAAATTGTATAAGTGTTAAAATTATACCTTCTTATCACAAATTGTTTTTATCACGGAGCATAAACATTGGGCAAGTTGATGGGATGCCGGTTTTAAATTTCGGAAGGGAAAAGTTATCTTACCTTCACAATAGGGTGATAAAAAGGTTATTTGATATTGTTTTTTCATCTTTAGTTTTGCTTACTATTTTTCCTTTTTTGTTTTTATTTGCTTCAATTGGAATTAAGTTAAGTTCACCCGGTCCGATATTCTTTAAGCAGAAACGCAAGGGATATAGGGGGAAACCATTTGTATGTTATAAATTTAGAACAATGAAATTGATGGATAAATCACTTGAAGTTGTTCAAGCGAAACCAAATGATCCAAGGAAATTTAAATTTGGTGATTTTCTAAGAAGGACGAATCTAGATGAATTCCCACAGTTTATAAATGTTTTAAAGGGTGATATGAGCGTAGTTGGACCGAGACCGCACATGGTAGAACACGATGAGATGTATTCAAAAATCATAAAGGAATACAATGTACGTTTTTTTGCTAAACCGGGTTTAACGGGTTGGGCACAAGTAAACGGATATAGGGGAGCGACTGATGACCCTGAACTGATGCGAAAGCGTGTAGAACATGACATTTGGTATATAGAGAACTGGTCTTTTGGACTTGATATAAAAATCATCCTGATGACTATCTTTAAAATGATAAAAGGCGACCCGAACGCTTATTGATCGGTTTAAAAGAAATTTATTTTGGTATTGTTTAAGAAGATCGCATTCCATTTTCTAATCCTTCTCCTTTTCTATTCCTGCTCACCGAATAAGCCATCGGGGAAATCAATCGCTGGAAGGGTGATTTTAAAGGATACAACTGACTTTTCTAATGTAAAAGTCCTCCTTTATAACCCTGCCCCCGTTGACACATCAATTTCAAACCCGGCTGTTAAGTTCAACCTGTTCAATCAAGACCTGACCGTTTATCTTTTTGATCATAGATGGCAAAAACCTTTATATCAAACTTTTACTGATAAAGATGGAAATTTTAAGTTTAATGATGTCCCAGATGGCGAATATATCCTCTTTGTCCAGAAAGATGGATATGGCTGGAAATTTGTTAAAATTTCAACCTCAGGTGATTCAAAAACTTTGACGCTTGAGAAGGAAAGGGTTTTATTTGGGATGATGAATGATAAAGATACGCTCAAAGGAAATGTCATTATCAAGGGTGATGTTTTAATACCGGGTGGCTCAACTGTTTATATTAAAGATGGAGCTGTTTTAAAGTTTGATGGGTATTACAAGTTTATAGTTGAAGGTAAATTAATTGTGGAAAACTTTGATTTTAATTTGCCGATTATATTCACCACTGAAGATACAAGTGTTTATTTTGATGGGGTTTATGTGAGAAATCGTGGAAGTGTTAATATCAAAAACGCGGTATTTAGAAGCGCAAATGTAGGTTTAAGTGTTGATGGTTCTGATTGTGAGGTTGGATATTCACTTTTTGTTGGGAATAAAAGCTATGGTATTTCCGCTACAGGGATAAATTCGGGAAGATATGTCAGGGTTTACAATTGCATATTCGCTGGGAGGGTTTATGGGTTTGGGTCTGGGCAACCTGTCGGCGTAAACTTTGAGTTTACAGATACAAATGCGAGCGTTTTAAATTCAATTTTTTATTTGAACTCTGAATCTGGGGTTTATTGTACGAGTTCAGGGGCAAGGATAGAGGGGAATTATTTTAGTGGAAATGGCTATTCAATTGAAATTTGGTCAAATGTCAATAGGGAAACTTTATTGATAAAGAACAATGAGTTTTTTCATTCAAAGAATTATCATATTTTGCATAGGGGTGGGATTGCGAGGTATTTGTATAACAATATATATTCAACCGCTGGAGGTATAAGTTTATCTCCAGCGTATGGTAGTCCTGTTGCTGTGATTAATTTTAACAATTTATCCGGTAAGAAGTATTTATTATCCCTTGGTATGGGGACATCCACAACCGATGCTCGTTTCAATTTTTGGGGGACGGTGAGTGAGGCGGAGATAAGGAATTTAATTTTTGATAGGAATGATGTCTCGCCTTCAGATCCGTATTATAATCGTTTTGGTTTAGTTGATTATTCTGGATTTTTAACCTCTCCCGTTCCTAACGCTGGCATTAGACGGTAAACAGGGTGGTTTTTCAATTATGAAAATTATCTTATCAAAGCACGCCGAATTTAAATTTCAGGAGAGAAAGATAGATGTTAAAATGGTTGAAGATGTTCTT
>Ga0272445_1001031_pt1 | contig 23111 bp, 25 predicted proteins | sample YNPCB0031_FD_194404 | JGI IMG/M metagenome (GOLD analysis project Ga0272445, IMG submission 194404) | Hot spring sediment microbial communities from Yellowstone National Park, WY, United States - YNP-CB-003-1 | ecosystem: Environmental > Aquatic > Thermal springs > Hot (42-90C) > Sediment... | reverse complement strand
CCTTTCACCTCTCCTAAAGCTGTAAGTAAATCTCTGCTATAAAAACCGTTAGCATAATCTTCTGTCTCTTCGAGGTAAATTTCTCTTTCTTCAAGCATAAGCGCTTCTAATAGTGTTTTAATTAATGTCTTGACTAACTGTTGGAAGGAGTCTAAAATTTCTTGTTGGAGTTGGGAGTTGAATTTGTTTGGTTGTTTCATGGTAGCTTCCCCTCCTTTTTAGTGATTTTAGGTCGGGACTTCTTGGGGAAGCTACCATACCCTTCCTGTCCTCTCAAGTCTTTACACAATTAATGAGACACTACCATTGTATATTTCAATAATTTTAATAATTTTAATTTTATAAAAAAGATTACTCTCTCACAAGATCCATTTGGAACACTTTTGTAAAGTGCTACTTTCAGAAGATTGAAAATATAGAACCTTCTAAGAAGCGTGGAAGGCCTAAAACCTTTGAACACACTTATTCTTACTTTATGGCTATATCAAACACTTTATAAACTCTCAGAGAGAGTTGTGCTTGAAGTTGCTAAACATGAAAGTTTTCATGTGCCAGTTATTGGTGGTTATCATTATAGGGTTAAAAACTTGATGAAGGGCTTTTAAAGAAAATTTTGAATGAAAGTACTAAACAATTTTTTCGGACAAAATAGGGTTTAAATATTTAATAGTGTATGGGACTGGATTTGGTTTTGGAAGTAAATATACACTCAATTGGATGAGAGGTACTCAAGTGAGAGAAGTTAGTTCTCATGAAGCTATTGGTAAGTTTGGTGGCAGTGGATGAGAAAGGGAGGGCTATAATTCTTGGATGTGAGGTGGGAGGACCTTACGCTTCAGAAGTGAATATGCTAAGGAAAATTCTTGAAGCTTTAGAGGATCTTCCGAGAACACCTTTTATAGCTGATAAAGGATACAATGCGGTGGATGTAATAGAAAGACTTATAAAGTTTGGATGTGAATTAGCACTAAGGATGAAACAAACTTGGAGGATGAAAATAAGGAATTCGTTAAGGAGAATATCTTTTGAGAATTGGGAGAAGTATAGGAAAAAGAGATATAGGATAGAAGGGGTATTTGGTTCGATAAAATTGAAGGTAGGTTCAAGTTTTACATTGATAAGAGAGGATTTAGCTAAGAAGATGGCTATTGCATGTGCAATTCTTTGGAATCTCTATATGATTATTCCGCAAACACTTTGGTTTTTTGTGATAGTATTGAGAGTGGTAAGGAGGGGGTAAAAGGTCTTATAATATTTTTTAAACAGCTCTAATAAAGACTTGCAATTTTTTAAAGGCGTTTTATAGTACTATTTATAAAAATTAGGTTGTTTTTTTTTGCTATTATAGCGAACCCATTGTGGTATATCGGGCTTTAAAAAGCCCGATAAACACTTCAAAAAAGTTCATAAAGTAATACTATTTGTGTCTTATTGTTTTTGTTTAGTTAAAAATTAACCTCTAATTTTCAAAATCCATCCCTCAGGATTTCATGTTGTTTTGACTTTACTTACAGATTTTGGGTTAATCTGATTTTTACAATCCACCAAAGATTCAGACCTATTTCTCTTTGTTCTTGATAAACCCTTTTCCAATTGCCAAAGCCGTGTTTAGGTTGTTTCAAAGAGAATTTCTGATAAAGGGAGTAGAGTAGGAGCATGCTATAAGTGTGGCGATCAGGAGTAGTCAACCTGGAATAAGAAGCTTGTTATAACCGAAAGAGCAAAAAGCCTAATAAGAACTGATGAAGACCTACCATTTTGAAGCTTCTTACACCAAAGGGGACGCCTGTGTAAACACAGCAATCTCCTTTGGTGGTCCCCAGCGGGGCTTTGCCACACTGGGGAACATAAAAAACACACATAATAAAAATAGGAGGTGATAAAGATGGACGACAGATACCAGAAGCAACAACCCCAAAGCCAAGCCCCACAGCTATACCAAATTCAACGGCCGTTGACAAAGAAGGACTGGATAAGGTATTTGGCTTCGAAGTTTCAAACTGATGCAGAGCTTATAGCCATTTTAGTGAAGCTGGGAGCTGTTAAGCTCCCTCCTTCAAGCTCTGACTATGATTTCATTACAAGGTTTATGCGTGTTTGCTTTAATAAGGATCTCCTTTTTTGGATATTAAGCAAAATGAAGAAGCGTGATCTTGATAACCTGGTACAAGCTGTGAGAAACAAAACAAAAACAAAACTACAAAAGTGGATCTATACAAAGATAATGAACTTTATCAATGAAGGCAAAAAGATTTCAGTAAATCTAATCACTGGAGAAGCCATTGGAGTCTTTAAACTGAACTATGAGAAGGATTGGAAATCTGTAAAAGCTGAAGTAATCAGAATAAGAAACAGAATATACAAGAGGCTTTATAGATATAGGAAAAGACAACAAGCAGCAAATTCTTCTCAGCAAAAAAACAATTTAGAACAATGATAAAAGAGATAGGACAATTAAAAAATGATAGGACAAAATGCAAAAGTAATCAAACAACATTTATGCCTCTGACAAGTTTTTTTTGCACTTTTGGACAACCCGCAACCCCATTGGAAAAAAACCCTTTCTGGATTTGGACAATCTATTTGTTTTTTAGGACAAGTTTAAAAAATGAAAGGAGTATGTATGAAAGGCATTTAAATATTTGCTAGTATTTTTGTTTCAGAGGACGAGAGGTTTTTTTGGTCATTTAGAGAATATTTAGTAATGTTTCTTGAGAAAAATGTTCCTGAGAATGGAAGAACTGCTATTTTGGAGCGTTTTGACAGGCTTGTACAAGAGAAAAATATCTTGAGACTTATCAGTTGCTTGAAAACGTGATAATGTTTTGGGAAAAATAAAAAGTCTCATTGGATAGCATAATTTGACGAAATTGCAGTTAATGTAATACATTTTTATGCCCAACCCATGAGCTTTAACTAAAAAGCTAACTGAAAAGAAGAAATAAAAAATTTTGTTTGAGGGTCGAAAAGATAAGGTAATGTCTCATTAATTGTGTGAAAATAAAAGTTTAAAACCCTACCTAAATACTTGAAAAATCTTTATAAAGAATTAAAATACTAAAGGTAAAGTAATACTTTAATAGAGGTAAAGAATGATTAAAAACCTTACAAGTTCCTCGATTCTTACTAAAAAGTTTCAAATTACTTTACCTAAAAAAATAAGACAAATTCTTGGTGTAAAATCTGGGGAAAGGATAGGTTTTATAGTTGAAGGCAATGAAGTAAAGATTGTTCCTTTAAAATCAAAACTTGAAGAAAATTTTGGAAAGGTAAAAACGCTTAAAAAGCCAGAAAATTTCAAAGAAATAAGAGATTTCGTAGAAAACGAAATGGCAAAAAATGTGATAAAGGAATTTAAATGAGAAAATTTTGAGATACTAACATATTTCTTCGTTATCTTACAAAAGACGATGAAGAAAAAGCTTATAAGGTTTTAGATTTATTAAAGAAAATAGAAAGAGGGGAAGAAAAAGCAATCACAAGTTCGTTAGTGATATTTGAATTAATCTTTACCCTTCAAAAGTATTATAAACTTTCAAAAGAGGAAATAAGAGATTTAGTTTTGCCTTTAATTAATTTGAGAGGTTTGAAATTGCCTTATAAGGCTATTTTTGAAAAAGCTTTAGAAACATTTCCTAATACAAACATTTCTTTTGCAGACCTTTTTAATTATTTTTTTATGTTAGAACATGAAGTAAAAGAAATTTATTCATATGACGAAGATTTTGATAAACTTCCAGAAGTAAAAAGATTAGTTCCTTAATAAAATTGCTACTGAAAATTGATATATTAGATAAATCTTCCCCCTCAACCAAGCCTAAAAATTAGTCTCAAACCATTATCTAGGTTTTTCAATCTTTTCAAACGGTAATGTCTCATTAATTTGTGTAAAGATTTGAAAGTAAGAAAGGGATACGATTAATCTCAAAAAGTTTAAGAGGATTTAATAAAATTGAATTGAGGAACTATCATGCCCTTTCTAGAGAAATTTTTACATAATACAAGAGGCCTATATACGATAACAAATAAAATTAATTTTTAATAAAAAAACACTTTCACCTCTAAAAGAGAATCTTGATCTTGAGATATTACTTAATGAAATTTTTAAAAATAAAACAAAAAGAGATGCCCAAAAAGCTTGAAAGAAGAAAAGAACTTTACTGGAATAAATGAAAACAAATCCAAACAGAGTTTCACTAAAAGAAATACCAAAAAAACGCTTAACTTTCTTATTGAATGAAAGTATTTATTTTAGAAGTAAAAGTTACTATTATTACATAGATTCATGGGATTTTTCTTCACTTGGAGATGTAATTAATGGAATGTTATACAAGTTTAGCTCTGCTTCTGAGTAGAGTGTGTGGGAAAGGATACTACCCCCCGTGGTAGATAGGACGCGGAGTAATGCCCTTACGCTTTAACGGTTAAAAGGTTAAGAGGCTATTCCCCTTGTTTTTCAAAAAAAAGTGTGATATTTTTAAATAAAAAATTGCTCCTCTTTCTCCCAGCAAAGAGCTGGGATCTTAGTAGCGGGCAAAGAGCCCGATCAAGTGTTCAAAGTTCAAAAAGCTTAAAATCTAATCAAGCAAAAAGCTCAACAAGCAAACAGATTTAGAATAAAAGCTTTCAATCTCTTTTGAAAACCCTATCCCAAAGGGGATGCTTGTAAGCGGGTATCCCCTTGTTTTTTCCCATCGTGGCAGAGCTACGATGGGGAAAAAAATAAATCAACATAAGGAAGGTGATAGAGATGGAAAACAAGACTCAAATCCAAACCCAAGCCCAGAACCAACAGATAGGAAAGAAGTATAGGTTTCCTGAAACTCCAGAAGAGTGGTATTCATTCTTAACGAACTGGCTAGGCATCCCACGTGGATTAATAGACCTCATGGTTACTAAAAAACTAATTGCCATACCCCCTGATGACTTTGACCTAGATTACCTCACATTTTTGTCAAACCTGCTAGATAACCTTGAAGAATTTTTATATTGCTTACTTTCACAGTTGCCACGCAGAAAATTAAATTCACTGGTTAATGCTGTAATAAACAGAACTCCAACAAAACTTCAAAAGTGGCTTTTGTCCCGCATAACTAATCTTTATCAGGAAACAGGAACTTGCTATATCAATCAGGTTGTAGAAGAAGCTATAAAGTACTTTAACATCCTACCTGAGAAAAGACATTATGTTAAAAAAGAGGCAATTAGAATCAGAAATAGATTGCTAAAAAGGAGAAGTAGAGCAAAACAAAAGCAAAAAACATAAGACAACTTTATAAACATATGACATTTTTACCTTATATGACATTCTGCATTTCTAATCAAACATCATTTGACGTAAGACAATTTTTTAACCTACATCTGACATCTCTAACTATTTTATGACATTTTTACAGCCGTTTGATATTTAACTAACCTGAACGCAAATGTAAACCGGGGATTCTGCAAAGATCAAGAAAAATCAAAACTTACAAGAAGATCCCCTACAAACACTTTTGAAATCATTTAACAAAATAGTCAACGAAAGGTTTCGTTTTCATGGTGAGCATCATGCATTTGTATAAGGGTGTATTGAACGCTGCTAAAGTGATTAGAGTTTTGCAGTCTGCAATATTAGCCACTACAGCCCAAGCATTATGAACGTAAGAAGCTTGAATTCGATTAGGCATTCCTTTAATTTTAAACATAGTATAGCGCGCAGGTAAAGGTTCATCTAGATATTTACCATTCGTTCTCCTTTTTCGTTTGAAATTCTAATTTCTGATAGTAATTCTCCTAAAACTTCAAAGTTGTCTGCAATTACAAATTTTGTAATATGCTTATTATCTATCCATATTATTACCCTCCATCTTTCTTTTTAGTAAGTGGAAAATTAACAAAAACCAAGAGCGGTAGTGTTTCATTAATTATATAAAATAAAGAGATTGAGTTAATTGTTATCATGCCCTTTCCAAAGAAATTTTTAAATAATAAAAAAACAATATATTTTTTTTCGGTTTATTCAGGTCTTCCTTGACAAATTTTTGTAAAATATAATAATTTTAATAGGAAATAAGTGCAAAATGATAAAGTTGGTCACGTATAGAGAACCCAGTAGTTTGGTCAAAATTGGAATATACAAAATATTTCGTGTATACTCTCAATTCAGGACAAAAGCAAAGTACTTGATTTATGAAAGAAATAGGTAAAAATTTGGGAGGTGAGTGAAATGGATATAGAAGGGGCAAAAAGGATTATCCTTTATGTGGTAGAAAAAACTAAACATAGGTGGGATCAATATTACGAAGATTGGGAAAATATTGATGAAGTATTCCTTCGCAGAGGGTATGAACAAGGAGGATTTGAATGCTGGAAATTTATTGGTCTTTTAAAGGCACAGGGAATATGTTCAATAAATAGCATCGGACAAATTTTAGACAAATTAGATATACAAAAAAATAGAAAATACGATCGTGACTTTGCAGGGTCTATTTCAAGTCCTTTATATCAGAGTATGAAAAATGGAGAATACGGTATAGAAGGTTATAAATTTTACAAATGTGTTGAAAATTATTTAGAAAAAGAAGAAAATAAAAAAGGAAACAGTTTTTGGAAATTATTATGGTATATGTTAGTCTGTGGTAATTATTTGAAGAATAACTATAACGGGAGTTTTTCCTACTTTTTAAAAAAGAAATATTGTGAGTATAAAAAAATACCAGATATTACTGATTCTGATTTTCTTAATATATCTCCTGAAGATTGGGAAGAATTTAAAAAGATAAAAAAACCATGGAAAGAATTATATGGTATAGGAGAAAATATGTTCGATTTTATAGTTGGTGACATTAAAGAAGCTAAATTTGCAATAAATTCGTTCAAGTTGGACTCGGCTAATAAACACTTTTTAAAAATTACAGGGGTATCTAAATTAATAGGAGATCTTGATGAAAAAAATGTGATAAATTTTTTAAAAAAACTCAATCTTCCATATACATTAAGAGAAATCAATAAAGGAATTTACACCTATTGTTCTAAAACTGAATCATCAAACTTTGGATTTTGTCGTAATAAAACTAGTTGTAAAAAGTGCGAAATTAGTGATATATGTGAGAAAAATTTTTAAGGAAAGAGCTCTATTTAGCACCAGATAAATGATGGAAAAAGTACAGGAGGTTAAGAAAAATGATTGTCAATCTTGATCCAGAGCGGGGGAAAGAGGTAGCTAAACTTCTTTATGAAGCTTATACGAAGACTGGTATTTTCGGAAAAAAGGAGATGCCTGAGGATATACTCCCAAAAGTTATGACTAAAGGCTCTCGTGAACATGTGCTTTTTATAACTTTTACGGTAGCAATTGATTATCTTAAGGGAAGCTGATGAGTTATGGGAAAGCGCAAGAAGAACATATGAAGACCCAGAAACGAGATATTTATTTTATCCAGAAAAGATATATGAAACATCTTTTGAAAAAATTAAAGATGATCTAAAAAAGCATAATTTATCCTGGAGAGTAAAAAATGATGTCCGGGCTTGGAAAACCCTGGGGACTACTTTTTGGGAGAAGTGGAAAGGAGATCCATTAAACTTTATTAAAGACTGCAATGATGATGCAGAGCTAATTTGGACACAGCTACAAAATAAAAAGGAAAATCATTATTATCCGAAACTTAGAGGTCCTAAAATTGGTCCTTTATGGATAAGGATGCTTAGAGACAATATAGGTCTTGAATTAAAAAATTTAGATAAAATTCCTATCCCGGTAGATACACATGTGATAAGAGCTACATTAGCAACAGGAGTTATTAGAGGAGAGTTTAAAACTACACGAGATAAAATAACTAAATATACACAAGAAGTTTGGTTTGAGAGTTTTAAAAAACTTCACAATGAAGGCATAGATTTGATACCATTAAATATGGATAAACCTCTTTGGCATCTTTCTAAAAATGGTTGTTATAAACGAGATAAAATTACCGGAGATTGTCCATATTATTCTGAATGTATAGCAAAAGAGTTTTGCGTTAAAGGAATGATTATAATAAAAGATAATATAGTGGAAGTGAACACATGAGGACACTGTGTGTAATTCCTTGTGGAAAAACGAAAATATGGGATAAAAAACCAGATGCAGGTTCTACTAAGGCGAGAGATGTGTATATAGGACCGTTTGCTAAAAAGTGTAGAGAATATGCAGAAAAATTTTATTCAACATCTTGGTGCATTTTATCTGCAAAACATGGATTTTTGTTCCCTGGTTAGATTGTTCCAGGTAATTATAATGCGACCTTTTGTAAAAATAAATCACAAAAAATATCTATAGAGGAACTTTCAAAGCAAGTAGTAGAAAAAAGATTAGATAAGTTTGATAGAATTGTAGTTTTGGGCGGAAAATGTTATGTAGATATAGTAAAAGAGGTGTTTAGGGGAAAGGAAATTCATGCACCATTAATTGGTAGAATTGGAGAGATGATGAAAAAAATTAACGAGGCTATTCAAAGAGGTATTCCGTTATGACCCACATGCTATCATCTAAAAAGAGCGTATATAGCTACATTCCTTCAGCATGTTATACATATTACTTGCCCTTTATAGTTTTTCCTTTTTTAAGAAATCTTCTAACATCTCAATATCCTTTAAATCTTTTTCTCTCATGGCTAAAAGTTTCATTTTAATTAACCATTTTGGATGAAGAACTTTAATCTTTTTGGCTTTTATTTTTATACTGAAATACAGCATTTCTTTTAACCAATCATCTTGAGCAAGTAGAATATCAAATCGAAATTTCTCTTTTCTTACGACCACATTGGTTAAATCAATTCCTTTCCATCCTTCTATTGTATGATTTTGACTTTCGAAAACAAAAATAAAATCGTTTATATGGTCTTCATCAAGCAAAACATCAAGCTCTCCTGGAGTTGGTTTTCTCTCGGGGATCCAAAAAGATACTGCCAATCCACCTACTATGGCATAGTTATATTCAAAAATTAAGTCTAAAAATTCTCTTACCTGCTTTATTTGTATAAACTCATCAAAATATGAATGAGTCAATCTATCCTCTTGTAATTTCAACTCTTATTTTTATTAGCAAGAGAGTTTTTGTAAGATGTTTTTTAAGTTATTACTTTTAAATTAATTAACATTAACTTTTACGGATCACGTTTGGATCATTTATTAACTCGGCTTCCATTTCTTTTAATTGACGTTTCAAATCCTTAACAGATCTTTTAGAATAAATATTTTTGATCATATCAAATGAGAAACCCAAATCTCTTAGTATACAAATTTCTAATAATCTTTTTAAGTTTAAAACTACATTTGCAAGTTCGTTCTTTTTTATAGGTTTATCATATAAGATATTCTCATTTGCAAAATCACTTAGCATGTTTTCTATCATTACGACTCTTTTAATAAATTCGTTTTCATCTGTAATAAATTCATCGATAACCTCATTAAATTCTTTTAAATATTTCCCTAAGCAATTGTTTAAGAGATATTTTAATTTTTCTTGTAAAGATAACCTATTAAGACAATCTAAATTTTTTATTAAAATACTTGCCTCATTTTTAGATAGCATATTATTAATTAACTTCACTATTTCGTTTTTAACTTTATTCCATTTATCTTCCGACAATACATTAAAACTATTTGAATCATTAACTTTTCTCTTATGATCATGATATATTTCCAAAGCTTTGATCAAACCTAAAAATTTATGCTCTAAAGATACTTGTTTATTGTAAAACATTTCAAAATAAGCATTATATACCCTTTCAAATAGTTTCGAATTCTTAAACCAATTTTGAAGAATTTTTTCTAAACTATCTTTTATATCTCTACATGTGAATAAAAAATCAGTCTCAGTAAGGCTTATAAATTCCTGATGAAATTTTGCAACATTGTGGTAAATTCGAATAGGATCATACTTATATGTTTTCTTTCCAACCTTTTCCCTTTTAACTTCGCTATATCCCTTTATTTCTTGTAGATAAACTGGATAATTTAATCCTAAGCTTATAAACCTTAATAAATGACTTATCATTTTCAAAAAATCAGTAAAATGTCTTTCATTAGAAGGACTAATTACAATAGATTTTTTTGGATAAACCCTGATCTCCTCTATATTTAAAAATTGATCTTCTTTTGCCCCAAATAAGTCTCCTAATTGAAACTTACTTTTAAAAGCTATGGTAAAATCATCAATCTTAACTTTTATAGGTTTGGGATTCTTAAACTTTACAATTATTTCATCTTTAGAAACATCTTCTAATTCAACGACAGCGATCTTTAACCAATCATCTAAATAAGTGCATTTAAAAGTAAGATCTATAAATTTAATATCTTCTTCTTTAGGAAAATGCACTCCGATAAAAGCAGTTTCACAATATAATTTAGTTGGCATTCCTATAGAGTCTAAATAAGGGACAATTTCATAACAATTATACAGAGTAATCTCTGCATTATTTGTTGATTTTCCAAGAATAATTGTAGGATTGAAAGCTTTTAATTCGTTATCGCTATCATTATCTTTATTAAAGCTTTCACTTAATTCTAAAAATATTCCATCTCCATAAACAATACTTAAAGTGCCTGAAACTTTGTTATCTGGAGCTTCAGGAAGCCACCAAACACCTGTATATTGAATTTCTTTCATTCCTTCCCCCTTTAGGTTAATTTTATATCAAACCAATGTAACTATTGATTTTATTTATCCAGTCCTGTAGTAAATTACAGCCTTCGCAGTTTGACCTTCCTTCAGGCGGTGTATCTAAGGAAAGAATTTCAAAAAGAGTTTGACATAGGTCTTCTACCCATTCAGGGTCCATTAGCTTTACTGGCACAACAGTTGGATTAAAGCCAAAAAGGAATTTCTCTTTAGTTCGGTGTAGCATGACCTCATCATTAAGGTCTTTATACTCTGGGTCAAAGTATACTAAAGCTAAGCCTACAACAGGCTTTTCCAACTTTTTGTTAGCTAAGTAGGCATAAGCGTTAAGTTGAGCTTCATAGAGAGGTCTTAATTTTGCTTGATAGTCTGTTAAAGCAGCGGTTTTATAATCAATAATAAACCAAGAGCCGTCAGAAAACTCTATAATTTCATCAGGTTGCCCTTTCAAAAGGCATGCCCCATTAAAAAGAGAAACCTGCCAAATAGTTGGTTTTATTAATCTAATATTCTCAAAATCAAGGTGAGGATAGAAATTTTTCAATTGATTTAGTATCCAAGTTGGTAATTGATTCAATGTCTGCATATGCCATTTAACAACATCTTTAACATATTTATCGGTTATGCTAAGAAGACCTGCCATTGGAAAGTAAAAAGGATGTTTATCATAAATCGGAAACTTTTTAGTAAACCAGAAGCACCGAGGGCAGAAATCATCAAGAAGTGGTTTCCCTACTTCACTTGGGATAAGAGAGATTTTATTTTTTTGGGATTTAGATTGTTGCTTTTTAACCATACTTGCCTCCTTTTTTAAATTAAGCAAAGCTTGCAAATCCAGTCTCATATAGTTGTCTAAGCATAGTAAGCACTTTTATAGCAGTTCTTGGATATTTGACTTCCTTGATAACAAGTGTTTTTTCAGTTTTGCTTGTTTGTTCAGTCTGATGACCCTCGCTTGCCAACTCTGGCGTCTCTTCTGTTGTTTGGCTCTGATTTTCGTCTATTGTCTGAGATTCAGGATTAGCCTCTTGAGATACATTTTCGCTTCTGTTATTTAGTTTTAATTTTAATTCTTGAATCACACGAGTAAAATCTTCAATATTTGGTCTTTTATCCTGACCATTTAATTCTTTCCAAATTCCTTTTATCAAGTCATCAAACGTTTTATTATCAAATTTTACAGAATTTTCCAAACACCAATTTAAAACTAACCATAAAGGTCTTTCCAACTTTTGTCTTGGTCCATGAAACTTTGGTAAAACTTTCATTAATACTGCAAAGTCTAATGCTTGTTCAGGTCGTAGCACTCCTACTTCCTTAGGTGCACTCGTTGCATATTTTATAAATAAAGCTATTTCATCTAAAACTCTGTATCCGAAATGTAGGTTGTAGGGTTGAAGAATTTGATTGAGTTTGTTAAGTTCATATTTTATTGCTTCGTCTAAATCATTAATAGCAATTTTAATTTCATTTTTATCGGCTACTGCTGCGCAAAATTTCCCACTGTTTCTTAAGTCGCTTAGGAGTTCCTCTCTAAGTTTGTTCAGCTCTTCCTTCAGCTCTTCCTTAGTTACGTTAATCCTTTTATTTTGAAAACTTGCTAAGTAATCATTAAAATTAACCTCTCTAAATTCAATCGTAAATGCTCTATCTAACACCTTTGGACTAAACATATAGGTTGTTTCATCTATATTGACTGAACCTATGATGTAAAGATTAGGTGGCAATTTAATCTCTTTAGGTATTTCTTTTCCATTATTATCTAATAAAACTTCTTCAAAGTTATGAAGCTTTATTGTTTCTTTTGTCCAGCCATACTGGTCACGCCCTGATTCTAAAACACTCAGAAAATCAGCAAAATAATATTCTACATGGGATAGGTTCATTTCATCTAAGATGATAAAGTATGGGTCTGCGTCACTAGTTTTAGTTTCTCTATTTTTAGTATTGTAATTATCAATAGCTTCCAAAATAAATTTTAACAAATTTGTGCTTTCATAATTTCCTGTAATAGGATTGTAGTAGCCAAGTAAAGCTTTGCTATCCCTCCAATCTGGTCTTACAGAGAGGAAAAGATAGGCAGGTTTCTTTTCTATTTCTATTTTATCAGGTTCAAACTTTTTTAAAACTAATATTACATTTTCATTATCTTCAGTTGGAATGATTACTATTTGCAATTTATCATCAACTTTAAAATTATCTTTAAACCACTTTGCAACTTTACCTTTTAAGAGTAGCGTATAAGGATACCGATCTGGTATATATTTTGCAATTTTACAAATTTCCTCTTCATTACCACCAACCACCTTAATATACTTTTCTTTTTCAGTACCAAATAAATTAAGAATTTCATAGTAACGTTTTGGTATATGTATTCTACTATACTGAAGCATATAAGGGGAAATCTGAAGAATAATACTTGAGTAATTTTCATCGCTTCTTTCTTTAATTTTTTCTATTTCAAAGAGCTCAGCAAATAGTTGAGCCAATTTTGTCTTTCCAGTTCCCGTAAGACCTGAGAGAATAACAAAGCCCTTAGTTTTAAGAGCAGCATAGAAGGCTGTTATTACGGGTTCATCAAAGTAGAAGCCTTTAAGTTTTAAAAACTCTTGTAAAGTTAAATGATTTTCTTCTGATCTTGAAGTAGTTTCTTTTATTTTTAATTCTTCTTCTTTTTTATCAACCTCTTCTTTCTTTGACTTTACAAAATATAAAAATTGATCAACATCATAATAATCAATCTGTTTATTTAAATTTTTTTCTATTACTGGTTTAATTTTTTCTTTTAATTCATCAAATAATGGTCTCAAATTAAAATAAGACATTTCATCTATTTCATCTGCTGATGGTAATTCCTCTGAACTTGAACTTAACTTTTTAATTCCTTCTATTGAAGCTCCATTAACTATATAGAACTTTTCTGGATAACGAAAAGTAAGCAATTCTGAAGCACTTTTAACAGTAAAATATTCTGGCCCTTTTGGTAGTTGATCTCCTTCTTGAATTTTGATTAAATTTTTTAACCAATTTTTTATTTGCTCTATATAGTTTTTATCTTTTTCAATTCTTGATACTACATGGTTCAAATTCAGTCCAACTGCCTTAAGAGTATCCACATTTTTCAATAATTCCTTGAGATCTTCACTACTTAATTTATCTATACTCTCTTCATCTCTTAAAAGCTTTTGGGCCATTAATAATTTTTCTCTACCAATTTCTAAATCACTTTTCCCTTTTTCACTATTTAAAAATTTTTCAAACTCTGCTATATACTTTCTTATCTTCTCTTCATCCCATTTCCAATTCTCAGGTGTCCACTCTTTTTTAGCCATCATTCTACCTCCTGCAATTTTTATGTTAAGTTTTGCTTAATACCTTTTGGGTTATATTATAAAGTTGTAGTTTGCAAAATAGTGAGGGACAGGGACTCCATTTTTGGTAGGCCTTTGAGCCTCCTAAGGAGTATGTCCCTCTGTCCCTCAACACCCAATAAGTTGGTTGGGCTAAAAAAGCCCCAGCTACTCGGGAGGATGGTGTGAGGGACCTCAAAAATCTTAAATCGGAGGTAGCAAAATGCAATACTCTCTCCCAGAGCCAGTTGGCGTTATGGAATCCTCCGGTAGATTTCATATCCCGCTTTATTTTTTTCCTCACCGAAAATAACATCCAAACTTTCATCCTTAACCCTAAGATCGTACGCAGATTCTTTGAGTTTATCTCTACTAACAACCCCTCTAAACAAGATAAAAAAGATGCCAAAATCCTTGCTCTCTTTGCTCTTAGTAACCCCCAATTTCTTAAATCCTATCCTAAAAACTCTGAACTCCGTACCCTTTCCCGTCTCATCCAAAAACTTAAACATGATTGCTCCCGCAAAAACCCAAATCAAATACGCTCTTTCCGTTCTCTTCCCAGAAGCTGAAAAACACTTCAATATCTACTCCCACTCCTTCCTTAACATCCTCCTTGAATACCCTTCTGCAAAAGCTATCAAAAAAGCTATACCCTCCGAAATCTCCGAAATCATTAAATCCTCTGTACAAAAAGGTAAATCCCTATCTTTCACCCCTGAAGAACTTATCTCCCTTGCTAAATGCTCCATAGGTGTCGATGACCCCTATCTTTCTCAAACCCTCGTATTCTACATCGAAAAACTCTTCTTCCTTGAACCAAGAATTAAAAAGCTTGAAAACATGCTCATAGAAAAATTGGATAAAAACCAACAAGAACAAATTAAATTCATTTCCTCTATAAAAGGTATTTCTCCAAAACTTGCAAGCCTCTTTTTGGTTGAAATTGGAGATATAAAAAGATTTTCCAATGCAAAAAAGCTTATAAAATACGCTGGCACAGATCCAGTAATAAAACAATCTGGTAAGTATAAAGTCAAGATGAGTATATCTAAGCAAGGTTCGAGCTTCCTCAGAAATGTTCTTTTCCAAATGGCTGTAGGTGTAGTAAAATGGAATTTTTACTTCAGGTCTTACTTTTTGCGTAAGAAGAAAAATTTTGGCAGTTATAAGAAAGCAATGATAGCAGTTGTAAACAAACTCGTAAGAGTCATTTATGCAATTTGTACAAAAGGAGTCTTCTTTAATTCTTCTTTTTCTAAATTCCCTTCTCAGGAGGTCTCTCATGTTTAATTCCTATTTCCTGATAGTTGAGTCCTTTATGTTCTTATATTTTTTCCTAATCATTTCCTACCGGTCTTAATCCAATAAACCCTACTCCTTCCAAATTTTCTATTACTTCCGATAATGAATAAAATTCTCTCTCTCCTCTGTTCACATCATAACAATGACCTCTATCCCCGGGATACACTACAATTGCTGCCCTACATTGCAAGGCATCCCTATAAGTATGCATCTTATATATATCCTCAACTTTTACTATTTTTTCAAATTTTCCTTCTTTAATAGCATTCTCTTCCACTTCTTCTAAAATTTTCATTTCTGAACTTTCCTCTATTAACCCCTTTACATCAAACCTAAATTTAGCATCAAAAATAACTTCTAACTTTCCATTTTTCATAAAGGAAAAATCTGGACGAAAGTTAAAACTATATCCTTTCAAAGTCTTGTTATACACAAGCTTATATCCATTTCCTAAATCTGCTTCAGTCTCTCCTTCAAGACCGCCCTGTGGACCTTCTTTTATTCTAAACTTTGGCTTTGCTCCTTCTCCATTTATAACCTTTGCCAACATCTCAGATAACTTGAAAAAGCACCAGTATTCATAAAGCTGGTCTATCCTTCTATTATCTATCGCCTGTTGGATGTTGTTAAATATGGGGATCCTTGCAAGGTGTAAAAGCCTATAAATGTTTAAACACTCACGATAACCGTCTCGCTTTAATAAAACTTGTGATGAGGCTGGAAAAATTTTCATTTCTCCTACATCAGCAAAAAGCGGATCAGCTCTTAGATACCTTACATAGTTTCTTAACCTCTCTATTTGCTCTTTATGAGGACTATTTTCGTTTAAAATATTCAGTCTTTCCAACTCATCGCACCAATAGAGAATAATATCCATGAACTTTTTGATAAAACGATTTTCAGGATTGTCTAAGGTCTCAATAAACTGCCTCTGATAAACTTTCAGTGGAAGATACTTGGTATCCGTTGCATTATTTTTAAAAAATTCAGCTAAATGTCCTAATTCCCCTCCTTTATACTCCTGCAAATATTCAGGATACTTAAGCATCATTACGATCGTGTCTTCATCTACATGCTTTGCTTCGCTAAGATATACCCATCTTTCTTCGGTTGCTAATTTTCTGTAAGGGTTGTGCCAAATGATTTGAAGGGCTTGGATTATAGCTTCTGCATTATGAGCTAAGGTATGAAGGATAAAGACTGGAGATGGTGGATAAGAATACTCCTCAGTATAAAATTCAGTAGGTGAGCTTAAGTCAAAAGGACATGTAGCAAGGTAATTGATTAAATCATCTATTAGAGCCCTAAGAAATTGGCAATATGATAGCTTGCCATTTTGCTCATTTTCAGCCAAAGTAGTCTTACTTGAAATAACTTCTATCGGGTCTGTAATGATTTCTTCCCCATTCTTAAACTTTACCCTTATATAGCTTTTTCCAAGATAGTTTCTGAAAGTGAAAAAATACCAGCCATTAGGTTTTGGTTTTCCGTTTACTTCTTGGGCTCCAAAGTAAATTTTGTCAACCTCTCTTCCAGAACTATCCTCTACCTTTACCCAAAGCTCTTTCCATTCTTCAACAACAACGGGCGAGATTTCAAAATCTTGACAAATAGTATTTTTCGTAAAAATTAGACTTTCGCTGTGTAGGGTCAATGTAAAACCATCTTTTTCATCCTTTTTCCAATAAACTGTGTTTTTATCCTCACATTTTTTCCACATACCTTAGCCCTTAATTATACTCTATTTCCCCACCACCCTCTCCGCTAAGCTTGCTATCTTATGGGCTCTTTCTTGGCTTATTTCTAAATAAACCACTAAAAAGCACTCTACTACCTCGTGAATTAGCGTTTTAAGCTTTTCCTTCCTTGATAGCTTATTATACACATATACTTTCTTTTCCCAAGTCCATACTCCATGCTCTTCTTCAAGGTCAAAAACCTCTCCTGTTATACTGTCAACGATCCTTCTTTCATCAGTAAAGTATACCTGCATATAAAACTTCCGAGAGAAGTGGGTGCCCCTTGGCAATACGCCTTGAGGCAATTTTTTACATTCTTTACCTCTCAAGCACGATCCATCTCATGTATTTAAAACAACGATCCTTGTATCTCATCTCCTTACCATAAAAACTACTTCTCCTATTTGAACATAAGCCCCATTCTTCGCTTTCAACGGTTGATAGTCTAACTTGTCTCATGGCACCCCAATTACTCACAAGTAGCACAATATTTAGAACTGGCTGAGGTTCTGTAGACCTTCATCTTTTACCCCCTCTTTTGCTTTGGTTTAGTCTTTGCTCTCCTTTGCCTTTTACTAAGCTCATCCTCTAAAAGTTCCATAAGAAGCTTTTCTACTTCGTTTGGCTCAACCCTTTTCTTTACAAATTCATATGCTTCAAGAGATGCTTTCTCAGCACCATATCTACCGATAATATCTAAATAAAAAAGATACATTACCCTGCAGTAAGGATTTTTAAGATTTAGATTTTTTAAGCAGTAGTTGTTAATATCTTCAAGCCACATACTATCATAAATCTTAGCTAACTCTTCGTCGTCAAAGAGTATTCTATCTGCTATCAAAGAAGCTAAGACATTTAAAAACTCTATAAGCTCTCTCTTGGAGAAAGTCTCAAGGTTCAATCCTTTAGTTTTTAAATACTCTTTTGCCATCTCTAAGGTTGGCTTAACATCAGCTTTATTGGCAAACAATTCTTCAACTGCCTGAATGATATGGTCAAGAGGATACTCTTCCTCTTCATACTCGCATTGCGGAAGCTCTACGTTTGGCTCTTCCTTACATCTACGCTCAGGATATTCTCGAATAGGCACCTCTTCTATTTCTTTATCTTGAACTACATCCTCCTTTTCAGTGAATTTTTGATCTTCACCAATGTTGATAATATCTTTGATTTTAAGTGATACCATCTCAGTTTCAGGATCAAGATTTAGCGTTCTCAGTTCATTTAAAATGAGAATGTAGTTAAAATCATAGGGATTGAAATAGTAGTAAAAATCGTGCATTAAATGATATGCCGAGTCAATATCTTTCAGTTTAGCGAACATTCTAAGAATTTCTAAAAATTCTCGTTCAAGCTTTTTTCTTTCATCTAAAATAGTTTCAGCGTCAAATCTTTCCAAAATCTCATTTGAGCATTTAATAAGCTGACTGATAATCTCCCTATCTATGATTCTCCTTTCCTTTTTATCAAGCTCTCCGGTATATCTGTAAAGATTTATCCCTTTATTTCTTAAAAGCCTATCTAATTCAGTCAAAAATATGTAAGGATTCCCTAAAACTTTAGCCTCGTCAGTTAGTTCTTTAATGATCTGCTTAAACTCTTCAAAATTGACTTTACTCATTGGTCTTCTCCGACAAAACCTAATTTTTCTTCCTTTTTAACCTCCTGCTTAAAGGATGTTTGAAGCTTGTCTATCAAAGCTAATACTGTATTAGGTTCGTATCTTGTTTCTTCATACCGGGGCTTAAGTAAATGCTTAACTAAGGTTACAATGAATGCACCTGTCACCTTGAGATTAGAAAGCTTTCTCCTTATCTTTTCGTCTTTAAACACTTCACTTAAGCGTTCATCTTTTGATTCTCTTAAAACAAGATTAGGATAAAATTCTGGGTCAAGTTCGCTAAACTCCATAATGAGGTCAAATCTGCCTGGTCTTCTCAAAGCAAAATCAACAAGTTTTCTATCGTTAGTAGTAGCAATTAAATAATGATCCTCCTTTTCAACAAAACCATCTAAGGCTTGAAGTGCACTTGAAAGATCTCTCGCTTTTAAAGGGTTTTCTCTTGACCCAACTAAAAGGTCAATATCGTCTATGCATAGTAAAACCGGGCTAAATATCTCTGCGTATTCAAAAACATGATTTAAAGATATGCCACATCCTGCGTCAACCTCTATTACTGTTATTCCATTAGACTTTAGACACTCAGCTATGATAGCTTTCACTGTATCTGTTTTTCCTGTACCAGGCTCACCAACAAAAAGATATCTAAGACCCTGATTTTTCCTTTTTACAGCTTCTACAAAATCCTCAAGATCTGATTTGTCTTTTAAATAAATGTCATCAAGGGTAAGATTGGGAGGAGGTAAAACTTTAAATTTGACCTTTTCAATGTTGTCAGCAGGACTAGAAAATTTCAGGAATTTTCCGTAATAGCCTGAATTTCTGATAGCAAGCTTTATTAGAAGATTGGTTAACTCAATGGAGTATAATTCTTCTGGGTCTTCACCTACCACAAAAATAACATAAAGAGTCCCGACGAACCTATCTTCAATAGTAGAAAATGAAATGTAATATCTTCTGTTTCTATATCTAACGATTGCAAGAAAAGACTGCTCTGAAGAAGTATAATTATCAAGAGGATCAAACCCTACAACCATAGGCAGAGTCAAAAACCCTGGTTTAACATAAGAGAAAGCATCTTCAACAGAAAAAGGCAATTCATTAGCTGGAGGATTAACCTCATAGCCCATGTAAAGCTTGAGCAAATAAGATTTAACCGTCTGAAAGATTTCATAAGGAACTGTTCTATGATAAGCACCAACGCCAACCCTTTTGGTCACATCTTCCAACCTTTCTTTGGTCTCTCTTACTTTGGTCTCTCTTAGTCTTTTCATAAGCATACTACCCCCTTGTTTATTTTTTGATAAAATGATCTAAAAATTTTAAAAAGAGAATGTATCTGCGATGAGAAAAAAACTTAGCTCAGGTGAGGAGAAAATCCCTTTTCTTCGAGTCCAGGATTTTCCATTGTTAAATCCAAAATACTTTTGATTAAATTATATATAAAATAAGAATTTTGTCAAGTTCAAAAATAAAGAATTTTTCAATAATTTGAAAAAATATTCACTAAATTTTAGGATTATTTTAATAACGAGTATTTTTCTTTGAATTTTCTTCAAAAATAAAACATTATTAAAAACTATCTTAAAGACTAAGTAGGGACAAACATTTGAACTTAAATGATTTAACTTCATTTTTTGGTCCCTTTAAAATTGAAAATTCGCTTTTTCTATTTTCTATTTATATATTATACTCTCTTCTGCTCGCACCTCCCCGAATATTGATTTAGTAAGAGGTTGCAAGAATTTTATGAAATCTGATAATTTCTTAAGGAAGAGGCAAGATTATGTGGAGGCTGTTTCAAAATTTTAGTTTATATGATATTTTTTTGGTAATGATACTAATTTTAGGTGGGAGGTATGAGGAGAAGTTCATTTTTTTTAAAAAAATTATATACCCTTGTGACTTATTTTCTTCCAAACGTTCAATCAGAACAAAAAACAAAAAAGCGCGGACGTCCTCAAAAATATAATGACAGGCTTATCATAGCTTTATGGTTGTATCAAACTTTAATGGGATGCCCCTCACAGAGAAACGCTTGCATTGGCTTCTCAACAAAACTTTCCTACCTTTCTCTACATGATTGTCACTACAGAGTTAAAAATTTAAATGAGAAGCTTTTAAAAGTTCTTATAAAAGAAAGCTTTAAGATCTTTTTTCAAGGAGAAGCTCGAGTAAAGCATTATATTGCTGACGCTACAGGGTTTGGCTTTGGAAAGAAATATTGTCTTAACTGGCAAAGAGGAACAAAGATAAGGACGGTTTAAGCCTGTGTTAGGCTTGCAGTTGTTATATCGGTAGATGAGAGAAGAAGCAATGATAATGGGATGTGAGACGGATGGTCCCTATGCGAGTGAGATTGAAATGTTAAAGAAACCTTTAGGATGAAGATAAAGCATCCAGTTAGAAAGTTATCGATGGAAAACTGGGAAAGGGTATGGTAGATATAGGTACCGGATAGAGCCATTATTTGGATCAATAAATTTAAAGCTTGGTTCAAGCTTTAAGGTAGTGAGAGAAGAGATAGCTAAAAAGATTGCATTGGCTTGTGCAGTCCTCTGAAACTTTTATATGATTGTTCTTTATCTGTTTTGGATAAATTACATGATTTCATTTTTTAACAAAAATGTTTACCCAAAGATCATTTGTAGGGAAACCAAAAGCAAATGTTTTTTGAAACAGCCTCATAAAAATTTTTAGCTATTTTTGAAAATTAAATGCTAAATATATGTTAATTTTTAAAATTTTTTAAAAATTTAAGAAAATTTTTAAAAAATAACAATTTAAGATTGCTTTGCAAATTAGTTGATATTTAGGCTAATTTAAGTAGCTAATAATAAAAAAAGCCCGCACAAGGCGGGCTCTAAAAAACATAAACTAAAAAAATCTTACCAGCTATATCTTAACATTACTTTTCCTGTATAGCCTGAGTAATCTCCGTTAAAGTCCCCTCTTCCTGAAATCTCAAGCCCAAGGTTCTTCTGAAGCATAAATTCTCCTCCAAGCTGAACAATAAAAGTAGTCCTGTTTATCTCCTTTGATATTTCCCATCTTGTTGGGTCGCTTCTCATATAGTTAAGCGCACTTATATCGTTTTCTCCAAATGCCTGTTCCAATCTTCCATATGCAAAAAGATTTACTGGTATACCACCTGCCTTAGTCTCACCAGCAACCATAACACCAACCAACCCTTTCCACATATGTTTGTTATCAGGATCATAATATCTATCCCAACTTGATACCCTATTTCCAGCACTGTCATAAACCTTTGTCCAAAAACTTTCAGGATTGTAATAAGTATATTTTATTCCAATCTCAGGAATTATGTTTAATTTCCCTCTATAAACCTTACCAATAAGTATCTCTGCATGCACACCATTCATATTGTAACTTGCCTTCTCTTTAAGCTCAAAATTAAATCCTGTGCGCCCATGATAGTCATTTGAACTACTAAATCCATATACGTTGTACCTCAAATAAGTATCCTTCATCATTTTCCACATACCTGCTATACCAACTGAAAAGATATCAGAATCACCATCTTTGGCTGAACTAATACTATAATCATATTCAGCTCTCAAATAATTGGCATAGATACCTAAAGAAAAGTTCTTTGTAAGGAAACCTCCTAATCCAATATTAAATCCATAAGCATCAGTATCAAAACCAAGGTCATCTGCATCAACATAAGTGTAAAGAGGTTTAAACCACATACCACCACGATATTCTACTCCGCCAAGACTATATCCAGCTCCAACATCACTAACACCAGAAGATGCAAGCATTATTGGCTGATAACCCTTTACAAGAATCAAAGGAGAAGTTATAGGTAGAAAAGTAAAAACATTGTCTACCATAATAGAATTAATTATAACCCCACCTGTTATACTACTAACTGGTCCTAATGCTTGTTCTGGATTATTTAAAGCTGAATACTTAAAGATAATCTGGGCATCCTTATCAGTTATAGTTGAGTTATACCATGTTACATCAATAAGTGGGTTTATATAGCCTTTCTCTAACCCACCCCACTTACCATCTACTGTTCCATTATATTCAATTATAATATAGGGAGTATTCACTACTATGTATTGAGCACTGTTATTCCAAAGCCTTACAACTAAGGTTGTACTATTAAGATTAAGTGCTGAGCCACTTGCAACATAGATAGGAGCTATATTATGACCAGTCCCAGGTGCTCCAAAGGTAATAGCAAATTTGTCCTTAAGAATTACATTTGAGCCGGTATCAACATAAAGAGTACGAATTTTTGCTCCAGAGGGAACATTACCCCAAACAACTACCTCACCAGGATTTGAAAGTTCAACTGTAGAATTAGTAATATAAATTCCAGCTACCTTATCCACATTTCCACTCGCATATACTTTAATGGTTCCATTATTTGTAAGAGTTGTATTTGAATCTTTTAAATAAATTCCAATGCTGTTAAC
>Ga0272445_1001030_pt1 | contig 23142 bp, 26 predicted proteins | sample YNPCB0031_FD_194404 | JGI IMG/M metagenome (GOLD analysis project Ga0272445, IMG submission 194404) | Hot spring sediment microbial communities from Yellowstone National Park, WY, United States - YNP-CB-003-1 | ecosystem: Environmental > Aquatic > Thermal springs > Hot (42-90C) > Sediment... | reverse complement strand
GGAGTCGATGTATCCATATCTGCTCAGCCTATACTCCAGAAACTCCTTAATCATCCACTTCTTCTTGTTCTCCTCCAGGATTTTCTTATACACAGGCAACCTCCTCTGAGCAGTAGACATCGCCACCACCATCAACGCCATATTTAAATCTTTCTAAAACCTGACATCTAGTCGTTCTCCTGCCAACGCCTCTCGTTCTCTTCCTGCCGCCAATTCTCCTGCCACTGCTTTACATCATCCTCCCAACGTCTCCTCAAGCTTGGAAGGCCTCGCCCTCCCCATGTTGTGGAGATCCTCGTGGGTATGTGGGAGAAACTGAGGGCCCCCTCTTGGCGCTCTTGATGACGATGTAACCCCCGCCTAGGCAGAGGCGATGGTCGACGGCCCTCAACACATGGACGCGCTCAGCGGCCCTCTCGGCGAAAAGCCTAACCAACGGATTTCGACTATCTGCGGCTAGCCTTCGCGCATATGCATAGAGGCCGTCTAGGGCTAGGCACGCCGTTTGTCAGCTTCCCTCTGACCAACGCGTAGGACCTGTCGGCGAGTCTGCAGATGAGCTCCATATCGTGTGTGGCCACCAACACGGCCGACCCCCGGTCTCTGAAGTCCTCGAGTAGCTTAACGACTCTGTCGGTCGACTCCTCGTCGAGATACGTGGTGGGCTCGTCCAGGAGGAGCAACTTCGGCCCGTGGGCCACGGCGGCGGCTAGAGAAACCAGCCTCTTCTGGCCTCCGCTGAGCCTATAGGGCGGCATGTCCAGTAGATGCAAGATGCCGAGCCTCTCGGCCACGGCTCTCACCGCCTTGAGCCCGGCGTCTGCGCCGTATATCCTCGCGGGGGTGTAGGCAATCTCGTCGAGCACTGTGTTGTTGAAGAACATGTCGTCGGGGTTTTGGAAAGATATGCCGATGAGCCTTCTAACCTTGGTCAGATTCCTCTCGTCTAGCCTTTCGCCCATGATGTACACTTCGCCTCTCCACGGCCGCAACAAGCCCGCCAGGAGTAGCAGGAGGGTCGTCTTGCCGGACCCCGTTGGGCCGTAGATCGCCACGACCTCGCCCTCGCCCACGGACAGCTCGACTCCCCTTATAACCGGCTCGCCGTGGTACCCGAACTCCAGACCCGACGCCCTAAGGACTTCTCGCCTCATACGCCATCCTCAAGGCCTTCCCCCTCTCTATGCCGTATATCAGTATGTCGCCGACAGCCGCCGCGAAGGCCCTTTTGTCGAAGTGAGGAGTCCGCGCCTCCCTCGCCGCCGTCACCACTATGGCGGCCCTCCCTAGGGCGTAGACAGACGGCGGAAACAACTCCAGCATCTTGTATATCGGTTGCGGCAAGACGCGTCTAAACGCCGCCAGGAAGCCGCTCCACCCGCAGTAGAGAAGCCCCCCTGTAAGGACTGCGGCTGAGGAGGCTGTCCTCGCTATGAAGAGGGCGAGATCTGTCTTCGCAGGTAAGAGGCCCAACGCCGCTGGCAGAGACACAAAGCATGCGGAGAACGTGGAGATCCCCACGACCATCAACCACTCTCTGAGGCCCTGTCCCCTCCAGGCGGCTAATGCGCCTATGGTTATGAAAAGAGGGGCTGTAGCTAAAGAGGGCGAAAAGGCGGCGACGACTGTAGCGGCTGAGAAAAGATAAGGGTATAAGACGTGCGTCTTGCGAACTCTTTCAAAGGCCGCTACGGCCTTTGTTATTTCTTCAACCAGTTCTCTTAACACGTCTCCACCTCACCAGCGCCGTATATAACAGGAAGTATATCGCGAGACCTATAAACGCCGAGACTATATAGCCCACCCAGTCGGGGAGCCCAGGCACTGTGTAGTCTATGAAGGGGGTCCAGTTCATCTGATACCGGATGTCGTTGAGGACTGTGCAGTTGGCCGCTTGGTTTATGAGGTCGGCCGCCACGTCTAACGGCTCGCGGTAGTTTATCAAGTTGGCGAGCCACACGCCGAAGACCGGCGAGATGAGGGCGAGGGCTATCAAGAGGATGAGGAACCTCCTCGTCATAGCCTCACGTACTCGGGGGCCCTCTTGGAGAGGTAGAGCGCCACGAAGCCCGTTATGGCGCCCTCCACAAGGCCCAGCAACGCGTGCCAGCCCGCCATCACGGGGACGCTGATAGTCCAGCCGTAGGGGAACCAAGGGGATAGGCCTATCTCCAAGCCGGCGGCAGTCCCCGCAACAGTTATGCTGGCCCACCCCGCGGCGAAGGCCGACCAAAAGACGCCGACGCGGAGCCTCAACACCTTGTACACGGCATATCCCGTGAGAGGCGCCACGACGCCCATGTTTATCACGTTGGCGCCTAACGTGGTTATCCCGCCGTCGTGGAACACCAACGTCTGCACCAGCAACACCAGAAGGAGGACGAAAAACGCTACAAAGGGCCCCAGCAGTATGGCCGCAAGCGCGCCGCCCACCAAGTGGAGAGAGGTCCCTCCCGGTATTGGCCAGTTGAGCATCTGGGCTACGAAAATCGCGGCAGCTAGCGAAATCGCTAGCTCCATGTATTTCTGTAGCTCGCTACGCCCATAGGCGTAGTAACCGTAGGTCAGCATCACAGCCCACGTAACGCCCGCCGAGATGGGATCGAGGTACCCATCAGGTATATGCATGAGTATTACATTTACTGGATCTAAAAAATACGTTTTCATTAACACGAAAAACTGAGTCCCCTCAATGTCTCACTGTATACATAGCCCGGGGGCCGAGACGCGCGGGCCGACTGCGCTAGTCGAGCAAGACTCTGTATTCCCAGAACGCCTCGCAGACACGTCGTAGATCTCCTCTATCACATCCTCGGCGAAGATTTTCTCTACAGACATGCGGCGTGGATAGCGCCTTTCTTCATGAAGACAGCATAGTCGGCATATCTAACGCCGCGCTTAAGTCGTGTAGCACGACCACCACGGTGACCTCCGTTAAGAGTTTACGTATAAGCAACAGAACCGCAATGACACGTCTAGGTTGTTAAATTATGTAGCTAATCAGCTCCTCGGCCCTCTGCCCAAAAACTACGCCCGAGTCTTCAGAGTGTAGAACAGTTCCGTGAAGTTTATGCCTCCGACAGCTCCGTAGCTGATGACTATCACCGGTATCTCGGTCCCGGCTCTGATCCAACGTCGCTAGACCGGAGACGTTATTATCATGCTCAGGATATATTTTGGGGATAGCCCCGTAGTAATCCATAAATAAACTGCTCAATAAAACCTGTGGTAATCGGCGTATTTAGCGAAATAACGCCGGGGGCTTGGCGATGCCGTCGACGTGCCGTCTAGGCGCAAGCCCATGAAGGCCTATAGGATCTACGCTGTGGGGGTTGTTCAGGGTGTTGGTTTTAGGCCATATGTAAAGTTGCTTGCTGATAGGGTCGGCGTGAGGGGCTACGTGAGGAATCTAGGCGGCGGCGAGGTGGAGATATTTGTCGAGGGAGAAGGCGCCGACGCTTTCGTAGAGGCGTTGAGGCGGGAGAGGCCTAGGGCCATAGTGCTCGAGGAGCTTCTGGTGGAGGAGGCTCAGCCGAGGGGGTACGAGACCTTCGAGATCTTAAAAAGCGAGGAGAGGTTCTCCGCGCCCTCCAACATACCGCCTGATCTCGCCATATGCGACGACTGTCTGGCTGAGGTTCTCCACGGCGACGAGAGGAGGAGGCTCTACCCATTCAACAGTTGTAGCTTCTGCGGCCCCCGCTTTGCGGTGCTCCGCAAACTGCCATATGACAGAGAAAACACAAGCTGGTCTAAATACCCCATGTGCGACAAGTGCAGAGAGGAGTACTCCAACCCACACATCGGCGGTGTCAGGAGATTTTTCTACCAGGGCATATCCTGTAGACATGACGGGCCTAAGATAAGGTTGTTAAGTATAGACGGCAAAGAGATTGTAGTTAAAGACCCCATAGCAGAAGCGGCGCGGTTGATAGATATGGGTCATATAGTGGCGGTGAAGGGAGTGGGGGGCTACCACATCTTTGCAGATGCGCAAAGAGACGACGTAGTGGCCGAGTTGAGACGTAGGAAAAAGAGGCCGAGCCAGCCCTTCGCAGTCATGGCCCTTGACTTAGACGTGGCTAAGGCCCTAGTAGAGCTCGACGAAAAAGCCGCCGAGCTGTTGACCTCGCCCCAGAGACCCATAGTCCTTTTGCCAAAGAGAAAAGACAGCCCAGTCTCTCCCCTGGTCTCTCCAGGCCTAGACAAAGAGGGCGTCTTCCTCCCCTACACGGCTCTTCAATACCTTCTCTTGTCGCATACTAGGGGTAAATTCGCCATAGCCACAAGCGGCAACGTACATGGAGAGCCCATGTGCACAGAGTTGAGTTGCGTCTTCTCGAGGCTGGGGAAGGTGGTGGACTACGTCCTCGACCACGACCTAGAGATAGCCCATAGAGTCGACGACAGTGTGGTCAGATCCACGAGGGGGGTTCCGGTCTTTCTCAGAAGATCCAGGGGCTACGCCCCTGCCTGGATAAGAATCCCAAGGAGGCTGAAAAAGCCGGCCGTGGCTTTCGGCGCAGATCTACAGACGGCGGGGGGCGTGGCCTTCGAGGACAAGGCCGTCTTGACGCAATACATAGGCGACTTAGACAGCTTCGACGCCTTGCAAGACCTAGATAGAGAACTACGGTGGTTTATAGAAGCCTATAAACTCAAAGACTTCGTACTTATCTGCGACTTAAACCCAGCCTACAACAGTACGAAACTATGCCGAAGCTGGGAAGAGGAGCTCGGTGCAGAGATGTATACGGTACAACACCACCACGCCCACGCCCTGTCGGCCGCGGCAGACGCGGGGCTCAACGAGCCCTTTGTGGCCATCGCCATAGACGGCGTGGGGTACGGAACCGACGGGATGGCCTGGGGCGGGGAGGTCTTGTTCGTGGAGGGGGCCCGCTTCGTCAGGGAGCGGCATCTCACCTACGTCCCCATGCCGGGAGGCGACTTGGCTGCGTTGAGGCCCGGCAGAATGGCCGCTGCATATTTCCACGTAGCCCTCGGAAAGATCCCCGACGGCCTCGCCGAGGCGTTGCCCGGCGACGCCGCCGAGCTTGCCATTGTGGAGAGAGAGTTGAAAAATCCCAAGATATATACCTCAAGCGCCGGGAGGTTCCTCGACGCCGTAGCCGTGGCGTTGAACATCGTGCAGGAAAGGACGTACGAGGGGGAGCCCGCCATAAAGCTGGAAGCCGCCGCAAGGGGCGGGAGACTCCTCTCCCTAGACGCTGAGGATCAAGTGGAGCTCTTCGCCGAGATAGTAGAGAGGATCGGATCCGCCCCGACGAGAGATTTGGCCTACACAGCCCAGTACAAGCTTGGCTCAATCCTCGGCAGATGGGCTTGCGAAGTTGCCGAAAGAAGGGGGACAAAGGCCGTGGCGGTATCCGGCGGAGCCGCCGTCAACGATATAATCATGTCGGCCGTGGCCGAGGAGGTCGAAGGTTGCGGCCTCGTCTTAAAGCAACAAGGGAGGGCACCGCCGGGGGACGGCGGGATAGCCCTCGGGCAGATCTACTACGCCGCGTCGATGGAGTGAACACTACGCGAGCTCCCTGACGGCTTGTCTCCTGCCCGCCTTAGCCTCCTCGGCTATCTTCAAGACGCGCCACATTTCCTCCTCTATCATCTTGGCGGCGGCTTCCGGGTCCTCCCCCGTCGAGGCGGCGAGCTCCCTCGCCATCTGTTTCCACATCTCCATGCTTTCCCTCAACGTGGAGAGGTCCACCTTGGCTATGATGACCCCGGCGTGGACCAACACGAGATCTCCTGGCTGTAGCGCGGACTCCTCAATGCCAGGTATCGCGGGTCTCTCTACGCCGTCGCCTGGATCGACCCAGGCGATGCCGCCCTCGATCTTGGTGACCACCGAAGGGACTGCCCAGCACATGGCTAAAACACGCCGACGGCCTTCGCTATCTCTTCGGCGAGTCCGCCTCCGCCGAAGCGCGCCCAGATGGCGCACGTCCCCTCCACGGACACCATACACGGCCCTATGGGCCTATCGGGGGTGCAAGCCTTCATGAATAGGGGGCAGTCGGTGGGCTTCGCCTTGCCCAGATTAACCTCTGCGCATCTACAGTTGGCGGGGAGGTCGTAGCGCCAAGTCTCGGGGGTTAGGTCGGATATCCCGAAATAGGCGAGGGCATCGTGTTTCCTGAACTCCTCCCTAAGGGCCAAGCCGCTCTTGGGGATATAGCCTATGCCTCTCCAAGCGGAGTCCACGGTCTCGAACACGGTCCTTATGGAGGACTGAGCTTTTAAATCCCCCTCCCAAGTGACCGCCCTCGTGTACTCTATCACTACCTTATGCTCGCCTCTCGCCTTCTGTCTCAATATCTCGGCTATGGCCATCAACACGTCGTTGGGTTCGAAGCCCGCCACTACGACCGGTATCTGGAACTGCTCCGCCACAGGCCGCCAAGCCTTCCCGCCCACTATCGTCGAGACGTGGCCCGGCGCTATGACGCCTGAGATGGGGTAGTCGGTTGGCTTCTCTCTCACCACCTCGAGGGTGTAGAACATGGCCGGCGGGGTCAACTTGACGAGGGACATCAGCTTTAGGTTGTTCGGCACAAGGCCTTTGAGTATCGCCTCGGAATAGCCCGGCGCCACAGTCTCAAAGCCTATGCCCACGAAGAGGGAGTCCTTATTGTGTCTCCTCACGTCTATCACTGCGTGGAGGAAGGAATGGACTATGCGCACATCGCCGCCGAGCGCCTTAGCCTCGGCCAGCGACCGAGCGCCGTTGACGGGCCTAATCGCAGGGACCTTAAAGACGTCGCCGTAGGTGTAGACCACGACGCCTTCGAGGGCCAGTTTTATTGACTGCTCTATGTAGTACGACGGAGTGACGCATACGGGGCAACCGGGCCCTGCGATTAGCTCCACGTTCTGAGCCCCTATCTTCTCAAGGAGACTCCTCAAGCCGAAGTGCACTATGGTCCACTCGTGCGTCCCGCAGAAGTCCATGATCTTATAGACGTAATCTCCATCCCTCTCCCTCAACTCCCGCGAGTACTTCTCTATGCTACGGAGAAGCGTCGTGGTAACAACGGTCTTGCGACGAAATGCCATCTCTATGGCCTCCATCTCCCTCCTCATAACAGTGCAATTCCAACAGTCTAAAGTAGGCGGCGGAAACGCCGACGTAGACAGACACGTCATGTCACGCCCCTGACTCCCAAATAAATACATTTATTCCACATACTTGAAAACATGCAATAATCAAAAACCTGCTGTCCACAGTACGTCGTGAGGCGAAAGGGACTAGACATCGCCTGTCTTAAGCGCCCTTCCAGCGTTAGTAATATTAAATCTTGCATATGTTATAATACTTATCGGAGATTAGCTATCACAGTTAGCCTAACGTCTCAACTAGTTTGAGTCTATACCGTTTGTGAGCCGCAGATGAAGTAGTTTACCAAGGAGTTCAAAATATCTCCTATCCTTTTCATGTGAGATACCACATACTGCCAGCCGCCGCCTATCATCAAATAGGTCATATACCGATCCCTCCCCATAGGCGTTACCGAGACGAACATGCCCTCGCCTCCTTGAGGCTCTCCGTGTATCAAGACGAGACCTGTCTTCACAAATTCGATACCAGAAAAAGAGATCTTTTCTTTCCTACAGTCGCTACCTCTAAGGCCAAAAGAGACGTGCAACTCAGCTCTTGGAGGCTCCGGCATAGACAACTCTATCAACGCCCGAGATACGTCGGCAACCCCTCTATTGAGCAGGTCGTAGCCCTCGCCAAAGACGCCAAGAGCACCTCTTTGGAGATCTGCAAGAAGATAGACGACGCCATCCTCATAAACCCTCCGTGCGGCATAGCCGCCGGGGAGAGGATCTAGGTAGACGACGCCCTCCCTATAACCGACGCGTCCAACCTCATACCCAAGTCCCACAAGTCTCCCCAAGATAGCAGGAAGATCTAGGCTAGAGCCGTAGATCAGCCAATAGACGTAAGAGATGCCGTATATCATGAGAAATGTCTCCTTATCTTCTCCTTAAGCTCCTTGGGATCTACATTGGAAAGCTCCCTAGCTCTTCCAAGGTCTATTAAGCGGCTGTAGAGAACCGAGCCCAAGGTCTTTTTGAATTCGTCTTCAAGAGGCTTAGCCACAGGCTCCACCAGAGAGCTTCTTAACTCTTCAACAGGTCTTAAGAGCTGATCCACGGCTGTCCTCAGCTCTCTTAGAGCTTTCAAAAGCTCTGTTAAATCACGTACGGAGGACACGTTTATAGCATTCTTCTATTCCTTTTTTAATATCACCCTCCACCACCAGCTCATATCCAAACTCGGCCAGTTTCTTCCTCAGCTCTGCGACAACCAGAGGGGCCGCTTCTACGACCTCACGCGATGCCGGGGCCAAAGGCTCGAGACTTTTGGGACCTACAGCTATTAGATAGGCTTTAGGGTTTTTCCCCATAGCCCTCAGATAACCCACTAAGAGAGAGGGCGGCATTCTGTGTGCATCTACTAGCCTCGTCTCGGATACCGTAAGAGAACCTTCTATCCTCTCTACCGCTACGGCGCCTGGCGGTAGCTTCACATCAATATCGAGAAACACCAAGACGTCGTAATCAACCAGATTGCCGAGTATCCCTATCCCGTGAGCGTCGCCATCAAAGATAAATGAGTTGGAAAGAGAAAGATATTGAGCAAGACAAGAGCCAAAACCGTCGTCGCCGTATATGGGGTTACCCAGCCCTACAACGAGCAAGCGTTCCATATAATTTTTTCAATGACGTTGTAGACGCGTCCGCCCTCCCCCTTAGCCTCGAAGTGTACAGCGCAGGCCAGACATGGGTCGAAGCTACGGATCGCCCTAACGAGATCGAGTCCTGTCCACTGATCTGGCGGAACCTCTTCAGTGACCTTACTGTTGACGACCGACATCTCGAAGGGTCCTCTGCATTGGCCCTTCCACGGGTCGGTGCATCTTGAGTTCTGTGGACTGACGTTCGGCGTAGTGGGAGCCTCGTACTGGTAGTTGGCGATCCTCCCGTTCTGCTGAACCAACCAGTGCATACAATTGCCTCTTGGCACCTGCCACCACCCAAACGAATAACTAAACGAAGGCCACTTTCCGAAAGACCACGGTCTTGAGGTCTGGACTTTCCCGGCGCTTACGAGACGCAAGCCGTAGAGCAAGTTGGCCCAGGCTAGCGAGACCACCAACGCAAGGTGGACTGCTCTTGCCAAAAGTCTTTCCATGGTGGTGGAGTACTTCGGCAAATTCCAAGTTATCGTCAACTCGCCGTAGGTCCCCTCGGGTAAGTCGGGATTAACCGTACCCCCTGGCAGATGAACCTTCAGCTGGCTCCCATTGCTTTCCCAGGCCTTATGCCCATCCACCTCGACTTTTGTCGCATGAAGCGTATTAAGCCATAGTTGCGAAATCGGCCCAGTCTCTATAGGCGTAATTCTGCCGTCTTTAAGCATAAGCCTAGGCTCCGCGGCCCAGGTGTACTTCTCGGCAAAGTTGATCGCACCCGGCTTAGGGATCGTGGTCCTGTTCCACATGTGGTACTTGAGGAGGGCGTCATTACCATACGCCAACGGCCTTCCTAACGGGTCTTCTTTGAGCCAACCATAAGGAGGAGCCACGTTGGCCTTTACCCAATCTTCGTAGAAGGACGAATCGGCGAACTCAAGATAGCCTAGCTGAATCTCGGTGGGGTTTTTGCTATATATTTCGTGGCCTATGGCGAGGCCCGGCTTCTCCCATCTGGCGTTATAGGCCTTGTCCAACAGAGCGTAGAGCTGTTTCCAATCGCCTCCCGTCTCATCGGTTATGTTGCTGTATATTTCGGGATCGTCGGACCAGCCGCCGGCGAGCATCACAGGCGGGTCATGGGTCTTGCCCTGCGTCAACGCGTAGCTCCGTCCGTCGGGGGTGGAGACATGGTCTCTAAAGAACTCATAGAGATCCTGCCAGATGGCCCAGACGAATTTCGCCCACGCGGTAAGTAGGGAGAGACGGGTGTAGTATTCCTGAAGAAGCGAAGCCAGTAAGGTTACGTCGGTGGATATACCAGCTGGTATCAACGCAGAGGGGTGAGAATGGCGTCCGTAGATCAACACGCCGGCCTCCCTCGCTATGCGTTGGTGCTTCACCGTCAACTGCCATATCCTCCCCTGTATGGGGTTGAGATCCCTCATTATGTCGGCGATGGTGCGATAGCCGTGTATGCTGGAGTAGTTGGCGGGGGTCTGTTTAGCTGTCTCCCACACGGAGGGCGTCAGCTTGCTCACGATAGCCTCGCTGTAGTCGGGCCCCTCGAGCATATTGAGAATTAAGGGGTGGTCGTATGTGTAGTCTGTCATGGCGTAGGCCATGTTCCTCAAGACGTTGCCCATGGGGAGCGGCGTCATGCCGGCCGCGGTGTCGCAGGCACGCGTGGAGGCGTTGGCGTGGGCGGCGCCGCAGACTCCGCAGGTTCTGGAGGTTATGTGTATGGCGTCCTCCGGCGGCCTCCCCCTTAGGAAGACCTCGAAGCCGCGGAACATCATGACCGTCGTATGGGCATTGGAGACGGCCCTAGTCGCGCTGTCTACCTCGGCGTAAAGCGCAAGGTGCCCCTCTATACGGGTTATGGGATCTATCCAGAGCTTTATCGTAGACATATGGATTTCGCTTTCGGCTTGTTAAAAAACTTGTTTCCAAGCCTGTGAAAAAGTTATTGAGTTTGAGAGGTTTGTATACTCCAGAGCGGATGTTCCTCCCTCGCTATGCCCGACGGGATCTTCCCCTCGTGGAACATCCGGTTGTAGGGGAATATGTGCGGCATGAAGTGTGTGTACGTTAGATGCACCAACAACAGGAAGGAGACCGCCAACACGGCCTCCTTCGTGTGGAATAAGAAGGCCAGCCTTTCGAAGGCCGAGGGTCCGTATATCGCCATCAATGCACCCGGTATGCCCAGTATGACTATACCCCAGTAGACGCCCCAGTATTCGAAGAGTTGCTCCGCGTCGTATTTATGGACCCACTGAGGCACCTTCCAGCTGGGCTTAACCAGCCATATGGATCTGTGGACTAGATACTTCATGAAGCCCCAAGTCCAGAACCTCAGAAGGGGCCACCTCTCCATCACGGGCCTCCTCTTGATTATATATATCAAGACGCGGGTTCCGTAGTAGGCGAAGTGGGTTATGACGAGGACGCCCATGGCTATGCCGCTCCATACATGGATTATTATCATCCACTGGACGGGGCCTGTCTGGGCCGGCCAGAGGAAGTAGGGCGGCGAACCTGCTACGTTGTACACACCTGGTATATACCATTGTTGCCACTGGGGATTGTTCACGAACATGGTTACGAAGCCCGTAAACGCGGTCAACACAAACGTCACGAACATGGCTATGTGTTGCACCCTCTGCATGACGGACCACCTCTGCACCTTCGGCGTGTCCATAAGTTGCCTATAGCGTTGATAGTTGGCGGCGTAGACGGCGAAGTGGCCCAGCACCCAGTAGGAGCCGTATATCACGATGATTGTTATGAGTAGATCGAAGGCGAGGCTCCAGAATAAGAGCTCGAACTGCAAGTCGAAAACTCTGATCCCGTAGGCGGTCACATAGGACCAGAACTGCGGCCAAGTCTCGAGGAGAGAGGGGAGGACTAGGAAATATTCGATGACCCAAGTCAGGCCTACCGTTATCGCCGTGGCGATAAGGCTACCTATTATTCTGCCGCTCCACTTCATTTCTTCTCCTCGGCCTTCTCGCCGCCCTTCTTCTCCGCCCTAGCCCTGGCGGAGGCCCACACACCGCCTATAACGCCAGCGCCAGCTATGGCTACGGCCGAGGCCACCGCCACCTTGGTGAGCGTGTCAACGCCTATGGGCGCGTAGGGTAGCTTGGCGTAGAACGGCTCGAAGGCGTCCGTGAAGCCGGGCTGGGTGCAGCCTATGCACACCGCTCCCGTTCTTGTGGGCCCTCCGACACCGCCCACCCAACCTACCTTGTTCCACGGACAGTGCGAGACGGGGCCCTTGCAGCCCACGGCGTATAGGCATTTGCCGTCGCCCGCTCCGGGGTACGGCCTGAAGTCGCCTGCGGCGTACCAAGCAGCTCTGGGGCATTGCTCGTGCGTCGTCAGCTGGAAGATGAAGTTGGGCCTGGCGTATTTGTCGAGGAAGGTCTCGCGGCGCAACACGCTGATGTCCAGATATCCGGCCGCCACGAGGACCAACAACGCCAATGTCCGCATGATGCCGTTGCCGTTGGCGGGGCAGCCGGGGACCGCCACGGCGGGCTTCACGGTCTTGAGGTCTGGCACGCCGCCCTCGTCTATATATTTGCGGAAGGGCTCCACCTCCGGCTGGAAGTAGCTCTGGTGTATCGCGCCCTTTATCCCCCTAAAGGGATCGTCGAAGAAGCCTATTGCGCCGGTGGGCGACTGGGACCAAGTGGGGAGCTTGAAGCCGGGCGGAGGCTCCAACACCTTGTTGGCGACGACACCGCCGTATGCCGCGCAGTTGCCCACAGCCACGACGGCGACGGCGTTGGGGAGGAGTCTCTTGAGCCACTCTGTGCATGTGTGCTGGCCTATCTTGCAGTAATACCCGCCCTCGGCGCCTATGTTGGAGCCCGATATGCCGAACTCCTGTGGAAAGCTCCCCTCGAGGACTAGGACGTATGGGCCGTATTTGCCGTTGGCCAGATCGGTGAGTATGGCGTCGGCGTTGCCGGGAGGCGGCTGTTGTGACACGATGGAGGCTAGATACGCGTCGTTGTTTACATCGGCTGGCGACGTCACGTGGTAGGTGCCCCACTGGGGCATGACGGTCTCGTGGAAGAGGAGCCTGACCGTGCCGGGGCCCACCAGCGGCGTGGTGCCCAGCAATACGTCGACCAACGAGGGGTCGGTGGCTTGTATCACCGATGTGGTGTTGCCGGCGCAGTCTTGTGCCTCGAGCCAGACCACGCCTATGTCGCCGCTCCTTATGGCCTCGCCGGCGGCTTTAGTCAAGGCGCTCCAGTTCAACGCAGCCAACGCAGAGGCCAGGGCTGAGGCTTTTAGGAAATCACGTCTTTTTATCTGCATAGTAGTGGCTCTTGGCAACTCTTAAAAAATGCGTTTTCAAAGACCTGAAAAGAACCTTGGCGTAGGGGCATTCAGGATAGAGCTCGTTACGTATATCTCTTCCACAGAACCTGCATCGCGCTGCTACGACGCCGTTGTTGCCTAGGATAAACGCCGATCTGTCGATCTCCACGACGCAGTCTCTACAGAACCGGAACAGCAGATCGACCGCCAGCCCCTCGACGGGTGTGCCCCGCAGTTCCCTCAAGGCCTCCAGCCCCAATAAGCCCACGGTATCTGCGAGAGACCTAATCGGGAAATCCGCGTTGCCCAGCCTCTTACAGACGAACTCGAGGTACTCCCTCATAACGGCCGCAGAGACGCCGTATTTCCTGGCTAATATGTTGAGCGTCACATCGTCGTGCAGTGCCAACAGGATAAGGCCTGCCTCCGTCATTTTCACGTGACCGCTGTGGTACTCCACGTAGCCGCGCTCGGCGAGGCGGCGGATTATCCTCCAAGTGCTCGCCAGAGGTATCGACGTGGATTTGTAGATGTCGTAGAATCTTTCCAAGGTCAACGCGGCCCTCAAAATCTCCAGTTCCCTCTCATCGAGTTGCCTACACATGGCTCAGCAACTCGACGACCTTCTCGGCCATGCGCTCTGCGCATTTCTCCCCCTCTGGGGACAGCCCTATGCCCGGCTCCGGAACCGGCGGTTCGCAGTCCACCACGTATATCCTCCGCGCCGTGGGGCCTAACACGCTCAGCCCTCTCAATAGGTCTTGAAGCGATATGCGGCCCTCCAGCGACGGCCGCAACGCGTCCGCCGCCTCTAGATGGTCCTTGAAACTCTGGGGGCGGAACTCGTAGACGTCTATAGTCCCCGGCGGGCGGTCCCTCTGGATAGTGCCTATCAGTATCAACACGTCGTGGGAACGGCTCCTCAACTCGTCGACCATGGCGAAGACGTCGCCCGATAGCTCAACGACGTCGTACCCCTTCGCCTTTAATATACGGCCCGCCTCGTAGCCTATAGAACAGTCGCGTTTTAAAAAATACCCTACAGAGGCTATAAGTACTCGGCCGAACGGCATATTTGAGAATTAATTCTCTATATTTAACTTTACCCTCTTTTACAATAGTATATATTAAGCATAATTATGTGTTCAACGAGTCAAATATATACTATTATAAAGAGTAACATAATTTAGTGTTATTATATCGTTTAGGCCGTAATCAAAGATATATATATATTGATTGAATTGAATATTTAAAAAATCAACTTTTATGTGAGAAGTTGAATACGGTGTTGACGACCTCCTCTATGGTTGTTAGTTTTAGTCTATCCATGTCGGCGTCGTAGACGAGCAGTTGGTCTACGCCGTGTAGTATGTAGTACCTCACCTCGGGGTCGTGTATCACGCGGGGCATGAGCGAGCCGAACATAGAAATGAGCTCGTTCGCCGCCACGGCGTAGCAGATCTCCTTCTTCCTCGAGGAGACGCATTCGAGATACCTCTTCCTAATGTCTCTAAGACCCTCCCTTATTGTGTCTATCTTCAAATCTCTTGGGGTTATGCCATCGTCCATTTTGAAGGACATGTAGGAAATATCGCTCTTTTTAAAGATAAAGCCCCGGGGACGTGGTCGCGCCATGCTGGCTACGTCCCCCTCCGCTGTTCTGTAATTAGCCAAGCTACTCAGCACCTCTTGGCACATGCAACCCTTTCGGCGGCTCCCGGCCGTTGCCTTTAGAAGCGCCTCGACGCTGGCTGAAGAGGGCGGTAGCCGCCTCCACCCGCCGCGGCCCCAGCCCGTGTGTTGCCGAAGGCCGCTGCGAGGGGCCCCGAGCCCTCCGGGAGTGGAGAGTAGTTGAAAGGGGGCGCCGGGGCCGACTTATCGCCTAGGCCGGAGGACGTTTGTTGAATAATTATTGTTTTTATTTAAGGTGTTTCTCGATTCTATGAAAAGGATCAGCTTAGCCCTTGACGATAAGCTGTATAGGGAGATAGAGAACGTCATGTCGATCGTGGGCGAGACCAACAGGTCGAGGTTCATCGCCTCAATAATCGCGGAGAAGATCTCGGAGATCGTCCAGAGACCCATGGCCTCAATAATAGTCTACGTCTACGACCACGAGGTAGGGGAGGTGGTCAAGAACGTGACAGAGATACAGCACGAGTTCAGAGACGTGATAAGGACCACTACCCACATCCACCTAGACGACAGGAACTGCCTAGAGGTTATCCACGCGTTGGGCGACAGTGATAGGATAAAGGAGCTAGTGACCAGGATATCTAGGATAGGGAGAGGTCTTAAACATCTAAGAGTGGTCAACATACCCCGCCTCGCCGAGGGGTAGCCGTTCCAGCGACGTGGAAAATCTCTTTTTAAATAGGACTTGTACGTACACATGCACGAGTGGTCTCTGGCGCTATCGCTGGTGCAGACTCTCGACCGTTGGGCCCTCGAGAATGGCGTGCAGATAAAGCGCGTCGTCCTCTCGGTGCCGTCGCCGGCCCAGCTCGACGTGTCTATTTTAACGGAGGCCTTCGACACCCTAAAGAGGGAGTCCAGGCTGGAGCAGGCCAGGCTGGAGGTCATGGTCAGATCTCCGCGATATCGCTGTAGGGCATGCGGCTACGAGTTCGGCCAAGAGGAAGTGGACCCGCAGATAAGGCAGTTGACGGGTCAATACGGCGAGGAGTACCCCCTGCATCTAATCCCCGAGCTCCTCCCCACATTCGTAAAATGCCCCAGATGCGGCTCCCACGACATAGAGGCCGAGCTCTCCATAAAGGTCGACGAGGTGGAGACGATATGAGGCCTCTTCTTGAGTCGGCTAGGGAGAAGCTCAGACATAGAAAGGTCGTCGCGGTGATGAGCGGGAAGGGCGGGGTGGGGAAAAGCGTCGTCGCGGCTCTGGCGGCGCTCGCTAAGCCCGGCTCGGCCCTCGTGGACTTGGACCCAGAGGGCGCCTCGGCGCCGCGGTTGTTCGGGCTGTCGGGGAGGTTGCACGAGATAAGCAAGGAGGGGATAGAGCCTTTGGAGGCTGGGGGGATCAAGGTGTTCTCGTTGGGGGGCATAGTGGGCGATAGGTACGTGGTTCTGCCCGGCTACGGGCAGGCGGGGGCTGTCGAGGCGCTTCTGGCCTTCGCGAAACTCGGCGACTCGGACCCAGTCGTGGTGGACATGCCGCCTGGCATGGGCGAGGAGCTGTTGGCCCTGAGCAGGATTACGGATTTCCTCCCAGTGCTCGTCACCACTCCCTCTAAGGCCTCCTACGGCGTCGTCAAGCATCTCGCTGAGTACCTCGCGGAGATCGGCAAGAGACCCGCGGCTGTGGTGCTCAACATGGCCTACGTCGACTGCGGCGGCTCGAGGATATATCCGTTCGGCCGCGGCGAGGACGCCAGGAGACTCGCCGAGAGTCTTGGGGCGCCGTTGTACGAGTTGCCGATAGACCCCTCCTTGGAAGACTACGTGGGCAGAATCCACGAATACCGCGGCCCCGTTGCCAGCGTCATTAGGCGGATGGTCGAAGGTCTCTGAGGCCGCGGGGAGCATGGAGGATCTCTTGAGGGAGATATACAGCGACGAGCGCGTGGTCCCTCCTCTATTCAAGTACAAGACCATATCCCCTGCCCAATACCTGCGGATCTACAGGGACAGCTTAAGGCCGGAGTTTTGGGCGGGCGAGGCGGCCCAGTTGCTGTGGGAGAGGCGGTGGACTAAGGTGTTGGAGGGGGAGCCGCCTGCCGTCAGATGGTTCTCTGGCGGCCTCCTGAGCCCGTACCGAAACATTGTGGGGAGGCACGAGGGGACTTGGATCTGGGAGAAGCCGGCCTTGATCTGGAGAGGCGAGGAGGGGGTGACCAGAGTCCTCACCTACTCTGACCTAGACGGCATGGCCAGGTCCTATTCCGGAGTCCTCAAGGCGTTGGGCGTAGGCAGGGGGGACTGGGTGATGTTCTACGCCCCGCCGACGCCCGAGGTAGTGGCGTTGATGCTAGCCGCCGTGAGGCTCAGCGCCCCCATAGAGCCGGTCTTCACGGGCTTCGGCTACGGCGACCTCGCAGCGCGCGTGGACGACACCAAGCCCAAGCTCTTGGTCACTGTGGACGCCTTCCCGAGAAGGGGAAAGCCGATAAAGGTGAAGGAGACGGTGGACAAGGCGTTGGGGCTTGCCAAATGGAGGCCAAAGGTCCTAGTCGTCGAGAGGATGGGGGTTGACGTGAAGCTCGTCGAGGGGAGGGACCACCGCCTCGAGGACGTGAGGGCTGAGCCCGCCGAGGAGGCCGTGGTGGAGTCGACCCACCCCCTGTTCGGCCTACATGTGGGCTACGACGGGGGCTTGGGCCTCGTGGTCCACGGCGCGGGCGGCTACCTGACGCAGACCTACGCCACCACGAGGTGGATGGGCCTTAGGCCCCGCGACACCTACTTCTGCACGGTTCTGCCCGGCTGGATAACCGGTGTGACCTACGTCCTCTTCGGCCCCCTCATGGTGGGGTCCACCGTGGTGGTCTACGAAGGCGGCCCCGACTACCCCCACTGGGACGTGTGGTGGAGTGTAATTGAGGACTACGCCGTGACTGTGTTTTTAACCACTGCGGGGGCGTTGAGGGTCTTGTCGCGACAGGACCCGGAATTGCTTAAGGGCCACAACTTAGACACACTTAAGCTAATACTGACGACGGCCGAGCCCATGGAGGTCAAGTACTGGAAGTGGGCCTACCACTACGTAGGCACTGGCACGGCGCCCTCAATAGACTCCCTCCCCGAGAAGCTTAGCGGAAGGATCCCCGTCATCCACATGTTTATACAAACTGAGCTTGGCACTTTTGCAACGGGGAGTCTGCCGAACTACACCTTCGTCCCCATTGCGCCTGGCTCCGTCGGCCCCCCGATGCCCGGCTTCCACATAGACGTGGTGGACGAGGCCGGCAACTCGGTGAGGGGGAGGCCGGGGTTGCTGGTGGTGAAGTCGCCTTGGCCCGCCATGCCCGTCCAATACCCGCGGTGGTACGCCGAGAGGTGGAGAAACGGCGTCTACTACGTAGGCGACTACGCAGTGATGACGGGAGACATGAACATATTCCCCCTAGGGAGGTCTGACACGGTGATGAAGATAAACGGCTACCGCATAACGCCGGAGGTTTTGGAAAAAGCCGCCGAGGCCACCCCCGGCGTCAAGAGGGCCGTGGCCATCGGAGTCAGGGACTCGCAGAAGTTCGAGACGCCTGTGGTGGTGTACATAGGCGACGTCCAGCCAGATGAGCTGAAGAAGAGGATTAGGGAGTACGTAGGACCCATAGCAGAGCCCGCCAAGATAGTCGTCGTGGAGGCGATGCCCGACACGCCGAAGCCCGAGCTCAGAGCCGCGTTGAAGGCGTATCTCTGGAGAGGGGCCTCGGCGGAGGGCCCGCTACGCGGCTGGGTCGAGGAGGTGGCACGGAGGATCGTGACAGAAATTTAAAGAACGGCTTTGAGGGATCTTATGGAGAGGGTCATTAGGGTTGCGCACGGCTCGGGGGGTGTCGAGACCTCTCAGCTTTTGGAAGCTTTGATATTTTCCAGGCTCGAGGAGAGGTTGAAGAAAGTCGAGGGAGGGATTGGGATTGACTACCCCGACGACGCCGCGGCCATACCCATCGGCGACGGGCGCTACTTGGTGGTCACCGTGGACTCGTATACCGTCAACCCGCCCTTCTTCCCAGGCGGCGACATCGGCGTCCTCGCGGCGTCTGGCAGTATAAACGACGTACTTATGATGGGCGGGAGGCCTGTTGCGATGCTAGACGCCATAGTAGTGGAGGAAGGCTTCTCCATGGAAGACCTCCGCAAGATTGTAGACTCCATGATGCAGGTTTTAAGAGAGGAGGGCGTTGCGTTGATAGGTGGCGACTTCAAGGTGATGCCCAGGGGACAGCTGGACAAGATTGTGATAACGACTGTGGGGATCGGCGTCGCGGAGAGGCTTATTGTCGATAGGCCGAAGCCCGGCGACAAGATCGTCGTAAGCGGCTTTCTCGGCGACCACGGCGCCGTGATACTGGCCAGGCAGATGGGCATAGTGGAAGAGGGCTCCGGCGGCGGCCTCGTAAGCGACGTGAAGCCGTTGACCAAGCTCATGATCCCCCTGGTGGAGAAATACGGCGGCTACATACACGCGGCCCGCGACCCCACCAGAGGCGGACTCGCCATGGTCCTCAACGACTGGGCCAAGGCGTTGGGGACCGTCATAGTGGTGGAGGAGGCGGCGGTGCCCCTTAGGCCGCAGGTGGTGTCTTACGCCAGCCTGCTGGGCGTAGACCCCCTTGCCCTCGCCAGCGAAGGCGCCGCGGTACTGGCGGTAGACCCAAACGTCGCCGAGGAGGTGGTGGAGTACATGAAGAAGCTGGGGTTTGAAAACGCTGCAGTGATAGGCGAGGTGAGGAGCTCCGAGAGGTACAGAGGCTACGTCCTCCTCAAGACCGTGGTGGGCGGGCTGAGGATATTGGAGGCGCCCAGAGGTGACTTGGTGCCGCGGATATGTTGAGGTTTAGAAAAGTAGATCTGTGGAGAATAGGCGGAGCAGCGGGGATGGCGGTGAGAAGCTCCGGCAAAACCCTCTGCATAGATGGGCTGGACACGACGGGTTGCGACTACCTACTCTACACCCACAGCCACGAAGGCCACTTCTCAGGAGGAATAGAGGCCTTCTACTCCCCATTTGGCGGGACGACAGTAAATCCGGGGGACGTCTTAGAGCTGGGTCCTTTTAGGGTGGCGGTGGTCCACGCCTACAACATAACAAAGACAAGAGACGGCAGGCCCGTACATCCCAAGGGGTTTGGAGTAGGCTACCTAGTTGAGACAGGCGGCGTTAGGATATACCACATGGGCGACACCGACCTTATCAAAGAAATAACAGAGGTCAAAGACGTGGACGTGTTGTTGGTGCCCATCGGCGGCGGGTCTGTGATGACGCCGGAGGAGGCGGCAGACGCCGTCGCTCTGCTGAGGCCGAAGATAGCGGTGCCGATACACTACACAGACAAGAAACACTACGTCAAATTCCGAGACGTGACACATCCATATACAAACGTAATAGCCCTACACGCCCCCATCAGCAAGGGGTGAAGCGGTCACCGCTCACCTTAAAGGAATTTCCATCACCCAAGTCGTTGATGTTCTGTGTTTTTATGGTTAAAGCCGCCGGGGGCTTCTACGTTACCGTTTTACTAGGTTCAGCTTGTAGCGCTTCGGCACAACCTCTTTGGGCAACTCCACCGCGACGAGCTCCAAGTTTACTGTCTGCTCGTCGAATCTAGTGGCGCGGCCGAAGGCTCTCTGCATTATGTTGGGGATTTTAATCCCCTTATGTGCGGCGGCGTGGACGATGACGACGCGTTCCGTGTCGAGGCCTCGGAACTTGGCGTTGTTCTCCAAGTTCTCCAACGCCTCGAGGTATCTCTTGGCAACCTTGACAGGCCACTTAGCCACAGGCCATCCGCTCCAGGGGGCGGCGTGGTGGGCCTGCTTCTTCTTAAACGTCTTGACTGGGATAGGTCTCTTAAGCTTAACCACGTCCTCCAGCCAGGCTTTGGCCTGCTTAAGAGTCATGCCTTCGATAAATCTCGCCACCTCGACGCTCTTCTTCCAAGACATCTTCTGCTCGGGGGCGTACGCTCTGGCTATCTGCTCCGGCGTAATCTTTACTCCATACTCCCTAAATACCAGCTTCATTATTTCTTCGTCGCCTAATGAGTAGTTCTGGTGTCTAGGCACGAAGGCGTGAAGAAAGATGTTTTTAAATTTCTTCGTCTCCAGTAGTCTATTTAAAGAAGTGGCGTAAACCTGCCGTGTCCCTATGGCGGCTGATAAGAGGCGAACACGGCGTATTGGCGGCGCTTGCGTCAACCGCCTCCTACCTAGTGGCAGGCGGCCGCGACCCCGTTGCGTCGATGCTTTTGGCGGTCTCCACCTTCCTCGCCGAGGCCGGCTTATTCGCCCACAACGACCTGGTCAACCTAGAGGAGGACAAGATAAACAGGCCTGACGCCCCCCTAGTCACGGGGGCTGTGGACATAAACACCGCACGCGTAGTTGCCTACGGCTCATTAACGTCCGGCGCGGCGGCTGCGGCCCTCCTAGGCCCCACGCCCCTGGCCATATATGCATCGGCGGCGGCTCTCGGCGTGTGGTACAACGCCAGACTCAAACGAGTGCCTGTGGTGGGAAACTTCGTGGTGGCCTTCCTCACCTCTATGACATACATCTACGGCATGGCCGCCGCCGGCGGCGCCTCTGTCGTTCTGATATTGCTTTTTCTATCCTCTCTAGTGGCAAACCTAGGCCGCGAGTTCGTGAAAGCTGCGATGGACTACGAAGGCGACATGAGGGCGGGCGTAAGAACTCTAGCCGTGGTAGTTGGACCGCGGAAAGCCGCGGCGCTAGGCGCCGCAGTCACCCTGGTCTCCGTTGTGTTCGGCCTAGCGCTGACATACGCCGCCTTCTCTCAAGGCCTCCTATTCTTAGCGCTAGGCGCCGCCGCCACAAGTCTCTCGTTGATCTACCTCTCTCTCATTGCGCTGAGGGGGCGGTGGAAGAAGTACCGAGACGGGACCCTCGCGGCGTTTGGCGTGGCTCTATTGGCGCTTATAACAGAGGCCGTATGGCGACTGTTTTAATAGACCTAGACGGAACTCTCATCCCCCTCGACGCCTGGAATCCCGTATTCGCCGAGATTTGTACATACATTGCAAAACGTGCAGGCACAACGCCGTCGGAGGTCTGGAGGAGGGCTAGGCAGAGGAACCTAGAGCTTCTACGGGCGCTAGACCTAAGGGCCTTCGACTGGCAGAAGATACTTGAAGAAACCGCCGCGGAGCTCGACGTCGACGAAGTGCCAGACGTCATCCAGACGTTGAAAAGACACCTCAACACCTTCAGACTCAACGAAGGAGCCGCCGGGGCTCTAGCCGAACTGAAGGCCATGGGATACCGCGTGGAGATAGCCACCAACGGCCTGGCGTACTACCAAATGCCGGTCATACAACACCTCGGCCTAGACAGACTCGTAGACGACGTGAGGACCTCAGACAGATTTAGATGCCCAAAAACCTGCCCCCAATACTTCCAAAACGCACACGTCATGATAGGAGACAACCCAATCTTCGACGTCTACTTCCCCCGCCGGTTCGGCCTCTACACAGTCTTCTACGGCCACTGGGAAAAAGAAGCGGCAACACACGCCCAGAGGATACAAATCGACCTATCCACGGTGACGCCTCATGCAACAATTACAACGCTGAGGACGTTGCCGTCAGTCGTGAGGAGACTTCTCAACTCCTAGCCCCCGGAACCTAGATTCTCCTGTAGCACACGCCCACCAGACACCTTCTAGACGCAACTTATCACCATCTAACACCCTCCCCGCCCTAGGGCTTAAGCCGGTTGTTGTGAAAATACCAAGACACAGCCGAGCGACACCCACCCCGCTCGGCCAGGTTAAATGTCCAACGATGTCGTAAGCGATGAAATACTAACCGCACCGAAGAAAACGATAGACGCAACGCCACCCCAGCCGCGACATTAGACTATAGGCGGCACAGTTGAGATCAACATTAACCCATTCCCCAAATCCAGGCTATAAACAGCCCCACTCTTACGTCAGCAACCAACTAAAGACGAGGAGAAGCTGTCGCCCAAACCGCAGTCGCCGAGGAGCCATGGGAACAGGTTTAGACACTACTTAGTTTATGAAGACTCGGTGACGATGGACTAAACTCACGCCGCCCTCTCAACGCTTATCAACTCTTGGGCCAGCACCAAAGGCCCCGTTCCCGCTGGATAAAACCCCGCTTCCTTAGCATCACGCTGTTGAGGTTTTTGCCGTAGTACTGTCTGACCTCGGCGAAGGTCAAGCACCCATCCGGCCTCTTCATTGCCTCCCTAATCACGGCCTCCCAGCCGCCGCCGGTTTCTGCGGCGCCTAGTTGCACGTGGCGGAGAGCGTCCTTCACGGCCTTCTCAACGGCGTGTGTTATTCTCTTGTCCAAATCCCCCAAGGCCTGCGACACCGCCTCCTCCACAGCCCGCGCCGCCCGCT
>Ga0272445_1001029_pt1 | contig 23147 bp, 21 predicted proteins | sample YNPCB0031_FD_194404 | JGI IMG/M metagenome (GOLD analysis project Ga0272445, IMG submission 194404) | Hot spring sediment microbial communities from Yellowstone National Park, WY, United States - YNP-CB-003-1 | ecosystem: Environmental > Aquatic > Thermal springs > Hot (42-90C) > Sediment... | reverse complement strand
CCCCACCCCTTCCGCCTCACCCACCCTATGGCTATCGATAGCATATCATCCCCGAGCCCGAGCATGCCGGCGAGCCTCCCCACCGGGGCCCTCCGCCCGAGCCTGAGGGCGAGCTCCACGAGCCTCCTTTCAGGCAGCTTGTCCCTGGCGTAGGATAGGCCCTCCTCGGTGAGCTTCAGCACGCTCACGGTGGAATCGATTATCCGCAACAAGCCCTTTCGCGAGAGCTCCAACGATGCCCTTGAGATCGCGGCGTCGGGGAGGCCCGTTATCTTCGATAGCTGGGATAGCTCGGATCTCCCCCCCAATCGCCCGAGCGCTGAAAGCACCAAGCCCTCATTCCTGGGCAACTTCATCCGAATCGATCCCCCTCGTTCGAGGGGCTTGCGATCTTCCCCCTCTGAGCCCGAGGGGGCATTGGCGGGGCCACCTCTAAATAAGCTTATTATTTTCGAGCGGCGGGAGAGAGCTGCATCCGAAGCCGCCCAAATGGATCCAAATGGGTGCTGATTGAGATGAATGGGGATGAGATGGTCGTAACGCCTTGGGAGGTATCCGGGGAGATAGATTATGAGAAGCTCATAAGGGAATTTGGGACCAAGCCGCTCACCGACGATCTATTGGAGAGACTTGGAAGATACGCCGGGGGGCTCCACATGATGCTGAGGCGTAGGGTCTTCTTCTCCCATAGGGACCTGGATCTGATATTGGACGCTTACGATGATGGGCGCGAGTTCATCCTTTACACCGGGAGGGGCCCCTCCGGCCAAACCCATTTGGGGCATTTGATCCCGTGGATCTTCACGAAGCACCTCCAAGACGTCTTCTCCGCGAAGCTCTACTTCCAGTTCACCGACGATGAGAAGTTCCTGATCTCCCACGAGCTCACCAGGGAGAAGGCCATGGCCCTGACCTATGAGAACGCCCTCGACGTCATGGCCGTGGGGTTCGATCCGGAGAGGACCATATTGATATCGAACATGAGGAATGCGGGCCTGATGTATAACAGGGCGATCGAGATAGCGAGGCACGTGACCCTATCGACCGCAAAGGCCGTGTTCGGGTTCAAGGATAGCTCGAACATAGGCATAATATTCTTCCCGGCCCTCCAGGCGGTCCCCTGCTTCCTTGAATCGATCTTCGAGGAGAGGGACGTCCCCTGCCTCATCCCCGCCGCAATAGACCAGGACCCCTATTGGAGGATAGCCAGGGACGTCGCCCCGAAGCTCGGCTTCTCCAAGCCGGCCCAGATCCATTGCAGGTTCCTCCCGGGCCTGGGGAAGGGGGGGAAGATGTCCTCATCGATGCCCGAGACCTGCATATTCACAACCGATGACCCGAAATCCATAGAGAGGAAGATCATGAACGCCTTCACGGGAGGGGGATCGACCATAAGCGAACATAGGGAGCGCGGCGGGAGGCCACAGGAATGCCCCATTTTCCTCTACGAATACCTCCTCTTCGAAGAGGACGATGCGAAGGTCGGGGAGCTGATGGACAAATGCAGGAGGGGGGAAATCCTCTGCGGCGAATGCAAGGCGATCGTCGCGGAGAAGGTGAAGCGCTTCATAGAGCGCCATCAGGAGATGAGGGAAAGGGCGAGGGGGATGATAGAGGACCTATTCTTGGATAGGTATTTGGAGAGGCGCGGGATCAGGGCCTGACCCCGGCCGGTGCCGGGAGGATGATATCGGGAGCTCTGAGCGGGCAGGAATACGAGAAGTATAGGATGGCGGGGAGGATAGCCTCAAAGGTCAAGGATCGGCTGCGCGAGATCGTCAGGGAGGGGGAGCCGGTCTTGGAGATCTGCGAGAGGGTGGAGGGCTGGATCGTTGAGCTGGGGGGGAGGCCGGCGTTCCCCTGCAATATAGGCATAAACGAGGTGGCCGCGCATTTCACCCCCGGCCCGGGAGATGAAACCAGGATCCCGGAGAACTCCATAGTGAAATTGGATTTCGGGGTCCACGTGGATGGCTATATAAGCGATAATGCCGTCACCTACGTATTCGACCCTAGGTATGAATATTTGCGCATCGCTGCCGATGAGGCCCTTCGCAGCGCCACGGAGGCCATCAGAGCGGGCCTGAGGGCATCGGATATAGGCGCAGTGATAGAGCGGGAGATCGCCAAGTATGGCTGCAAGCCCGTCAGGGATTTGACCGGGCATAAGATGGAGAGATATACAATACACGCCGGGAAATCCCTCCCGAACGTCCGCAGCATAAACGGCAACAGGATCCTGGAGGGGGAGGTCTACGCCATAGAGCCCTTCGTTACGATCCCGAGCGGGGCCGGGACCGTGGTCGGGCGCGATGGGCAGATATACAGGCTCGTGAAGGAGAAGGGGGTCAAGGGGGATAGGGCGCGCGAGGTTCTGGATTTCATAAAGAGGGAGTACAGGGGCTTGCCCTTCGCCCAAAGGTGGATCATAGGGGCCCATTTCCCGATGGATTACATGGGGGCTTGGAGGGAGCTCCTGGAGAAGAGGTGCATAGCGCCCTATCCCGTACTGGTGGAGGCGAGCAACAGCCCCGTGGCGCAATCCGAGCATACGGTCATAGTCCTGAGGGACGGGTGCGAGGTCCTGGCCTAGGCGCCCGCCCCGCCCTCGGATTCCGCGTATATGGAGGCGATCGTCATCCTCCCGTTGCATTGTTGGCATTGGCCTATATCGGCATTTACGTAATCCCCGACTTGGAAGCGCCTCACGAGCCTGAAGCCGCATCCGGAGCACCTCACGACCGTGAAGACCTCCGGCGGCGGCTTCACCTGGAGGGCCCTCTTCCTCATCAGGAAGAGCGATGAGGAGGCCAGGGCTATGCCGATCAAGCCGATCATCAGGCTATATTGGGCCTCATCGTTCCGCCCGCCTTGGAGCGATAACAGGGCCGAGAGGACCATGTAGGCCGAATATACGAGCACGAATATGCCGAACGCGGCCATCAGTTGGGAATACCAGTTAACCCTGCCCTCCAATTCCCATCCCTACTGGCCTATCCCTATGGTATTCCCTATCCCGGCGACTATGACCGTGTCGCCCTCCTTCGTCCTATCCAATATAAGCCTCCTTATGGCCTCTATCGCCCTATCCGCGGATTCGCTTATCTCCTTCTTCATGGGGGTTATGGCGTCCAGGATGCTCTCCTTTATAGCTATCGCGTATAACGGTATCTTGAATTTGGAGGCCTCTTCCTCTATCTTGAACCTCTCCGTCCCTATCCCGCCTATTGCGGCCCCTATCCCGTTGCTTATCTCGCCGCTCTTCTCGCCCTCGAACTTCAGGGCCGCATCGACCATTATTATGGCGGAGACCTTCCCCTCAAGCTCCTCTATTATCCTCCTGATGGCATCGCCCGGCTTCCCGACGTTCCCGCCGGGCCCCTCCGCCTTCAGCGCTATGACCCTCCTGCCCTCGATCGAGGTCTCGCCCATCACCATGTCCTTCTCTATCCTCCTCTTCTCCCTGCCCAATAGGAGCTTCGAGACGACCAAGGGCCCTATTCCATCCCCTATTGGCTGGCCCAGGGCGAAGGCCCTCGTCGCCCCCATGAGGGCCTCGGCCTCCTGCATGACCAGCGGGAGGATCATTTGGAGTTGGAGTATGATATAGAAGCTCGAGGTCCTCTTGCCGAGCAGGTAATAATGGCGAACTATCCTGAAGATCGTATTCAGCGCCAGGGATGCCTCCACCAAGTTCTCCAGGTTATTGATCTGGGCCTCGCTGGCCTCGGGGGCTATTCGGCGGATATCGTCCTTGAATTTCATATCCCTGACGTCCAAGAGGTGATCGATCTTCCAAACTATGCCGGCGGGATCCAGATCCACTGGCATTATGAGGAATTGCTCCAAAAGGGAATCGACGTGGGGGGTGGGGTCCTCCTTCGGCTTCCCGATTTCCTTTATCATCTCTATCGACTTCTTCCTCGCCTCGCTCCTCATGGCATCGAGCCTCTTCAGGAAGCCGTCTATCTCCCACAGCATCATCCTAAGCTGAATCCTTTGCCCGAATAGGATGAAAATGAAGAACGTGAGGTACATCAGGATGGAGATTATGGTGCCGAGCCTTCCGCTTTCCCCGAAGCCCAAAATGCCTTGTTGGAGGGCGGTCGAAATCGCCAAACCTCGCACCTTAACTAACTTCCCAGAGCATTTCCTGGGGATTATTATAAACTTTTAAAGGGGGGTTGGCAGCTGTCCGGGCTTCGCGTGCGCTTTCGCAGCACACTAACACCCGGATCGCCTGGGAGATTCACTTCCGTGCTCCCGGCGATTCGATCGCTTTCGGAACGGGAACGGGTCCTAGCTCCCAGCTATGGCCGCCAACTCCCTGGCTAGATTCAATGGCGACCTTTATTAAAAGATTGCCCCATAATGCCCCCGCGGGCTCGGGAGGGTTCCGCCGATCCCCGAGATCTTTCGATCGGCCTAGCGTCCCCCCATCTATCCCAACCCGGCCGATCGCGCCGCAGGCGGTTCATCGGGTCCCAGGGCCCCGCTGGCAAAATTGATGAAAGCGGACGATGCGGGACGATCCGCTTCGGCGCGGGCATGCCCCTGGGAGAAAAATGGTAGGGATCGGCGCGTAAATCCCAAGCGGGTTACGAGCGCATCGAAATTGCCGTTATTTCTTCCTCGATCTTTTCCTCGCGGCCTTCCTCTTGGAGGATTTCCTCCTCCCCCTCCTCCCAGACCGCGTTCTCCTTTTGGCCGGCATCTATACCACTTAGATACATTTTTTTATACGATCTTATTTAAAAATTTTCCTAAAGGATTCGATAGGAGGGATCGGAGTAGCGCGCATATCGCGATTCGAAAAAACATTGGTGATTTCCCACGCCCTTAAGATTCGCGATCCGCTCGAGGGGCGCCATAGATCTCGAAGGAACGCGAAGGCCCCCCCTATCCGCCATGGGAGGCCAATAACACGCGGTTTTTATGGTGGGGCCGAAGGGATTTTCATGGCCATCGGGCCAATTTGAACCCTTGACGTCCGCCGCGGATCGCGCCTACGGGTTTCCTCACGCGCTCCTGAAGCTCCTCATCCCCCACCGGGTCGGCAAACCCGTATCGAGCCTTCCCCTCTGGAGCCCATGACGGGCATCCCGTCCTGTCGTCATACCTGGCTAGACTACGGCCCCATCCGATTTGCTGGTGGATCGAGGGGATATTTTAATATTATCTTGGATGGAGGATTGGGTAGCCCTCAATAGGGGCTAATGAGGGAGTTTGATAAGGATAGGGATAATAGGGAAGACCAACGCCGGCAAGACCACGTTCTTCAATGCCGCCACGCTCAAATATGGGGAGATCTCCTCCTACCCGTTCACTACGAAGGAGCCGCAGTTCGGGATCGGCTATGTGAGGGCCCTTTGCCCCTGTAGGGAGCTCAAGGTCAAGGACGATCCACGGAATTCGTTCTGCGTGGACGGGTGGAGGTTCATACCGATAGAGCTCATAGATCTCCCCGGATTGATAAAGGGCTCCTGGTCCGGCAAGGGGCTCGGGACCCAATTCCTGAGCGTCGCCGCCCAAGCCGATGCGCTGTTGCACATAGTGGATGCGTCCGGGAGCATCGATGCGGAGGGCAGGTTAACGAAGCCGGGGATGGGGAACCCCGTGCTCGATGTATACGATATAGAGGTGGAGCTGCTGCTGTGGTTTTCGAAGCTCGTGAAGAAGGCCGTGGAAAGGGCCTCCAAGAGGATGGGCGAGGCCCCGCCGGAGGAGGTCCTAGGCAGGGCGCTCGGCGGTATGAAGGTCCGCAGGGAGCACATAGCCCGCGCCCTGGAGGAGACCGGATTGGTGGCGAAGCCATTCGATAGATGGTCGGATGCGGACATAAGGGAGTTCTCGGGGAAGTTGAGGGATCTCTCCAAGCCAACCATAATAATAGCCAATAAGATGGACTTGGCGAAGGCCGAGGAGAACTACGAGAGGCTCAAGGAGGAGTTCCAGGATAAGATCGTGATACCCTGCTGCAGCGAGGCCGAGCTCGCCCTCAGGAGGGCCGAGCAGAGGGGCTACGTTAAATACGTGCCCGGGGAGGAGGCGTTCAAGGTCCTAGCCGATGATAAGCTCACGAAGGAGCAAAGGTGGGCCCTGAATTACTTCCAGGAGCGCGTGTTCTCCAAGATCATGAGGACGGGGGTTCAATTCGCGTTGAACGTTTGCGTCTTCAAGCTCCTGGGGATGAACGCCGTTTACCCAGTCGAGGACGCATCGAGGTTCTCGAATGGCAAGGGGAGGGTGCTCCCGGATGCGTTCCTGATGCCGCCTGGATCCACCGCCAGGGATTTAGCGGAGCGGATCCACTCCGATCTGGCGAAGGGGATCATATTCGCCATAGATGCCAAGAGCGGCCTGAGGTTGCCATCGGATTACGTCCTGAGGGATGGGGACGTGATAAAGATAGTCGCCGCCACGAAAAGGGGCTAGGGCTTCCCGACGACCTTCAGGAGATCGGCCTTCGTTATGATCCCCACTATCTTCCCCATCTTGGTCACCAAAACGGCCGGGGAATATTGAAGGAGCGCGGATATGGCCGGCAGGGGGGCCGATTCATCGACCAGGGGGAAAGGTTCCCCCATGATCTCCCCCACGCGCATCTTGGATAATTTCTCGATGCTTATCCCCTTGATCGTGCTGTCCAATATCGTCTTCTCGGTTATGCTCCCGATTACTTTATCTCCATCGAATACGGGGAGCTGGGAGTATCCGCCCTCGTGCATTATCCTCGTCGCCTTAACCACTGGATCGTCCTTATCCACGCCTACGACGCCCTTATGATATATATCCCTCGCCTTGTGCTCGACCTTCCTCTCGAGCATCTCTAGGGCGTCGAATATCCGCTTCGTCTTCTGATAGGATGGGTTGATCTGACCCGCCTCTATCTTCGCTATCAGGGACTGGCTAACCCCGGCGAGCTTCGCGAGTTGCCTCTGGTTTATCCCGAGCCGCCTCCGCCTCTTCTCGATCTCCTCCAACGGCGGCAACAAGGCCCTTTCCAACGCCTCCTTTGATGATTCCTTTATGAATCTTTTTATCCCTCATCTTATTAACCCAGGATGGCGCGCCTTGCTATTTGATCCCGAATGAGGCCCATAGCAGTATACGAGCTCCGCCAAACCCCGCTGGAAGAGAGGGCGATGGAGATAGTCGAAAGGAAGGGCCTGGGGCACCCCGATACGATTTGCGATTCCATAATGAACGAGGTCTCCAATAGGATCAGCGAGGTGTATTTGAAGAAGTTCGGGAGGATATTGCACCACAATATCGACAAGGGCTTGCTGGTGGCCGGGGAGGTTGAAACGAGGTTCGGCGGGGGCATCGTCAATAAGCCCATGCTCCTCGTCTTCGGGGATAGGGCGACCTATAAGGTGGGGGACGAGGAGATAGACCTGAACGACATAGTCATAGGGACCGCTAAGGATTGGATAAGGAAGCACCTCAGGTTCGTCGACCCGGACGTCCATTTGCGATATCAGGTGGAATTGAAGCGGGGGTCGGAGGCGCTGGTGGATCTATTCGAGAGGGGGGGAGCGCCGGGCGCGAACGATACCTCCGCAGCCGTTGGGTTCGCCCCGCTCACGAGGACCGAGGAGTTAGTTCTGAAGGTCGAGAAATACTTGAACAGCCGGGAGTTCAAAAGGGATTTCCCGGAGACCGGGGAGGACGTCAAGGTGATGGGGTTCAGGAAGAATAGGGAACTCCATCTAACCGTTTCCATGGCCTTCGTCGATAGGTTCATCGAAAGCGAGTCGGATTATTTCAGGAGGAAGGAGGAGGTCTTGGAGGAGATATTGGAATACGTTTCGGAGAATTCCGATTTCGAGAAGGTCAACGTATACCTTAATACGGCGGATGAGAGGGGCAGAGGCCTCGGCGGGGTCTACCTCACGGTCCTAGGGACCTCGGCCGATGGCGCCGATTGCGGCCAAGTCGGAAGGGGCAATAGGGTCAACGGGATAATCCCGCTTTATCGCCCCACCTCCTCCGAGGCCGCGGCCGGGAAGAACCCGGTCAACCACGTGGGGAAGATATACAACGCCCTGACCTATCGGATGGCGAACGAGATCTATAGGTCCATAACGGGCATCAGGGAGGCCTACGTATGGCTCCTGAGCCAGATAGGGAAGCCCATAGATTCCCCGCAAATCGCCTCGGCCGAGCTGATATTGGAGCCCGGCGTCAAGCTGGATTCGATTAAGGAGGACGTCATCGACGTCATGGATAGGGAGCTGGAGAACATAGGGGATTTCTGTTTGAGGCTGATGAGGGGGGAGGTGGAGATCTGCTAGGCGGGGGTTGGGCCCTAGCCCTAGATCCTTAGCCTTCCCCCCTCGAGGACCTTTTCATCGTCAAGGTAGAGGGTTGGCCTGAGGAGGATGCAGTCTATATGCACGCCGGCCCTGACGGTTCCGCCGAAGGTCGAGTTGTCGCCCAGGGCTATGTGAATCGTCCCGTAGACCTTCTCGTCCTCTAGGGCTATCCCGATGAGCCTCGCCTTCTTATTGGTCCCTACCCCCAGCTCGGCTATGTTCCTGGCCTCCCTCCCCTCGCCCAAGATCCCCTCCAATGCCCGGGCCGAATCGCCGGAGATCTCCACGGCCATCCCATCCTCGACCTTGATGCGCAAGGGGGACCGCAGGATCCCTATGCCCGCCACCGAGCCGTCCACGATGAGCTCGCCGTTCGCGGTCCCCTCGACCGGCGCTATATATGCCTCGCCCGTCGGCAGGTTCCCAAATTCTCCGGGTTTGTGGATGATCCCGGTACTGGCTATAGCCCTCCTGCCCTCGAGGGATAGCGTGAGTTGCTTGCCATGGTTCTCAACCCTGGCTGTTTTGGCCTTAGTGAGCAAATCCGCTACTTTGATCGTGAGTTCGGCCAGCTCCCGATAGTCAGCCGTAATGGCGCCCTCAAGGAACATATCCTCAGTTATCCCTGGCATCGTTGCGATCCTAGCGCCTGCCTCGCAGGCTCCCTTCCTAGCTTGCGTATGTGTGAGCGAATATTCAGTTGGGCATATGACCACATCCGCCCGCTTCATCGCCTCCGCCACAGGCCCCGGGGGCTCCTCCCCATGCCTGGTCCGAGGCACCATGGTCAGCATAATGGCCTCCGATCTCAACTCTATGGCCTTTGTGAATAGTGCTTTGCCTATGCGCTCCTTCTTCGTATCCGTTACGATGAGGACCTTTTCCCCGGGTTTGATGGCCAAGCATTGTTCCAGTACAATCCTCGCCCCACTTTCAAGATCCATTATCCGACCACCGATCACCCGGCCTCGGCGGGCTCGGGCCCTTCGCTTACGAGCTCCCTAATGACCCTCGCCAAGATCGACCGCGGAAGAATAGTCGGCTTGCCCGTCAATCTCCTAACGGTTTCCTTCATCGCAATCGTGTATCCAATACAATCCAAGACTATCAGATCAACAGGTTCGGCCGCCAGCCTCTTCGCGGCGGATGCTACCTCATCGCCCATCCCATACGGCATGGCGCTCTCGACCACAACCTCCAAGCCGAGCTCCTCCCACTTCTGCCTCATCTGGCGGATCTGATCTGGGGAGGGGACGAGGACCCCCAGGGTGCCCTCGGGCAGGATTCCCTGGACTACCCTGTTGAGAAGTATATCGGGCTTGAGGACCAACCTCTTGGATTTGAACCTCGGGAACTCACCGGTGCACAGCAACGCTATCAATTCTACCCCCTCATCAACGAGCCTTTCGATGCATCCCTGAATCCTAGGCAGGATCGCTCTCTTGCTAACCTTGACGGGGGTTCCATCCCTCATTAGCGTCACCAGTATATAGTCGCCGGGCCCTGGGGCCATCCCTTGGACCTCTTTGAGCGACAGCCCATCCAAGGCCCCGGCTTCGACTACCCGTATTCCCGGACCCAATATGGCCTCCATCTCCGGGACGACATCCCTCCTAGGGGATTGCCCGATCGTCACCATCCCTACCTTCGCCTTCATCGGCCTCCCTCCCCCGTACTGCTCCGCTCACCGCCAGCCCGGCCTTGGATGTATATGCATGAGAGGTGATCCCCGCAGTTGCCCATCCAAGCCTCGCACTCCTCCAAACTCGGCTGGAATCCACTCGTCTTGGCCCCCTTTATCGACCCGACCACCCGGAGGATCTTCTCAACCTCGCCGCGCTCGCCCTCCACCACGACCGTCGTCGAGCCCTCCGCTCCGGAGATCCCGCCGGCGCCGATGACCGTGCATTTGACATCTGCGAGGATCGAGAAGGCCTCCCTCTCCGTGACCAGTTTCCCTACCAATGGCACCAGGCCGACCGCCATCCCATAGGCTACATCCGCTCCCTTCCTTCCGCAGGCCTTCACCGCCTCCTCAATCGTACCTGGAATTAGCTTCTCTAGGCCGGAGGCTATGATCATCGTAGGGCCCTCGGCCATCATAGCGGTGAGGGCCCGGCCGGGGTTCCCCCCTCCCGGGGCTCCGATCATCATCGCGGCCCCCCCATCACGGTCTATGGCGTTAGCGCCGATTATCACCACATCTCCCCTCCCCATCTTCACGACTTCCTCCACTATGGCATGGTCCACGTTCCTCCATCGGCCCCCCTCTATGAGCACGCTGTGGGGGTGCTCATCTCGCTGGCGCTTCGCCGAAACGGTTCCTCTGGGCGTCACCCTACCGCTGATCCTTAGGGGGATCCCGATCAACTCCTCGGCAATCGCCGAGACGGTCGTCCCGCCCTTCAGGAGGATCTTCCCGTTCTCCAATGCCCTCCTTACTTCCGGGAGAGAGGCGACGGCCTTAGCAATGAGCGCCTTGGCCTCGGGGACCGTCAGCGTGATCTGCGCTCTCATGCCCCATCCTTCTAGGCCTTCCCCATGGTCTGGAGGTGCTTCATGGAACCGTATAGCTTGGTGATTAGCTTGAACTCCTCCTCATCGTAGAACCTGCACTTCCCCTCCCCGAAAGCCTTCGCGACCTCCAAGCAGAACCTAGCCGCCATCTCTATGTCAACCGCATGGCTGGCCCCGGTTGCACAGCCCGGCACGGGGGTTTCGGTCGTTATTGCGACGCCGACCACCGGGGCATCCGTGGCGACCGCGGGTTGCATTATGCTGTTCATATGGTACAAGCCGTTGCCGTATGGGGTTATATCCTGAGTCGTTATCGGAACCACCCTAGCCAGCGTTCCAGTGACCCATTGCATTATATCAACTAGGTCCTCGCTCACCCTCAGGATATAGCCCTCCTTGACCGTAGGAGTTATCGCGAAGCCCCGGAACTTCACTATCCTGTTCCCCTTAGTGGTATCGACGGATAGGATCGCCTCCATCCTAGGATCCACCTCATGCCTGTTCATGGTCATCATGTCCACGGGGGATCCCATGAAGGGAACGGGATCGTGGGGCTGCGTGGGAGCGTTCGGGCATATGTGGGTCGCGATTATGACGTCGCCCTTGAGCTCGTCCCCGTTCCTCTTCATATCGGCCAACTTCAGGGCGCAGGAGAGGGCCGTTATCGCACCATCGGCATCCGAAACAATCCCAATCCTCTCTGGCCGCGCGCCGATCCCGCCGAGCCTGCCTATTATTCCGAGTGTCGGCGCCCTCCCACCCACCGATCTTCCCTGAGAGCCGGGGACGAGTATCTTCACGAAGTCCGTGGACCCCTTTTCCCCCCTTATGGTCTTTACCTCGATTAGCTCGAGGCCCCTGCCCCTCAGTAGGTTAGCCACGGCGGTGCCATCGACCTTGGCGCTATCAAGGAGATCGCATATCTCGATCACTTGTCTTAGCATCATAGGCCATCACCTAGAAGACGTATTTTATGATCTCCTTCTTTATAACCTCCTCGACCTGTTTGAATAGTTTTCGGTCCCTCATCCCAGCCCCTAGTATCAGTTTGGATTTTGGAACCGTGACCAAGGCCACCCTCTGCCCCTCGCTTATCTCTGCCGTTATTATAGGCAGGCCCGTGTCGAGGCTCATGGTTGCTATGAGGTCCGGAAATGTCGCGATCCTCTTTCCTTCCTCCTCCATGGTCATGTATTCGTTCCAAAAGGTTAGCTCATATGCCCTGCCGCCGGCCTTCACGACGACCGTACCGATGTCAAAACCCCCCGCTGTTTCCATTCTCACGCTCTCCACGATTCCCTCCGCCACAACATTCCCTCCGAGCTCTTCCACGGCCGCCTCTATCATGGCCTCGGGCCCCGAGGGCTTATTGTCGAGTAGCGCCCTGCCCACCTCTATGGCCATACCTATAGCCCCTACCGCTCCATTCTGCCTTAAGTAGGAGGCTGACACGGGATTTCTCGCGACCCCTATGAGCCCCCCAGCCGAAATGGAGGCTTGCCTCATCAGCGATGCCGCCCTCTCGAGGGAGCCCCTGACCAGTATCTCAATATACCTACCGGCCTCTGGGTTCCCCCCCGCTCCAGCTTGGGTAGAAACGTAGCCCTTAACGTTCGTCAGCCCGATAGAACCCATGAGCCCGGTCGGGTGGGCCCGGCCATTGCAGGGAGCGTCGACCACGGGTATCCCCAGCACGGCCGATTGAAACCATCCATTGACGGTCGCCGCAGCGCCGTTCTCGCTGGTTATCAATCCGTCGACCCTTATCCCGGCTCCATCCACCAAGAGTTCTACGGCCCTAACATAGTGGATGGGCTTCAGATATCGCTCGGGCGCAGCCGGCGCCCCGATTAAAGAAACCGTAACCACCGTGGCCTCGTCCGGCAACTCATCCAACTCCACTATGTATGGACTCCCCACCTCCAGGGCAAGCCTCGATATCTCCAGTCCATCCTTCACCCAACCCCCGCCGCCACCTCCCAAAAGGGCGCCGCCGTAAACCGCTGCCTCCGCCGTACTGAGATCCGGCTTGATCAACCCCCGATCCCTCGCCGTTTGACCATCTCCTCGACGGCGTACCAAGCAAATAGGCCTGAGGCGATCACCGGATCCACAACGACCGACCCGAGCTTATCCTCCAGTTGCCGGGCCATGCCTATCGTCGAGTATCCCGTACAGCCTAAGGCTATGACTTCGGAGCCCTTCTTCTTGAGCCTCTCCGCGGCCTCGAACACCCTCTCCCTTCCCTCCCCCTTCATCAGGTCCAATGTGGTCTTTACGCCCCTCGGCCTCTCCGCGGCAACCAAGTGCCTCCCGAGAACCTTGCTCATGGCCCTTGGTGCCTCCTCAGTTATCGTGAGCACCCCCACCTTATTCCCAAAGACCAAGGATAGGGCTGCAGCGGCCGAGCCAGCGCCTATGACGGGTACCTTCAAAATCTTCCTAAGCTTATCGACGCCTGGGTCGTCCGCGCAACTCACTACGATTGCTTTAACGCCCTCCGACTCCAATTGCTGGCCGAGCGCCACGACCTTAGGGACCGCCATCTTCATGGTCCTCGCGTCGTGGATCCCCTCGGGCTGGTCGGGGATGCACTTATTTACTGTCTCTATTATCGGGAAGGTCTTCTCTATGATGCGGCCATGAGCCCTTAAGAGCTCCTCGTCTTGCGTGGTCAAGACCCTTATAACGCCTACCTTAATCCTCTCGCTCAAACCACAAAACCTCAGGCCGAAAGTTTTGTTATGAAAAATAAATACTTTTCTCATTGCAGGGGGCCCTCAGCTTAACGTTAGGGGGTTATGGATTGCCACGCCTTATCCCCAGCGCACCAAATGATTATTTTTAAAGAAACCATGATTTGAAGGATGGCTACCGCGCGCCGGGGGTTGGCGAGGGCGCCCCGGCCCAACCTAGCGAATCCCTAGGTTGACAACCCCCATAGGATCATATATACGCTTTAAAATCGTAGCTGGTATTGTTGGACACGCTTCACTTCCTCGAAAGCTTTAAATTTTCAAAATCGCAATACTTTTTGAGCTTTTAATCAAAAAGGGGTTGGGGAAAATTGAGCGAAGCCGTTAAAGAACACCCCAAGTGGAACGAACCCTTAATACTCGTTGCAAGCATTGCAGTTGGGATCCTCGGAACCATAATAGGACTCGAATTGCTGACTAGGGTTGGCATAACGCCGAACACCTCAGTCATCGGCGCCATCCTAGCCATATTGGTTTCTAGGATCCCCCTCGCGGCGCTGAGGAAGCTCAGGGATATCCATAGACAGAACCTGCTCCAGACCGTCATCTCCGCGGCTACCTTCGGGGGGGCCAACGGGATACTCTTGCCCATAGGCATACCGTGGCTCTTGGGGAGGCCCGATCTGGTGATCCCAATGTTCATAGGAGCCACTATAGCAGTCATTGTAGACATGACGACCATTTACTGGATATTCGACACGAAGCTTTACGCGGCGAGGAATCCATGGCCCCCGGGTATCGCAACAGCCGAGGCCATAAAGGCAGCGGCGGCGGGCGGGAAGAGGGCCATGCTATTAGTCTATGGGGGCATAGCGGCCTTCGTCCTGACTTACTTCAAGGTCCCGATGGACGTGGTCGGGATTTCATGGATAGCAAACGTGGTGGCAATAGTGATGTTCGGCATAGGGCTCATCCTTAGGGGCTACTCAATACAACTCTTCGGGCTGGATATAAACAAATTCTACGTCCCCCATGGGATCATGATAGGCGCCGGCATAGCGGCCCTCCTCCAAGTCTACTTCATAGTGAGGCCCAAGAGAAAGGCTGCAACCACGGAGGAAGCATACGCATACACTAGGACGGATAGGGATCTTACGTTTGGGCTCGGCAAGGGATTCGGGATATACGTAGTGGTGGCCCTCGCCCTAGCTGCCCTCGCTGGGCTGTATAGCGAGATGCCCCCGGCCATGTTCATCGCTTGGTTCGTATTCGCCGCGGTGGGCGCAATCGTGACGGCCATCATCTGCGGGCTCTCCGCCATGCACGCTGGCTGGTTTCCAGCCTTCGCCACGGCTCTGATATTCCTGGTCCTGGCGATGATCGCCGGATTCCCGCCAGCCGCCTCCGCGCTCTTCGTTGGCTATGTGGCCGCCACGGGACCCGCGTTCGCGGACCTGGGTTATGACCTGAAGACCGGATGGCTCCTGAGGGGCGAGGGTAAGGATCCGGAATTCGAGAAGGAGGGCAGAAGGCAACAATACTTCGCCGAGCTCTTGGGCATCGTTATAGGGGCCGCCTTCGTCCTGGGGCTCTATAGGACTTACTTCGGGCTGAACCTGTTCCCGCCAGTCGACAGGGTCTATGTGGCGACGATCAAGGCCGGGGTAGACCCAACGGTCCTGAACTGGATCTTGATCTGGACGGTCCCCGGCTTCATTGTGCAGATCGTCGGCGGGCCCGCGCGCCAAGTCGGGATACTTTTCGCAACCGGCCTGCTCATCGTGAACCCAATAGCCGGGATCACGTGCCTCGTTGCCGTAGCCATCAGGTTGGCCCTGTTCAAGATTTACGGGACGAAGCTCCAAGACCCGATGTATGTAGCGGCAGCCGGGTTCATAGCGGGATCGGCGCTTTCCAGCTTCACGACGGCCACTATGGCAGCTGCTGTGCAAAAGAGGTGATGCGCGCCCCGAGGGGCGCGAATAATTCCTCATTTTTTTTAAAAAATCCCTAGCCGATCTGATGCCGACGTCGGCCTCGTGGACAAAAAGCAACCATCGGGGAGCAGATCTATAAGTCGCTAGGTGCATAAAAAACAATGATCGACGAATTGGATAGTGAAGCCAATCCGGAGCCGGCGCTCACGGCGGCGTTCAGGGCCCTCCTCAGATGCTTGGCGGCCGCCTCCCTGGCGATCTACATCCTTTCTTTCCCATTGGGAATTGCCATCTTTTTCCTAACGGAGGGTGGAAGGGCTGTGGGGAATAAGGTCCTGAGGTCGATCCCCATTGAGCTATTCGGAGCCCTGGCTCTCAAAGTCCCTTTGGGAACAAGGGTTTGGACGGTGTTCCTGGGGCTATTGGCCATATATGCGATCTGCTTCATCGCCGCTTGGTTCAGGGCCGATGCCCTGGGCTCGGGCTTGTTGGGCATCGAGAGGCCCAGGTTCCCGATCCTGATGCCCTTCATGGCGGGCGCGCTCTTCCTCGCGGCCGTGGCGATCCACTTCCTTCAAGAGGCCCAGGGGATCCCCACGGGCTCCCTCAGGGTGGAGGACGAGTTCATAGAGCTCTTCTCCTTGGCTTACGCGCCCTTGATGGAGGAGCTCAGCTATAGGATAAGCCCCTTTGGGGCCTATTTCGCCCTTCGCCTCCTACTCGTCGCGAGGGAGGGGGGCCTCGGCCCCGCGCCCTCATACTTTAAGGCGCTCGCATCGGGGTTCCTGGATCCGCCAGGAGCTAAGCGCGCCATGGGGCTGCCCGGGGATATCTCGGTGGCCGAATGGGCGCTGCTCTTCGCGACCTCGGCTTGGTTCGGGCTGGGCCATTACCTATCCGGATCCGGCTGGGGGCCGGGGAAGATAACGTCGGCGGCCATCGTGGGCCTCGGCCTGGGGCTGGCGCATCTGAAATACGGGGCCCCGGCGCCGATACTTCTCCATTGGTTCTTCAATTATCACATGAAGGCTTGCGAAATGGCCCCTAGGATCTGGCCCCAGCTCTCGATCCTCGGGGGCCTTTGCGAGCTCTCGGCGCTATCGGCAGGGCTCGTCGGCTTGGGCTACGGGGCCTTCAGGGCCTTGGATAGGGCCTTGGGCCGCCTCGGGCCCGCAAAAGCGTAATTAGCGAAAGAGGGGATCCCAGCTTGGGCGGTCCCATTGGCGGATTGCGAGCTCGTGTTCCTCGGGACCGGGGGAGGCAGGTTCGCGATGATAACCCAGGCCAGGCGGACCGGGGGGATCAGGCTCTCCGGCTTCGTGGAAGCGCAGCTGGACCCCGGGCCCGGGGCATTGGTCTATTCCAACATGGCCGGCCTCAACCCCTCATCCGTGAGCCTCCTGCTCGTGTCCCATTGCCACTTGGACCATTACTCCGATGCCGAGGTCTTCGTAGAGGCGATGACGAGGGGCATGACGAGGAGGAGGGGGACCCTGATCGCCCCGAGGAGCGTACTCAGGGGCCACGAGGGGTCCTGGCCCTGCCTCTCCAGCTATCACCTGGGGATGCCGAAGCAGATACTCGAGGCGAAGCCCGGCGATTCCTTCGAGGTCGATGGGATCCGCGTGGCGGCCACGAGGGCGAAGCACACGGATCCCCATACGATTGGGTTCAGGTTCGAGTTCCCATTCGGGACCTTGGCCTATACCTCCGATACGGAGTATTTCGAAGGCATGGAGGCGGATTACAAGGGCTCTAGGGTCCTCATAATCTGCGTCCTCAGGCCCAGGGGGAAGCCATGGCCGGGCCACATGGATAGCGAGGGCGCCCTAAGGCTCGTGAGGGGCGTCGGGCCGGAGTTGGCGATATTGACCGATTTCGGGATGAAGATGCTGGAGGCCGGGCCGGAGAAGGAGGCAAAGTGGATCGAGGAGGAATCCGGCGTTAGGACCTTGGCCGCCCAGGACGGCATGAGGTTGAGGATCGGGGATCGGGGCGTCGAGCTCTCGGGGAGGGCATTGGACGGGTTCCTAAGGGGGATCCGATCCGGATAAGCGGCCCGGTCAGGAGTTGGTTAGGCGAAATCCTCCCCGACGAGGGGCGGCCCAAAGCCGCATCCGGAAGCGATCGGAATTTGGTCCGATTGGATTCGTCCCAAATGTTCGGCTGGGGCCAGCTCGGCGGAGCGCCGCGAGGCCTCAATCGCCGCGTTGGATCGATCGTCCCGCCCCGAGGGGCCTCCTCGCCCCCTCATCGCAAATCCCTTGCGCGAAAGATCGGCGAAGGCTTCCAAAATTGGGCGACAAAGCTTTAAGGCCCGGGGGATTGGCAAGTAAGGGCCGAGCCGGGGCCCCTCTAGGCCCAAATGGAGCTGGGGGGTTCGAATTGGATACGCGCGGATCGGCAGATGAGATCCCAAAGCGATACGAGCCGCGGGAGCACGAGAGGCGCTGGCAGGAGTTTTGGGAGAAGGAGGGGATATACCGCTTCGATCGAAAGGATAGGACCAGGCCGACCTATAGCATCGATACGCCGCCGCCATACCCGAGCGGGGAGTTCCACATGGGCAACGTCCTGAATTGGTGCTACTTCGATTTCGTAGCCAGGTATAAGCGCATGAGGGGCTACAACGTCCACTTCCCCCAGGGCTGGGATTGCCACGGCCTCCCGACGGAGGTGAGGGTCGAGAGGGCCTACGGGATCAAGAAGCGGGACCTCCCGATCGCCGAGTTCAAGCGCCTTTGCGAGAGGCTAACGGAGGAATACATAGGCAGGATGAAGGCCGCGATGAAGGCCTTGGGCTATTCGATCGATTGGTCCTTGGAGTATAGGACGATGGACCCTTCCTATTATAGGTTGACGCAGCTCTCGTTCGTGATCCTCCATAGGATGGGGCGCCTATACAGGGCCGACCATCCCGTGAATTGGTGCCCCCGCTGCGAAACCGCCATAGCCGAGGCGGAGGTCGAGTACGTGGAATCTAAGGGGGAGCTCCATTACATTCGGTTCGAGGCTGATGGCGGGCCCCTCATGATAGCCACCACGAGGCCGGAGCTCTTGCCGGCCTGCGTGGCCGTGGCCGTTCACCCGAGCGATGCCAGGTATTCCGGCTTGGTCGGGAAGGGGGCGAGGGTCCCGTTGTTCTCCAGGGCCGTCCCGATACTGGCCGATGAGGGGGTCGATCCGAGCTTCGGGACGGGGGCCGTGATGGTTTGCACGTTCGGCGATAAGGCGGACGTGGCTTGGCAGAAGCGACACGGCCTGCCGGTGATCAAGGCCATAGGGGAGGATGGCCGCATGACCGAGGCGGCCGGGGAATTCGCGGGCTTGAGCGCGGATGAGTGCAGGGCCAGGATCGTGGAGAGGCTGAGGGAGATGGGGCTCCTGGAGCGATCCGAGCCCATAAGGCGGAGCGTGGGCACCTGTTGGCGCTGCCACACGCCCGTCGAGATCCTATCCAAGCCCCAATGGTTCATGAGGACGAGGGATATGACCGACGAGGTTGTTCGGCGGGCCGAGGAGGTACGATGGGTCCCCGAGTTCGCGAAGAGGAGGCTCATAGATTGGGCCAAGTCCCTGGATTGGGATTGGGTCATATCGAGGCAGAGGGTCTTCGCGACGCCCATACCAGTTTGGTATTGCAAGGGTTGCGGGGAGCCCCTCGTCGCCCGGGAGGATTGGTTGCCGGTCGATCCGAGGTTCGAGCCCCCGCGCGATGCATCCTGCCCAAAATGCGGCTCGAGGGAGTTCGAGGGCGAGAGGGACGTGATGGATACTTGGATGGATTCCTCGATCACCTGCGCCGTCCACGCCGGCTGGCCCGATGATATGGAGTCATTCAAGCGCCTCTTCCCAGCGGACCTCCAGCCGAACGGCCTCGATATAATAAGGACTTGGGATTATTACCTAATGGTCAAGCATTTGGCGCTCTTCGGCGAGGTCCCCTATAAAACCGTTTTAATCAACGGGATGGTCAGGGGGACCGATGGCAGGATGATGCATAAATCCTATGGCAACTACGTCGAGGCGGGCGAGGCCGTCGCCAAATATGGAGCCGATGCCGTTAGGCAATGGGCGGCCTCGGGAGCGAGCACCGGCTACGACGTCCCCTTCAATTGGGGCGAGGTCGAGCATGGGAAGAGGTTCCTCACGAAGCTCTGGAACGCCACCAGGTTCGTCCTAATGAGCGCCGATCCCGTCGATCCATTCGAGGGGGATCTGGGCGCGGTCGAGCTCGTCGATCGATGGCTTTTGAGCAAGCTGGAGAGGCTGATAGGGGACGTCACCGCCGCCATGGAGGGGTTCCAATTCAGCTCCGCCATCGGGGCCATAAGGGATTTCGTATGGCATGTGTACTGCGATCAATACTTGGAGGCGATAAAGCATCGCCTGAGGGAGGGCGAGAGGGATCGGGGGGCATCGAGGACCGCCAGATACGCGCTCCTAAGGATCTCCCAGCTCCTCGCGCCATTTTGCCCCCACGCCTCCGAGGCCATATACCAGCTCCTCAAGCCCGCTGGTTGGCCCTATAGGAGCGTCCATATATCCCCTTGGCCCGAGCCGAACGCCTCCTCGATCGATCCACAAGCCGAGGCGGATGGGGATCTGATAATAAACGTCATAGCGGAGTTCAGGAGGGCTAAGGCGGAGGCCAGGATCCCCCTCAGGGCCCCCTTGGGGGGCGCCAGGATATACGCCTCGGGGAGGGCGGCGGAGGTTTTGAGGGCAAACCTCGGGACCATAGCGGGCACGTGCAACCTGCCAGACGTCCAAGTGCTCGATGGCGAGGGCGATAGGCCAGTTCAAGGGAGCCCCGGTGTTTGGATATCCCTCAAGGCCCAGGGCGCATCCGGATCCCCGGCGCGACCCCTTTAGGCCGAGCGATTTGGGCTGATGCCGCGCCCCCGCGGGGTGCCCCTCGCGGCCCCTGGGGTGGAATCCTTAAAAGGCGAGGCCTCCGAGGAAGGCGCATGGGCGAACCTCCCAATGGCAGCCGCCGCAAGTGCCTCGAGCTGCTCCTGATATTCTCGAAGATCTCCGCCTTCACCCTCGGCGGGGGATTGGCCATGATCCCCCTCATCGAGAGGGAGATAGTTGGGGAGAGGGGATGGGTCGAGGAGGGGGAGTTCTTGGATTTGATCGGCATCACCCAATCCATGCCCGGCGCGCTCGCGATAAACATCAGCACCTGCGTGGGCTATAAAGTCGCGGGCGCATGGGGGGCGCTCTCCGCCACCCTCGGGGCGATAATCCCCCCATTCCTATCCATTCTATTGGCCGCGTCGTTCCTCATGGCCGCCAAGGACGTCCCGATCGTTGAAAGGGCCTTCCAAGGCATAAGGCCGGCCGTCGTGGCCCTCATAGCCGCCTCGGTCCTCAGGCTATCGAGGGCCGCCGGGATGGGGGGGAAGGGGGCCGCCATATCGATCGCGGTAGCCTTGATCGTTTTGGTATCGGGGGTCCATCCGGTCTACGTGGCCGCGATCGGGATGGGGGCCAGCGCGCTTTGGGCAATCGCGAGGGCCGGGAGGCCGGAGCGCATTTGATACTCCTCGATATCGCCCTGGCCTTCCTCCTAATAGGCCTCCTCAGCCTAGGGGGAGGCTATGCGATGATACCGCTCTTGCAAAGGGAGGCCGCGAGGTTCGGGATACTCGGAAAGGAATTTTGCAACGTCGTCGCCATAGCGGAGATGACCCCTGGGCCCGTTGGCGTCAACCTCTCGACCTATACCGGGTATAAGGTGGCTGGCGTCCTCGGGGCAATCGTGGCCACGGCCTCGAACGTTGGGCCGACCGCCGCCCTAATGTTGGCCATCTCCAAGCTATTTTATCGGTTCAGGGCAGACGCCCACGTCGAGCGCTTCCTCTCCGGGTTTAGGCTGGTCGTAATAGGGCTGATGGCCTCCGCCGCGATCCTGATGGCGGAGGCGATCGGCCTCTGCTCCGATTATAGGGCCATGGCGATATTCCTGGCAGCCTTGGCCTTGGGGTATAGGCGCGGGATCCACCCGATACCCCTCATCCTGGCCGCCGGCGCCGCGGGCCTCCTCCTCTATTGATGGCCGAGGAGGGGCCCGGCGGTCAACCTCCCAAATCGGCCGAAATGGTTTAATACCCGGTCGAGGGTTTCGAAAGAGGTCCGGAACCGAATGGCGAAGCGGGGGGTCGGGGTTCGCCTCGGTCGATCCGATCCGAGCCCCGCCGGACCCACTCGAGCCTAAGTTCTGGGCTGAATGAAGAAAGGAGGAGATGAAAAGGATTTGAGTAGTTTTGGAGGGCCTAAGCGAAGGTTCTCCAGCGGCCCGAGGAGGCCCGCTGGCCCCAGCCCGGTTAAGGAGGGCGAGGAGTACGACGTCACGATAGAGGCCGTGGGCAGGAAGGGGGACGGCATAGCGAAGGTTGAGAACTTCGTGATATTCGTCCCCGGGACGCATGAGGGCGATAGGGTCAGGGTGAGGATAACCAGCCTGGGGAGGAACTTCGCGACGGCGTCCGTGGTAGGGTGAAGGCCGATTGAAAGTGGCCGAGCTCAAGCCCGGCATGAAGGGCGTCAACCTCGTCGGTAGGATCGAGGAGATCTCGGCCCCGAGGCAGGTCATGACCAGATCGGGCGGCATGAGCAGGGTCGCCGACGCGATCCTCTCCGATGAGAGCGGAACGGTGAGGATGTCCCTTTGGAACGAGCAGATAGATCAGGTCAAGCCCGGGGATTCCATCAAGGTTGAGAACGGCTACGTGACGTCCTTCAGGGGCGAGATGCAACTCAACGTGGGCCGGTACGGCAAGCTATCGGTTTTGGGATGAGCGGGCCGGGGCCTCGGGCCCCGCCCACCTGGATTCCCAGATCGCCATTTTTTGTTTTTTCAAGACCTCAGCGCGGATGCTGAAATAGATCGCTCCGGATGGGGGAAGAAATTCCGGGGCCGCCGCGGCCCCGGAGCCAAGCGGGATTATATGGCAATTGGAGGCTCCTGCTCAGATCCTATCGTCGAACTCCCTGTTCTTGACCTCGACCTTCAGCTTCTTGACCTCCTCTATGAAATCCGCGAACTTATCGGCCCAAATCCTATATATCTTCTCCGCCTTCTCCGCGCTCGCGTTGGCGGGGTTCCCGACTATGCCCGTGTCGCAGTATTCGTGGTGCTCCATCGGCAGGTATATCATCTGATCCTGGCCCTTGAAGATCACGTAGGGGTTCCCGGCGTTCTTCCCGAACTTATCCTGCGGCAGGTACTTGGGCGCGTGGACGTGGCTCTTATCCCAAACGGCCCTTTCCCAAGAACACGCCTCCGGATGGTACAACAGGCAAAGCGAGAACTCATCCTCTCCAGCGTGCCATCCCGGCCATTCATCCGGCGGATTCTGGAGTATGGCCCTGATCTCGGGCATCAAGGGAGCGAACTCGGCGTCGGCCCTGAAGAGCGCCGTGAAGGCGCCGGTCTTGTACTTGATTATCCTCAGGACCGGGTCGATGATCTTTATGTTCGATGTGTGCCCCGTGACGTAGATGAGCTTATTGAAGCCGTGGTGGATGAGGCTCCTGCCGATGTCGTACAGCAAGGACTCGAATGTGCTGGCCCTGACCGTTATCGTGCCCGCCCCTGAGCCCGGGGGCCTCATGTGGTGCGGCGAATAGCCGAACCAGACCAAGGGCGTATGGAGGACCTGGGCCTTCTC
>Ga0272445_1001027_pt1 | contig 23164 bp, 26 predicted proteins | sample YNPCB0031_FD_194404 | JGI IMG/M metagenome (GOLD analysis project Ga0272445, IMG submission 194404) | Hot spring sediment microbial communities from Yellowstone National Park, WY, United States - YNP-CB-003-1 | ecosystem: Environmental > Aquatic > Thermal springs > Hot (42-90C) > Sediment... | reverse complement strand
AAATACTCCGGAGTCAAGATTTGTCTTGATCTTACCAAGACCTGCAATCACATCTTTGTTACCTGCTGCAAAACCAATCCTCCATCCTGTCATGCAATAGGTCTTTGAAAGGGAATGGAACTCAATGCCGACCTCCTTTGCACCATTAATGGATAAAAAGCTTATTGGTCTTTTATTGTCAAAATATATCTCTGAATAGGCAGCATCATGGCAGACTATTATGTTATACCTTACCGCAAATTTGACAACCCTTTTGAAAAAATCTTCTCCTGCTACTGCTGATGTTGGATTGTTTGGATAATTAATGAACATAAGTTTTGCTCGCTTTGCAATATGGGAAGGTATTGCGTCAAGGTCGGGGAGGAAACGATTTTCTTCTTTTAATGGCATAAAGTAACTTTCACCACCAGCAAAGAGGGTTCCAATAGGATAGACAGGATAACCAGGTGAAGGCACAAGGACAACATCTCCAGGATTCACAAAGGCTAAGGGGATATGACCAATCCCTTCCTTTGAGCCAATAAGGGAAAGGACTTCCGTCTCCGGGTCGAGTTTTACATTAAACCTTCTCTCATACCATTCAGCAACGGCCTTTCTGTATTCATACATACCCTCATAGGAAGGATAGCGGTGATTCTGGGGTTTCTCCACAGCTACTTTCATTGCCTCTACTATATGTGGTGGTGTCGGGATATCAGGATCACCAATGCTCAGATCAATAAGGTCAGCTCCCTCAGCAATAGCCTTCTTCTTCATTGCATCGATCTGTGCAAAGAGATAAGGTGGAAGATTCCTCACCCTGTCAGCAAGAATAATATTTATAGACACTTTTGTGATGACCTCCTATTATTTTCTGAATTTAAAGTTTTTAATTATAATACTAAGCAATGTCAGCTTGCAAGGGAAGACCCAAAATTGCTGATAGAAGTTTAAGAAATTAGAAACCATGGCTGAGTTAGGAATTAAGAGCCACTTCAACTGTTCAGTTGTCACTGATTGAGGGTACTTTACTTAAGCCACCAGGAGGTAAGTTCTTTATTCAACAATAAATCAATCAAGATAAACAATACCTCCTCTATCAAGTCTTTCCTTAACTATTACTTACGCCACCAATCAGTAATCTTAGTTTTAATTGCCAGTTTTATTGATTTCAGGATGTATTAAAAACTAACTTGCCAGCACTGTTACTTATGCCACCTAAAAGGAAAGGCAATCTCTCTAATCTTTCTTTTATCAGTAAATACTCATTGAATCGCTCAATACTTGTTGAAACCTTAAGTATCAGTTGCCTCGCCTTCTTTATTACTTTGCCAGCTATCTCTATGAGTTGCCATCTTATTGTTGATGCAGTCTTCCTACTGAATTCTTCTTTAAGTAAAAGACCTTTCATCATCAAAAAGGTGTTATAAGCAAGCACTCCCAGGCTAAACCAAAAGGCATTTGCTCCAAAGTCAGAACTCGGCATATCTGCCATACTAAAACCTATCTTAAGCTCTTTTATAACATTCTCCATCTCACCCCTTTCATGGTATCCCCATACTACTTCCTCTGCCTCTGAATTCGTTGCTATTACATGGTAGCAGTATTCTGACTGGTTGAATAAATCTATCTGGGGATTCCTCCACCTCAGCCCTCAAGCCTGAAGGCCTTACCCGTCTTTTGGCTGTTAAAATAATATTGTGTCTTAATGTAATTAAAAAAGAGGAGGTTAAAGATGGATCAAGAGACTTTTAACAGGATTAAAGAGGAAGCTATTGAGGAAGTGCTAAAGAAACACTTCAAGGGAGGTCTAAACACTCAGGAGAAATTGGCGATGAGCAGATTATTAGAAGAGCTCCTTGAGGAAATCATGAAAGGTGAACGGGAGGTCTTTCTTGAAAAGGAGCCCAACAATAAGGGGAATGGATATTATTCAAGGTCCTTAAGTGCTGGTTCTTTTAAATTGAATCTTAATGTTCCAAGAGACCGAAATGGAGAGTTTCGACCCCATGTATTGCCAGCTCCATATAAAAGGGTTGATGAAAGTTATGTGGACCTCTTAATGAGTCTGGTGATAAATGGGTATTCTGAGAGCCAGTTGTTAAAGTCTCTCAGAGAATTAGGTCTACCTTACTCAGTTGAAGAGATGAACAAGATTAAGAGCCAGCTTATTGATAGACTCAATGATTTCAAACGAAGGGAGCTTCCTGAAAATATCTTTGCCCTTTTTATAGATGGCTACCATACTGAGATTAAAGACAATCTCAAGGTCAGAAAGGCTTGCCTTTATACGGTTTTAGGTATTGATCTGGAGGGAAGAAAAGATGTCTATGGTTACTATACCTTTTTTGGAAGTGAAAATAGCCTCTTTTTGTGTGATTTCCGTTCTTTAAGAATAAACCTGCCGTCTCTTGAGTCCTCAATTTGAAAGTCCCTGAACAATGAGATTGTGTTAAAATATTTACCTGTAAATTGGTAGTGGGGTAAAAGTTGAGATTGCCTGATTGGATAAGAAGAGAAAAGTTTTATTATACTTCTGAGACCCAGAAGGGCCTCAGAAGGCATAGAGTCCATACTGTCTGTGAAGAGGCGAGATGTCCGAACAGACCAGTATGTTTTTCAAAGCCGACTGCTACATTTCTTATCCTTGGCCCTCAATGCACGAGGAATTGCGGATTTTGTTCAGTTTCACCAGCAAATGGGCCCCTCACTGTTGATAAAGATGAGCCAGAAAGGGTAGCCCTTGCAGCAAAGGATATGGGTCTCAGGCATGTTGTTATAACCTCTGTTACAAGAGATGACCTTCCTGATGGTGGTGCCTTTCAGTTTGTGAAGGTAATAGAAAGGCTGAGGTTTCATCTTCCTAATGCATCCATAGAGGTTCTTGTCCCTGATTTTAATGGTAACATGGAGTCAGTGAGGGTAGTGCTTGAGGCAGGCCCTCAGGTCTTTAATCACAATATCGAGACTGTGCCATCCCTTTATCCAGTGGTAAGACCAGGGGCCTCTTATGAACGCTCATTAAATATTCTTAAAAGGGCTAAAGAGATAAGGCCTTCTGTGCTTACAAAATCAGGTCTCATGCTTGGCCTTGGTGAGACCTTTGAAGAGGTGATAGAGGTTCTCAGGGACCTCAGGGCTAATGGATGTGATATGGTGACAATAGGGCAGTATCTAAGACCAACAAAAGAACATCTACCTGTTGTAGAATATATCTTACCTGAGAGATTCAGGATTCTTGAGGGTATTGCAAAGGAGCTTGGATTCAGGTATGTCGCATCAGGTCCCCTTGTGAGGAGTTCCATGAATGCAGAGGATATTTATAATATAACAGCAGTAGTATAAGGAGATTTTATGAAAAAGACAGAATGCAAGATCATAAGCAGGATAGACAGGCTTCCGCCCTATGTCTTTGCTGTTGTGAATAATTTGAAGATGGAGGCTCGCAAGCGGGGAGAGGATATTATTGACCTCGGCATGGGTAATCCTGATATGCCTGCTCCCCAGCATGTTATTGAGAAGCTCTGTGAGGCAGCAAGGAATCCAAAGAATCACAGGTATTCTGCCTCAAGAGGAATAACTCAGCTCAGAGTCGCTATATGTGAGTGGTACAAGAGGCGTTTTGATGTTGACCTTGATCCTGAGACAGAGGCTGTTGTCACTATTGGTTCTAAGGAAGGCCTTTCCCATCTTGCCCTTGCCCTTATAGAGCCAGGTGATGTTGCCCTTACACCAACACCTGCCTATCCGATTCATCCTTACAGTGTAATCATTGCTGGTGGAGAGGTAAGAAGCGTGCCTATTGGTTACGGAATAGATTTTTTTGCTGAAATAGAAAAGGCCTACAAGACCTCCTGGCCAAGACCTAAACTCCTTATAATAAACTTTCCCCATAATCCAACGACGCAGGTAGTGGAGGGCCTCTCTTTTTTCAAGAAGATTGTTGATTTTGCAAAGGAAAATAATATCATAGTGATTCATGACTTTGCCTATGCAGACCTTGTATTTGATGGATATAAGGCACCGAGTTTCCTTCAGGTGCCTGGTGCTAAGGATGTGGGAGTGGAGTTTTTTTCCATGACAAAGAGTTATTCTATGGCAGGCTGGAGGGTTGGTTTCTGCGTCGGAAATAAGGACATAGTTGGAGTTCTTACAAGGATAAAGAGCTATCTTGATTATGGCATGTTTCAGCCTATCCAGATTGCCTCTATAGTAGCCCTCAGGGGTCCTCAGGATTGTGTTGAGCAGTATAGAAAGACCTATGAGCAGAGAAGGGATGTCCTTGTGAAGGGTCTCCAGAAGATAGGATGGTATATTGAGCCACCAAAGGCAACCATGTTTGTATGGGCAGAGATACCTGATGCCTTTAAAAAGATGGGCTCTCTTGAGTTTGCAAAGTTTCTCCTTAAGGAGGCAAAGGTTGCTGTTTCACCTGGTATAGGATTTGGTGAGGGTGGTGACAATTATGTGAGATTTGCCCTTGTGGAAAACGAACACAGGATAAGGCAGGCTGTCAGGGGTATAAAGAGGGCCCTTTCCCTCGGGAGCTGATATGGTAAGGGTAGGAATAATCGGATTTGGAACTGTTGGCTCAGGTACTGTAAAGGTCCTCCTTCAGAATTCAGAATTGATTAAAAAGAGGACAGGTCTTGATATAGAGATTGCAAGGATTGCAGACCTTGATATAAAAAGGGATAGGGGTATCAGGCTTCCAGAAGGTATCCTTACAACGAATGCCAGTGATATTATTGAAGACCCTGATATTGATATAGTTGTTGAGCTTATAGGTGGAATAAGACCTGCAAAGGACTTCATATTAAGGGCAATAAGGAATAAAAAACATGTAGTAACTGCCAATAAGGCCCTCCTTGCTGAAGAGGGTGAGGAGATATTCCAGGAGGCAAAAAGGAATGGGGTAATGCTTGGATTTGAGGCCTCTGTTGCTGGAGGCATACCTATTATAAAGGTTGTAAGGGAGGGACTTGTTGGAAATAGATTTCTCTCTATCTACGGGATTATAAATGGTACTTCGAATTACATCCTTACAAGGATGACTGCTGAAGGTCTTTCATTCAAGGAAGCCCTTTCTGAGGCCCAGAGACTTGGATATGCCGAGGCAGACCCAACCCTTGATGTCGAAGGTATTGATGCTACCCATAAGCTTACGATACTTGCATCCCTTGCCTTCGGTATCCCCCTTTCTTATAAATCTATCTATAGAGAAGGTATCACAGGGATAACACCTCTGGATATAAACTTTGCAAAAGAGCTCGGATACAGGATTAAACTTCTTGCAATTGCAAAACTCACTGATGGAGGGCTTGAGCTGAGGGTCCATCCAACAATGGTTCCAGAGGAATATCTTATTTCAAAGGTTGATGGAGTCTTTAATGCTGTATATGTGGAAGGAGATGCCGTTGGTCCAACCCTTTATTATGGAAGGGGTGCTGGTGACATGCCAACAGGAAGCGCTGTTGTGAGTGATATTGTGGATATAGCAAAAAGACTATCCTCTCCTGAGCCAGTAAGGATGGCAGAGCCATACGGAAATACCATTCTTAAGGATATGGGTGAGATAGTGAGTATGTATTATTTCAGATTCACAGCCCTTGACAGGCCAGGTGTTCTTTCAAAGATATCAGGTATCCTTGGTGAGCACAATATAAGCATTGCCTCAGTTATACAGAAAGGCAGGCGTGTTGGAGGAGCAGTTCCCCTCGTAATACTTACTCATATGGCAAAGGAGAAGGATGTATTAAAGGCCCTTTCAGAGATCGACAGGCTTTCTGTAGTTGCTGACAGGAGTTTTTTCTTAAGGGTTGAAGGTAGAGAAGAAGATATTATAAAATAAATTTTTCAGGAGGTCGAGGTGGAACCAGACAAAAGGATAAATATTAAAGGTCTTGTCTGTCCCTATACCTTTGTGAAGGCAAAGCTTGCCATAGAGGACATGGAGGTAGGTCAGGTTCTTGAGATACTTCTGGATTACGAAGAGGCTTCAAGAAGTATCCCTAACTCAATGGAGGATCATGGTCATAAGGTTCTTAAGGTGGAGAAGATAAACGACACAGACTGGATTATTCAGGTAAGAAAGGAGAGGGATTGATGGAGTTTACAGAGGAACAGCTTCAGAGGTATTCAAGGCACATCATCCTGCCTGAAGTAGGTGGTAAGGGTCAGAAGAAGCTCCTTAACGCAAAGGTCTTTATTGTTGGAGCTGGTGGACTGGGCTGTCCTGTTGGATATTATTTAACAGCAGCAGGGATTGGAACAATCGGTATAATAGACAACGATAATGTTGAGCTCAGCAACCTCCAGAGACAGATTGCCCACAGCGTCCATACCCTTGGCATGCCAAAGGTTGAATCAGCAAAGAGGACCTTTGAGGCCCTTAATCCTGATGTAAAGATAATTGCCATAAAGGACAGGATTACAAAGGACAATATCATTGACCTCATAAAGGACTATGATGTCATTGTGGATGGAAGTGATAACTTCCCCACCAGGTATCTTGTAAATGATGCCTGTGTAATGCTTGGTAAACCCCTTGTCAGTGGTGCAATCCTTAGATTTGAGGGACAGGTGACGACGATACTTCCAAAGGAAGGTCACTGTTATAGATGCCTCTTTGAAGAGCCCCCTCCTCCTGGCCTTGTACCATCCTGTCAGGAGGCTGGTGTCCTCGGAATCCTTCCTGGTGTTATAGGTGCCCTTCAGGCAACAGAGGTTATAAAGCTCATACTCGGAAAGGGTGAGGTCCTGAAGAACGAGCTTCTTATATACAATGCCCTTAATACTACCTTCAGAAAGGTGAAGGTGAGAAGAAATCCTGAATGTCCTGTATGCAGTGATACTCCGAGGATAAAAGAGCTCGTGGATTATTCTGAAGGATATTGTGCACTCCGATAGGCTCTTAATCAGTGAATCTTTACTTAAAGAACTGATTCTCCATTGTAAAGAGGTTTATCCAGAAGAGGCCTGCGGTATCCTTTCAGGAAGAGAAGGCAGGGTAGAGGAGATCTTCAAGATGACCAATATAGAACATTCACCAGTAAGTTATTTAATGAGCTCGAGGGAGCAGTTTAAGGTTATGAAGGAGATGAGGCTAAAAGGCCTTGAGATGCTTGGCATATACCATTCCCATACAGCAAGTGAGGCTTATCCATCAGCAAAGGACATGAGCCTTGCCTTTTATGATGTGGCTTATGTGATTGTGAGCCTTATAAGGGATGAACCTGTTGTCAGGGCCTTCAGGATAATTAATCAGCAAGAAGTAAAAGAGATAAACCTTGAGATTATAGCTTCTAAGGAAGGTAATTTATTAAAATAAAGCAATAATGCTTAAGAAAGGAGGTCTGGGATGGGTTTTGTGCAGGGTTTAAAATGCAGGGAATGCGGAAGGGAATATCCTGTTGAGCCTATCTATGTCTGTGAATTCTGTTTTGGACCCCTTGAGGTTGTTTATGACTATAAAAAGATATCAAAGGTTCTTAACAAAAAGAAGATTCAGCAGAGGGAGAAAAACCTCTGGAGATACAAAGAACTTCTGCCTGTAGAGGGTGAACCTGTGGCTGGCAGGAATGCTGGTTTTACTCCCCTTATTAAGGCAGAAAGACTGGCAGAGGCCCTTGGTGTAAAAAACCTCTATATCAAGGACGACACAGTCGCCCACCCAACCCTTTCTTTTAAGGACAGGGTTGTATCCGTTGCCCTTACAAAGGCAAGGGAGTTCGGTTTTGATACTGTTGCCTGTGCCTCTACAGGCAATCTTGCCCATTCTGTGTCTGCTCAAGGTGCAATGGCAGGATTTAAGAGATTTGTCTTTATACCAGCAAGCCTTGAGCCAAGCAAGATCATAGCCTCCCTTGTTTATGAGCCAAATGTTGTGGCTGTTGATGGAAATTATGATGATGTCAACAGGCTCTGCAGTGAGATTGCAAATAAGTATAGATGGGCCTTTGTGAATATAAATATAAGGCCCTTTTATGCAGAAGGCTCAAAGACCCATGGCTTTGAGATTGTAGAACAGCTTGGATGGAAGACACCTGACAATGTTGTTATACCCTGTGCAAGTGGCTCTCTTCTTACAAAGATATGGAAGAGCTTTAAGGAATTCAAAGAGGTCGGGATAATAAAGGAGGTCAGGGCAAAGGTCTTTGGTGCTCAGGCAACAGGTTGTAGTCCAATCATAACTGCCCTTAAACAGGGTGTGGATGTAATAAGGCCTGTAAAACCCAATACTATTGCAAAATCCCTTGCAATAGGGAATCCAGCTGATGGATTTTATGCCCTTCAGGCTATCAAAGAGAGTGGTGGATATGGTGCGGATGTAAGCGATGAGGAGATAATAGAAGGCATGAGGCTCCTTGCAAGGACAGAGGGCATCTTTGCTGAAACAGCTGGTGGTGTGACTGTTGCAGCAACAAAGAAGCTCATAGAAGAGGGCTATATAAAACCTGATGAGACAACAGTCATATGCATTACAGGAAATGGTCTTAAGACACAGGAGGCTTTGAATGGAAAGGTCCCATCACCTTATTACATAAAACCTTCCTTAGCCTCTTTTGAAGAGGTATTAAAAGAAAAAGGTCTTCTTTAGGAGGTAGATGAGATGGCTGTAAAGGTAAAGATTCCTACACCGCTACAGAGACTTACTAATGGAAAGGATGAGGTTGAAGGAAAGGCAGGAACAATAATGGAACTCATCGCAGACCTTGATCAAAAGTACCCGGGACTTATGGAAAGGATTTCCGAGGGAGGAAAGATAAGGCGCTTTGTGAATATCTATGTGAATGAAGAGGATATCAGGTTTCTTCAGGCAGAGAATACCATTGTTAAAGATGGAGATGAGGTCTCAATAGTTCCTGCCATAGCAGGAGGCTTGATTTAGAAAGGAGGAGTGTTGTGAAAAAGAGGGTAAGACTGACTTTTCCCCAGCATCTTATCAAAGAACCTGTCCTTTTCAGGATGGCAAAGACCTATGATGTAATGCCGAATATCAGAAGGGCAAGGGTAACAGAGACAGTAGGTGAGATGGTCCTCGAGCTTGAGGGGACTGAGGAAAACCTTGAAAAAGGTATCCAGTCTTTAAGGGACCAGGGTGTAGAAGTAGAACTCCTTGAGGGTGAATTTCTGGAGTAACTTATGGAATTAAAGACTGATGAGCAATCTCAATGGAAAGGTATTATCGAACACTACAGGGATTTCTTGCCTGTCAGCGACTCAACGCCAATTGTTACCCTTAATGAGGGTTCTACACCTCTTATTAGGAGCTCCAATATCAGAAGGAGGCTCGGAATAGAATTAAACCTTTACTTTAAGTTTGAGGGTGCAAACCCTACTGGTTCTTTTAAAGATCGGGGGATGACTCTTGCTATATCAAAGGCCCTTGAAGGAGGCTCAAAGGCTGTAATCTGTGCCTCTACGGGTAATACCTCTGCCTCTGCTGCTGCTTATGCAGCAAGGGCAGGTATTAAGGCAATTGTAATAATACCTGCTGGCAAGATTGCCCTTGGTAAATTATCGCAGGCCCTTATACATAATGCCATTGTCCTACAGATTGATGGTAACTTTGATAAGGCCCTTAAGATAGTAAGAGAACTGGTTAATAAATATCCTATTACCCTTGTTAATTCCATAAATCCTTACAGACTTGAAGGTCAAAAAACAGCAGCCTTTGAGGTCTGTGACCAACTCGGCTTTGCACCAGATTATCATGCCCTACCTGTAGGTAATGCAGGCAATATCACAGCCTACTGGAGGGGTTACAAGGCCTATTATGAGAAGGGTATTATAAATTCCTTACCAAGGATGCTCGGTTTTCAGGCTGCAGGTGCTGCACCTATTGTGCTTGGAAGACCTGTAGAGAATCCAGAGACCATTGCTACTGCCATAAGGATTGGTAATCCTGCAAGCTGGCAGGGTGCTCTTCAGGCAAGGGATGAGTCAGGTGGAAGAATAGAGGCTGTAACTGATGATGAGATATTGAAGGCCTATAATATCATTGCCTCAATGGAGGGGATATTCTGTGAGCCTGCCTCAGCAGCTTCCCTTGCAGGTGTATTGAAACTTTATAAGGAAGGATATTTTAAAAAGGACTCTACAGTTGTCTGCACCCTTACAGGTCATGGACTGAAAGACCCTGATACAGTCTTTAAGGTAACAAAAGAGCCCCTCAGGGTTAAGGCTGAACTTGGAGAGGTTGAGAGGATAATAGAGGAACAGTTATGAAGTATGTGGTGATTGTACCAGATGGAATGGCAGATAGGCCATTAAAAGAGCTTGGTGGAAAGACTCCCCTGATGGTTGCCTACAAACCAAATATGGACAGGCTTGCCTCTGAGGGCATTGTGGGTGTTGTGAGGACAATACCTGAAGGACTCTATCCAGGCTCTGATGTGGCAAACCTCAGCATTCTTGGATATGATCCAAAAAGATATTATACTGGCAGGGCACCCCTTGAGGCAGCAAGCATGGGTATAAAACTTGGAGAGGGCGATGTTGCCTACAGATGCAATCTTGTGACATTGCATTTTAATAAAGACAGAACAAGGGCAGTAATGGATGACTACAGTGCAGGCCATATAAGCACAGAGGAGGCAAGAGAACTAATAAAGGCCCTGAATGAAGAATTAGCTGATAACTCCATATCCTTTTATCCAGGTGTAAGTTATAGACACCTTATGGTATGGAAAAAGGGGATTGAAGAGTGTGAATGCATCCCTCCCCATGATATTACAGGAAAGGATATAACAGACTACCTTCCAACAGGAAAGGCTGATGAGATATTGAAGAACCTTATGATAAGGTCTGTACCTGTTCTTGAGGCTCATCCTGTAAACAGGGCAAGGATATCAAAAGGACTCAAACCTGCAAACAGCATATGGCTCTGGGGTCAGGGAAAGAGACCAGTAATGCCATCTTTAAAAGAGAGATATGGATTGAATGGTGCCATTATTTCTGCTGTTGACCTCACAAAGGGAATAGGGATTTATGCAGGAATGAAGGTTATAAATGTACCTGGTGCCACAGGCTATATAGATACAAACTACATTGGAAAGGCAGAATACGGTATCACGAGCCTCCAGGAGGCTGATCTCGTGTATATTCATATTGAGGCCCCTGATGAGGCATCCCATGAGGGAAGCATAGAGAAAAAGATAAAGGCGATAGAGGATATAGATGCCCTTGTTATAGGAACTGTGCTGAGGATGCTGAAGTCCCATGAGCAATACAGGATTCTTATCCTTCCGGACCATGCCACACCCATATCTGTTAGAACCCATGTGGATGAGCCTGTACCCTTTATACTCTTTGACAGCACAAAGAGGAATAAAAACAGTATAAAGTATGATGAGAGTATTGTTGAGGCAAAGGATCTCCTCAGGATAGAAGAAGGACATAGATTGCTCGATTTATTGATAAAAGGAGCTGTCTGAACCTTGGAATACTAACCTGTATTTCTTCCCTTTGCTGAAAAAATTAACCCTCTGAAGGACTTCTTGAAGAATCAAACTCGGGAATAAAATCGAATTTTCAATGGCTTTAAGTTTTTTCTGGAGGAGTTTTCCTATTGACAAATTAATTTTTTAGTGGTTTAATTTAATTAATGCAACAAACAGCAACATTTACAAAGAAGATTCCATCTATTCTGATAGTGGATGATATAGAGACGAATCTTGAACTCCTGGAGACTATTTTCCATAAAGCAGGCTTCAAGGTTCATAAAGCCCTCAATGGAGAAAGAGCCATCGAGATATTCAAAAAGGATTCTATTGATATAGCAATCCTTGATGTTATGATGCCAGGGATTGACGGCTTTCAGCTCTGTAGCATGCTTAAATCAATGGCTGGTAAAAGGTATATCCCGATTATCCTTCTAACAGCCCTCTCTGATAAAAAGAGCAGGATTACAGGTCTGGAGTGCGGTGCTGATGACTTTATTAGCAAACCTTTTGATTCTACAGAGCTGATTACAAAGATAATGTCTCTCCTTAAATTAAAATCCCTATATGATGAACTCGAACATTCCGAGAATATAATTTTGACTCTTGCGATTGCTCTTGAAGCAAGAGATCCCTACACAAAAGGCCATTCGTCAAGGGTGAGTGAATTGGCTGTGAGATTCGCCTCATATTTAATGATACCAAAAGAGGAACAGGAGATAATAAGAAAGGCAGGGCTTCTTCATGATATAGGAAAGATAGGGATAAATGAAAATATTCTCCACAAAAAAGGTAGGCTAACTCCAGCGGAAATGGAAGAGGTGAAAAGACATGTACTTATAGGAGAGGAAATCTGCAGACCTCTTAATTCTATGAGAGATGTAATCCCCATCATAAGATATCATCATGAGCGATGGGATGGAAGGGGTTTTCCCGACGGTCTTTCTGGTAAGGATATACCTTTTTCTGCAAGACTTCTTGCGATAATAGATGCCTATGATGCAATGGTATCGGCAAGACCTTATAGAGAAGGTCTTCATCCATTAAGGGTATTGGAGTGCATGAAAGAAGAGAGGTACAGTGGCCAGTGGGATCCAGAGCTTCTGGGTGAATTTCTTTCCATAATGCCAGCAATAATAAGGTCTCAGACTTGATAAAGGTTGCTATTATAGGTGGTGGCGTTAGTGGAGGAACCCTTCTGTCATTTCTGAGGGATGAATCAGAGATGAATATTGTTGCTCTGGTTGAACCGTCTGAAAGTGCACCAGGAGCTGTCCTTGCAAGAAAATGGAATATACCGGTTCTTAAAAATACAGAGGAACTTAAAACCCTTGCACCTGATCTCGTAATTAATGTAACAGATAATATTGACACCGATAGGCTCAGGTCTGAAATAAACGCAGAGGTTATTGGCCCCATTGGTTCAAGATATTTTCTCCTCACAGGCGGTAGATATAATACCATCAAGTCAGAGCTTTCTGAGTGGCTTAATATAATTAAAGAGACTGAGAATTTATTCAGAACCATACTCTACACAGACACAGAACAATCTCTTAACAGGATTCTCGAGACGGTTACCGGTCTTTTAAAGTCCTCTGCTGCAATGATTGCTCTAAAGGAGGATTTGTCTTTTAATGTCCTTTCTTCTATTGGATTGAGCTCAAGATTTATTAATAACAATATAATCACATTTGAAGGTTTCTTTAAGGATATCTTTGAGAGTGCACAGGTTATAAGGATAGGCAACATAAAGACATTGCCTGAATTTTCCGAGTATTTTCTGAGAGAGGATATAAGGTCAATCCTTGCATCCCCTTTAATCCTTCAGGGGAGGGCAAAGGGTGTCTTCTGCATAATGGACAGGCGACAGAGATATTTCTCTGATAAAGACAGTCTTGTTATGAGCATCTTTTCATCATTAACCTCTCTTGCTTTATCTTCCAGGAGGCTTTTAATGCCTGAAGGTGAAGGAGAGATGGAGAAAAAGTTAGGAGAGCTCCAGAGGGCAAATGTCGAGCTTGAAAGACTTAACAATTTGAAAACCAGGTTTATAGCAAACATGAGTCATGAGTTGAGGACTCCACTGAATTCGATTATCGGTTTTTCAGAGGTATTACTTCAGAATAAAACACTTCTACCTGATCAGGAAAGGCACCTCAGGAATATCTATAATGCTGGAAAGTATCTTCTTGAACTCATTAATAATCTCCTTGATCTATCAAAAATCGAGGCTGGAAAGTTCGACATGGTATATGAGACCTTTCCATTAAATAATATTGTTGATGAGGTCTTAAAGACTATCGAGCCTCTTGCATCTAAAAAGAATCTCCGGATTCATCTTAATATTGAGGAAGATATAGGAGAGATAACGGGAGATAGAATTAAATTAAAGCAGGTCTTTTACAATCTCCTTAGCAATGCTATAAAATTCACTCCTGAAGCTGGAAGGATTGGGGTTGTCCTCACAAGGGAAAAGAATAAATCAAGGATTGAAAACATCCCATCCGATGAGGATATAATTGTCTGTTCAGTATGGGACACAGGTATTGGTATAAAGCCTGAGGATCAGAAAAGGATTTTCGATGAATTTGAGCAGGTTGATTCCTCTTTATCAAGACAGGCGGGTGGAGCAGGCCTCGGTCTTGCCCTGGTTAAGAGGTTTGTTGAACTTCATGGGGGTGTTATAACCCTTGATAGTACACCAGGAAAAGGAAGTACTTTTACCTTCTATCTCCCTGTAACACAGGAAATCCCGAAAGAGCAGATTTTTGAATTCGAGGCTGCCAGAATTTCTACTGAAATAAAGGGAGATTCCCCTCTTATCCTTCTTGTAGAGGATGACCTTGCCACTGTAGAGCTTCTTACACTTCACCTGACTCAGGCTGGTTACAGGGTCGCCCATGCTTATGATGGTATAGAGGGTATAGAGAAGGCGAAGAGCCTCAGACCTTTTGCAATTATCCTTGATATAATGATCCCGAAGAAGGATGGGTGGGAGGTCCTTCAGGAATTAAAGGCCTCTGAAGAGACATCTTTTATACCTGTTATAATACATTCAATAGTAGATAATAGAGAGCTTGCCTTTGCCCTTGGAGCTGCCGATTATCTTCTTAAACCTCTTGACAGGGAGGCACTTCTTATGAGGCTTGAAGAGCTTTCTCTATCACTTCAGAAAGACAGGAGTCCAAAGAGCCTTCTTATTATTGAAGGAGAACCGTCAACCATTGAGGAACTGAGAGAGTTATTCTCTGCAAGTGGCTTTTCTATCTATGAGGCAAGGGATGGAAAATCAGGCCTCGACCTTGCCTCAAATGTAAGACCCTCCATAATCCTAATAGGGATTGACCTGCCTGATATCTCGGGCTTCGATATGGTAAAGCAGTTGAGAGATAATCCTGGCACAAAGGATATACCATTATTTTTACTTACCCAGAAGGACATTTCTGTGGAAGATAGACTGGAGCTTGTTGGAAAGATTGAAAAGATAATAAAGAGCCATAGTTATGAACCATCAGACCTTATAAAACATATCCAGGAGCTCGAGATGCTCTATCCGAGGAAGGCAGGCCTAATTGATGAGATGACAGGCCTCTTTAACCATAGATATCTCATGCTAAGACTTGCACAGGAGGTAGAGAGGGCTAAGAGGTATAGATTGCCCCTGAACCTCCTCCTTCTGGATGTGGACTTCTTTGGAAGGTATGTGAGAGAGCGGGGAGAGTTTTATGGAAATCTTGTCTTAAAGAAGATAGCAGAACTTCTTAAAAAGAACACGAGGGGCTCTGATGTAGTGGTAAGATATGGAGGAGATGCCTTTGCCATTATCCTTGCAAATACATCTATTGAAGCTGCCAGGTCTCTCGGGAATAGATTCAGTGCAATAATAAAAAACCATCCATTTCTCTATGCAGAGACCCTCCCAAAGGGTAAGGTAACTGTAAGTGTAGGTCTTGCGTTTCTGGAGGATCAGACCCCTGAGGAGTTGCTGTGGTGTGCTGAAAAGGCCCTTAAGGAGGCGATTAAAAAGGGTGGTAACAGGGTTGAAGTCTATATGCCAGAATAATTATGCATGCAGAAACATTACTTTCCTTTGATGAAATTGATACACCCTTTGGTAAATTTTCGATTCTTTTTAATGGAGATATCCTTTACGGAATCTCAACAGAACTTTCAGGAGATTTATTAGAAAAAGTCTTTCCTTTTTATTTTGCTAAATCTTATCTTCTTCCAAGAGTCAAAAGAAAAAGACTTCCTGAGACTATAATCTGCCAGTTTGAGAAGTATTTTTCAGGAGATGCTAATGATTTCAGATTAAATACAATTATTGATCTTGACGAAGCAAAGTCTTATTTTTCAGAGTTTGAGCTTACTGTCTGGAAGACCCTCAGAACGATACCCTATGGTGAAACGAGGACTTATAGATGGCTTGCAACCTTGATAGGCAGGCCCTCTGCTCAGAGGGCAGTTGGTCAGGCCCTCAGAAGGAATCCATTGCCCATTGTTATACCCTGCCACAGGATAATAGGTTCTAATGGCTCTTTGTGTGGCTACAGCCTTGGTGTGGAGCTAAAAAGAAGACTCCTCATGCATGAATGCTATTTTAGCAGATTAAAACCTTGCCCTCCGCATTAATATTTTGCTATATTCAATAACTATGAATTCAAAAGTAAGGGTTAGATTTGCTCCAAGTCCAACAGGCCATCTCCATATTGGTGGTGCAAGAACAGCCCTTTTTAACTGGCTTTTTGCAAGGCACCATAAGGGTGTCTTTATCCTCAGGATTGAGGATACAGACAGGAGTCGTTCTACAGAGGAATTCATTGAGGCTATTATTGAGGGCATGAGATGGCTTGGTCTTGATTGGGACGAAGGACCATACAGGCAGACAGATCGTCTCCATATCTATAAGGAATATGCAGAACGACTGATTAATGAAGGTAAGGCTTATTATTGCTATTGCTCCCCTGAGGAGCTTGAGGAGAGGAGAAGACTTGCCCTTGCATCAGGCAAACCACCCAAATACGATGGTCGTTGTAGAGACCTCGACAAGCCAGTTCAAGGAAGGGTTCCTGCGGTGAGATTCAAGATGCCCCAAACAGGTCTTACTGTAGTAGATGACCTTATAAGGGGCAAGGTGGAATTCGACAATCAACAGCTTGATGATTTTATCATAATGCGTTCTGATGGCACCCCAACCTATAATTTCTGTGTTGTCGTTGATGATGTGGCGATGGGCATTACCCATGTAATCAGGGGAGATGACCATCTAAACAACACACCAAAGCAGATCCATATCTACAGGGCATTAAATTATGAGCTCCCAGGATTTGCCCATCTTCCAATGATCCTCGGTCCTGATAAAACACGACTCAGCAAACGCCATGGAGCTACCTCTGTAATGGCCTATAGAGAGATGGGTTATCTTCCTGAGGCCCTTGTAAATTATCTCGTAAGACTCGGATGGTCCTATAAGGACCAGGAGATATTCTCAAGAGAAGAGCTGATAGAGAAGTTTTCCCTTGAGAATGTTGGAAAGTCTGCTGCTGTTTTTAATCCAGAGAAACTCCTCTGGCTTAATAGCCATTACATAAAAAGCTCAACACCTCAAAGGCTTTATGAACTTGTCAGGCCTTTTCTCATAAAAGAAAGAATTATAAAAGAAGAGACTTTACTTGATCTACAATGGATATACAGGGCAATCTCCACCTTAAAAGAAAGGTGTAGAACACTCGTTGAACTCGCAAATTCCCTTAGATATTATATAGCTGAATATGTAGAGATTGAGGAGGAGGCAAGAAGGTTTATTAATGAAAAGAGTATTTCGTATCTTAAAAAAGTAAGGGAACTCCTTAAGGACATGGATGGTTTTGATAGTAAGACTATTGAAGGAGCCTTTAAAGAACTCATTGATTCCCTTGGTGTGAAGCTTGGAGATGTTGCCCAGCCTTTGAGGGTCGCCCTTACTGGAAGGACTGTAAGCCCTCCTATATTTGATGTCATAGAGGTTCTCGGAAAAGAGAAGACCCTTAAAAGACTTGACAGGGTTATAGGCCTATCCTGATCTTATGGGTTATATCTCAATAATAGGTGCTGGAAACTGGGGAACCACCATTGCCTGTCATATTGCAAAGAAGAACTATGATGTATGCCTCTGGGTTTATGAACCCGAGCTTGCTGAGATTATCAGGAATACGAGAAAGAATCTATGGTATCTACCTGACCTCACTATTCCAGATAATGTAAGGATTACATCTGATTTTCCTGATGCTGTAGAAAAGGCAAGGTTTATAATAAATGCTGTTCCAACACAATTCATAAGAAAGGTTTTTTCCATACCTGCGAGCTACAGATCCGATGCGGTAATTATAAACCTCTCAAAAGGAATTGAGAAGGGGACCCTATTACTTCCCTCTGAGATCCTTAAGGAGCTAACAGGTCTTGAGGTAGCGGTCCTCTCAGGACCAAGCTTTGCAAAGGAGGTATCAAAAGGTCTGCCAACGGCTGTAACCCTTGCCTCAAGGGATAGACACCAGGGCCTTCTCATACAGGATATCTTCAGTTCTGATAAATTCAGGGTTTATCTTCACGATGACCTCATAGGTGTGGAACTTGGTGGTGCATTAAAGAATGTTATTGCTATAGCCTCTGGTATTTCTGATGGCCTTTGTCTTGGGTTTAATGCTCGAGCTTCTTTAATAACCAGGGGGCTTGCTGAGATTACAAGGCTCGGATTAGCCATGGGAGCCCATTTGAGGACTTTCACCGGTCTAAGTGGAGTTGGTGACCTTATCCTTACATGCACAAGTAATCTCTCAAGAAATTATGCCCTTGGTTACAGGCTCGGAAGGGGTGAGAAACTCCCGGATATTCTTAAAGGTATGCGGGAGATTGCCGAGGGAGTAGATACCTCTGAGGCTGCCTTCAAACTTAGCGAAAGATATTCTGTTGAGATGCCCATAACTGAAAAGGTCTACGAGATTATTCACATGGGCAAATCCCCTGAAGATGTTTTAAAAGAGCTTATGGCAAGACCCCTGAAGGAAGAATTTCCTGAAGAATGAGGAAGGAAGATATCTTAAAGCTTTTTCAGGACATTCAAAAACAGAAAATAACTCCTGAGGAGGCCTTTCGGTTATTTCAACATCTTCCTTACGAAGACCTGAAGATCGCAAAGATAGACCATCTGAGGCCAGCTATTTCAGGCATTCCAGAAGTTATATTTGCAAAAGATAAGACACCAGAAGATGTGGCAAAGATTGCAAAAAATATCTATAAAAGATGTGGTAGATTTTTAATTACTAAGGCAAGTGGTGAGGTCTATCGAAAATTAAAACTCCCTTCAGCCAGATATTATAAAAAGAGTGGTTGTATAGTTGCAGGAAAACCTCTTAAAAAGGAAGGGAAGATTCTTGTTGTAACAGCAGGCACATCAGATATAGCAGTAGCAGAAGAAGCTATTATAACAGCAGAATTTCTTGGAAGCAATGTGGAGGCCCTTTACGACATCGGGATTGCTGGGCTTCATAGAGTTATCGATTACATGGACAGATTTAAAAAGGCAAGGGTGATTATAGTTATTGCAGGAATGGAGGGTGCTTTACCAGGTGTGGTAGGAGCTCTCACAGATAAACCTGTTATAGGAGTTCCCACATCTTCCGGGTATGGTATGGCCCTTGGAGGCATATCAGCCCTTCTTAGTATGCTCAATTCCTGTGTGCCTGGCATAGCTGTAATGAATATAGATAATGGTTTTGGTGCTGCCTGTCTTGCTCATAGAATAAATATGCTTGACAAAGAGTTTTAATAACCAATAAAATAAAATACTTCACTTTTTTTAAAAATCCAAAATTCCTAATAGGAGGTTATTATGGCAGAAGGAGTTGTAGAGGCAACGACAGAGACTTGGGAAAAGGAAGTTCTTAATGCTCAGGGCCTTGTGATGGTTGATTTCTGGGCAGTATGGTGTGGCCCTTGCAGGATGATAGCACCTACTGTTGAGGAGCTTGCAAAGGAGTATGCGGGAAGGTTAAAGGTAGTTAAGTTAAATACTGATGAGAATCCTGATATCGCCTCCAGATATAAGATAATGGGAATCCCAACAATAATGTTTTTTAAAAATGGTCAAAAGGTTGACCAGATTGTGGGGGCTGTTCCAAAGTCCCATCTTAAGTCAAAGATAGATTCCCTTCTTTCAGCATAAAAGATATAAACTTAAAAACAATGGCAAGGTTTGTAGCAAATCGACTCTTCTTTCTATTCTTGCTTTTAATATTTTATTCCTGTTCAAAGGATAAGGTAGTTCAAGAGGGAAGGGTTGTTCCAGATTTTTCACTGAAAGACACAAAGGGTACTACTATCAGGCTTTCTGAACTGAAAGGAAAGGTAGTATTAATTGAATTCTGGGCAACCTGGTGTGAGGCCTGTAGAGAGGCTATTCCTGATCTTATCGATATATACAAAAATAACAGAGAAAGGGATTTTGAGTTTTTAGCAGTTTCTATTGATGAAGGACCTGATGCAAGAGAAAGGGTAATTCAATTTATAAAGGAGCATGGCATTCCCTATAAAGTGGCAATAAGTGGTATATCTCTAAGTGAGAGGTTTGGGGTTTATACTATACCCTCTATCTTTTTAATCAATAAAGAAGGCATTCTCGTCAAAAAATATCCGGGCTATTTTCCCGATATGGCAGTTAAGATAGATAAAGAGATAAAAAGGCTCTTATAATGTTTGAGGCACTGACAGAAAAATTAGAATCAATATTTAAGAAATTGCGTGGAAGGGGAATCCTCAAAGAAGAGGATGTTGACCAGGCCCTTAGAGAAGTAAGGATTGCCCTTCTTGAGGCAGATGTAAATTATAAAGTTGTAAAGGACTTTACAGCCAGAATAAAGGAAAAGGCAGTAGGAAGTGGTATCCTTGAGAGCCTCACACCAGGTCAGCAGGTAATAAAAATAGTTCACGAGGAGCTTATACACCTTATGGGCTCCTCAGAGACGAAGATAAAATTATCACCTAATCCACCCACTATAATAATGATGGTTGGGCTACAGGGTTCTGGTAAGACAACCACTTCCGCAAAGCTAGCAAATCATTTCAGGTCTCTCGGTAGAAGACCTTTGCTTGTTGCAGGGGATACAAAAAGGCCGGCTGCCATTCAGCAACTCATAACTCTGGGGAACCAACTTGGTATTCCTGTTTATCATTCAAATGAAAGTACTGACCCAGTTAAGATATGTGAGGACTCAATTAAAAAGGCAAGGATTGATGCAAGGGACATAGTTATATTCGATACCGCTGGAAGACTTCATATTGATGATGAATTAATGGAAGAACTCAGGAAAATTAAAGAAAGGACTTCACCTCACGAGATATTACTTGTTGTTGATGCCATGACAGGTCAGGAGGCTGTAAGTGTTGCTAATGCCTTTAATGAGAAGCTTTCTATTACGGGTATAATTCTCACAAAGATGGATGGTGATGCAAGGGGTGGAGCGGCCCTGTCTATGAGGGCAGTAACAGGAAGGCCAATAAAATTTATAGGTACTGGTGAGAAACTTGATAACCTTGAGCCTTTTTACCCTGAAAGGATTGCTTCAAGGATACTGGGGATGGGAGATGTCTTAAGCCTTATAGAGAAAGTTCAGAAGGCCTATGACCTGAAAGAGGCGGAAAGACTTGAGAAAAAGGTGAGGGAGGAGCAATTTGACCTTGAGGACCTGAGGCTCCAGATAAAAAAGATCAGACAGATGGGTTCTCTGGAAGGATTGCTCAGCATGATACCAGGTTTCAATAAACTGAAGGGTATTAATATAGATCAAAAGGAATTTGTTAAGGTCGAAGCAATAATCAATTCTATGACTCCTGAGGAAAGGAGGAATCCCTCAATCCTTAATGGAAGCAGACGCAGGCGTATTGCCCTCGGAAGCGGTACAACAGTAGCTGATGTAAACAGGCTTCTAAAGCAGTATAATGAGATGAAGAAGCTTATGAAGGCTTTTAAGGGGAAGAAGGGATTTAGACTTCCAAATATATTCCAGATATAATAAAATATATATGGTTGCTTGCGAAAGGAGGTGTAGACAGTGGTAAGGATCAGATTAATGAGGATGGGTGCCCACAAAAGACCATTTTACAGAATTGTAGTTGCTGATTCCAGGACAAGAAGGGATGGTCCTTATATTGAACTTCTTGGAACTTATGATCCTCTGAAGGATTCAGAGGTTAAGATCGATAAAGAAAAGGTCAAAGCTTGGATCCAGAAGGGAGCACAACCAACAGATTCAGTTAAAAGACTTTTAACAAAAGTGGGCCTGTAGTGCCCAAAATTCCTTGAGGAGGTGAACCATCATGCTGAAGGGATTAGTTGAGAGCATGGCAAAGGCTCTGGTTGACAAACCAGAGGAAGTGAATGTTAAGGAGGTTGAAGGAGAAAAGACTACAGTCTTCGAGCTTCGAGTGGCTCAGAGCGACCTCGGAAAGGTGATAGGAAAACAGGGAAAGACTGCTCGTGCCATGAGGGCTATTCTCAGTGCTGCTGGAACGAAGGTTGGCAAACGTTGTGTCCTTGAGATCCTTGAATAAGTAATTAAAAAAACATTTTCGGGCAGGCCTTAAGGCCTGCCCTTTTTATCACTCAATAATGCTAATTGATGTCCTCACCCTTTTCCCCGAGATCATAAAAACTTATATCTCTCAAGGAGTGCTCAAAAAGGCTGTAGAAGATGGTCTTGTTAAAGTGAGGATTCATAACCTCAGGGACTTTTCAAAAGATAGATATAAAACAGTTGATGACTACCCCTATGGAGGGGGTTCTGGTATGGTAATGAAACCAGAGCCAATATTTGAGGCAGTAGATTATATAAAGTCTGATGGAGAGGAAAGGCTTGTGATTCTTCTTACACCCCAGGGGAAGGTCTTTAACCAGAAAATGGCGAGAGAACTTTCTAGACAGAAAGCCCTTGCCTTTATCTGTGGAAGATATGAGGCGATTGACGAGAGGGTGAGAACTATTGTTAATGAGGAGATTTCCATAGGAGATTATGTCCTGACTGGAGGAGAATTGCCTGCTTTAGTTATAATAGATGCTGTACTGAGGCTTTTACCAGGTGTTCTTGGGAACTATGATTCTCTAAAAGAGGAATCTTTCGAGTGGGATATCCTTGATTATCCCCATTATACAAGGCCCAGGGAATTCAGAGGTCTTAAAGTTCCAGAAGTACTTCTAAGTGGTAATCACGAGGCAATAAGAAGATGGAGGAGAAAAGAGGCCCTAAGGAAAACTCTTGAGAGGAGACCCGATTTGCTTGAGAAGGCTGTCCTCAGTGAAGAGGATTTAATCTTAATTAAAGAGATAAAGGAGGAGTCATGAACGAGTTGATAAAGGTTGTAGAGGAAAATTACAAAAAGAAGGAGATTCCTGATTTTAAGGTTGGTGACACTGTCAGGGTTCATGTAAAGGTAAAGGAAGGTGACAGGGAAAGAATCCAGCCCTTTGAAGGAGTAGTGATAGCAAGAAGGGGTGGAGGGACAAGGGAGACCTTTATGGTAAGGAAGATATCCTTTGGGGTAGGCGTTGAAAGGATTTTCCCTCTCCATTCACCAGTTATTGAATCCATTGAACTAATTAAGAGGGGAGACGTACGAAGGTCAAAACTTTACTATCTCAGAAAGAAAAAGGGCAAAGAGGCAAAGATAAAGGAGAAGGAGCAAAGGGCAGAATAGAATGTCCCTTTTCTCCT
>Ga0272445_1001026_pt1 | contig 23164 bp, 18 predicted proteins | sample YNPCB0031_FD_194404 | JGI IMG/M metagenome (GOLD analysis project Ga0272445, IMG submission 194404) | Hot spring sediment microbial communities from Yellowstone National Park, WY, United States - YNP-CB-003-1 | ecosystem: Environmental > Aquatic > Thermal springs > Hot (42-90C) > Sediment... | reverse complement strand
TAAAACACGGATAGGTCCATTCACATTCATAACAAGAGAACCCCAAATCATAAACGTCCAAGAGTACCTCAAAAATTAAAGCTACACCATTAAAATTGTCGAAGTCTCAACAATACAAGAAGCAATAAACTACTTCTTTACATAAGCTCTGTATGTATGAAGCTTAACTTGGCGAACGTGTAGCTTGTGGGGTCTATTTTTCGTCTCTTTTTCCACAAGTCGACGGCGTTGTATTCCCGCTCCCGCTGGTAGGCTATACTTCTCCTTAATCAAATATATTGCTTTGCTTACTAGTCCGGGGTCGGGTGTGTTAAGGACGCATGTGTCAATTAGTGTTTTTTCGATGCCTGCTCGTTGGGCTATGGCTAAAAGCTCATCAACAACCTGAAGCCTTCCAGACAGTGTTGGGTTTTGGTGTTAAGTGTCAGCAATATTGCCGACTTAATTTTTGCCTCTTTAATTGCCTTTATCTCGTCGTCGTTTGTGTGTGGTGTAATTGAGTTGCAAACAACATGATTTGATAGGCCTGTCTCCCCTACATATTTTGCTCCGGCAATTCTAACGTCGGCTGTGGCGCCGTCTATTGAAAATGGGCCATCTGTTTTTTTGCTACAAAATCTATAAGTTTCCCAAACGCTTGAGGCCAACCGCAGCAGACATCGACAATCCTTGGATTTCCAGTTTTCTCAGATATTTCCGCCTCCTTCACAAGCAGTTCCTCAGCCTTATCCCTGTCGAAATCGCCTGTCTTCTCATCCCTCAAAATCTTATGCTTATGATAAAATATGTTCCAATCATGATGTTGGGAGCTCGCCTGGTTGTCCACCAACCCTGACGCCGCCAACATCAAAAATTTTCTGTTTTTTACTAAACTTAAACATGAAATCACCATTATTGATGAAAATTTACATTGCAGTATGCGTTTATAGATTTGTGGGGTTGCTGTGGGTTTGAGCGGTTTGACTGTGACCTTTGAGCCTGACGGTAAAAAGGTTATGGTGAAAGCTGGAATAAACATTTTGCAAGCCGCCAAAGAAGCTGGTGTTGGCATAAGGTCTGAATGTGGCGGGAAGGGCATGTGTGGAAAATGCAAGGTTATAATTAAAAGTGCAGATGCTGTTTCAGAGATGTCAAGTGCGGAGGAGAAACTTCTATCCAAATATGAGATCAGAGAAGGTTATAGGCTTTCATGTCAAACTAGAATCTTGAAAAATGTCGTGGTGATGGTTCCGCCGGAAAGCCGTGTTGAAACCCGCAAAATAGAGCTTTATGGCATCGAGAGGGAAGTTGAGATAAACCCTCTTGTTAGAAAGGTTCACGTGGAATTGGAAAAGCCGACATTGTCTGACGTGAAGCCTGATTTGGAGAGGCTCCTAGAGGCTGTTGAGAAACAGTTAGAAATTAAGGGAGGATTAGAAATTGACTTTAATGTTTTAAAGGAGCTGCCTGAAACCCTTAGAAGTTCAAACTGGGACGTAACGGTTGTTCTATGGAATAACAGATTAATCAGTGTTGAGCCCGGAGATACTACAAACGAAATGTTTGGTGTAGCTGTTGACATTGGGACCTCAAAGATCGTCTGTCACCTTGTTGACTTAAAATCCGGGAAAACTATCGCGGTGGGATCTATTGAAAACCCGCAAATCCTCTATGGGGAGGATGTGATATCAAGGATAACATATGCGTCAAACGGTGTCCTCAATCTAAATTCTCTTCAGAGGCTTGTCATTGAAGGTATAAACAAAATTCTGGAAGAAGTATGCCAAAATGCAGGAATTGACCCAAATAGGGTTTATGAGGCGGTTGTCGTTGGCAACACAGCCATGCACCACCTCTTCTTAGGAATCCAACCGAAATATCTCGCCCTATCGCCATACACGCCGGCGGTTAAGAGATCAATCAGCATAGCGGCTAGGAACTTAAACATAGGCAACATGAACACAAATGGTGTTGTAACTACACTTCCCATAATAGCCGGCTTTGTAGGAGCTGACGCTGTGGCGGACATACTTGCAACAGGAATGCATGAATCAGAGGATAATACGCTCCTAGTGGATATAGGAACAAATACAGAAATAGTTGTCGGCAACAAGGAGGATATGATCTGTTGCTCCTGCGCTTCCGGGCCGGCCTTTGAAGGAGTACACATAAAAGATGGAATGAAGGCTGTCTCTGGCGCAATAGAAAGGGTCCGCATAACCCCAAACCTTGAAGTTGAATATGAAACAATAGGAGGGGAAAAGCCTAGGGGTTTATGTGGCTCTGCTGTCATAGACGCGGTGGCGGAAATGTTTAAGCATGGCATAATAGATCACCATGGAAAATTCAATCCAAACGTGGAAACTCCAAGGCTGAAAAGAACCGATGAGGGTTTAGAGTTTATAATCGCATGGCGAAACGAAACCGCCATAGGAAGGGAGATAACAATTACACAAAGGGACGTTAGAGAACTCCAACTTGCAAAGGCAGCCATATACACAGGATGTTCAATTCTAATGAAAAGGAAAAAACTTGAGGAAAAAGAGATCAGTACTTTATTTTTAGCAGGAGCCTTCGGAAACTACATAAACCCGGAAAACGCAAAAGTCATCGGCCTGATACCTGACGTGTCTGCTGAAAAGATAAAGTTTGTAGGCAATACAGCAGTAACAGGTGCAAAAATGGCCCTAATATCAAAGGGAATTAGGCAGGCTGCGGAATCGTTAATAAGAGTCGTTCGTTACCATGAGCTTGCAGCTGATCCAGACTTTAATTCAGAGTTTATTAACGCAATCCCAATTCCAAACTGTGTCATAGACAAATTCCCATCAGCAAAGAAATACGTTAAAGATCTTGCATAACGTTTTAGGCTTGATGGAAATGGACTTTCCAAAGAATTTAACATTTATTTTTCAAATTGTATTTTTGCATCCTTCGGTAGGGTCATACCCAATTCAGCCCATAGGGCTTTAATTATGGCACAAGGCACAGCGCATGGGATGCATCCAGCCATCCTCTCAGCGGCTTTCAAGTAAATTATGTTTTGACTGAAAGGTTTAACTGCCTCAATTTTACTTATCTTCAAGCCAACAGCTTCGTATAACTTCCTGATATGCTGACAGTCAGTTTGGATGTCGAGGGATAATAGGTCGTTTGAAACTTTTGAGACTGTTATCAATGTTTTCATGCCGCAGCTTTCATCAACAACCTCAAGCTTTGTTGTCATAAATATTCACCCAGTTCTAATTTTGTAGCTTGCCTAATAAAAAAGGGTTAGGGAGTTATTTTTACATGACTCAAATCCGATTTTTCTTGTTGTTGATGCTTGAATTTTAAACCTAGGTCTGCTAGTTCCTTCTTAACCTTGTTGTATATTTCCCAGCATTTTTGAAGGTTTGCCTGTTTTGATGTCGCAGCATTCTTGGTATTTCATGCCTCAGTTGTGGGTTTGCAATCTTTCATCGTGGTGGCAACTGATGCTCGACGAACACTATTCCTTTGTGAAATTGAAGTATTATTTCGCCGCGATGGCCATTTTCGCAAACATATTTTAGAATTATTCTAACGCCACTTTCAGTATCCGTCTTCTCGATTCCGAAGATGCCCCGCCTCTTACACTTGAAGACCTTTAGAGTCAATAATTGCCACATCCCCCGTTGCAACCTTGACCCTCACAGAGTCTGGGATGTTGCTGTGTTGCTAAATTGATGTTTTCGAGTTAATTTCATGCCAGCTTTGTTATCGCCTTTATTTTGTTCTGGTTTTAGTTTTTATTGCTGTTAATGCTAGAAGGAGCATTGTCATTATGCATGTTAGTGCATGGGTGAGGATGTTTTGGCTTAGCCAATATGGTAATACTACTAGAGACAGACTGAGGCAGCCCACCTATAATTATTCTTGTAGGTTCTTGGCGGTATGCGTATCTGCAGTTAAGAGAACTTCCTTAGGCATATCTGCTCGAAAATAGTAATGCTTAAATTTTTTCTTTATAGTTTTTTGGATAATATTCAAAGCAATTGAATAATGCTCGGTGATTTGAAACGCGAACTGCAGATGGTTTATTGAAAATCGAAGACCTACGAATTCATTATTTTACGAGTAGTGGAGACATTATCAAAGCGGTTGATGGAGTCGATCTTGAAATTCAGCAAAATGAATCACTCGATATAGTCGGCGAATCAGGATGTGGTAAATCAACACTTGCTCACGGTATATTTGGTATGCTACCTTCAAACGCCAAGATAGTTAAAGGGCGGATATTTTTTAAAGGAATAGACTTAACAAAAAGTCGGAAAAGCTTGCTAAGGGAAATTTGGTTTAAAGAAATTTCTATAATCTTCCAAGAATCGATGAATATGCTTAACCCTGTCATGAACGTAGAAAAACAAATTGCAGATGTGATCATGCTTCACAACAGAAAAATATCAAAAAATGAAGCACTTCACGAAGCTAGAAAGCTCCTAGAGCTAACCGGCATTCCTAAAGATAAAGGTAAGGACTACCCACATCAGTTGAGTGGAGGACAAAAACAAAGAGTCTGCATAGCAATGGCTATAGCTCTTAAACCAACTTTAATCATAGCTGATGAACCATTCACGGCGCTTGACATAATAGTTCAAAATCAGCTAATTGAACTTTTAAACAAGTTGCGTCAAGAGATTAAAAGCTCGCTGATATTTATAACCCATGATATCAATGTTGTTGGAGAGTTATGCGAAAAAATAGCTGTTATGTACGCTGGTCAGATCGTTGAATATGGTAAACTCGATAAAGTACTAAATTTGCCTGCACATCCATATACAAAAATGCTTTTTGACGCCGTACCTACGATAAATGGAGATACAACCGAGCTGAAATATATACCAGGTGAACCCCCGAACATGATTAATCCACCACCAGGATGTAGATTTCATCCACGATGCCCATACACTAATTTGGAATGTAAGAAAAAAGAGCCTCAGCTGGTTAAAATTGAGGAGGAGCATTACTCAGCATGTCATTTACAGAAGGTATAAAAAGGGAAAGAGACTTTATTCTTGAGGTGAGAAACCTAAAGGTATGGTTTCCAGTGCGAGGACTAACTTCCATATTTGCGAGGAGTAAAAAGTATCTTCGAGCTGTTGATGGGGTGTCATTTAATCTTCATAAAGGAGAAGTGCTTAGTGTTGTTGGCGAATCCGGAGCCGGAAAGACTACACTAGGACTAACTATTGTAGGAGTATATAAACCCACTGAAGGAGAAGTATTCTTTAAGGGGATAAACATCCATAATACGGATAAAAAAACTAGTTTATTGTTAAAAAGGAAAATTCAAATGATTTTTCAAGATCCTTTCGAATCATTACCTCCGCACATGACGGTGTTCGATATCATCAAAGAGGGCATAGACGTTCATAAACTGGCCGATTCTACTTCCGAAAAAATCAAATTGATTTCCACAGCGTTAGAAAATGTAGGATTGACACCTCCTGAAGACTTCTTTAAAAAGTATCCACATCAACTTAGTGGTGGACAGAGACAAAGAGTATCCATAGCATCGATACTCGCATTGAAGCCGGAACTTATAATAGCGGATGAGCCGATATCCATGATCGATGCTTCACTCCGCGGAAGCATATTAAGCCTTATGATGAAGCTTAAACGAGATTTCGACTTAACGTATGTATTTATTTTGCACGATTTAGCAATAGCAAGATGTATATCAACACATATTGCAGTAATGTATCTAGGACAGGTAGTCGAAGCTGGTAAGACAAATGAAATAATAAAGGAACCATTACATCCATACACCAAAGCTCTGTTATCAGCTGCTCCATCATTGAGGAAAATATCAAGGAGGGAAAAAATATCGTTAAAAGGTGAAATACCCAGTCCGATTGATTTACCATCCGGTTGTAGATTCTCTACGCGGTGTCCATTCGCATTCAACAATTGCCGCAAAAATGAGCCAGTTTTAATAGAAACAAAGCAGGAACATTATGTAAGATGCTTAATGTATCAACCAATGGTTTAACTGCGCGCGCATGGAAAAAACCATTTAAAACCCAATCAATGAAGAAGCCATGCCTCTCGGAAAATACCTCAGAAACGGAACTCCCAATGAAAACCAAGAATAGCAATCTTATAACCTTTTTCTTTGGTGAAATCATGACAAAACCTATTTTCTGCTACAAAAAGGCTTACGGAAAACACGCTTAAACGAACAATTAAAAACGGACAAAACCATAACACTCTTAGCATTAGGAACAGTAAAAGAAGATGTATTAGCATACCTTAACAAATGAACAGTCCTAAAAAATAATCGGCATAGAAACTCGCTATATGAAAACCAAAACCAAAGGCTTAGGCTTAAAAATCAAAAATAACTCAACACTCCTAATCTAGTGTCAAACATTCAAAGGGTTTGGGTTTAGAGATTATTTTATTCAAAAATCAATTAAATGATTTAAATGATTTTTAAGAAGAAATAAAGTAAGAATAGGGCTCTAAACCTTAATCTCAAATATGTGTGAGGGAAGCCATGACCGAATATATCATCGGCTTAGATAGTGGAACTTCCTCATGTAAGGTCATAATTGTAGACAGCCAAGGCAATGTTATAGGTGAAGGGACAAAACCTCATAAAATTTTTTCCCCCGCACCTAATTACTATGAGCAGCACCCAAAAGATTGGTGGATAAAATTTCGAGAAGCATTAAAAGAAGCCTTGTTCAAAGCAAAAATCCCCCCAAGATCCGTTATCGCGCTAGGTGTAACAGCTCAAAGAAGTACTGTTGTGCCGGTAGATGAAAATGGAAACGCCTTACGGCCAGCTATATGTTGGATGGATGCTAGGCCTTCTCCAAAATATAGATGGATTAAGGAGAAGGAACCTGAGATTTATAAAAAAGCATTCAAAATAGTTGATGTTCAATCATGGCTTATTTATAAATTAACTGGTGAGTGGAAGGGATCAAAAGCCTCTCCACTTCTGCCAACCGACGATTGGAATTGGGATACAAAACTCATAAGAAACGGAGAGATTCCACAGGATAAGTTACCTGAATATAAGATGCCGGGCGAAGTGGTAGGATATGTTAAGGATAAGATAGCGAGTCTACTAGGGTTGCCTAAGAACTTACCCGTAGTTTGTGGCTGTGGAGATAAGCCCTCCGGAACTATTGGGGCGGGATGTACATCGTCAGATAAACTTGTAATAAGCTATGGAACATCTTTATCCATAGGAACGACATCCAAGGTGATTGCAAGGCCTCCCCTGTACACTGGATTAAGCGGTATTCCTGGATTGTATAATATCGAAATGGGATTAACTAGCGGATTCTGGATGACTCAATGGTTCAAAAATAATCTATGTAAGGGAAAAATTTCATCAGTTAAAATATTGGATTTGGAAGCAAGCAAATTGCCTGCTGGTTCTGATGGACTATTAGTCGTGCCATATTGGATTGGTCCTGATTGGTCACTTATGGATCTGAAAGTACGGGGTATTGCCATCGGATGGACAAGCGCACATACCATATTCCACTTTTACAGGGCAATCATTGAGGGGCTAATTTTCGAAGCAAGACGTTGCAAGGAGATTATGGAGAACTGTTTAAAGAGGGATTTTAAAGATGTCCGTATAATTGGCGGAGGCTCTAACTCTGATTTTGTATTGCAAACGACAGCAGATATCTTCGGTCAACATGTCAACAGAATACAGACACCCTCCGCTGAAGCGTTAGGTGCAGCTATACTTGCTAGCAAAGGTGTAGGCCTTTATAGATCAATTGATGAGGCGGTCAAGCACATGGTACGAATAACGAAACAATTTAAGCCTAATTCAAGAAATTTTGAAGTTTATGACGATCTCTATAGACATATCTATAAAAAAATTCAGGTATTTACGGTTGAGTTATATAAAAGTGCTAATGCTAATACTAGATAAAAAGATTATTTACTTTGTCTTCGTCCGTCCTTAATTAGTTTTAAGAAGCAGGATGTTTTCAAGGAAACATGAAAAGTTGCTTAATGACAAACTTTAAAATTTTCCAAGATGCTAATTGGAGAGTACGAATAAAGAAACGGATAACGAAGCCTTTTTATCATAGATTGGATTAAGTGATCCTACACAAATAAGGTGATAAAAATGAGCGACACTATGAAAGCCGCTTTGTTGTACGGTCCAAGAGATGTAAGAGTAATAGATGTCCCAAAGCCTTCTGTAGGCCCTTTGGAAGCTTTAGTTAAAGTTAAAATTTGCATGACTTCTGGTACGACTGTAAAACAATATGCTAGAGGTTATCCTGGACGAGGTTATCCTCATGGCTTTGGATATGAGTGGGCTGGGGAAATTGTCGAAGTAGGAGAAGGAGTTGATAAATCACTTATTGGTAAAAAGTGTATTTCTTTTGCTCCAGAGTACGCTTGTAATAGCTGCTTCTTTTGTATTCGTGGGCAATCCAATTTATGCGCACAAACAGGACACGCATTAGATAAAGTTCGTTGTGAGGTTGACGAACCTGAAAAAGGGAAAGTTAGTGGTTATTTTAAGGAATATACTAAAGAAAAGATTTCTGAACTTTATATTTTACCTGAACACATGCATATTGACGATGCATGTCAAATTCCTTACGTTGCGTACGCAATTCACGGTCACAAGATCCTTCGAATAAATCCCGGTGACTACGTGGCATGTGTTGGAGCAGGAGCTATGGGAGTAATCCAAATGATGTTGGCTCATTTAAAAGGAGCTAAGACCATTGCAATTGATGTTAATGAAGATAGACTCGATTTTGCCAAAAAAGTTGGGGCTGCAGATTTTGTTATTAAAGCTAAAAATGCACACGAAGCCAAAATGGCATTGAAGGATTTAAACATAAACAATGGATGGGGACCTGATATTGTAATTGAAGCCGTGGGTTTGCCACAAACATATGAGGAAGCTGTTGAGTTGGTAAGGAGAGGTGGGCAAGTATTGTTATATGGAGGCATTCCGGAGGGGGCAAAAGTTACGTTTGATACGTACAGACTTCACTATGATGAGATCGCAGTATTCGGTTCTTCAGGTGTTACTATGGAAGATGTTATACGCGCCCGAAATTTAGTTGAATGGGGAACTGTAAAGCCAAGCATATTTATTACTGATAGATTCCCGCTAATCAAAATAAAAGAAGCTCTAGAACTTCATCTGCAAGGTAAAGGCATTAAATTTGCGATAATCCCTTGAATAAAGACTATGCTGAAAGTTATTATATTCTTACTTGCGATATCATGATGACCACATATCTCCAATTATTTCGCGCTAGTTATGGAAACTTATAAATATTCAATTACTAGTGAAACTTACTTCTGGTGTAAGCATGATTAACAGACGCGGTAACTTTTTGAAAGTTTTAACGAAAAGACAACTTCAAGATATTCATTTAGCCACGTTGGATATACTTGAGCATGTTGGAGTTAAAGTTGAGCATGAGGGTGCATTAAAACTACTTGATAATATCGGAGCCTATGTCGATTATAGATCATGTAAGGTGTTAATTCCCTCATACCTCGTAAATGAGATGATAAAAAAGACTCCACCAAGATTCACATATTACGGCAGAAATCCAAAATTAAAACTACAAATAGAAAGTGATCACGTTTATTTCTTAGACGGAGGCACACCACTTAATGTATTAGATCTAGATGGAAATTATAGACCTGCAACGTTAATAGATCTTGCAAACCTTGTAAGATTATATGATGCACTTGAAAACGTAGATCTTATAGCTGGTCCAGTTTTCCCAACAGATGTTCCCGAGTACGTTCATCATATGTATGATTATTTAACGAAGTTAGAAAACACTGAGAAACCATTCACTCATGCACATTATACATGCACAGGCGAAGCAAAAGATTTGATTAAAATGGCATCGGTCCTTGAAGGTGGCATTGACGAGCTAATTAGAAAACCCTCGATTATGGGATGGGAGAATCCAATAAGTCCGCTGACCCATGGTACAGCGCAAGTTGAAAACATGATTGAGTTTGCAAGACATGGCCTTCCAGTCGTAATTGCTCCAGCCGTCCAGTCGGGGGGAACTGGCCCTGCAACTTTAGCAGGAGTACTTGTACAGCAAAATGCTGAAATTTTAAGCGGGATCGTTATAGCTCAATCAGCGGCTGAGCAAAAGAGACCCCCTATTGTTTACGGAACGGCTGCAGCGACCCTTGAAATGAGATTTGGAACCACAGTATATGCATCACCAGGGGCTGTACTTGTTAATGTGGCTTCCGTTCAACTTGCAAGGTATTATGGTATGCCGAGCCGTGGAACAGGAGGAGTGACTGAATCAAAAATTCCAGATATGCAAGCAGGATACGAAAGTGCAATAACTTTACTTATGCTGGCACTTGCTGGATGCAACCTAATCATGGACGCAGTCGGGGGGGCTCTTGGACCGGGTATTGACGCCATGAGTTTTGAAAAAGCCATAATTGACAATGAAATAGCGGATATAGCATCAAGAATTCTTAAAGGAATAGATGTCTCCTATGAGAATCTCGCATTAGATGTTATAAGTGAAGTAGGTCCAGGCGGACAGTATCTTAGTCACAAACACACTCTCAACATGTTCTTTAAAGAACATTTTATGCCAAAGATAAGTGACAAAAGATTATATGCAAGCTGGATAAAAGATGGAGGAAGAGACATTCGTAAAGTAGCAAACGAAAAAGCAAGACACATTTTAAAGGAACATAAGCCAGCGCCCATCGATAAAGAGAAAAAAGAAGAATTAATAAAAATCTTAAGAGAAGCCGAGAAACAAAAAACTATCTTGTAATTTTTTTCCGTTCCGCATTCTTTATAATTTCTCTCAATTTCTGTTGTACATCTGGCGACAACGGTTTCGGCGAGTGTTCCTTCAATATTTTTCTTACTACATCCCTAGCTACTTCGTATATTTGTTTTTTACCAGCTTTTATCCAAGCTTCTTTAGATATCCGGTTAAACAATTTAGGAATATAGATTTCTCCACTTTCTAGAAATTTTAGAGTATGTTTATGAGAGAGAAAATGCCCTCCTGGACCTACTTCTCGAATTACATCTAAAGCGAGGGTCTTATCATTAACTTCAATACCCTTTGCAATCTTTAAAGCTATCCCGCATATTTCATTACATATAACCGCCATTTCCATGGAACCTGCGTCCCCTCCGGCTATATACCCACAATCATGCATCAAATTTACACCGCTTAAAGTATTCATTAAGGTCATCATCATGGCTTCTGCTCCGGCTTGGGCATCAGGAAAATTCGAATCGGGGCAACCGGCGAATCCAAAGCATGGCAATTCATAATATCGTGCCATTTGCGAGTTAATCACGGAAGTACTGAATGCAAATTCCGGAGAACCATAAGCATGTCTTCCGGTTCTAGGATCCGTTGCAGCGACCCAACAAGCATAGAATACAGGATTACTCGGGTTAACAGTTTGAATAAGAGTGAGTGCAGCCAAACTCTGCGCGTTGCTTACAACAGCGGCACCTGCCAGAGTCACCGGACCGGTGGATCCAGCCATGGACGTTGGTCCCAAGGCAATAGGGACCCCGTGGTTAGCATATTCTATTAAATTCTCGTCGGTTTCAGCCATCATAAGCGGCGGAGGAGGCTCACTATATAAGCATATAAAGGGCTTCTCTCTTAATTCATCTTCTCCTCCTGCAACCGCTGAAGCCATGGAAAGTGCGTACTGAGCTATTTCAGCTCCAGGGGCTGGATATACAATGGGTTTCTCAGTATTGTTAAAGATTGCCTCATATTCATGCAAATATTGTACTTCGTAGGGAACGTCGTAAGCTCCAGCTATCGTCATAATAAAAGAAATATTTTCTAAAGCATCTCCAAGTCTGGTTACTTCTGCTACATCTTTTTTTGTTGGGCGTCTGAATTCTCCGGATTCTAAATCCAAAAAATATGGGGTGGGCGTTCCTCCCAACCCGAAATATATCCTTTTATTATCGACAATTATGTTATACTTTGGGTTTCTACCATATAGGATGAATTTTTTAGGAGCTTTCTTCAAGGCCTCTTTAATTAAATATTCAGGAATCTTAACGATTTTACTTTCAGAATTAGTTTCAGCACCAGCTTCTGTGAAAATTTTTAAGATTTTATCTGAAAAAACTTTTATTCCCACCGTACGGAGTATTTCAAGTGTTGCGCTATGTATTGTCTCTATTTCTCTCTTCGTAAGAAAACGAAGTTTCTGACCTCTTAATACCCCGTTCATTTCCGACACCTGCAGACTATTGTTTATCATGTTAAATTTAATAATCGTTTTAACACATTGACTGCTTCAATAGCATTTTCAGCATATCCGTCAGCACCAATTTCTTCAGCCCATTCCTTAGTAACCGGAGCCCCTCCCACAATAACCTTGACTTTCTCTCGAAGTCCAGAGGATTCTAAAGCCTCTATTACTACCCTCTGCATTGGTAGTGTTGTACTTAGTAGGGCCGAAAGAGCAACAACATCTGCATCAACTTCTCTCACTTTTTTGACAAACTCCCCAGCAGGGACATCTTTGCCTAAATCGTACACCTCAAAGCCAGCTGATAATAACATCGCGGCTACAATGTTTTTCCCTATGTCATGAATGTCTCCTGCAACAGTACCAATAACTACTTTCCCTAAAGCTTTTCTCTGAGTTTTACTCTTCGAAAGTTCTGGTTGCAAAATTTTATCTATTGCCTTCTTGGTGATCTCAGCCGCAGCAACCATATGCATAAGGAAGAATTCTCCAGTTTCAAATTTGTCTCCTACAGTTCTCAATCCTTTAGTTAGCCCTTTTTCAATAATATCAATTGGACTAACTCCATTTTTTAGCGCTATCCTAACAGCTTCTATCACCTTGTTTTCATCAAAGCTCAGAACTGCCTCAGCCACTTGATTAAGTAATTCGTTTTCACTCAAATTGACACTTCCTCTTCCCTTTACTGTTTTTTATCTTTAGGAATAAATAAAAGTGCATTTAAAAATTTTGTTTGCTTTAGAATCTTCGCTAATCAATAAAACTAATACCGTAAAATTCATTCGTCGTCGCCTTTGCAAGTTTTCTTAGAAAAATTATGTTGCAATATTCTTCTAAATCAACTTCTCATCGAATAGCAGTTAATTGTAAAAACTGTAAAGGAAGCATGTACATGTAATATAATAGATAATAGACAAAACAACACTTATTTAAAAATTTAAAACAGTGACGAGGAAAGAATTTATATTAAAAGAGAAATTAGACCAGCTAGGGGCATTTATGATTAAATTTAAAACGCAACAAAAGGTCCATGAAATAGGGAAAGTGAAAATCGGAGGACAGCCTGGAGAAAATTTCACAGTGCTAATAGGGAGCATTTTTTATCACGGGCATAAAATTGTTAGGGATGAAAAGACTGGAGAATTTGAGAAGGATGAAGCCGAAAAACTTGTCAATCTACAAGAAGAAATGTCGGATAAGACAGGAATTCCGGCCCTTCTAGACGTGGTTGCTTCAACAGAGAATTCACTATGTAGATATATTAACTTCGTCGCAGAAGTAACAGACAAGCCGTTTCTTATAGACTCACCAAGCGCTAAAGTAAAGATCACTGGTGCAAAATACGCCAGAGAAGTAGGACTCGAAAAAAGGGTGATATATAACTCTATTCTTCCAGATTCTAAGCCTGAAGAATTCGAGACTTTAATGGAGTGCAAAATTGAAAGTGCGATTGTCCTTGCATATAAAAGCAATGTCATTACAAGTCAGGATAGAGTGAACGTAATTAAAGAACTATTACCAAAAATCGAAAAGGCAGGGGTTACTAAGCCTCTATTAGATACGTTCGTGATAGATATCCCTAGTTTGTCACTAGCATGTAAAGCATTGTTGATCCTTAAGTCAGAAATAGGATTGCCTTGCGGTTGCGGTGCGCATAATGCGATAGCAACTTGGAGCGGAATAAAAACACGTTTTGGTTCCAAAGCCGTAAAGTCATGTACTGTTTCAGTTAATTTGATTCCGATTGTTTTTGGTGCGGATTTCATTTTATATGGACCTATTGAGGACTGTTGTTACATTTTCCCGGCAGTATATACCATAAACGCTTCATATAAGTACGTCCGACAAATGGGGGAACATTTAGAATTCTGATTTTTAAAAGCTAAATCCCCTTTTAATCCTTATTTCGTCAAGTTTTTTCTACGTCTTTTTTGTGTTTTGATGTTGAGTTTGACTATGATTTCTTCGGCCTTGTTTAGTTCCGTATCTAGGCCTTGTTCTGCGGCCATTTCCATTTATTAGTTGTATGCGCCTCCCCTGCAACAATTTAATTAGGGGTTAACTTCCTCGGTCAGCTTTACATGCTCGCGTTTGAGCGTTTCATAATTAGGGGCTTCTTTGTTTGGAAGCTCTACGTTAAAGTTCTGTTAGGCGTTTACGGAGAGGCTCGTTTACCTCTTCACTTACACTCCTGCACTGAATGACTAGGGCTTGTTTAAGCCTTTCGTAGACTTGCCTTTCAAGGCTGAAAGACTTGACTATCGTTTCGGCATACTTCCTAGGCCTAGGCTAACTCACGTTAATTCTCAGAAGATAAATTGATAAATAACTAACAAAAAGAGGGGGCTTCCCGGAAACGGCTAAAAATATACTTAAACTTTCCGTCCAGTGCGAAAATTATTTTTTAGCTTCAGCAGCGATAAGCTTTTCGTTGGTTATGGTTGAGGCTGTCAGACCGCTAGGATCCATGATGAAAAGTTTAGGAGTTCTATGAGCGTTACGCGAGAAGAAAATGTGGGGATCGCGGCCTTTCGGTGAGAAAGTTTAAAAGGTTAAAGTGTAAGCTGTTGTTGGCTTGCGGGGTTGATGGTTGTCGCCTGACATCTTTAATCCTTTCCTTTGGCGTTTTCCGTAGGAGGAGCGCGCTTCAATGGTGATTAAATAGGGATGCTAAAGAAGAAACCGTACTTAAATGGATCATCTGGGTCAATGAACCAATGATTTATTCCTGTAATATATGTTTTACATGAGATTTCCGTAATTACAGCTTTATAATCTCCTACCATGGTTTCTTTTATAGCTTTTCCTCGGAAAATCGTGCCGATAATGCTTTCGTGAACGGACTCCTCATTAAGCTTGAGTTGATTTTTGGCGTATAGTGTTGCAATATGTGCAGACGTACCTGTGCCACACGGCGAACGATCAACTTGTAGATGCGATGCAGAACGTCCGGAAGCAAATAATACAACATTTTTTATGTGTAGCATATCGTGCAGATGCGTAGCTTCAAAGATTCTTACATTTTGCACATAGTTGATATATGTTTTTTCTGGATGCTGCACTTCAACCTTCTTATTGACAGTTTCTTTGATTATTCTTCCGATCTCGACTAACTTTGGAATATTTTCTATTTTCAATTTGATTCCAATGTTATTTGCGTTTACAATAGCGAAGAAGTTTCCGCCAAAGGCTATGTCTACAGGTATCTTGCCAAGTTTTGGCATGTTGATACACAATGTTTTGTAGTGAAATGATGGAACGTTATGTATCGCAGTTGACTTTACGCTACCATTTTCTATTCTTACGTACCCCTTCACTAGTCCAGCAGGCGTATCGAGGGTGACCGTTGTAACAGGCTCGATGGGATTAATTAATCCTAGTTCTACAGCTATCGTGGCTACCGCGAGGCTACCGTGCCCGCACATATCTTGCCAACCATGACAGTCCATAAAAATAACACCTAAGTCTGCTTCACCAGCTGGAGCTGTGATTACGGCACCGAACATATTGCTATGCCCTCTTGGCTCCAACATTAGGGCCTTACGGATAAAATCAAAGTTCTTCTCGAGGAACTTTTTCTTGTCCGCCATGGTCTTTCCAGGTATATGTGGTAGCCCGCCAATAACTATTCTTGTAGGTTCTCCGGCAGTATGCGTATCTACGGTTATAAGGACTTTTTTAGGCATATCTCCCTCACAAAGCCCATTTGATATCCTTTATTAAGTTCTATTCCTTATAAATAAAATAAAATTTGCCCTTAACTATTTTGGCGTTGAAGTATAACAAATATACCGTGGGCAAGAGTTGATTTGCCACATCTATTTACAGATCATTAAATTTTTAGCATTTCGTTATTTGCTCCTTGCATTTTCACCTCACTAAAATTTTCAAAGGTATAATATGTAGGAGTTCCTTTTTGTTCTTACGTTCTTATCGAAAATCTTATTAACTCATTCATATATCAACTTTTTATACGAAGTGTCTGGATGGGGCGCTCGTTGAAGAATCTGTTGTGTTCGGCTCTTGTTTTGTGTTTATTGATATCTCAAGTTGGATTATCATCAATTAAAGCTCATGCTACAGGGGAAACAGTACTTAGATATGGAATAACAGGTATGTCTATAAGTTTTAATCCGCTTACGAGTTACTCCTATACAATGATTAGGAGTATTTTGTATGCGACGCTTTTTGCGTACAATGAAACATGGGGTATGGAGCCTTGGGGCGCAGAGTATGCGAAGCAGATAGATCCTTTGACGATCGAGATAAAACTTAGGGATGATTGGTACTGGCATGACGGGAAACCAGTAACATCCTATGATTACAAGTTTACATGGGAGTTATTGCTAAAATATCCCTGTGCACAGACTAGGTTCGTTAAGGCTGTGTCGAGTATTGATATAATAAATGATAAGGTTTTCAGGGTTCATCTTAAATCTCCAATGGGTGGCTATTTACCCTTTCTTACCGGTGTTTGTGTGGCGGTTCCTAAACATATTTGGGAACCTAAGGGACTGACTAATGAATCTGCATTAACATATGAGAATATCCCACCAATAGGTAACGGTCCTTTCAAATTTGTCGAATATAAACCAGGCGAATACATATTATTTGAAGCATTTGACAAATTTTTCGCAGGGAAACCAAAAATAGACAAGTTGATGGTAGTTATCTTCTCTAGTATGGATGCAATGGTTAATGCTTTGAGAACAGGAGGAATAGATGTTGTAAGTAATGTACCTATGTCAGTTGCTATTGAACTTATGAAAGATCCTAACCTTTATGTCAGCCTGGCTGAAATTCCCTCCTATCGTAGCATATACGTTAATCAATATCCTGGGAAAGCTGGTCATCCAGCGCTTGACGATTTAACAGTGAGAAAGGCAATAGCTATGTGCATAGATAAGGAAGGCATAAATGAAGCAATACACCCCGGCTTTACAGTTGGCTTTACGCCTATACCACGATATTGGCCGATGTTCAATCCCGAGGTTCAAAACATATGGCCAAAATATGACCCAAAGGCTGCTGGAGACTTGCTCGAAAGCGCTGACTACAAAGATACTGATGGCGATGGAATAAGGGAAGACCCGAAAAGTGGAAAGCCGCTCAGGTTCAGATATTGGGTTTATAACTCCTATCCCGAGGAGTTGCGTGCTGCAGAGTTTATCAGAGACAGCCTTAGACAGGCTGGTATGGATGTTGAAATAAGAGGAATGGAAGCGGTCTTATGGGACTATGTTGTATCTAAACCATATGATTGGGATCTAGCACAATGGGGTTGGACTGTGCACGATCCAATATCATGCTGGTTCCCCTACACTAGTGATGCTATACCAGCTGGATGGAGTAGTTCCGGATACCACAATCCAGAGTTCGATCAATTATACAATTCTTTACTTAATGCTACAAACTACAATGAATTTTTAGAGGCACAATATAAATTGCAGAAACATTTCGCAGAGAACCTAGTAGAATTTATACTATACCACGAGTCATATCCGTCAGTGTGGAATGTTAAATGGACTGGATTTTCAAATAAACCTTGTGGTGTTTTCTGGTATGGGTTTAATTCGAGAACGTTTAACGATGTTCATCTGGTAGGGGTAACCGAGGTGGCTAAAGGAATGAACTGGAATCTGGTGGTCGGTGTAATCGCGGGAGCTATAATCGTTATTGCTGTAATAGCAATAATTCTGATTCGGAGAAAGGGCAAGCGTGCGCAACCGACCGCAACATAAATAAGTCCTCCTTTCTTTTTCTTTAATGTTACTGAATTAAAAAGGAGTAGGGTAAATTACGAAGAGATATATTGTATTAAAAGTGATTAAAGCGTTTATTATGATAATATTGGGGGCTGTCTTCTCATTCATTCTTTTCCGAATTCTACCAGGGGACCCGGCCAAAGCCCTAACTGGGGATCCAAGATTACCCTTAGAAACAAAGAAAGTTGTTTTCAAAATGTTCGGATTAGATAGACCACTCCATGAACAGCTCTTCATATTCATCTGTAATTTGTTAACAGGAAATCTGGGAATATCTTTCCAGTATAAACTTCCGGTTTCTCAAATTCTAATGGAAAAATTGACGAATACGCTTATCCTCTTGATTCCAGCGACGGTATTGTCCATGCTGCTGGGCATTTTCATGGGGTTAATTGCCGGATTGTTTAATGGAAAATTAATAGATAAAATAATTACATCTATAGCTACTCTTTTTTGGTCTACCCCTTCGTTTTGGGGAGGGATGGTTGCAATAACAATATTTGCTATTAATATGCGTCTTTTTCCACCAGGCGGTATGTTAAGCTTTTACGGTGCTAGTCCTAGTTTAAGCAATATTGGCGATCTGCTATGGCATCTTTTCTTGCCGATGCTGACATACGGCATAATTTTTTCGGGACAATACACATTGATATTAAGGAACTCTTTAGTCGAGGTTTTAACAGAAGATTTTATTAAAATGGCTAAAGCAAAGGGACATACCGACTTTGAAGTCGTGATGAAATATGCTTTAAGAAATGCTTCATTGGGGTTAGTGTCGATGATAGGGATTAATGTCGGATACATACTCTTAGGGTCGATAACTATAGAATCCGTCTTTAACTGGCCAGGCATTGGGAGATTGCTTTACGATGCGGTATTCTATAACGACTATCCCCTTTTGCAAGGCATATTTATCCTTTTCATTATAGTTATGGTTGCATCTATGCTCGTAGTTGACATATTATATTCATATCTTGATCCGAGAGTGAGAATCAAGTGACTGTAAAAAAGATAGGTTTATTCCGTAATGATGTATTTAGGTGGAGAATTGAGCAGTACAAAAAATCACTTATCAACTTTTGGGACGATCTTAAAAGAAGAAAGTCAGCCTTATTTGCATTAGTGTCTATTTTGGTTTTAGTTGTAATTAGTATCTTTCCACAGTTTTTCGCTCCGAACGACCCAACTCAAAGAGTCGGTGCGAGTTGGGAGCCTCCAAGCTCAGCTCATTTACTTGGTACGGATGATGTTGGCAGAGATGTACTATCTCAACTAATTTATGGAACCAGAATCTCTATGTTAATTGGTTTTCTATCCGCTTCAATAGCGCTTATAATTGGAATGATTGTTGGAGTTGTTTCTGGATTCTATGGCGGAATAATTGGTGACCTCTTGATGAGAATAACTGATTTTTTCTTAATTATTCCCAACTTTCCTTTAATGGTGGTTCTGGCATATACTTTGAAACCAAGCTTGGAAACGTTATCTCTTGCTATAGCTATCGGTATATGGACGCAACCAGCTAGAGTGCTGTATGCCGAAGTTTTATCCCTTAGGGAGAGACCGTATATATTACGTGCAAAAGTACTTGGGGTCTCGAATTTGAAGATACTACTTAGATATATAATCCCAAGAGCCATGCCTATAGCCTTTGCAATGGCTATAATCAATATGGGTTGGGCCATTCCATCAGAGGCCTTTTTATCATGGATTGGATTAAGTGATCCTACACAAATAAGCTGGGGATCGATGCTTTACTATGCCTTTATGCGTGGAAGTTTTATATGCGGTGCATGGTGGCACTTTATACCTCCTGGAATACTGATCATGCTAACAGTTGTGGCCTTCATGATTTTGGGGCAAGCAGCACAAGAAATAACAAATCCAAAGCTTAAACATCGTGGCTTCTATGCCCTGTGAAAGTTTAAAAATAGCGGGGTTTTTTGAACAATAGAGGTTTAGCTACTAAAGTCAAGACCGGCAATCGCACGTTGTTTTTTCATACAATCGAACTAAGAAAAATTAAATTAATTTAATGAAAAGTTTTTAAAAGTAGAAAATATCCTACGTAAGGAGGATCCGTATGTCTAGTCTGCGTGAATGCATACAAAAGGATGGAATGACGCTGAAAGTTACATCGTACTTGAGAGAAAGGCCATCTCTTTACGCCCGTCGTAATCATATACTTGCTGAGCTCATTGACATTGTTGGTAAAGATGATGCGATAGATAACGAAATAGAACTTCTTGCGTATTCCGTGCATAGTATCCCTTTAAGAAAAACCGGAGTAGCTAGAGGTGAGTATCTTTTAGTCTTAGGGGATTATGTAGTCTTCCCCGAAACAACAGAAGAAATTCAGAAGATTGTTAGGCTAGCAAATAGATACAAAATTCCAATAATTCCGTATGCTGGCGGCTCCGGAGTTGGATGTCGACCAGTGTTTGGAGGTATAATAGTTGATATGAAAAAGATGAACAGAATATTGGAGATCGATGAAATTTCCCAAGTTGTCACCGTTGAAACAGGTATTTATATCTGCGAACTTGAGGAGGAGTTGAACCGAAGAGGATACGAAATGAAACATCTTCCAGCATCGTTCTTTTGCGCTTGCTTAGGAGGATTCATTGCAAATAGGTCAGCTGGTCGCCTATCCACCAAGTATGGTAAAATAGAAGATATGGTTCTTGGGTTGAAAGTAGTTTTACCCAATGGTGAAGTTCTTAAGACTCCAGCTGTTCCAGGTCACGCCGTTGGGCCTGATCTTAAACATCTTTTTATAGGATCTGGAGGCACCCTTGGGATAGTCACGGAAGCAACACTTAAAATTTATCCTATACCCGAAAAAAGAATTTTTAGATCCTTTTTATTCCCCAACTTAGTTGAGGGTCTTGAGGCAATGAGAGAAATAATGCAATCAGATCTGCAACCGTGCCTCGCTAGATTATATGATCCCATTGAAACTAGTAGTGAGTACTTCAGATTTAGCCTCGTACCCAAGGAAGTTTCTGATAAAATAGAGAGGAAAAAAGGTTGTTGTTATCTTGTTATAGGATTTGATGGACCAAGTAGAATTGTTGAATTGTATGAAAAAATAGCTATTGAAATATGTCTAAAGCATAAAGCAGAGGATTTAGGAAATGAAGTGGGTGAATACTGGTGGAATCATTCGCTGGATGATTATTATCCCGGCTTGAATCGTCCTACGAGATATTCGCAGTTCTTCTCTGAAGACGTCCCTTACGTTTATGACGTATTTGACTATTGTGTGCTACATAGATATTCGTTGAAGACGTGGGAGGAAGCTCAAAAGGAGCTTAAGAAAATATATAAGAATTCTGTTTTCTATGGACACTTTTCTCATTGGTATCGTAACGGAACAATGATGTACCCTATGGTTTTCGTATGGGGGCTTCAAGACGATCCCAAAGAATTAGCTTTAGCATATGAAGTAGCAGGTAGCATTGTTATGAGAACTGCAATGAAGTATGGTGGAGCCTTTCAACATCATCACGGCGTCGGTACTTTACTAGGTAGGTTTATGGCTGAACAGTGGGGATTGTCGGGTTATCAAACACTACTTGCAATTAAAAAGGCTTTAGATCCAAATAATATAATGAATCCTGGTGTCTTAGGTTTTGAGGCGATGTAAAAATGAAGAGAAAACTGGAACTGGATGATATAGCGACAGACTTATGGTACTGCTCAAGGTGTCAGATGTGCCAAGCAATATGCACAGTTCATAGTGTAACAAGGAGACAATCCCATGCCCCTATGCCTAGAGTTTGGCTAATTGATCTTGCACGAAGGGAAATTCTCGATTTTAACGATGTCGCTGGTGTACTTTACAGTGGCTGTATCCTTTGCAGACTATGTACAGAGTACTGTGTCTCGAGACAGGATATTGCAAAAATCACGATTACTGCACGAGCAGATTTAGTTAACCTCGGCAAATCATTACCCAAAGAAGTGATGGAAGTAATTAGAAATCTAGAATCAACGAAAAATCCAATGGGATTCTCTTCCCAAAAATTTTCTGTAAGACATACTTTTTCGCATAGAGATAAGAAGAATGTTGACGTTGTATATTTTGCCGGGTGCGTAAATGATTATGTAACACAAGAAATTTCTAACGCATTACTGAAAATTTTTGATGCTGCTGAATTAAGTTATTCTGTCATTAGTAATGAATGCTGTGGACTTCCAGCATATGAGCTTGGATTCTCTGAAATGTTTGTCAAAATAGCAAGAAATATTGCAGAAAAGATAAGGACTTCGGGAGCTAAGACCGTGGTGTCATCGTGTCCTGGGTGTGTCGAAGCTTTGAAACTAAAGTACAAAGAATTAGGAATAGTGTTAGATGTTAGAGTTATGCATCACACCGAATTTATAGAGCATCTTCTTAATGAAAAGATGTTGAAAATTCGGAAACCATTTAACAGAATAGCGACCTATCACGATCCTTGTCATCTTGGCCGTTATCTAGGAGTTTATGAGGCTCCCCGTCACGTCTTGACAAATATTGACGGGCTAAAATTGAAAGAACCATACAAGAATCGAAATAAAGCGTTGTGCTGCGGTGGTGGCAGTGTTTTTAGACTTATAAATCCAGAGATAGCATTGCAAATTGCAAGTAAAGCTTTTGATGAACTTGCTCGTACAAATGCCGAACTTTTAATTACAGCATGTCCAACATGCAAACATTCCTTTAAGCAAATAGCGCTAAAAGAGAAAGGACTGATCAGAGACGTAAAAGATGTAGCCGAAATCGTGTCCCTAGTAATCTAGAAAACACTACTTCTATGAAAGTTAGAGGGACTAATTGCCTTTGTAACGTCAAAAGGTTCTTTTATTGTGCTGTATGTATGAAGTTAAAAAGAAAATCGCATACTGCACTATACAGCACAATAATATTCTTAAAGAGGCAATTAGTCCTTCCATGTTTCCCATGCTGATGCTTACGAGGAATATTTCGGCTGAAACCGTGCTATGCAAATGTTGCCCAGATTCAAGAATTAGGGCTCCTGAACTCGCGTTCCCGCATAAACGACGTTTAGAACCTTTATAGAAAATTTTTACTGCCATTTTAAAAACCCGAAACCGCAAAATAATAAACTAAAGGGTGTGAAATGGGAAATGCCTAATCAGGG
>Ga0272445_1001025_pt1 | contig 23198 bp, 28 predicted proteins | sample YNPCB0031_FD_194404 | JGI IMG/M metagenome (GOLD analysis project Ga0272445, IMG submission 194404) | Hot spring sediment microbial communities from Yellowstone National Park, WY, United States - YNP-CB-003-1 | ecosystem: Environmental > Aquatic > Thermal springs > Hot (42-90C) > Sediment... | reverse complement strand
TCTCCAGCTTCTCCACGTCGATCTCGATGCCCTTCCTCCTAGCTACGTCAACTTGGTTCAACGCTAAGACAAGGGGGGCGCCTAGCTCCATGAGCTGCAGCGTGAAGTAGAGGTTCCTCTCGAGGACGGAGGCGTCCACGACGTTTATCACCACGTCCGGCCTCTCGACTGCGATGTACCTCCTTGAGATCTGCTCCTCGATGGAGTACGTGGAGAGAGAGTAGATTCCAGGCAAGTCAATTACATCGATTGTATGGCCCTTAAAGTGGAGGGTTCCCTCAGCCTTCTCCACGGTCTTTCCGGGCCAGTTGCCTATGTGCTGATGTAAGCCCGTAAGATAGTTAAATATAACTGACTTCCCAACGTTTGCGTTTCCAGCTAAAGCTATGCGAAGCTTCTTTCCAGCCACTACTCTTCAACCTCAACCAAAATCCTCTCGGCGACGCCTCTGCCCAGCGCAAGCCTTGAGTCTCTGACGAGGACCTCGACGGGCCCGTGGAGTGGAGCGGACTTTACCACGGTAACCTTCGTGCCGGGCGTTAAACCCATATCCATGAGCCTCTTCTCAAACCCCCACCTCCCCCACCCCCTGCCTGAGGTAGCGCCTATGGAGACGACCGTCGCCGTCTCTCCAGCCTTCAACGCGGTCAGCGGGACCCTCCTCTTACCCATCTAAATCACCGCCTTTAACGCGACCGCTTAACATGCATGGCAGAGTGATTCGACGGCTTAGCGCCCGGCGAGGCCCCTCAGTCATCATCTCCCGCCTCCATGATTGATGGGGCTCAGGCCCACAGCTTGGGCTTCAGCAGTTAGGCTGGCCTAACTTTAAGCAGGGGTACTTAAATCTGCCTGCGTGAGCAAGCTGACAGCCTGCAGCGAGCTCGAGAGGCTGAGCCTGAGGCCGATGGAGGAAAGCCTATTTAGGCTTCAAAGCAGAGCTGCGCTCAGCGGCGCTGGTCGAGCCTTGAGCGTGGAGCTTAAGCTGACGAGGAGCCTTGAGGACTACCTAGAGGCGATCTACGTCCTGCAGAGGGAGGGAGGGAAGGTAAGGATGAAGGACCTGGCGGATAGGCTCAACGTGAAGCCGTCGAGCGCCAATGAGGCTGTGGGGAGGCTGGTTGAGCTGAACCTAGTTAGGCATGAAAGGTACGGCTCCATAGCCCTCACGGAGAAGGGCGAGGGGTTGGCTGAGCTCGTCTACAGCCGCCACCGAGCCCTCCTCAAGTTCCTCCATGAGGTGCTGGGCGTCGACGAGGAGGTGGCTGAACGCGATAGCTGCGCCCTAGAGCACTCAGTGAGCAATGAGACTCTCAACAAGCTCGTCAAGTTCATCGAGGGCCTCGCTCAAGCTTCAAGCATAGGTTAGCCAAGCCAGCTTAGCCGGCTCGCAAGCCTTTAACGTGGAGCCCTCCAAGTGAGGCTGGGTGGCTGCTTGAGGAGCCGTGAGGTCAAGGTTGGCTTGGAGAGGGCCCCTCATCGAGCCCTCCTTAGGGCCCTGGGCGTGAGCAGAGGGGACCTCGACAAGCCGTTCATAGCCGTGGTCAACAGCTACTCTGAGGTCGTGCCCGGCCACATCCACTTGAGGAGGCTGGCTGAGGCTGTTAAGCAGGGCGTCTGGGCGGCGGGCGGCGTCCCCTTCGAGGTCAACACGATAGCGATATGCGACGGCATAGCCATGGGCCACGCCGGCATGAAGTACTCCCTGCCCTCCCGCGACCTCATAGCCGATTCCGTGGAGCTGGTGGTGGAGGCCCATCGATTCGACGGGCTGGTCTTCGTGACGAACTGCGATAAGGTGACCCCCGGCATGCTCATGGCGGCGTCCAGGCTGAACCTCCCCTCGATCTTCGTCACGGGGGGCCCCATGAGGTCGGGTAGGCATCGCGGGGAGCGCGTGGGGACGGCCACGATGTTTGAGGCTGTAGGCAAGGTGAGGGCTGGGCTCATGAGCCTCGAGGAGCTGGCTGAGCTGGAGGCCTCCGCCTGCCCCGGGCCCGGCTCGTGCAACGGCATGTTCACGGCCAACACCATGGCCTGCCTGACCGAGGCTCTAGGCATGTCGCTGCCCGGCTGCGCTACAGCTCACGCCGACACAGCTAGGAAGCTGGAGGTCGCGAGGCTCAGCGGGGCGAGGGCCGTCGAGATGGTTAGGGAGGGGCTTAAGGCTAGGGACGTGATGACGAGGGGGGCCTTCCTAAACGCCGTGGCCGTCGACCTAGCCCTGGGGGGCTCGACGAACACAGCCCTCCACCTGCCGGCGGTGGCCCTTGAGGCTGGCGTCGAGCTGAGCCTAGAGGACTTCGACGAGATGAGCAGGAAGGTGCCTCAGCTCTGCACCATGGTGCCTGGGGGGCCCCACACGATGGAGGACCTGGATGAGGATGGAGGGGTCCCAGCCCTGATGGCTGAGCTAAGCCCCCTCCTAAACCTAGACGTCCTGACCGTGACGGGTAGGAGGCTGCGCGAGCTGCTGGCTGGAGTTAAGGCTAGGGGTCGAGGGGTCATCAGGCCCCTATCCTCACCCGCCTCCCCTTCAGGCGGCGTAGCAGTCCTCAAGGGCTCCCTAGCTCCAGCCGGCTCGATCCTCAAGACGGCCGCCCTCCCAGCTGAGGCTTGGAGGTTCAAGGGGGTGGCCAGGGTGTTCAACAGCGAGGAGGAGGCTGTGGAGGCCTTGATGAGGAGAGGGGCTGAGGAGGGGGAGGCCTTGATCGTGAGGTACGAGGGGCCTAGGGGCGGGCCTGGGATGAGGGAGATGCTTCAAGCCACCGCCATCGTGGCCGGCATGGGCCTCTCCGGCAAGGTTGCCCTGATAACCGACGGCAGGTTCTCAGGCGCGACGAGGGGCCTCTGCATAGGCCACGTGTCGCCTGAAGCAGCTGAGGGGGGGCCCATAGCCTTGGTGGAGGACGGGGACTTGGTGATCGTGGACGTGGAGGCTAGGAGGCTTGACGTGGACCTAAGCCCAGAGGAGCTTAAGCGCCGCCGGGAGGCTTGGAGGCCTCCACGCAGGCCTGAGCTGGGTAGGAGCTACTTAGCGCGCTACGCTAGGCAGGTCTCCTCAGCCGCTGAGGGGGCCGTCCTTAGGTAGGGCCGGCGGGCGCTAGGTCCGCGTAGCTGAAGTAGGCCTCCTTCAGCTCCTCGGCCCCCGCATCCCATGGGTAGGCGGCCACGAAGAGCGTCAGCTCAACCCTCCTAGCTAGAAGAGTGGCTCCTCCATGATACGGCAGCTCCAGCGCTCCGTAGGCGCTCGAGCCGCTGTAGGCGATGGGCTTAGGCTCAGGGAGGCTCCAGTTGAGGCTCAGCAGCGCCTGCGTCACGTTTACCTCCACCTCATTCCACTCGCCAACCTTGGCTGGGATGAAGTAGAGGGCTATGTTCTCAGAGAGGCTGCTCTTCATCAGCCTCGGCTGCTCAACCTCGTCGGTGAAGAGAATCCACAGCGCCCTATACGGTAGGCCTGTGTAGTTGCTTATCCTTCGACGCCCAGCCCAGTCCCAGTCGCCGAAGCCCACCTCAACGCCCACCAGCCTTGACGGCTTGGGGTCTAGAGGGGTGCTGAACATGGGCTTGACCCTGACCTTAAGGGTGGATGAAAGCCCGACGGCCTGCTGGAGGCCAGCCATGAGCCACTCGCCGCGCGCCCTCCTAACCCCTCCAACCCTCAGCAGGGCTGAGCCGTTGCACTCCATCACCTCAGCCACCTCGCGCGCGTCCTCACGGCAGTAGATGAAGCTCCAGGCGAAGGGCTCGTAGACGCCCTTAGCCACGTCGTAGCTCCAGAAGAGGAGGTTGGGGTTTCTAGGCCAAGCGAAGTGGGGGGGCTTGAAGCATTCAACCTCGCTCCCCCCCTTCAGGGCGAGGTCTTCGGCGTCGAGGACGGCCACCTTAAACTCCCTCCCCAAGGGGATGGAGAAGGCTAGGTGGCGCGGCTTGATCAGGTAGAGGGCCTCGCCGCGGGCCGGCACGAGCGGCGGGCCGTCCACCACGTCCCACGCGTTGAAGCCCGTGAAGCCCCCCGAGATGGTGAAGAAGACGGGCTTGAAGGCCTCCTCAGCGGGGTTGACCACCTTGACCAGCAGCCTATCTATCACCCCAAGCCTAGCTGAGTCGTGGGCCTCCAGCACCAAGACCTCCACCTGGAGGCTTGGGGTCGAGGCTGGGAGGGGTGAGGCTAGAGCTGCGGCTGCCAGCATGGAGGCGAGGGCCGCCAGAAGGATGGCTGCGTTTACGCGCCCCCTAGACACGCCCCTTCACCTTGAGGAGTACCGCGTAGTAGGCTACAGGTATGAAGAAGACGAAGTAGCTGTAGAGGCTCCTCCACGCGAAGAAGAGGATGAAGGGTGGAGCTATCCAGGCGAGGAGCTTAAGCCTATCGAAGTTCAGCCAGTAGAGCACTAGCATCGCTGCCGCGGCGATGGCCGTCGCCGCCGCGAAGAAAAGCCTAGGTAGGTGCATGTAGCCCCCGTAGACCAAGGACACCAAGCCCACCCCGAGGGGGATGAGCGGCTGCGCCAGCGGCGTCAAGACCCCCTCCGCCCACTCTAGAGGCGACCAGAGGATGAAGGGTAGGTTGGGCGCCAGGAAGGAGGCTGAAGCCAGCGCTGCATAGCCAGCGGCCCTCCTCCATCCAGCCTCCCTTAGGAGCCAGAGGGCTATGAAGGGGAGGGTCAGCCAGGGGGTCTGCTTCACAGCCATGCTCAGCCCCAGCATAACTGCGCTGAGCCCAAGCTCCCTCGTGGAGGAGGGGTTAAAGAACTTCATGGAGAGGAGGAAGAAGAAGAGCCAGACCGAGTCGTGGGTCCCAGCGTAGGATAGTGCCGGGATGGATAGGTCTAGGAGGAGGACTACGATGGGTAGGAGCCTATACTCCCTCGGGGTCTCGAGGACGAGGAGGGCGGTGGCTAGGATGAAGAAGCCTAGCATCATCAACCCTACGTCGGTCAAGCCTAAAGCTATGGCAGGCGCGTAGATGAGGAAGCTGAGGGATGGGTAGCTGTAGGTGGCGACCACCCCTCCCTCCAAGGTCTGCGTGACCCACGTGTAGTCTATGGGGTAGAGGGTGAGCGCCGGCTTCATGGAGTGGGCGTAGGGGTTCCGGCCGGAGAGGAGGAGGTCGACGGCGTACCTGGTGAAGACCATGGCGTCCGAGCCGTAGCGCGGGGAGCCCGGCGAGGAGAGGGCGACGCCAGCCACGAAGAGGGCTACAGCTAAGGCGGCCAGGGGCCTCGTCAGCTTGGTCAAGTCCACGTCCCCCAGGGCCTCGACGAGGAAGGAGAGGGAGAGGGCTAGAAGCGTGAGGGCTGCTAGCGCGCCTGGTAGGTTGGCGGCTAGGTTGAGGGTGAGGGTTATGTCGTAGACCATCCTCATCAGGAGGACGGCCACGACCACCTTCAGGGCCTTCGCGAAGAGGGCCTTGAGGGCCTCCTCATCCATGGGGCAGCGACCTCCACACGAAGAGCTCGCTCACCGCGTAGTTCACCATGAAGCCCAGGAGGATCCCCACGAGGTTGGCCACCAAGTAATGCATCCCAGCGAGGAGGGTGAGGGCTAGGAGGGCTATGTAGTTGGTTAAGGCGCCTAGAGCCACAGCCACGTGGTACCTAGCGCAGCGAGCCGGCCACATGCTCAGCCTACGGTCCTTGAAGGTCCAGCGGTCGTTCAACGCGAAGTTGCTTAGGATGGAGGCCTCAATGGAGAGGGCTCCAGCCAGCTGGAGCGGGGCGAAGTGGATGAGGGCGTGGAGCAGGCCTTCATTAACTATTATGCCCGACGCCCCCACCGCTGCGAACTTGAGCGGCCTGTAGCCGCTGAGCTCTAAGAGCTGCCTCAAGTAGGAGGCCACCTCGCCGACGCCGAGCTTGCTCCTACCCTTCAGCCTAGGCTTGAAGACGTAGGGCACCTCCACCGCTCTAGACCACCTCCCCTTCACGATGAGCTCTAGCAGCACCTTAAACCCCCTAGGCTTGAGCTCGACGCCCTCCAAGACCCCTCTCTTGAGCATGAAGTAGCCGGACATGACGTCCCCCAGCGCCCTAGCTCTAGGCAGCGCCAGCTTAGCTAGCGCTCCAGCCACCTTCGACACCAGCCTCCTCCACAGGCTCCAGCCCTCAACCCCTCCCCCCTCTACGAGGCGCGAGGCCACGACGAGGTCGTAGCCCTCCCTCACCTTGGCCAGCATGGCTGGGAGGAGCTCAGGCGGATGCTGGAGGTCTGCGTCGAGCACAGCAAGCACATCCGCCTTAGCCAGCGAGGCTCCATCCATCACCGCCGAGCTCAAGCCTAGCTTGCCCGGCCTCCTCAACACCCTAACGTTGCCGTAGCGCCCCCCCACCTTCATAGCCGCCTCCGCCGTCCCGTCCGGGCTGCCGTCGTCGACCACTATCAGCTCGAACCTCACATCCCTCAGCGCCTCCTCGACCCGCTCGATGAGGGGCCCTATGTTCTCCCTCTCGTTGAAGGTTGGGACGATCACGGAGAGCTCAAGCGGGGCCTCCGCCAAGGAGTCCACCGTAGGTGCGGCTTTGAAGGGGCGAGCGACAGATAAGGTTTAGGCTGGGGTGGCTCATGAGGTTAAGGAGCTCGATGAAGGGGGGGACGTAAAGCTAAAAAGCGGGCACTTCAGCCTCAACGTGAGGCCTTAACTCCTTGTCGGCGCTGGAGCGATGTCCCACTGGGATTGAAGGCTTCGACGCTATAACCAAGGGAGGCTTCGTTAGGGGCTCACTGATACTATTGGCTGGAAACCCAGGGACGGGGAAGAGCACGTTCGCCGCCAAGTTCATCTACGAGGGGGCCGTGAGGTATGGTGAGCCGGGGGTCTACGTCAGCTTCGCGGAGCCGAAGGATAGGTTCTACGCCTACATGAAGGGCCTAGGCCTCAACATGGAGGAGGCTGAGCGGAGGGGGCTGCTTAGGTACCTAAGCCTCCCCACCGCAGTGAGCAAGGAGGTGCTCAGCTCCTTCATCGAGTCCATACTTAAGGCGGCCGACGAGGTGAAGGCTAAGAGGATCGTCATAGACTCCCTGACCCCCTTCACCCAGCTGGGCGCATCTATCGAGGCTAGGGCCCTGCTCCACAACACGTTGATGAACCTATGCAGCCTCCTCAAGGCCACCGTCCTGGTCGTGGCCGACCTGCCGTTCGGCGAGGCCAAGATAGGCTACGGCGTGGAGGAGTTCGTGGCTGACGCAGTGATGATGCTGAAGATGGAGTTCCCCGAGGCCGCCGTGCCTAGGAGGAGGCTGGAGCTGGTCAAGATGAGGGGGGTGCCGCTCACGACGCTGGTCTATGAGTACAGCATCGAGCCTGGCGAGGGCTTCGTCCTTCATCAGCCGCTCAGCGTAGCTGAGGCTAAGATAGATGTAAGGGAGAGGCTGAGCACAGGGGTTGAGGGCCTAGACGCCATCTTCGGTGGAGGCATCGTAAGGAGCACGACCACGCTCATAGTAGGCCCCTCCGGGTCGGGGAAGACCCTGCTGGCGCTCACCATGGCCGCTGAGAACGCCATGAGGGGGCTTAAGGTACACTACGCCACCTTCGAGGAGCCAGCCTCGCAGGTCAAGGCGACGCTTGAGGTGCTAGGCTACGACCCGAGCGAGCTGTCTAAGAGGGGCCTCACTATAGCCTCCGTCCCTCCCTGGCAGAGCTCACCTGGCATCATCAGGCTGACGCTAAACAAGGCCTTCATAAAGCATGGCCTGGGCCGCGACCTAGTGGTGATCGACGGAGTCTCCGCGCTGAAGCGCGTGCTGGGCGATAGAGCGTTCTTAGAGGTTACGCACGAGGCTATGAACTTCTTCAAGTCACATGGGATGACGGCCGTCACGTGCCTAGCTGAGGACTACTTTAAGGAGCGCGGGGCCACCATGGCTACCTTGATGGATAACATCGTGGCCTTGAGGTTGAGCGTGGAGCCGGGAGGGTTGAGGAGGACCCTGACCGTCGTTAAGGCTAGGATGACGGCGGCCGACGGCAGGGAGCATGAGGTCGTGCTGATTAAGGGCAGGCCGGTGGTCAAGCCTTAAAAGGCTAGGCCTTCACGCCTCGAGGCCGACAGCCAGCTTAGGGGAGTGGTTGGCCGTGGGGATGACAGCGACCGAAAAGATCCTAGCTAGGGCCTCAGGCCGCCGCGAGGTGGTGGCTGGCGAGGTGGTGGTCGCTAAGGTGGACGTGGCCATGATCCACGACTTCACGGGCCCCATGGCCGTCAGGTCGCTTAAATCCATGGGGGCCGCCAGGGTCTGGGACCCTCAGCGAGTGGTGGTCGTCTTCGACCATCAAGTCCCAGCCAGCAGCCTCCAGGCTGCAGGCTTCCATCAGATGCTGAGGAGGTTCGTGGAGGAGCAAGGCATACCCAACTTCTACGACGTGGGGAGGGGCGGGATATGTCATCAGCTAGTGCCTGAGGAGGGGTTTGCGCTGCCTGGCTCAGTCATCGTTGGGGCTGACTCGCACACTACGACTTACGGCGCGCTAGGAGCCTTCTCCACGGGGCTCGGCTCCACGGACATGGCTGCCGCCCTAGCCACAGGCCAGCTTTGGTTTAGGGTGCCTGAGTCGCTTAAGGTGGTGGCTGAAGGCTCCTTGAGGCCGCCTACGTCAGCCAAGGACCTTACGCTAGCCGTCGTCGGCCGCGTGGGGGCTGACGGAGCCACCTACATGGCTGTGGAGTTCAAGGGGGAGGCCGTGAAGGAGCTCAGCGTCGACGGGAGGATGACCCTATGCAACATGGCCGTGGAGATGGGGGCTAAGAACGGCATCGTCGAGCCGGACGCCAAGACCGAGGCCTACCTCAAGGGGAGGGCCCGCTTCCCCTACAAGCCCGCCTACAGCGACGACGACGCTGAGTACGTGGATGAGGTCACCATAGAGGCGTCGAGGCTCGAGCCCATGGTGGCCTGCCCGCACTCCGTGGACAACGTCAAGCCCGTGGCTGAAGTCGAGGGGGTTGAGGTGGATCAAGCCTTCATAGGCTCCTGCACCAACGGCAGGCTTGAGGACCTAGAGGCAGCGGCTAGGATACTTAAGGGGAGGAGGGTGCATCCAAGGGTGAGGCTCATAGTGATACCTGCTTCCCAGCGAATATATCTTGAGGCTTCTAGGCGAGGCCTCATCGAGGCTTTTGTCGAGGCTGGAGCCATGGTGTGCGCCCCCACCTGCGGCCCATGCCTCGGAAGCCATGTAGGCATACTGGGTGACGAAGAGGTCTGCATAAGCTCAGCCAACAGGAACTTCATAGGCAGGATGGGGAGCCCAAAGTCCAAGGTCTACCTAGCTTCACCAGCCACAGTAGCGGCCTCAGCCGTGGAGGGCAGGATCGCCGACCCCAGGAGGTATTGGAGCTAGCTTGAGGAAGGAGGCTTTGAGGGCCAACGCAGACGCCGCTCCACCGCCGTAAAACCCCTTAAGCCCAGCGGGTACAGCGAGGAGCTGCTGCAACGATTAAATCAAGAATATCCGTTTAAATCTTTGGAGTTTCGCGGCGGGCTTTGGATTCCCCTGCCAGGCAGCAGTCCATGCCGCCGCCTAAAACAGCCCTGGAGCCCTTAGGCCCATCTGCCTCGCTAGCTCAAGGAGCTCCCTAGCGTTGTGGAGCATGTCGTGGTCGTTGTTGAAGAAGACGTAGGCCTTAAGCGGCGAGGCCTCCACGACCCTCCTCAATACCTCCGAGAGCTCCTCCACGCTGTACTCGTGGGCGTACCATGAGGACCTGCCGTGCATCCTGACGTATACTAGGCCGGAGGTGTTGAAAATCATGCTTGAGAGCTCAGGGGAGTCCACAGAGACCGCCGTCGCCTCAAGCTTAGCGCACCACTCAGCCCACCTCTCCTTGAACCAGCTGGGGTGCCTCCACTCGATGGCTAGCCTAGGCCCAAGCCCAGCCTCCTTGATGAAGAGCTCAAGCCTATCCACGAAGCTCGACGTGGGGCCGGCTGACGGTGGGAGCTGAAGCAGGTAGAAGTCTATGTGTGGGTCTAGGGGCTTGAAGAGCTCTAGGAAGCTGAGCCACCTATCGTAGGCCTTCCCCACGAGCCTGTAGACGTGCGTGACCAGCCTATGAACCTTGACCGACCACCTCATGAAGCCTGGGGACCTACGCCTCCAGCCCTCAACCTGAGACCTGAAGGGGTAGCGGTAGAAGCTAGCGTTGAGCTCGACGGCGTTGAGCCCCGAGCGGCTTACGTACCAGGCGAAGCCATCTGGGTTCCAGTCGTACACCCAGCCTGACGTGCCTACGTAGAGGTCGAGGGGCACGCAACCACCGCTGAGGGGTAGGCCGCCGGCTCATTGACTAAGGCGGGCAGGCTTAAGCTTATAGCTCCTAGCACCCCTCGCTCGCTTGGAGGAAAAGGTGTAGATGTTGACGGAGGCCGCTGCGCTGATGGCCCACGCGGCTCGAGGCATGTGGAGGCAACGAGCTTGATACCTGTAGGCGTCGAGGGCGTCTATAAGAGGCCCTACTCCACCGTATTAATCGTAGCTGTCAACGTCGCCGTCTTCATCCTCTACTTCCTTCAGGGGCCTCGGGCCTTCAATGAGGCTGTCGCAAAGCTTGGCTTCACGCCCGTCAACCTCCTCAGGACGAAGGAGCTTCACACGATCTTCACCTCCATGTTCATGCACGGCGATGCCCTCCACCTCTTAAGCAACATGCTCTACCTCTACGTCTTCGGCGGGGCCGTCGAGGCTAGGATGGGCTCAGCAAGGTTTCTCCCCTTCTACATGACCTGCGGCGTGGCGGCAGCCTACATCCACTCCTTCGTCGAGCTGGCCTCTCAAAGGTCCTTGAACGTGCCCTGCGTTGGAGCCAGCGGAGCCATTTCAGGCGTGCTCGGCGCCTACCTGCTGCTCTTCCCATGGAGCTCCGTGAGGATCATGGCGTTCAGCCTCCTAGGCCTCCCCATAATCGTGCCCCTGCCGGCAGCGCTCTTCCTCATCACGTGGTTCGCCCTCCAGCTCTGGATGGGGTTCACGTCGCTGAGGCTACCCTTCTCCCTAGGGGTGGCCTTCTGGGCTCATGTAGGCGGCTTCCTAGCTGGGATGCTGCTGGCCTCCTTCCTGAGGCGTAGGCGTATGGTGGTGTTTAGCGGCAGGGTTTGGTATGAGGTGCCCGTCAGGGCTCTAGGTGTAGGCCACTTGAGCGCGTGAGGGGGTCTTCTTGGAGAGGACGCGCTGCAAGGTTTGTGGAGCCCCACTAGACCCCCTTACAGGGCATAGATGTAGGTACTGCGGCGAGCTTGTCTGCATCAACCACCTCCTCCCAGAGCTCCATGGCTGCATGGGGCTTAGGCGCGGCTTAAGCGTGGAGGAGGCCATGCTTAAGCCCATGGAGGTTGAAGCCTTCAAGCCCCGCGTCAAGCCTAGGCTCCCTGTATCGAGGGGCGAGCTGAGGGACATGGCCGCCTCCACGCTGGTCTTAGCCTTCGCCTTCACCATCCTCTCCAACAGGTTCCAGCTCCTCATCAACCCAGCCGCCCTGCTCCTAGACCTCCCCGTCATGCTGCTGGCGGTGGCTACAGCCTTTCTACTCCATGAGCTAGCTCACCGCTTCACGGCTAGGAGGATGGGGTACTGGGCTGAGTATAGGTCTTGGACGCCGGGCCTCCTCCTAGCGCTGGCGACCTCCTTCCTCGGCTTCCTCTTCGCCGCGCCTGGAGCGGTCTACGTGGGGGGCGTGGTGAGGCGTAGGGATTATGGGGTTATAGCGTTGGCCGGCCCCTTGACGAACGTGCTCGCAGCCTTCACCTTCAAGCTCCTAACCCCCTTGGGGAGCGTATCCATGGTTAATGCCTGGCTGAGCGTCTTCAACCTCCTCCCCCTGCCGCCGCTCGACGGCTATAAGGTGGCTGCTTGGAGCCCCTTCATCTGGCTTGGGGCCATGGCTGCAGCGCTAGCCTCCCTCCTCCTCTAGCTCAAGCCGTATCGACCGCCTCGCTGATGAAGCGGCAGTTAGCTTCTTTAAGCGGCTCGCAGCCCTTCGCCGCGTGGCTAGAGCGAGCGAGGTTGTCGTAGCTGAGGGGGGCGAGGTCCTAGACTTAGAGCTTGAAGAGGACTTCCTGAAGCGTAATGAGGAGCTAGCCAGCCGCAACCGTGAGCTGGCGGACCGCATGGGGGTCAAGGTTATCGACGTGGTCGGCTCCGTGGGCTCAGGGAAGACGACGCTCATAGAGGCCTTGACTGCTAGGTTGAAGCATAGGCTTAAGATAGGTGTGGTGGCTGGCGACGTAACCACCACGATAGACGCCGACAGGCTGGCGAAGCTGGGGGTCCCCGTGGTTCAAGTCAATACGGGTAGGGAGTGCCACCTAGACGCCAACCTGGTGTCTAAGGCCTTCGCCAAGCTTAACTTAGCGGAGCTGGACCTCATCTTCATCGAGAACGTGGGGAACCTCATCTGCCCAGCCGACTTCAAGCTGGGGGCCCATGAAAGGGTGGCCGTGATAAGCGTCACTGAGGGCCCCTACGTGGTGGTTAAGCACCCAGCGATCTTCATGGGCTCGGACGTGGCCGTCATAAACAAGGTCGACATAGCTGAGGCCATGGAGGTAGACCCAGACGCCTTGGCTAGCAGCCTGAGGAAGCTTAAGCCTGAGATAAAGGTGGTTAAGGCGAGCTTGAGGAGGGGGCTGGGGGTCGAGGAGGTTATGGAGGCGCTGAGGCTAGGCTTCAGCCAGCGCCCATGATGAGGCGTGTAAGGGTTGAGGGGTGAAGATAGAGGCTAGGCTGAGGCTGAAGGGCCTGCGTAGGGCGTAGGAGGCCCGCGCTAGGCGGCGGACCCGGCAACTTGACATGTTACGCCTGATATCCTAAGTCGCCAGGCCCTAGGCGGCTAGCAGTAGAAATATAAGTGGGGCGGAGGGGGGCAGCGCGCCTCACGGCTTAGAGGCTGAAGCATGGAGTTCTGCTCTAAGTGTGGTAAGCTCCTCACTCCTTCCCCAAGCAAGGAAGGAGGCGTGCTTTTGACCTGTAAGGCGTGCGGCTACGTGAAGGCAGTGAAGGAGCCCTGCGGAGGCTACGTGTGGACTGAGAGAATAGAGGGGTCGAGGCGGAGGAGGGCTGTGGTCGTTGAGGGCTCACCGATCCTTGAGAAGCGGAGGAAGGAGGAGCATGAGCTGGCGCAGGAATACTATGAGGTCTTCTTAGAGTCCTACAGCGAGGCCGCGGAGGAAGGCGAGGAGGAGTAGGAGGCTTAGCTCAGCCTAGGGCTCTAGGCTTACGAGCTCTGCTCTGCCACGAGCGAGGTCGACTATGGCTGCGTAGCCCTTAGCCAGCGGCCCAGGGTTGACTACGAGCGTGCTGCCCAGCCAGTCTAAGCCTCTAGCCTCATGGACGTGGCCGCATATGCAGGCTAGAGGCTTACGGGCCTCTATGAAGCTCCTAAGGGCCCCGCTGCCTATATGCATTAAGTTGAGGGCTAGGTCCACCTTAAGCCCCTTCGGAGGCACGTGGGTGATCAATACGAGCCTCGAGGGGCTTGAGGGGAGGCTGGCGCCTATGGAGGCCAGTGCATCCTTAAACCCAAGCGCCCCCGCCCCCGCGAAGATGAAGCCTCCATGCTCCACCGCCCTGCGGTGGAGGCTGACTCCAGCCTCCTCTAAGGCCTCCGCCTCCTCTCGGCTGTCCATGTTGCCTGGGACGGCGAAGGCCCTGCCCTTGAACCCAGCTAGGACCTTGACGGCCTCGACGCTCTGAAAGTCTCCGCAGCACACCACTGTGTGGAGGCCCTGCTCCTCAGCGTAGGCTAAGGCCCTTTTAAGCCAAGCCACCGCCCTATGGAGGTCTGAGGTCGCTAGCACCCTCAACGGCCTAGAGCCTCAGCACAGCCTGTATGGCTTTAAGCCACTTGAGGGGGTCCTCCCAGAAGAAGAAGCACATGATGGATATGATGACCAGCAGGGCGATGATGAGCTTCAAGGCGAAGGCCACGTCATGCCTATACCTCAAGGCTCCACCGGCTTGAGGCCTAGCAGATAGTAACCTTTAACTTTTATGCTGAGGCCTTTCACGGCGTGCGCGGGCATCAGCATCCAGTGCTCACCGTGGACGTCGTCATACTTCACGGCGGAGGCTTCGTCCTCATCAAGCGGGGGAGGGAGCCCTTTAAGGGCTGCTGGGCCCTGCCGGGCGGCATAGTGAGGTATGGTGAAAGCGTGGAGCAGGCCGCCATAAGGGAGGCCCTTGAGGAGACGGGGCTTCAAGTAGAGCTCCTCAACCTAGTCGGCGTCTACTCCGAGCCCGGTAGGGATCCTAGAGGGCACTTCGTCTCAGTGGCCTTCACGGCTAGGTCGAGGGGAGGGAGGCTTGAGGCTTCAAGCGACGCTGAAGAGGCCGCAGTGTTCAGGGAGCCTCCGCCGAGCCTAGCCTTCGACCACGCTAGGATCCTGAGGGACGCCCTAAGGCTCCACGGAGCTGCTTGGGGGCTATGAAGCTGTTGCCGTAGGGGTCGTCGATTATCAAGGTGAAGCTAAGCCTCCCCTCAGCGGCTGCCCTCAGCCTCTCCAAGGCCCTCCTGGCTTCAGCCTCCTCCTCAGGCGACTCAGCATCCCTCAAGAGCTGCTCCAACACGCGCTCAACCCTACGTAGGACACCCTCAACGTTTGAGATGAAGCCCTCAGCGATGAGGCCGGGCTTAACCTCGACGCCCAGCTCGGGTATGGTTATGGTGGCCGTCGAGGACCTAACCACCCTGAGGCTTAAGTCCTCAGGCCCCTCGACCTTGACCTCGCAGCGGCATGGAGGCCTCACCTCCAAGCTAGCTACATCGCTCCTCCTGTAGCCACACTTAGAGCAGGTCATGGAGGTCAGCGCGGCCCTGCCGAAGAATGGTATGTCGTAGTAGGACTCTAAGACCTCGAGCACACCCTCCTGGCAGAGGGGGCATTGAAGCTTGAAGCGCTGAGGCCCTTCAGCCTCCAAGCTGCCGCCCCTACGTAGCGCTTGAACCTGAAGCCTCCTTGGAGCTTAAGCTACACCTTAACTATCCGCCCATACCTACCTACGTTTACCTGTATCGACCCCTTGAACTGGGTCGTGTAGCCGTTCTCGATGGCTATGGTGTCGCCGGGCGACACCTGGTCGACCTGCTCGTTCCAGAGGCTCATCTTGACCCTGCCCGAGTCGTCCTCCACCACGGCGTCCGCCACCCTAGCCACGCCATATCTAGTCTGCACCGTGCGGGGCTCTGAGACCTCTACAACCTTCACCTTTATGTTGACGCTCCTCATGCCAGGCTTAAGGTCCGCCACCCTCATGTAGGGCACTCCTAAGACAGCTTGGCCTACAGCTTAGGAGGCCTAAAAACCTAGCCCTCCCGCGCGTAGCAATGGGGTGCAAGGATTTAAGGAGGCTTTCAGCCAAGAGGCTGAGGAGGTGGGTTTGAAGTATAGGCTTCTAGACCTACTGGCCTGCCCCATCTGTAAGCACTTCCCCCTGAAGCACCTCGCGTTTAAGGAAAGCCTCCATGAGGCCCCCAAGGAGCCGCCGGCCAAGACATGTCAAGAGTACTGTGGGTGGCTCGGCAGGAGGGTTGAGGAGGGTAGAGGAGACTGTAGGGAGTGCTTCGCCCATGAGGTTGATGAAGGCCTCTTAACCTGCCCCAACTGCGGCAGGTGGTACCCCATCATGGAGGAGATCCCACACATGCTTCCAGACGAGCTGAGGAATAGGGAGGAGGACCTAGCCTTCCTCAAGAAGTGGTCCAGCAAGGTGCCTGAGGAGGTCTTGAGGGGAGGGGTCCCCTTCAACCTAGCTCAGCAAGCCTAGCCTACAAGCCAGCTGGCGCTAGGGGCCGCTATATACGTGTAGGCGTCCATCCTCATCCAGGTAGGCTCCACAGAACCTACATGTCGCCTCGAGCGGCGCCCCACATACAGGGCAGGGCTTCTCACCCAGCGACGGCTTAGGTATGCGTAGGCCCAGCCTCTTGAAGCGCGCGTAGAGGTAGACGTGGCTTCCGCTTGGGAGGCTTAAGCCATCCTTAAGCGCCTCATCGAAGCCGCCGCGGGAGGCTTCGAGGGCCCACTTAGAGCTGAGGGCCTTACTGCCCGAGCCGCTGTCGATGGGGTCCTTGAGCCTCCAGGCGACCCCCTCAAAGCCCTCCCCTTCAAGCCAGAGCCTCATCAGCGCCTTACCCCAAAGCCGCCCCCGCGCCTCTAGGACCTTGCAGCTGTAGGGTGCCTTAAGCGCCAGCTCCACCACGCCTCGGCCAGCATAGGCTGGTATGACCTCGAGGCCTAGGCGCCTACCGAGCTCCACGGAGGAAAACCTCCACCTTCCCACCACGCCTCTAACCCAGGCGTCGACGTAGCTTGGAGGCTTGCTTAAGAGGAAGTCGTAGCCTATGAAGAGCTCGTCGGCTCCATCGCCGGTCGCCACCCTCCTACAGCCTTCAGCCAGCGCCCTCCTCAAGGCCATGTAGACGCTGAGGCCACACCTAACCTCCACCGGGTCGAAGGTTTTCAGCGTCGACAGGACGTCTTCAAGCCCCTCCTCAGCCTCTAAGTCGCTGTACTCCACGACTAAGTGCCGTAGCTCAAGCCTCTCGGCCACATGGGCGGCGTAGCGTACGTCCTCCCCCATCCCCCTGTACGTGGAGGTCAAGGCTAGGTTGAAGCGGTGGCCGCGGCGCGCTGTGGATGCAGCTATGAAGGTGGTGTCGACCCCTCCTGAGAGGAGGAGGCAGTCGCAGCCTCGACAGGCCTCGTAGACCCTCCTAGAGAGCTCCTCAGCCAGGGCTAGGCAGGGCTCAGCCATAAGCTGCGCCGCGCTGAAGAGCTCCCCTGAGCTTAAAGGCTGCTTAAAGCTATGGAGGGGGTGGGGAGGCGGGGCCTTGAAGGCTAGGGTGCTGGACGAGAGGGGTAGGGCGCTGGAGGTGGTGGCGGAGAGTGAAGATGACCTTTGGGTCCTCTACAACCTCCTTGAGCGCGGCGACGTGGTTAAGGGGTGGACCACGAGGGAGCTTAAGGCCGGCTCTAAGAGCCGGAGGAAGGCAATGAAGGTTGCGCTGCGCGCTGAGCGCTTCGAGCTTCAGCCGTTTACGACGAAGCTTAGGGTCCACGGCCTCATAGTTGAGGGGCCCCGCGAGCTAGACTTGGAGGGGCAGAGGCATACGCTCACCGTGGATCTACACGACGAGGTGGTGATCTACCGTGAGGGGGGCTGGCCTGAATACGCCTTGAGGAGGCTGAAGGAGGCCTGCGGGAGGCTCGCGGTCAAGGCCTTAGCCGTCGGCGTGGACTACGATGAGGCCGCCGTAGCGCTCTTGAGGAGCTACGGCCTCCAAGTCCTAGCTGAGCTGGCCTTCAACCTACCGGGCAAGCGCGACGCTGAGGCTAGGAGGAGGGAGCTGGAGGTCAAGGTGAGGGAGCTGGCTGAGCTGGTGGTGGATTCAGCCTTGAGGCATGGGGTGGAGGCGGTCATCGTGGCGGGCCCAGGCTCAGCGAAGGAGGAGGTGGCTAGAGAGGTGGAGAGGAGGGGTGGAGGTAGGGTTAGGGTCTACGTGGAGGCGGCTTCATACGGCGGCGTCGCAGGGATAAGCGAGGCCTTGAGGAGGGGGGTGGCGGCGAGGGTGCTGAGGGACCATGAGCTCGTGGTGGAGGGGAGGGCGATGAGGGAGGTGATGAGGTGCCTAGCTAAGGAGCCCAGCCGCGTAGCCTACACGCTGAGCGGCGTGGAGGAGGCTGTGAAGGCTGGGGCCGTTGGGAAGCTGCTGGTGTCCAGCGACCTGCTTAGAAGCCTAGACGAGGAGGTTAGGAGGAGGGTTGAGGGCTTGGTGAGGGAGGCTGAGGCTAAGGGGGCTTGGGTGAAGGTGTTCACCTCAACGCATGAGACGCACCGCGAGCTCAAGGCGTTGGGCGGGGTGGCCGCCCTCCTAAGGTTCTCAGTCGCCTAGCTCCCTCAACGGCTTGGGGATGAAGAGGTCCTCCACGCCAGCCCCCAGCCTGGCCAGCAGCCTGAGGGGGTAGCTTAAGTTGCCCACCTCCGAGAGCCTATGGGCGTCGCTGCCTAGGGAGAGCTTAACGCCCTCCTTCAAGCACCTCCTCACGACCTCCTCGCTCGGCACCTCCCAAGCTCCGCTCACCTCTACAGCCACGCCCCTGGAGGCTGCAGCCCTAACGACGCTTTCAACCCACCCGTCGGTGATTAAGGTGCGCTCCATGCCTCTAAGGTCCTCAGGCAGCCAGGTTAGGTGGGCCACGACGTCTATGAGGCCCCCCTCCAAGGCCTCCACCAAGGCTACGCGCACAGCCTCCATGAAGCCCTCAGGGTCCGGTATGGGGGAGGGGTCCCCCCAGAAGTCTACGCCTCCAACCCTATGGACCCCGCCGATGATGTAGTCGAAGAGGCCCCTCTCAGACGGCTCCAAGCTGACCCCGCCGTCCTCATAGATGTCTACCTCCACAGCCTTAAGGAGGCCCGCCGCAGCGGCTTGGCTCAAGTACTCCTTGAGCCTACCCCTCCCCATCCTCCCGTGGAGGCGTAGGGGGTGGCTGGCGTAGTGGTCGGCTACGCCGAGCGCCTTCAAGCCTTTAGCTCTAGCCGCTGAAGCTAGCTCCTGTAGCGTTGATTCGCCGTCGGAGAACTTGGAGTGTACGTGGAGGTCTAGCTTGAGGAGCTTATAGGTCAAGCCGCCCGCCTTGAAGGCCTCAGCCCCTAAAAGTCCTCCTCGCTCACTGAAGGCTCAGCTATCCTACCCAGCGAGGTCCTCCATATCTCATCGCCCACCTTAAGCCACACCAGGTAGCCCTTGAAGTGCCTGTACGACCTAGCCCTCAGCATAGCCGACTTAGCCAGCGCGAGGGCCCCCTCATGCACCCGCCTGAGGGCTTCATCCAGCGACCTGGAGGACCTCCTCACCTCCATCAGCTCGGCTCGAAGCGTCGACTCGGCTAGGAGGTTGGTGAAGCATAGCTCCCCTACGTCTATGAGGGCGTCCATAACTAGCTCCAAGGCCTCCGAGAGGTGGGGGAAGCCTTGCCATAGGGGCGCGGTCTCCCTTAGGAGGCGCTCATGCCTAGCGAAGACGTAGGCGTCCTGCTGCCTAAGCACCAGCTTAACCCTCTCCCTCCACTTGTCTAGCCACCTCTCAGCCCAGAGGTCGATGTAGTCGTCGAGGCTTACATGGCTGGGTGGAGGCCTCAGCTTAAGGTAGTTCCCCAGGTCATCCACGGCCACCTTAGCCAGCGTCCTACCCTCAGGCTCAAAGCCCCTGAAGCTAGGTATCCGTGAGGAGAGGCTGCTCAACACCTTAAGGGTTAGGAAGCGCTGCCTGCTCCAGTCGGCGGGGTACATGAAGTCCCGGCTAAAGCTCCTCAACCCAGATTTAAACCCGGCGCCGAGGCGGAGGCTGCTAGCAGCCTTCGACGTGGACGGCACCTTGACCACGATTAGAGACTCCTGGCGCTTCTACCATGAGGCGCTGGGGACCTGGGCTGAAGCCTCGAGGAACGCTGAGCGCTTCTTCAGGGGGGAGCTTAGCTACGAGGAGTGGGCTAGGCTTGACGTGGGGCTGTGGAGGGGCGTCCCCCTAGATAGGCTGCTGAGCCTAGCTAGGGAGGTCCCCTGGAGGGAGGGGGCCTTCAGGCTGGCCGGCCTTAAGCGTGAGGGCTACATGCTCTACGCTTCAACCACAGGCGTATCGCTGATAGCTAGGCGGGCGGTTGAGGAGCTGGGCTTCGATGGATACGTAGCGAACGAGGTTGAGGTCGTGGGGGGCCGCTTGACCGGAGGGGTCGTGGTGCGCGTGGAGTATGGAGGCAAGGGCGAGGCCTTAAGGAGGCTCCGCGAGGAGTTGGGGGCTGAGCTGGTGGTGGCGGTTGGCGACGGCCCGCCCGACGTAGGGATGTTCGAGGAGGCGGACGTAGCCATAGCCTTGGAGCCGACCGGCCCGGAGGTGGCTATGGCGGCAGACGTGGTGGTTGAGCGCGGAGGGCTGAACGCGGTGGTCGACCTCCTTCAGGCCCTGCCCTCATGCCTTAAGGGGGCCACCGCCCGTAGACGACCCTGAAGCCTTGAAACTCGCCCTTATACGGCTCCCAGCGGACCTCGACGTCGACGACCCTAGCCCCAGGAGGGCCCCTCCAGCAGGCCTTCACCATGTCCTCAACGGCCTCCCTCTCCCCCTCAAACACCGCTTCAACCCTCCCGTCGGCTAGGTTGCGCACCCACCCCGTCAAGCCCCGCTTGACCGCCTCATCCTCCGTCCAAGCCCTGAAGAAGACCCCCTGGACCCGGCCGCTTACGTATACGTGAGCCCTAGCCTTCAGCGTCAACCCCTCTCAGCAGCGCTCATGCTGGCCTACTTAAACCCGCTGAGCGCTACGTATAGCTAGTCAACCTTAAGCCTCTGCTTGAGCCTCAAGATGGCTGTAGCGCCCCTTCCTACCCCTCATGCTTCATCCTCCCGGAGGCCATGCTCAAAAGGTCCATCGCCACCCTCCTAGCCTCCTCCTCCGTCGAGGCGTTCCTTATGAGCATCCGGCCGTACTTAGAGAGGGTTACCTCTATGCCTGCGTCGCTCCTGAGCATCATGACGTAGGGCGTGTAGGTCAAGACCCTATAGCCGCTGGACGACTGAATGGCGTCTCGCAGCCTCTCCATGTCTAGGAGGAGGCTTCGCTTAGCCCTCGCCTCATACGTAGCTCGGTCTGAGCACAGCCTTATCAGGGGGACTGAGGGCTCATCGGCGCTAATCCTTCACCACCACCCTGAGCGCCTTGACGTTGGGCAGGGCGGAGAGGCGCTCATTGACCTCCTTCAATATGAAGTCCCTGAACCTCCCAGCCTTAGCTAGGTTGAGGGTGACGGATACCTCGCCGCCCTTAACGTCCACAGCCTCCACCATCCCTAGTGATACGAGGTCGCGGCCGAGCCATGGGTTCATGACGTGCCTAAGCTCGCTGCGGATCAAGCTCTCATCGAGCTCAGGGGTCTTCACGAGGCCGCGCCTCAACTCGTAGCTCCTTATGGCTGACTTCAGCCCATCTATCGAGAGGACGGCGCAGTGCATCTTGGTTGGAGGGAGGCCGCCGAGCGCGTCGACTATGTCCTTGAAGGTGAGCTTCTTCGCCTCCTCCAGCCTCATCCCCTTGACCATCTCTGTCATGACCGACATCGTCGCTATGTTGGCCGCGCACCCGTAGGAGAGGAACTTTATGTCAGTTATGACGCGCGTCTCCGGGTCCACCTTGATGAAGACGGTCACCATGTCCCCGCAGGCTAAGCTGCCCTCCGTGGCTTTAGCGTCGGCGTCAGGCATCTCACCGATGTTCCTAGGGTTCCTAAAGTGCTCGAGGAGCTTATCGGAGTAGACGCGCCGGTAGATGGACTCCACGCTACCCCCTCCCCACTGGGCTTAGGCTCCTTAAGAGCTTGACGACGTCGGCGACGCTCTCGATGGTGTAGTCCATCTCCTCCCTCGTGTTATACTTGCTGAGCGTGAACCTAGCGGAGCCGTGGGCGTCTTCATGCTTCAAGCCCAAGGCGAGTATGACGTGGCTGGGCGTCAACGTGGGGCTGAAGCAGGCTGAGCCCGTGGTTATCGTTATGCCGCGCATGTCGAGGTGAAGCATCAGGGACTCCCCCTCCACGTAGCGGAACGTCACGTTCACGTTGTTACACAGCCTCCTATCCCCCCTCGGCCCGTTCAGCCTAGAGTCGGGTATTTCAAGCAGCCCCTTCATTAAGTGGTCCCTCAAGCCCCTCATGTAGGATACTTGGCTCTCGTCGGCGATCTCAACCGCCTTCGCGAACCCTACGATGCCTGGGACGTTCTCGGTACCGGGCCTTAAGCCGAACTCGTTGAAGGCTCCATCTAGGAGCGGAGCCAGCTTGACTCCATGCCTAACGTATAGAGCCCCCACACCCTTCGGGCCGTGTATGACGTGCGCCGAGGTGGTCAGGAGGTCTATGTTCATCTCCTTGACGTTGATGGGGAGCTTAGTGAAGCTCTGAGTCGCATCCACGTGGAGGAGGGCTTCATACTCCCTGCATAGCCTTCCGACCTCCTCTATGGGCTGGGTGGTGCCTATCTCCTGGTTGGCGTGCTGAATGGATACTAAGCATGGCCTTTCAGCCTTCTCCAGCTCCTCCCTAAGCCTCTCTAGGCTTATGAAGCCCTCTCCATCCACGCCGAGGCGGACCACCTTCACGCCCGACCTCCTTAGCGACTCAGCCGCTCCAAGCACTGAGGAGTGCTCTATCTCCGAGGTGATGACGCACTTTACGCCCACCGCACCCTTGATGGCTAGGTTGTTGCTTTCCGTCGCCCCCGAGGTAAATATTATCTCCTCAGGCTCGGCGCCGATGGACTTCGCTATAACCCCCCTCGACTCCTCTACGGCCTCCCGCGCCTTAACGCCCATCGTGTGGCCGTAGGCAGAGGTGGGGGCAGCGTAATGCTCTAGGAAGTAGGGCTTCATGGCCTCTAAGACCCTAGGGTCCACCCTCGTGGACGACGCGTTGTCCAGGTAGACGAGCATGCCTCCCCTAGCCAACGCTTAGACCCCACCTTCGAGCTATCTCTTGGAAGGACTCAGCCACGTACTTAACCTTGTCGAAGCTCAAGCCGTAGGTGTTGAGCTTGAAGTGCCTCGTCAAGCCCGGCTGGATGCCTACGATGCCCCTCTCCTTCAACTCGTCGTAGAGGAAGTAGCCCCTCCTCCCATGGGTTTGAGACACCCTGTAGAAGCCCAGCGACTCCACGTGCATCAAGGTGTGCTGCTTCGGCTTGACGCCCAGCTGCCTAGTCCCCTCTATCTTCTCCAGCTCCCCAGCCAAGTATCGAGCCTTCTCCACCTCCTCGCCCCAGCGCTTAACCCTCTCCACGACGGAGGGGAATGAGGCCATCAAGGTTAGGAGGGGGGCGCCCATGACCGTGCAGCCTAGGAGGAGGAGCTCCTTAGCCGCGAAGCTACGCTTGCTCCATTCTCCAACAACCTTCGAGCGCGCGAGGATCCTCTTGGCCATCTCCTCCGTCATCGCTATGATGCCTGTGGGCGCGCTCGCCGCCCAGCTCTTATGGCCGCTGCTGACTATTATGTCCGCCCCCAGCCGCCTGCCGTCCACAGGCATCACGCCAGCCGTGTAGGCAGCGTTGAGGAGGAACGGCACCCCGTAGTCCCTGCAGATCTTGCTGACGGCGGCTGCGTCGTTCAGGTTTCCATAGAGGTAGTCTACATGCGTCAGGAGGGCTAAG
>Ga0272445_1001024_pt1 | contig 23204 bp, 23 predicted proteins | sample YNPCB0031_FD_194404 | JGI IMG/M metagenome (GOLD analysis project Ga0272445, IMG submission 194404) | Hot spring sediment microbial communities from Yellowstone National Park, WY, United States - YNP-CB-003-1 | ecosystem: Environmental > Aquatic > Thermal springs > Hot (42-90C) > Sediment... | reverse complement strand
TAATTGCTGAAAAGATTGTCTTGGATTACAGTAGAATCCTTTAGCCATTATATGGCTTGCAGACTTCCAGCTCCAACACATACCACATCTCAAGTTACATCCTATAACATCCCCCGTAGCTATACCACCATACCATCTATCTTTCCTAAACCTGTAGTACTTCCTCTCTTCCACGTTATCAACCATCCTAACAACTTTTTCTCTGATATATTCTGTTAACTTTAATGGATCGTACCCCCTCTCTATGCTTATTCCATTCATCTTTTTCACCTTCTAAGTATTTTGAATGGATCTTTCCCTTTACTCAAATATTTTGCACCGTAAAGATACGTAGCAGTCTGCAGCCATCCAGCAGCCACTCCAAATGATTTATACATCTTGTAAGTAATACATCTATCTATTATCTTACAATCATTGCTAATAAAACACTTTGAATATGCACAAAGGTTCTTCAGCGGTATTTTATCATCGGGATCAATTATGCCTAAAGCTTCACCGATTCTAAGTAAGTGTCTATCAACTTGGCTTAGACAGGTTAAGCCTAATGAGAATAACCCATATCCATGAGCTATCTTGGGTCCACAATACTCTACTGATAACAGCTTCTTACGAATCTCTAAGAATTTATTAAGAGAGTGAGATTCTACTGATAGATTATCTTTGAGTATAGATGTGAGTTTTCCTCTAACCTTGTTAAGCTGTCTAAGCTGGTAACTCCTACCTATATTGTTGAATCTTACATTGGATAGTTTATCTTCAGTCTCAGCTATCTTGAATATCTTCTTCACCCAGATAACCGTATTTCTATAGTAATCTGTATTCCGAGATAAGAAGACTGTATAGAGCATGCCAATCTTATCCCATGGATTGATGGCAATCCCTAGCCCAGGGAATACTTCTAGAAATTTCTCTAAGATCTTCCTTGCGTTCCTACTAGCATTAGCTATCTCTAAGTGGGGGTTAAACCATGCACCACTAAGCATTAATACTTCATTAGGGCTACCAAGATTAAATCTTAGAGTATCAGCTTCACATTCTATTCTTAACCCTCTATTCCATCCATAAAATTTTACGTATCCTCTACTATGTTTCTCAAAGAAAGGTAAAACAAAAGATGCATTAAGAGATTCATCGAGATTAAACTCTCTCCAGACTTCCACATATTGTCCATCTGGATTCAATTGCTTATCGAATATCACCATATTCTTCTTTCACTAACCTCTAGAAATAAAAAATATGTGTACTTTGATTTATGCCTTCATGATAATGGATGCACTTAGAGAAATTCTTAACACCATAAATCTTATAGCGCTTAACAATAAGGCGCGCACTCAGAGAGGATAAAATTAATAGGGTAGAGGTCATGGTAAGGTGGCCCTCAAGAAGATTCATAATAGATGTATTAGAGGACTCAATGTTAAATTCTAGGTATGGTTGGACCCCTCTGGTTTTGGTATCTACCACTATATGGTTTTTGAGTAGGTGAGGATAGTTTAACAAATACTATCTGAACTATCCTATCACCTCTACGTATCTTTACTGGGAAAGGTCCACCAATCAGCTCTATAGTTAATTCACCTTCAGAGCCTGCATTCACTATCGTGGGAGGAATACTTAAGCCTAGCCTAGCATATGTACTCTTCAAGCTTACAAACCCCATAATATCCACTGGGAGTTTAAGATACTCGATACTAGATAATAGGAGATGCTCTCTAGGCTTAACAATAAATTCTTTACAATCTTCTTGGATAAAGTATCCATTAATGTTTCCTATGTTCTCCAAGTCTAAGACTTTCTTCTTATTTTTCAATCTAACAACTCTTCCATTCACTCTTAAATCTACGCTATTTGGTCCTATGAGGTTATTCTCAAAAACTTCTGAACTAGGTGTTATCAGCAGACCCCTTGAAACATACTCTATTATATCTCTATCACTAAGGATCATACACTACACCTATCGTCTCTACCTCTACAAATTCTGTATAGAATATAATTTAAAATTAAAGTTGGTCACAGTATTTACTAAAGCTTCTATTAGGTGGGCTTTTAGCAAGTAAGTAAAGAATCAACAAACTATTAAGCTTAGACTCATTAAAATAAAACGTTAAGCTGGGAGCTTCCAAATAGAGTTTTCATGTTTAAGTCTTTATTTATGGATGTTTTAGAAAGCGAGCCTAAACACACAGTTAAATTAGATCCTTAACAGAATACTAAACCTCATAAGTATCAGATAGATTAATTTAATAATAATGTGTAGGATTCTTTTAGAGGATTGACCTACACTTACCTAATTAGATTGTTTGATCCTTGGAAGAGTAGTCTGTGTACTTGCCCAGTAAAGTATTCATTCGACCCATATACTGGATGTAGTCATAGATGCTTATATTGTTATGCATCATCATACATAAAAGAGTTCTACAATTGTAGACCCAAGAAGAACCTCATAGAAATAGTTAGGAAAGATTTAGCGAAGCTTCCCAATAATGCTATTATATCTATGTCGAATAGTTCTGACCCTTATCCTCCCTTAGAGAAAGAATTAAGACTTACGAGAAGATGTATAGAGCAATTTAAGAAGTATCCTGTAAGATTACTTGTAATAACTAAGAGTGATATGGTTGTAAGAGATATAGATTTATTGGGAGAGATTGGAGCTGCAGTAACTATAACTATAACTACACCTGATGATTCTCTAGCTAGAAAGATAGAACCATCAGCTCCACCGCCTTCTAGAAGGATCCAAGCTTTAGCTAAGCTGTCTGAAGAAGGAGTTAATACAGGGTTAAGGCTAGACCCGTTAATACCCTTAGTAAATGATCATGGTTTTAGAGAATTGTTAATTGAAGCAAGAGATGTTGGTGTAAGACATGTTGTATCAAGTACTTTTAAGCCCAGGTTTGATAGCTGGAAAAGAATAATACAAGCTTTTCCTGAACTTGAAGAATCATTAAGGAAACTCTACATAATTGAAGGAGAGAGGATTGGGAGGTCTATGTATCTTGAAAAGAGTATTAGGTTTAAGATGATGAGAGAAATTGCTAAAGAATGTGCTAAGCTTGGATTACCCTTTGCAACCTGTAGAGAAGGCTTCCAAGAACTACATACTTCTCCGACATGTGACGGGAGCCACCTCATTAAAATCAATCAAACCTTAGATAAACAGCATCTAGACTTAATGTATTAAGTGACTTCTATTACGTAGACTTTATACTTTATGAATTCTCTTCCAGCCCACCTCATATCTGGTGGATTCTCTTCATAATCTTCAAATGGATATCTTGCAACATAGTATTCCTCCTCCTCAGTAACTGGATTATAGACTTTTTTATCTTCATCAATTATCCAGCCTCTGAAAGATATCTTTACCAAGCCTCTATTTTCTTTGATCTTGATTTTAAAATATGACTGCTTAGCTTCACCTCCACTAATATAGTCTGTGAATACTTCAACCATGCAAACGTTAAGTGGTCTAGTTACTTCAAGCTCACTAGATATGCCAATAATACGCTTGAAATCTGAAATATTGTATTCAACGATTTCTCCTCCATCAATCATTAATAAGACTCCTGCTGAGAGATCGTAACCCCTAAGGCTTGGCTCACTACTGTTATTAATTAGTTTTACTGAGAATTCCAAGATTGTACCATCGAGACATCCATCAATTCTTGCATTATTAACAATCTTAACTTTCCCATTCTTACAATATAATTCAACCTCTACGATTGGTCTAGGGAAGAATTCATCTTCATGTATAAAGATATTTATTGTAAAGTTTTGAGAGAATAGTAAATAAATCAGTATTGATGTAAGTATTATGAGTAGTATCAACCTTGCCCTCATCCTTGCCAACTTATTCAGTGTTGTGTATTGATTATTTATTTCTTAAGGTTGTAAGTGTCAACGAGGTTTTATATCCATTTTTTCCTTCTAAAGTATAGTATCATCCATAAGCCTATCCCAGCCATAATTAAGAGTACTGCAGGGTACCCCCAGACCCATTCTAATTCAGGCATATACTTGAAATTCATACCATATATTCCCGCTATGAATGTTAGAGGCATGAAGACTGTAGCTATCATTGTTAAGATCTTCATAACTTCATTTAATCTATTGCTTACAGCCGAGAAGTATACATCAAGCATATCTGACAGCATTACCTGCAGTGTTTCAGTATTCTCTATAACTCTAACTGTATGGTCGTATAAGTCTCTAAAGTATGGTATAGTCTGGTTATCGATAAACCGGTGCCCAGTTCTCCCGAGCGTACCGATGACTTCCCTCAGAGGCCACATATTCTTATTGAATTGGAGAAGCTGTCTCTTAAATCTATGGATTGCTTGAAGTGTACTTGATGTTGGATTAGTAGTTAACTCATCTTCTAATTCTTCTAATCCGTCTTCTATCTCTTCTAAAACTAGAAAGTATCCATCGATTACTTCATCTATTATAAGATAAAGTAGATAATCAATACCCATCCTCCTAATTATGCCTCTTGAAGATTTTATCCAATCGATAATCTTCTGGATGGCCGTGTTTGTTTTCTCTTCTACCGAGATTAGGAAGTTTTCTCCAACAATTATGCTCATCTGCTCGGATAATAATTCCTTCTCCAATGGGTCAAACTGGAATATCCTTAGTACAATATATGTATAGTTATAGAATTCTTCAATCTTAGGTCTTTGGTCAGTGTTTAGGATATCTTCTAGAGTTAAAGGATGGATGTTAAACTTTTCAGCGAGTTTCGTTATTTTTTCTCTATCTAATAGACCACAGACTTTTATCCATGTAACCTTCGATTTATCAGTTAAAGCTGAAAATTGATTGATATCCTTAATAACATCTTCCCGATAGAAACCTTCACTATACTCTATCACTCTAACCTCCGTATCTCTAATGGTTGTCTCTCCTCTATTCAACCAGATTACACCTTACGGATTGCTATGAATAATGGTATTAACCTTATTAAAAAGAGTATCCTGCTAATATTTCGCTACAATATAACCTGATAAAATTATCAGCGCGCCTCCTACGACTAGTTGAATAGAAGGTGTCTGACCTAGAAATAGAACACCAAAGATTGTTGCGCTCAATGGTTCAAGATATGTTAAGATTACTGCTTTCTGTGCTTCTATCAACCCTAGTCCATGAAAATATATTGTTACAGCAAAAGCTGTATTAATGAAACCAATCAACAATAGTAGTGGAAGAGCTTCTTCTCCAATATAAATTGTATGCAATGTTGAATAAACTATGATTGATAAAAATATTAATGTGAAAGAATAAGTGTATGAAGCTAAAATATAGCTGGGGTATTGCCTGCGGATCTTCTTAGAAATTAAGATAAAAATGGCATAACATAACCCTGATAACAATCCGTAGACTACTCCTAGGATACTCATGCTTCCTCCATGAATCTGTTCATGAAATATTAGTATGACTCCTACCATAGATAATGTTAGGGATATGATGGCTGCTACTTTGATCTTTTCTTTCAGGAAGACTGGAGCTAGTAGCGCTACGAATATAGGAGCTAAGTAGTTTAGTAATACTGAAACTGCAATAGGGATTAGCTTCATTGAAGAGAATAAGAATCCCCATCCTAGGGCATTCATAAGTCCATTAAAAATTAGCAGTCTCCACTCAATAGCTGCTTTAATGAATTCACTTCTTTTCACGGTAAAGGTTATCGGTGTTAATATCAATGTTGCTAGCAAAGTTCTGTAAAAAGCAATTAGAAATGGATCTGCTTGAATAAAATTGACTATTACACCATTCGACCCCCAGATAACTGCAGCAATACTTACAAATACGAAACCGACCACATTATTAAATCGTTGAGTCACTTTACCTTACCTGTGATGGATATCAAGGTTAGCCATTCTTATATTTGTCTTCGAAGAGTTCTCTATAAGATCTCGCTCTTCTACGTTGAGCTTCCAACTCTAAATCGAACTCTGTTCTGATACCCATTTTATTTAATTTCATGTTAGCTTCTATAATGTTTCTTGATTCTGAGACAGCTTTTGCAATCGGGCTAAGACTATAGGTTTTCTCTGTATTAAGGTAAAATGTTATCGTTGAGATGACCGATGTTTCTACTTTGTAGAGGCCTTCTCTTATACCGATGCTTCCTTTAAACCCTCTAAATGATAATAATGCAATCCTGCTTACTTCACTAACCATGCCATCAATTAGCTTTTCAAGCACCTCTACATCTTCCTCAGTCATCCCATAAGCTCCAAGGTATCCCCCAATAGAAGCAATCTCTGAGAGATAACTCAGTATTTCTTCTAAAGATAATTCTCCATCACATCCTGCTGCGAATACTCCTATGAGGTTTCTATTCTTCATATAGTATAGTGATGCAAGCATTACTGAATCGCAGAGAGGAGACCTAAGATTTTTCTCAATTCCTCTAGCGAGTATGTCTCCTCCACCATCTACTCCTATTAGTAGGTTGGCTCCAAGTTTTGAGAGAGCTTCATCAAGCCCCTTAGCAGTCTTCTTAACACCCTTCGTAATATCTACTAAGACTACTTTTTCACTAAGCCTCTCAGATAAGTATGAAGCTTGGAGTTTTACGCCATCTTCTGTAACTGTATCTGGACCACCAATACATACAGTCTCGGACAGCTCCTCAATATTTACAAGTTCTTCTAATGGTCTTGGACCTGGTTTAGGGTCTAGTATGAATCTTTCCCAAGCAACACATCCTATATACGCTTCTACCCCTAACCTCCTTAAGAAATTCCTAGTAGGTATAGTAGCGAATATATCTCCCCCTCCTCCAATCCCTAGGACTAAAGCTCTATCACATTCCTCTAAATACCTGAACAATTTAACTCAATCATTTAAGATGTAACGTCTACTCTATAAATTCAATCTTGGTTGCCTATCCTTATATTTTTATCCTGCTTCATTACTCTTAGAGACTAGGATATGCGGAGAGAGGGGCGGAGACTTCTACCCTTCGTCCCATCTCCTAGAGACGTAGTTGAGAAGATGCTAAGTATAGCCGACCCCAAACCAGATGAACTACTAGTTGATCTTGGATCAGGAGATGGTAGAATAATATTATCGGCTGCAAAAGATTATAGATGCTGGGCGTTAGGTATTGAGAAGAATGAAAATCTAGTAGAATTAACTAGGAAGAAGATCGCTAGCATGGGTCTAGATAAAGCAACAGTTTTAAGAGGAGACTTATATAGTTATGATTTTTCAGAAGCAGACGTACTTACACTATATCTACTTCCTGAGGTACTTGAAATACTGGTTCCGAAGTTCAAGAAAATGAAGAAGGGTGCAAGAATAGTCAGCCATGATTATATGATTCCAGGTCTCAGCCCCTCCGAAATCTACGAATTAAGATCCATGGAGACTAGTAGACCACATAGAATATACGTGTACTTAGTTAAGTAGCTAGGCACAGACTCTTTAGTCGCCCTCATTATGCTAAGGCGATGAAGTTGCAGTAAAGTGAAGAGTAAGAGTGGAGTCTAACGAGCAAATGTCTTCACAATACTTAGTAATGCTTTAATAGCTTCCTCAGCTTCTTCTCTAGATACTTTTCTACTCTTATTAATAATCTCACTTAGCTTCTCTGTTAATATTTCTATCGGGTCTCTACCATATAATTCTATTCTTATCTTCTCTACCATGACTGGTTCAGGAGATATGAAAGCTCCTTTTAGAAGTAGTTCATCGTCTAGTTTAATGGCTTCTAGTAATCCAACATCTAGGTCTCCTAACCTAATCTTGTATAAGCTGTCTCCAGTTAATGTCTTACCAATTTCTTCTACGATGAGCCTACCTTCGATAATCTCTTTTACATGTCTTACTGCTTCTGCTACAACTTCATCTATCTTCTCCTTCGGTATTCTCTTGTATGCCTCGATCCTTAGATTATCATAATCCCATCTTAACTCTCTACCATAAACTTCATACTTAATATTTATTCTAACGACATCCAATTTATCTAACTTCAACTTCTCAACAAGGATATGATAGAGAAAGGTATTCAATTCTCTCGAAGCTCTAGCAACATCTTCCTTACTTAATTCTCCAGACTTAACCTTCTCAGCAAATTGTGCAAATAAAGCTTTCCTTAATTTATCAGCGTATGCTCCAGCTATCGTAAGCCCTGACCTAACCTCTCCCCTCTCCCCACCGTCTTCCATACCCACTAAAAATATATTGGTAGAAGTAGTAAATAGATTTTACTAAAATATTTTGGCCACTCTGAGGCTTAACTAGATCATCTGTAATCAGCACAACCCTATCGTTGAACTCTATGTTGAAATCTTTTTATCTTAAAATGATTGATTTAACTTCATGAATACCTTAAAGTCTCTCATAGAAATACTTGAAAAATCTACAAAAGTTTCAGTTATAGAAGAAGCAGAAGCTGCAGTAGTAGTATCTGAGAAGGGTGGAAGGATTATAGGAATATTCTTAGATAATTCGCCAAATCTTTTATGGGTTCATCCTAGACTTGAAGAAGCTCTAGTTAGAGGTGAATGGAATATCGGGGGTCTAAGATTATGGGTCTCTCCTGAACGCAATTTCTTCTATGCTAACCCAGAAAAATTTGAAGAATGGTTCTGCCCAACAGGATTGGATCCTGCAGAATATAAATTAATGAAGACAGGCTACATGAGCCTCTTGTTAGAGAGTAGAATATCAGCATACGATAATCTCCTGCATAGTAATCTCGAAGGCTTCATCAGGAGGGAGATTAAGTTACTGGAAGTAAGCAGGCGGCATCTTAAACTCTGGATACGTGAAGGAATTATAGGAGAATACGTAAGCAGGGTTAATCCGTGGATTCTAGCCCAAGTACCTATAGGATTAAGAAATGTAGGTACTGTTCTTGTACCAGTCAAGAAGAAGTCTGAACCCATACACTATTTCACAATAATACCTAAAGATAGATTATACGTAGATAGTGACCATATCTCATTTAAGATAGATGGAGAGATGGTTACTAAGCTAGGTGTAAGACCTGAAGATTTGAGAGAGACTGGCAGAGGGGAGATAGCGTATATCACGCAGATAAGTAAAAAGCTTTGGTCAGCTCTAATCTTGTCATCATCCAGCCTACCTATAAGCCAAGAAGATTGTTTAGATACTCCAAAATACAATCCTGAAGGGTATAGAGCAGCAATACAATCATATAATTCTGGACCAGAGTCTTTTCCAGACGTAAAATTCGGAGAAATAGAACTACAACTCACACCTACAATGAATATTAATGGAAGAATATTTGGAACAGTTGAGTATAACTTGACAGCTTTAATAGGAAGCCGTGAAGAATTGCTAGGTAAAGTAAAAAGGTTACTGAAGATTAGGAAGCCGAAGATCTATCAGTAGTTATTCTTATTTCTCAAATCTTCTCCTTAATTCTGCTAAGACATCACTTAAGCTTCTATAGCTTTCTTTTCTTAACTGTTTTAGGATTACAGATGCTGGAGCCCTCGTCTTCGAATCTACGTCAATAAGCTTCCACCCATGCTTCTTTACTAGTTCATTTTTAGTTGTTGGGAATACAGCGTCACTTAATACTTCTGCAAGGGAGTCTATTCCATAACTACTCGTAACAGGTGGTAGTTCACCTTTCTTTATGAATCTCTCCATTCTAGCAGCATCAAGGTACATTGAGATTCCATGGAAACTTAGATAGACTTTTCTAGATTTTCTTCTATCAGCTCTCTCCTTGATTAGCTTAAGGTCTTCATCTGTAAATTGATATATATTATGTTCACCTAAACCAAATAGTCTACTATATGATATTTCCTCATCATCATAGGGTGGTTCTTCTCTAGAATAATCTGTTATAGGTATTATACCCATGCTCTGAAACTCATCTAATGATTCTCTACCATCACTATACCATCCGCATCTAGGTTCTAGAGCCATCCTAACCTCATTAAACTCAACCTCTCCTAAGATGCTTTTTAGGTTTTGAAGGATATATTGTAGACTTAGATTCTTCGGTGTCTCTAATACTAGTACTCTAGAATTGAGGATTCTGCATATCTCAAGCATTTCTTTTAAAGCTTTTAATGTATTATTTGTTAATCTTAATGCTTCTGAATGTGTAATGATTCTATTTGCTTTAACCGTGAACTCGAAATCTAATGGGACACGCTTTCTCCATGAAACTATAGTCTCAAGGCTAGGTAATGTATAGAAAGTTGAATTAACTTCAACGAACTTAAATGCTAATGAATACATTTTCAACGGGTCTTCATTTAATACCTTAAAGTAATGCCACCCACCACACCCGACAACTATCTCTGTCCTAGACATCCTCTAATGCTAATATATGAAACTCGTTTTTAAGAAATTTCCTAACGATCATCTCATAATACAAGTAGCCGTATAACCGAGAGATTATACCAGTTGTTATAATTATATGCTTTACTCTAGAAAAACTAGAAACCTACATAACCTAGTTATTGATATTACTAGGCTTAGAGATTGTCAAGAGTCTTCATAGGGACTAGTGGATGGAGTTACTCAGACTGGGAAAACGTATTCTATAAGTCTGAGAAGCATAAGCTAAAGAGATACTGCATGGTTTTCAATACAGTTGAAGTAGACTCAACTTTCTATTCATACCCTTCACTAGAACTAGTAAAAGGATTAGTGAATTCTACTCCTGATGGTTTTGTTTTTACAGCTAAGTTACCATCCTTAATAACTCATGAAAAGAAGCTTGATATCTCAAAAGGAGTAGAGAAAGACTTAGATAGATTCCTGGAGTTTATGCAGCCAATTAATAAAGCTGGGAAACTGGCTTCCCTACTCATACAGCTGCCTCCAAGATACAGTTATGATAAATATTATGAAGTATTCAGAGAATTCCTGAATCTCACAGTTGGAGAATTCAGGTATGCTGTAGAGTTTAGAGATTTTTCGTGGCTTAGAGAAGATGTCTTGAATCTACTCTCAAAGTATGATGTAGCGTACACTATCGTTGATGAGCCACTCCTTCCACCCTATACCTACGTTACTACAGATTTCGCATACATTAGATGGCATGGAAGAGGTAGAAACCCATGGTACTATTACCATTATAGCTTGAGCGAATTAAATGAGTGGAAACAGAGGATCCTAGAAGTAAGAGATAAAGTCGGAAAAGTATACGGATACTTCAATAACCACTTTAAAGGCTACGCTGTACACAATGCACTTCAAGTCCTCGAAATTCTCGAAATAATCACACCTACCCAGAGAAAAATCCTCGAAGAAGTAGAGAAGAATCTTCAGGAAGTAAAGATACAGCAACCTAGTCATATCCTTTATCTCCTTCCAGAGAAGCTTCCTGAGAAAATTGAAGAATTACTTGAAATGCTAACTGATAAGGTAAGGTTGAAGAGAGCAAAAGAGATTACAGAAGACTTGATTGAGGTAAGAGAAATAACTGAACAGCATCTATCTGCAAAAGTAAAAGATTACAATATCATAATAGATTTAGAAAAACGTATAATAATCCATGATTGTGCTGATTGGTCTAGAACTAGAACTTCATTAAGCTTCTGTAAACATCTAAACGCTTTGATCCTCAACATAGATGAAAGATACGCAAGGAGAATCCTAGAAGATGTGATTATCAATAGGAGCCTCTGGTCATTTATAGAGAATGTTTGAACTTATTGACATAATAAAAGTTTGTGAAAGCGCATCTTACAGGTAGGATTTCTCGAATCAATTTATTAAATGGTTTTGACATAGTTCTTTAGACCTAGATGGCGCTAATAAGCTCGTGGATTACTCTACTCATCTCAATAATAATTGTTGTATTCTTAGTTTTCAGAAAAGTGAACGTGGGTATTGCACTAGCTTTAGGTGCAATTCTATATGGTACACTATCATTAGGAGCTGAGATCTTTAAAGCTACTGTAGATGCGTTCGACTTGAAGATGTTTCAAACATTAGTTGCATTAACTCTCTCAATGTTTCTAGCAGATATATATAATTCTGTTGGAGCCTCCCGCTTACTTATCGAAAGCTTTGAAGTCATTGGTCCAAGGTTTGCTGCATTTTCAACACCTGCGGTTATAGGTTTACTTCCAATGCCCGGTGGAGCCTACGTATCAGCTGTAGTCGTTGACCCATTGTACAATGACATGCGGTTAAAGAGCGATGTAAAGACTTTCATAAATTACTGGTTTAGACATCTATGGATAACTACTTGGCCTCTCTACCAGGGAGTAATCCTAGCTTCTGGATTGCTAGGTCTCTCATCAAGCTACATAATGATGTTAAATATGCCTATAACTCTATCAGCTTTAGTATCAGGAATCATATTTGGATATAGAGAGATAAACAAAAATACATATAGAATTAAGAAAGCTCATAGCAGTAATCTAAAGAAGATTGCACATGCGTGGCCTTTCATCTCAATAGCATTGTTATCGATTGTATTCAACTTGAATATTGTTTTATCCATAGCTGTAACTTTGATTATTTTCATCCTAGTATACAGGCCGGTGAAGGAGAAATTAATTCATGCTTTAAAGTATTCAGTTAATTCAACGTTTATACTAATAGTTGTATTCTCATTCATCTTCAGTAAATATATCGAGGAGAGCAATGTGGCCCATTTCCTTGCAAACATCTTGTCAAGTTATGCAGATATAGCTGTTTTCTTGATACCGCTCATAATTGTTATTGGAACGGGCGTAGAGTTTACATATATTGCTTTAGCTTTCCCACCCCTTCTACCATTATTTAATCCTGAGAGGCTTCTACTATCATTCGCTGGAGGGTTCGTTGGAGCAATGCTTAGCCCTGCACATGCATGCCTCGTGATGTCAGCAGAATATTACAAAACAGAGCTACCAAAAACATATAGGTTAATCTTGCCAGCCACAATTCTAACAGCAACGCTTGTGATACTATATGTTCTCTTCAGTTAGCTCTAACATCAAAAACGTATAAAGAGAGATCACAGAAAATATGTCCGCTAAATTGTGAATCTTTTAGGGAAACGGTTATAAAATCATTACTCAACATCATATTTATGAGCTTGAAGCCAGGTTTAATTTTTAGAGAAAAGTATATTGTTACATCTGAGTATACAGCTAAACATCTCGGTTCAGGTGGAGTCGAAGTTTTAGCTACACCTGCTATGATACTTTTCATGGAGCATACATGTAGAGTTAACTTAGATAACCTTCTTACACCAGACCAAACAACAGTCGGTATACATGTAGATGTATATCATGTAAAACCTGCACCGATAAATTCTGAGATCCTAGTAGAAGCGAAATTGCTTGAGATAGATGGTAGAAGATTAATCTTCTATGTTACAGCATACTGGAAAGATAAATTAATAGGATACGGTATACATGAAAGATACATCGTAGATAAAGAAGATTTCATTCGGAGAATCAGGTGATTTCATTGCTAGTCTATCTCTTTTCCCAAGAGGAACTATAGAAAAACACAACCACCTAACTATGCATAACGGTAATTCACGATATTTAATAGGTTCTTAACGATTTTAACTATTAGTAGATTTCATGTTCTATCTAGCAAAACTCCAGAATCAGCTACAGGCGGGCTTAGCGATGAAGCTTTTAATGAGAACTTTTATGAAGTTTACTAAGGTAATCTTTAGAAGAATTTTTCTAAGCTTGTTACTCCGATTATTTTTTCGAAGTCTAGGTCTAATGCATCAAAGACTTGCTCAAAGGTTGATGTTAAGTACTCTACATATTTATCAACGTCTACCTGGTCTTTACGTGCGAACTGTAGCGGTGTTACACCATCTTTATCTTTAGTCTTCACGTATTCGATGATGTCTCCTGAGCTTACTTGTATTCCTTTCTGGATCAGTTTCCTAGCAGCTTTAACATGTGGAGGCGTAGTCTTAACATACTTCTCTACACCCCTCGATAACATAACCCTGAATGATAATTCTTGAAGCTCAAACTCTCCATTCTTAAGCTTATTGTACCATGTTCTAACTATTTCACGTATTGTGTCTTTCGCTTCCCTGAGACTGTCTTCATCTTTAACTTCTTGGAGGACTCTAATCATTTCATCAAATGCATCTTTAATGAATCTAGGTATATGCTTCTTCTTTCCAGTTAACCCTTTAACATCTACTACGCCTTTATCTGTTAATCCTAGATAATTCTTCTTCCTCATCGAGAAAACGATATAATTATATTTCTTATCTATCTCAAGGTCTAGGTGTAGATTCTTCCTCGCCCAGTTAAGCATTTCTTCTATTGCTTCTTCATTTTTTGCTTTAAGGAAGATTGAGTCTGTATCTCCATATATTACTTCGATATTCATTGATTTAGCTTTACTAATTGTTTCAAGGAATACGTATCTAGCGATAGCTGTCGTACTTTCAGCAACTGGTGGACAGTATAGTGGGAAACCTTCAAACCCGAAGACACCGTAAGCAGCATTTAAGAATACTTTCAGAGCTCTCTGGACTACTCCATACCATCTTCTCTGAAGATCTTGTAGATTTTTATCACTACTTAATGGCTTATATATTCTAACCCTAATATCTCTTAAACATCCAATCAATTCACTCTGTATTCCTCTTCTCTTCTTACATATCCAGTGGGTAGTCTCTGGGACAATGTTATCTTGACATTCTTCATGTACGCATCTTACAGTCTCGTAGCTTAGATTCCACTCTTTTAGGATAGATGGATATAGAGAAGCAAAGTCTAAAACGATTACATTAAAATGTACCCCAGGTATAGGGTCGACGACTATTGCTCCTCTATACTTTTTCCCTTCGATAACAGGTTTAGTAGAGATTACTCCTTTCTCTTCTATTAGCTCATCAGACCTGGGTATAAGGTACCCCCGCTTCCTATGTTCATAATATAGTAAACTCTTTATCCATCCTGAAACACCATGTCTACAAACATCTTCTATAGGAAGCCTGCTAATCCTAGAGATAACAATTAGCAATTTTAGTAGTAGTTCATCATCAAATGTTAGTAGTTCATGGACGAGTAATGCATCATAAAAGCTATATCTGGCCAGCTCACTACTAGTTAGCTGGCTAATCGGTTTATCTATTAATACTTTCCCCTTACCTATTAATGATTGAGCTATTGCTTCGAGTGTATGTTCTCTATACTTATTATCGAAAGCATATACTTGGATGCTCTTATTATTGAATAATCTATAGAGGTCGATGTGGATGCCTTTCCTTAATGATGCTCCTTCTCTACCAAGGGTTATAGGTATCTTTTCTTTGGGGATCTTAAGCTGTTCACCTCTATGTCTAAGATATGGCATATCGAAATCGTCTCCATTAAACGTGGCCACTATAGGGTATTCTTCAATTACTTCATAGACTTTTTTCAGCATCTCAACTTCATCATCGAAAACCTTTACAGTAAACTCAGTATTTCCTTCTACTTCAGTGAAATTAGGAGTCTTTAATAGGTAAACTTCTCTTCTACCATCGCTTCCAACCATAGAAACTGCAACGACTTTATCTTTAGCCTTATCAGGAGATGGGACACGTGTAGCTATAGGTGAGAGAACCTCAATATCTATTGATAAATGTTTAAGTTTACACTGCTCCGCCTCCATTAATGTTATCCATTCTTCAATAATCTTCTTATCATCTTTTGATAAATCTGGAAAATATTTCTTGATTATCTTCTCAATCTTATCTCTATCTGGCTCAGCTGGTAAGAGTTTTCCACCATCTAGACGATATGGAATACTCGGTATAAGCTTCATATCATATAGATAACAGAGATGGTAAGGTATATCAGCCTCCCATGCTCTCAGCTTCTCTCTAATAGAGTTTGATGTACCACCAATAGCTAGCGGGTCACTAGCATAAATCTTAGTAAGTTTTATTTCTCTATCTCTGAATAAATCATATTTCTTCTCAACTTCAATCTTTACTACTCCTTGAAGTTTAAGGTTCTCTACTTCTTCAGGGCTTTCTAAAACATAACAATATGGTTTATGACCTGATTCATCATATAGAACCTCTACCTTATTGTCATCCATATTTAAAAGCTTCAAGTATGCTTTACCTTCTCTACCATCGTAAGCACATCCCAATAAGAAATAAGACTTAAACTTCAGATGCTCATCGAGGCTAGTCTGACCCATCCTAAAGTTACAACCACATCCTTACTTATTTCCTTTTACAATCATGGATACTTATCTATGAAAATATTAATAGGATGGTTCGGACTGATAGGTGGGCTATAACCAGTGGACCCAGAAGCCATTATACTTTCTATAGAAGCTCTTAGACTATCTCAGGAGACTGGTATCTCTCCTAGCTCTGCATTATATCTAGTAGCAAAGAAGAAGAGATACACTATTAAAGAATTAAGGATGGCTAGGAAGATACTGCATACCTACTCTATTTATAGAAGATCAGCTTCCAGATATCTAGAAAATATTATATCTGAATCCATGATAGATTGGGTGAGTAAAACTATACTTGAACTTATTTCATCATGTATAATCGGTGGGATAGATTTTGGAGACATTACTGTATTAGTATCTAAGTTAAGGCAGTCTATGGGTAAGAATTGGCCAGAAGAGCTTGAAAAACATCTTGGCGTCTTAAGATTAATCCATTTAAGACCTATGGTAGAGGTAAATTATCCTAAGTGGTTTACAAGATACCTGGAGAAAATAATGGGTAAGATGGATGCAGAATACTATCTAGATTTTCAAGATAGGGTTAATCCACCAATGTATGCATCGCTGAATACCTTAAAGATGGATGAAGAGAAGATTCTAAAATTAGCAGAAGAGAGAAATATAGTCCTTAGAGAGGATAATAGGATTCCAGGCATATATCTTGTAGAAGCTTCAAACACTAAAGCGTTAAAAGACTTAATGAACCAGGGGCTAATAGCTATACATGATTTCTCAAGCTACTATGCAGTAAAGATTTTGAAACCAAAGCCTAATGAATTTGTATTAGATGTATGCTCAGCTCCAGGAACTAAGACTTGGCTTACAGCATTAGAGATGAAGAATAGAGGTGTAATTGTATCTATAGATTCATCATGGAAGAGGATTAAGAGCCAGGTGAAGAGAATGAATTTCCTTAATGTAAGAATAGTTGAAGTGATTCAAGCAGATGCTACGAAACCTCTACCGATAAGACTTGAAGTAGACAAAGTGATAGTTGACCCACCATGTAGTTCTACTGGATTAATATGGAGAGAACCATTCTATAGATGGATTATTAAACCTAGACATATTAGAATGTTCTCAAACCTCCAATCGAAAATACTTCAAAACTCATCAAGACACGTTAAGCAAGGAGGATACCTAATATACTCAACATGCAGTATAACAATCGAAGAAAACGAGCACGTCATAGAAGATTTCCTAAGAATAAATCCTAACTTTGAATTAGTAGAACCATCTCTAAGCATAGGTTCACATGGTTTAAGAAATCTAGCTGAAGCCCGTAGGCTTTACCCACATACTGATATGTGTAACGGATTCTTCATAGCATTGCTCATGAGAAGATATTAATATAATTAGGCCGTCGATGAAGTAATTTGCATATTTTACTTTAATGATCCAATTATTGGGAAGAGTGGATTTGTCAAGTATACTAGATTAAATACATCAAATTTGTTTTGCCCTCTTATATTGTCATTAGATTTAGCCCATGCTGAGGCAGTATATTGCTTCGAGAATAGTTGATTTTCCAGCTCCATTAGCTCCGATAATAATATTTATGTCTGCGAACCCTTCAATCTTACCAGTTTTTATTCCTCTAAAATTATTGATTGAAAGAGATGTTATCAATAGTATTTCCTCTGCCTAAAAAGAATGATTAGGAACAACTATAAAATCATACCTTAAAGATTTCTAGAAAGACTTCACCTTAAATAGAAATCTTTACTTATAGATTATGCTCTGTGTTAAGTAGATAATAGCGACTCCAACTTAGCATTGTATTTATAGTTGTTTAGAGATTTAGTTCCTGGAGACAGCTTGGAGACTTCAGTAAATGAAGTAGTTTGGGTGCGTAGGTGATGTCTCAAGATTATGAAGAATTGAAGCGTATGTTCTCGTTCCCCGTTGAGTTGAGATATGAAGGTAGAGCTAGGTTTCTATCTCCCCTCTTACCGAGTAGTAGAGGTTTTGCTCCTTCTTCTCTTCCTGCTTTCTTTAATCCAGCTTCGAAATTGAGTAGGGATTTAGCAGTACTCTTCTTAAAAGCTTACTTTGAGGATGGGAAGATAACTCTCTGTGAGCCTCTTGCAGGTACTGGTGTTAGGAGTATTAGGATTATCTTAGAGACTGGTCTAGTAGATTATGCTTTAGCCAATGATATATCTAAGAATGCATATGAATTGATTAAAGTAAATGCTAAACTAAATAATGTTGAAGATAAGCTTGAAGCATCCAATCTTGATGCAAATGAACTACTTGCATCTAGAGGTAGAGGTAAACCTAGATTCAATTATGTTGATGTAGATCCTGCTGGTTCTCCTGCAAGATTTATGGAGAATGGTTTTAGAGGATGTGGGAGAAACTCTATCCTTGGAGCTACAGCAACCGACCTCTCAGCATTAACGGGGTCTAAACCATTGTCATGCTTAAGAAAATACGATTCACACCCTGTGAAAACTCCTTTCTTAAAAGAAGTAGCTATAAGGGTTTTAGCAGGCTTCATGGTTAGAACAGCTGCTAGAATAGGATTAGCCGCTGAACCAGTCTTCGCATTCTTGAAAGATTACTATACCCGGGTCTTCGTAAAAGTTTCTCCAGGAATAGATCGTGCCAAGAAGATTCTTAAACAGATCGGCTGGATATGTTATTGTCCCAGATGCTTAGCATTATATACATATAGGGTTAATGATGTACCAGTATCTTCATGTACTAGATGCTTATCACCTCTACTTTCTGCAGGGCCTCTATGGCTTGGAAAGTTATTCAGTGAAGAAGTAGTTAGGAAGATGCTTGAACATGCTTATGGGGGACTTGATATTTATCGTGAAGCAGCAAGTTTACTAGAATATATGCTTAATGAAGATACATCATTGATAGGTTACTACCCTGTAAATACAATATCATCTATTCTCAAGGTAAACCCTGTTAAACCTAGAATAATAGTAGATAAGTTAAGGGATAGAGGATACAGAGCATCTTTAACGCATCTAGATTATTCAGCTTTTAAGACAGATGCACCACCCGAGATAATTAAAGATGTATTCTTATCTCTTTCTAGTATGTAAGAGAAGACATGATTGCTTAACTTTATTATGCTTAAATTTTAAGTAACGGGTAATCTACATCCTTAAATTAACTATAGCAATTAAATTCTATGGTATAGAATGGTTCGGAACTGGGCTGAAGAAGCATATAGAGATATTTTTAGAAGAAGAGCTAAGACCGAAGGCTTCAGGTCTAGAGCAGCTTATAAACTGCTTGAAGCAGATAAAAGGTTTAGATTGATTAAGAAGGGGGACATAGTTGTAGAGCTTGGAGCATGGCCTGGAGGTATGACTCAAGCAGCTTCTAGACTTGTTGGAGAAACAGGTTTAGTAATAGCTGTAGATATTAGAAAGTTTAAAGCATTCAGTGAATCGAATATAATAACTATTAATTCAGACATTCTCGAAGAAGAAGATACTGTACAAAAGATACTACAAGTTCTAAATGGGAAACAAGTCGATGTAGTTATCTCTGATGCTTCTCCCAAATTTACGGGAATTAGAGACGTGGATACTGCTAGGCAGATAGAGCTAACAGAAAAATCATATAATATCTCTCTCAAGTTGGTTAAGAAAGGAGGTTCAATAATGTTGAAAGCATTAGAATGCCGTGAACTTGAGCTTCTTGAAGAACAGATAAGGTCTTCTTTTAGTTATGTAAAGAGGTTTATCCCTTCAGCTACTAGAAAAACGAGTTCAGAAATATACCTTATAGGATTGAAGAGATATTGAAGACGATGGTTTCAGGCTTGATTTTCCTCAATGTTTTTTGAGGAGCTATATGATGAGATTAACCACTCTTCTATCCATACACAGGTATTCGGTGAAACCGTACCCTGCTTACCACATACATTATTGTATATACAGGATGGGCAGGGAGCACCCTTTATAGGTTCAAGGGTAACCTGCCTAATTAGTGGGACAAGCCTTCTAGTCCACCTATCTTTAGCGAATTCTTTAACTCTCTTTACTATTCCCTTCTTCTCTAATTTTATAGCAATCCTGGAACCTTCTCTACTAGTTACTCCAAGCTTATGCCATAATTCTGATTGGAGTAAACCTTTATCCTCATATTTAAGAAGGAGCTTTATGGCTTTTTCTTCAAGCTTACTGATCTTCGGAGGCAAAATAAGCACCTAGAGATAATACTACCACATGTACTATATATCTTATTCGTTTTATCTCTGATTTTGTTAACTAGCTTCTAAGACCTACTAATCAGCTGGTCTAGCTCTTTATATCTACTTCTAAGGGTTGTTATACTTATTGAAGCTATCTTAGCTAATCTACGTTGATTTACTTTAAGCTTAAGCATCTTAGCAGCTAGATAAATAGATGCAGCAGCTAAGCTATCAGGCTTCTTACCGCTTACTAACCCTGCTTCTCCTGCTACTCTGATTATCTCGTTTGCAAGATGCTCTACTTCCCCTCTTAGATTTAATTGATTAATTATCTTAGAAACTATTACGTTTATCTCCCAGACATCACTTCTAATTCTTAAATCTTGAATTATTTTCTTATAACATTTCCAGAATGATTTCTTGCTTATTCCAGAGAGATTAATGAATTCTTTCATATTTCTCGGTATAGAGAACACCTTTGATGAAATATAGAGAGATGCAGCGGCCATACCTCTATAGTTTCTTCCAAGCTTTAAACCCTTCTTCCATAAGCGTCTAACAATTAGTGCTGCGTTTTCTTTAACACTTTCAGGTAACTGTATCTTCGAGGAGAGAGCATGTATAGCTGAAAGCGTTCTTATTAATGATTTATCACCACTTTCAATAATATTCTTCTTTAATATCCTAGATATTTCATCAGAATGGATACTATCCTCTAAGGCTATGGTAGAGAGTCCCATGTCATGGATTAGAAATGTTAAAGGTGCTCCCAGCCTCTCTTTATCATTCTTCGTAAAACTATAACCCCTCCATTCAGGTCTTCTATCCAGTATTCTCTGGGAAGCAACGAATCCACACTTTGAACATATTATCTCTCCACTCTCTTCATCTTGTATAAGGATGTCGGCTCCACAATTTATACAGTGGTCCATACTAATCACCCAGAGCTTTTCTCTAAGATGTAGAAAGTTTCTCCTAGGTATCTTTTAGATGTGTTAACTGTTCTAACTTCAGCGAATGGTTGAGAAGTAGGCCCGAAGATGCTTACTACTTCTCCTACTTCTCTAAGAGATGAATCATATACTTTTACACCAATCTTAGGAGTTCTTTCACACTTAATGACTAATTGATTTTTTACTATCTTCCATAGTACCCCAAGCCTTACTACCGTTAGCTTCCTCAACACATTTCGTTATCCTCTTCCAATACTTTAAAGTTTATCTTAAGCAAAATTTTACGAGTTAGATTACTTAAATTCCATTTCCAAAAGCTGCAAGATGCCAATTATCTAGATTGGCCATCATAACAGAATGATTACGTTGAGTAATACGTATGGGTTCTCTTAAAAACTATCATTGTATTATTCAATACGGCTAATCTCTATTCTTTGCCCACATAATAAAAAATTGATTATGGAGATTTTCTACATCTTGGAGTGAGGAGCATAGACCTTCTCTCTACATGCCTCAGGAAGGGTGTAAGTATTATCCCACCCTCTACATCTACCCTACTTAGAAGCTTAGCTGCTGGCACCTCATACATAATTATAATATTGATATTGTTAGAAGATTTACTAGTATGAGATAGAATTAAGTGAAGTGAGGGATTAACCCTAAATCTAACCAATAAACTTTCTGATTAAGAACGGGGACTTTGGCTCCACATCCAACAGCATGATTAGAATGTAGTTAGCTTGTATCAGCTCTATATACATTTCTTCTAGGAAGTAATAGATCCCGCTTGTTTTTTCTTAATTAGCCTCAGGAGCCTCTCAGCCTGCTATTATGTGTAAATAGTGTCGAGGGATAGTTATGGAAATCTATTCTCACTACTTCTTATCGATGATTCTCCTCTAAGCCTCCATAGCCCTTTAGCTGGGTCTTCAATTACTATACCGAATCCGCTAGCCAATTGGTCGCTTATCAACGGTTCATCAGTATACTCAGAGATGACAAGGTATGTTTCAACACTTCTTTCTTCAACTCCTCCTATGAGGAGACTCGCATAACCTCCTCCTACTCTATATACTCTCATTAATCCCGACGCAGTCTTATAAGTCTCAATAATTGTACCGTCTGGTAGTTTAGGTAGTAATCCAAGCTTCTCAGCAGCACTCATTGGGATAAGGATCTCTGGTATATCTGTTTCGTAACCAGTATTAACTAGTGCAACTAAATCTAATGATGCACCCCGATACTTTACTCTGACTTTAACCCTGACTCCCATGATACACCCAGCCTTAAAGGTCTAATATACCCAACTCTCTTCTTAACCAAGAGCCTCATCGGCTTAACATACCCAACCCTAACCAACAACCACACCACTTAAGGTTTAACAAGCGGGAAACTATTAAGCTTTCATTCAATCTTGAGAGTATCTAGATAAGAAAATATGTTTTAACTGCATAGATACGATAGCTATAATCTCCAGCTACTTTAAACATGATAAGAAAGTAGAGAGTAGAATTGTTCCGGGATGATAATAATGAAGGCGATGATCTTTAGGTTTAGTTAGGGATGTAGAACTGTGGTAGTTGTAGGAATGGCTTCATTGAGTTAGTATTTTGAGGCGATGAGCTAAGGTTCTAATTAGAGAATTCTTACTCATTGGTTTATCAGGCTTGATTATTACTTTTCCTGTTTTAACCCACCACATTGATGGATGTGCTCCACCTTCTAGTTCAAACTTCCATCCTAAGCTTTTAGCAGCTTCTATAATCTTCTCGATAGAAGGGTTCTTAACAGCTATGCTAAGAGGTACACGTCTACATCTAGACCTTGGGATACTCTTATCAAAATATATCGGCCAAATAACGTAGCCATCCCTCTTAATCATCCCCCTTCTACCCACCCCTCTTAGTTTTTATCTAGATAGA
>Ga0272445_1001022_pt1 | contig 23272 bp, 25 predicted proteins | sample YNPCB0031_FD_194404 | JGI IMG/M metagenome (GOLD analysis project Ga0272445, IMG submission 194404) | Hot spring sediment microbial communities from Yellowstone National Park, WY, United States - YNP-CB-003-1 | ecosystem: Environmental > Aquatic > Thermal springs > Hot (42-90C) > Sediment... | reverse complement strand
TTTATTAAATCTTCATATTCTTTTTTCATACCCTTAATTTTTTATTATAAAGTAAATTCCTTTATAATTAAAACTAATTTGGAGGAGAATATGAAGCCATACATTTCAAGAATTTCAGGTGTTCTTGTTATTGCAAAGGGAATGAGTGGTGCAAAGATGAACGAAATTGTAAGGGTTGGAAGGGAAGGACTTGTTGGTGAAATAATCAGGTTAAAAGGAGATATGGCATATATTCAGGTATATGAGGATACATCTGGTCTTTTTGTTGGAGAACCTGTTGAAAGGACATACGAGCCCCTTCAAGTAGAACTCGGTCCTGGTCTTCTTTCAAATGCTTATGATGGTGTTCAAAGACCACTTGATATTTTGAGATTTAAGGCAGGTGATTTTGTTTCAAGAGGACTTTCAGCACCTGCACTTTCAAGGGAGAAAAAATGGCATTTTATTCCAAAAGTAAGAGAAAATGAGAAAGTTTCAGGAGGAGATATAATAGGGGAAGTAATGGAAACACATTCAATAGTTCATAAAATAATGATACCACCTGATATTAAGGAAGGTAAAGTTAAATTTATAGCAAAGGAAGGTGAATATAATGTAGATGAAATAATATGCGAACTTGATAATGGAAAAAAGATAAGCATGTGTCATAAATGGCCTGTAAGAAATCCAAGACCTTATAAAAGGAAACTTGAACCAACAAGACCACTTTTAACAGGGCAAAGGGTTCTTGACTTTTTCTTCCCTGTTGCACTTGGGGGAAATTCAGCTCTTCCGGGGGGATTTGGAACAGGTAAAACTGTTTTAGAACAAACACTTGCAAAATATGCACTTGTTGAAATTGTTATTTATATAGGATGTGGTGAAAGGGGAAATGAAATGGCTGATGTTTTAACTGAATTTCCTCATCTTGAAGACCCATTTCATGGTGGTCCTTTGATGAATAGAACAATACTTGTTGTTAATACTTCAAATATGCCTGTTGCTGCAAGAGAAGCTTCAATATATGTCGGAATTACAATGGCTGAATATTATAGAGATATGGGATACAATGTATTGCTTCTTGCTGATTCAACTTCAAGATGGGCTGAGGCATTAAGGGAAATTTCTTCAAGGCTTGAAGAAATGCCAGGTGAAGAAGGATTTCCACCTTATCTTGCTGCAAAGCTTTCTCAATTTTATGAAAGAACAGGAAGGGTTATTTGTCTTGGAAAACCTGAAAGGGAAGGTTCTGTAACTGCAATTGGAGCAGTTTCACCCCCTGGTGGTGATTTTTCAGAACCTGTTACTCAAAATACATTAAGGATAACAGGTGCATTATGGGCACTTGATACATCGCTTGCTTATAGAAGGCATTATCCAGCAATAAACTGGTTAAGAAGCTATACACTTTATTATGGACTTATGGAAGAATGGTATAAGAAAAATGTTGGTGAAGATTTTCCGGAATTAAGGAGAAGGGCATCTGAGATATTGCAAAAGGATGCTGAACTTCAAGAAATAGTTCAACTTGTTGGTCCTGATGCACTTGAAGAACCCGAAAGGATTTTACTTGAAACAGGTAAAATAATAAGGGAGGGATTTTTATCACAAAGTGCGTTCCATGAAACCGATGCTTCATGCCCTATTGGAAAGCAAGCGGAGATGATGAGGGTAATACTTAATTTTTACGATACCGCAATTGAAGGACTTAAAAAGGGTAAAACACTTGAAGAGATTTTAAATCCATATTTGATTGAAAGAATTATAAGGTTAAAGGAAATACCACCTTCAGAACTTGAAAGAGAAAAAAATGAGGTTTTAAGAGAAATAAGAAATTTGATAGAGTTTGAAGAGGTTAAAAGATAAGATTTTTAAAATTTTTATTCGTTTTCTTCCTTTAATTTATTATTTTTATTCAAAAACTTTAAGGATAAAATTTTTTGGAAATGAAAATTATTTTCCTGATAAAATTAAAAAAAGTGAAAACTGCATATTTTGTTTCTGGCATTCACAAATATTTCCATTAATATTTACCCATAGAAGCAAAAAAATAGGTGTTCTTGTTTCAAGACATAGAGATGGAGAAATTATTTCAAAAATTTTAAAAACATTTAAATTTAATATAGCAAGAGGTTCTTTTCAAAGGAAAGGTGAAATTGGTTTTTTAACTTTGAGGAAATTTTTAAAAATGGGATTAAATGTTGCAATAACCCCTGATGGACCAAGAGGACCAAGATGGGTATTTAAGGAAGGGGCAATTTTTTTATCAAAGGAAACAAATAAGAAAATTGTTCTTGTTGGAACAGGATATTCAAAATTTATAGAGTTTAAAAGTTGGGATAAATTTAAATTGCCTTTGCCTTTTTCAAAAGTATCAGTTTATATTTCAAAACCCTTTAATCCTGAAAATATAGATTTTTCAGAAAAATTAACCCATTATACTCTTTTAGCCTTTGAAATTATTAAAAATCCAAAAATTAAAATAAATGGATAAAATAAAAAAATTAATGGTGAAACATTTTTGAAATAAAAACAGGAAAAACTTAAATTTGATAAAATCTCATTTGTTTTAAAAAGAAAATCCTTTGAAAAAAGATAAAATCCTTTAAATCCTTCACTCAAAAAATTTAATGGATGAAATATTAAAAATAGTAAAGAGGAAAAAATTGTAAGGGTTAAAATTGGAGTTAAAATTAAATTTGAAATTACTGAAATTGCTGAAAAATATTTGAAATTGTAAAGAACATAAGGGAAAACAAATATTTGTGCTGAAAACGAAACTATTAGAGGAGAAATTATATATTTGTTTAAAATTTCAGATTTTGTTTTTATCAAATTGAAAATTGGATTATATAAAAATAGTATTCCGAATGTTGCAAGATATGAAAGTAAAAAACCATGGTCAAATGCCCATGACGGATTTATTATAAGGGATAAAAATCCTGAAAAACCAAGTGTATTTAAAGAGAGAACTTTTCTTTCCATTAATTCCATAATTGCAAATGTCAAAATCATTATGTTTGCTCTTAAAATTGAAGGTCTTAAAGGTAAAAATGTTGTATATATTAAAAGTGAAATACAGGATAAAAGATTTGAAATTTTATAATTTATTCTTAAAATTCTAAAAAATGTAAAGAAGAAAAGAAAAATTATTCCCATATGAAGTCCTGAAATTGCAAAAAAATGGATTGTCCCTGTTTTTTTAAAATTTTCAATTAAATTTTTTGGTAAATTGCTTCTATCACCAAGTATTGTTGCTTTTAAGAATTCAGCATCTTCTTTATAAAAATTTTTTTCAATTAAATCTTTAAAATAATCATGAACATTTTTATTTATTATTAAAAAATTTTTTGAAATTTTAAAATCATTTGAAAAATATAAAAAACCTGAAAGGAAAATTAATATCCATAAAAAATTTTCTTTTAAAATAAAGAAAAAAATTAAAATTAAGGGAATTAAAGAAAATAAAGGAAAATTTAATTTTTTAAATAAAATACCACAAAAAAATAAAAGGAAACAAATTAAAGAATTGTATTTTCTTATCTTATTCTAATACTTTCTTTAAATCTTCTGCTGCTTTTTTCGCCTGAATTCTTGCAAGACCAAGATTTTTAACACCTTCTGAAATTGCAATTGCAAGAAAGGCATCCTTATTTATTTTCCTTATTAAAACAAGAAATTTACTTGTTGAAAAGAACATTTCTTCAAATTCTCCACCATCAATGCTTTCAATTGCCTTTAATCCATATCCAACAATGTTTGCAAATTCTGCATCTGCAACAGCAGGGTCAAAAGGAGCTTCTTTTATTGCCTGAGATAATGCAATTCCATCCATTCCAACACATGAAACATATGTTGCTCCACTTATTTTATTTAAGGTTTCTTCAAGTATTGCTTGTAAATCCATTTTACCTCCTTTGTAAGTTAACAAAAATATTTTAAAGTTTATATTATAAAGAAAAAAAAAGTTTTTTGCCAAGTTATTTTAACAAATCTTTTTGTTTTTAAATTGATTTCCCTTATAATAAAAATATGAGTGTTGAAACTGTAAATATTCTTTCTTTAATTCTGGGTGCTATTGCTGTAATTTCTCCATTTATCCTTTCTTATTTTACAAATAAACTTATTCAAGCGGAAGATAAAAGGGCAAAGGAAATGATTGAAAAAGCAGAAAAAAGGCACGAGGAAATGATGAGAGAAATTCAAAAATCTATTGATGAAGGAAATAAAAGACACCAGGAAATAATGAGAGAAATCCAAAAATCTATTGATGAAGGAAATAAAAGACACGAGCAAATGATGAGAGAAATCCAAAAATCTATTGATGAAGGGAATAAAAGACACGAGCAAATGATGATAGAAACACAAAAAATGATTATGGAAATTCGGAGAACTAATGCTGAAATTCAAAGGTCTATTGATGAAGGAAATAAAAGGCACCAGGAAATGATGAGAGAAATTCAAAAATCTATTGATGAAGGAAATAAAAGGCACGAGCAAATGATGATGGAGACACAAAAAATGATTATGGAAATTCAGAGAACTAATGCTGAAATTCAAAGGTCTATTGATGAAGGAAATAAAAGGCACCAGGAAATGATGAGAGAAATTCAAAGGTCTATTGATGAAGGGAATAAAAGAGGCGAAAAAATATTAATGGAAATTCAAAAATCTATTGAAGCAGGAAATGAGAGGGTTGAAAAATTAATTGATGAAGGAAATAAAAGATTAGAAATAATTTTATCAGAAATTCTAAAAAGAGTTTAATTATTCTTTAATCAATTTTAAACTTCCAATCTCCTTTCCTTTTAAATAAACTTTTAAGAAATATACTCCATTTTTAATCTTTTCAATTCTTTTATCCTTTATTTCAATGTAATTGTTAAAATCAAATGATTTTGAAATTATTTCATTTCCCAAAACATCATAAAGGATTATTTTTATTTTTTCTTTTGAATATCCTGAAAAAATCAAGGAAATTTTATCTTTAAAGAAAGTAAAGGGAAAAAGTTTGATGTTTTCTGGAGAATAAATATTTTCTTGTGCTACCACTGTACATACATCATTAGTTGAAACTATAGGTGAAGAAAATAAAAGTGTTGGAGAAGTTACAATTAAAGCTGGTGAAGTTACACTTATAGGAGGAGAAGATATAAGAACATTTGGTGAAGTAACTACCACATTGCAATCATACCAAGGGCAATCAGATGCCATATTTCCATCTTGTGTTTTAATAACTAAAAAATCAGAAGAACCTGCACCAAATTTTTTGTTTACTTACATTCTTTTAAAAATTTCCATTAAAAGGTCTTCAAGTTTTTCAAATTTTTTATTTTTTAATGCCTCTCCTATTATTTTTTCTGCTTCAGTTCTTTTTAAACCAAGATTTATTAAAACCTTTAATGCTTCCCTTTCAATATCACTTTCAAATCTTTTAATAGGTGCTATTTTTTCCTTCAATTCAAATATTATTCTGCTTGCCCTTACTTTTCCAACACTTTTTATTTTTGACAATTTTTTAACATCTTCATTTTCAACTATTTCAGAAATTTCATCTACATCATAATTTGATAATATTTGAAGCCCTGTTTTTGGACCTATTCCAGGAACAGAAATTATTTTTTCAAATAGATCTCTTTCTTCTTTTTTTTCAAATCCAAAAAGTGAAAATTCATCCTCTTTAAAATAATTAAAAATGAATAGTTCTATTTTATCACCTTCTTTATATTTTTCATAAATTTTTAAAGGAACAAAAATTTCATAAGTAATGCTATCTTCTCCAAGATTTACTTCAACTCCGATTTTTAAGGGCTCCCTATAAATTATTTTTCCTTTTATTTTAAAAAACATTTTTTTGAAGGAAAAGACCCGCAATTGCACATGCGAGTGCATCAGATTCATGTTCTGAAATATTTTCTTTTATCCTCAAAAAACTTTTTACCATAAATTTAATTTGTTCCTTTTTTGCCCTTCCATTTCCTGTTAAAATCCTTTTTATTTTTGAACTTTGCAAATTTATAACCTTTATACCTTTTGATTCAAAAAAATAGATAAGAGCGCCCCTTATTTCACCAAGTTTTAATGACATTCTTGGATTTTTATAAGAAAAAACATCTTCAAGAAAAACAAAATCAATTTTGTCTTTATTTATCACTTTTTCAAATTTTTTTATTTGTTCTAAAAAATTTTTCCCCTTTATAATTCCTCTTGAAATTAAATTTCTATTTTCATCTATTATTCCAAATCCTGTTTCTTTTAAACCCGGATCAATTCCAAGAATTTTCAAATTGTTTTTGTTAATGTCTCAAACTCTTTTTCTTCTATTTCAAAATTTGAATATGTTCTTTGAACATCATCATGTTCTTCAAGTGCTTGAAGCAATTTTAAAAGTGCCTCTGCCTTTTTCCCTTCTACTTTAACGGTTGCATTTGGTATTTTCATTATATCTCCTTGAACCTCTAATCCTCTTTCAGTTAATATTTTTTTTAAATTATAAAAATTTTCAGGATTACATATTATCTCATAAGAATCACCTTCTGTATTTATATCCTCTGCTCCATTTTCTATTGTAATATCAAATAATTCTTCTTCACTTATATTTCCCTTTGAAACACGCAATATCCCTTTATCCTTGAATTGCCATGAAACGCATCCCGTTGTTCCAAGATTTCCACCATATTTTGAAAATATATGCCTTATTTCATTTGTAGTTCTATTTTTGTTATCAGTTGTTGCTTCAACAATTATTGCAACTCCACCTGGTCCATATCCTTCATATATCACTTCTTCATACTTAACACCTTCAAGTTCTCCTGTCCCTTTTTTAATTGCCCTTTCAATATTTTCCCATGGCATATTGTAGGATTTTGCTCTTTCAACCGCAAGCCTTAACCTTGGATTAAATTCAATCTCCCCTCCACCAAGTCTTGCTGCAACTGTTATCTCCCTTATAATTTTATTAAAAATTTTTCCCTTTTCCTTATCAACCTTTTCTTTCTTATGTTTTATCTGAGCCCATTTTGAATGTCCTGCCATTTCCCACCTCTTATTTTTTTTATATTATATTGAAAAAAATTAGTAGAATTCAATTAAAATTATTTTCTTATGAAAGAATTCAGAGAACATCATACAAAAAGTTCTGGAATTTTTTTTAAAATAGATAAGGTTATTTATAATAAAAAAAGTAAGTTTCAAAAAATTTTCCTTTTTGAAAATAAAGATTTTGGAAAAATTCTTACACTTGACAATTTAGTGATGCTTACAGAAAAAGATGAATATTTTTATCATGAAGCAATAACACATCCTGCCTTATCTCTTATTAAAAAACCTGAAAAAGTTTTAATTGTTGGGGGAGGTGATGGAAAAGCAATTTATGAGGTATTAAAACATAATCCAGAAGAAATTCATGTTGTTGAAATTGATAAGGAAGTTATAGAAATTTCAAAGAAAAATTTTAAATGGGGAAAAGTTTTTGAAAATAAAAAATTAAAAATTTTTATTGAGGATGGATATGAATTTGTAAAGAAAACAAAAGAAAAATATGATGCAATAATTGTTGATTCTTCTGACCCTATAGGACCTGCAAAGAAACTTTATAGAAAAGAATTTTATTTAAATTTAAAAAATGTTTTAAAGAAAAAGGGGGTATTAATAATGCAAGCAGAATCCCCTATTTATCATAAAAAAATTCAGAGAAAAATTTATAAAGAGCTTAAAAAAATTTTTAAAATATGTAAATTTTATTTTTCACCTGCCCCAACTTATCCGGGTGGAATATGGTTATATATTTTTTGTTCTGATTTTTATAATCCTTTAAAAAGTAAAATAAAAAGGATACCAAAAAATTTAAAATTTTATTCTGAAAAAATACATAAAGCAATTTTTGAAATTGGAGAAATTTTATGAAAAAGTTTCTCGGATATAGCAAAAATGATGCAAATATAGTTTTAATAGGAATTCCTTATGAAGGTGAAATTGTTTTTAAAAAAGGAACTTCTTTTGCACCAAAAAAGATAAGGGAAGCATCCTATGAAATTGAATTTTATTCTCCTTATCAAAAAAAATCGGCAAGAAACTTTTTAGATTTAGGAGATATTGAATTTAAAAAAATAGGGGAAAAAATTGAAGAAATTTTAAAAAATAAGAAAAAATTTGTTGCAATTGGTGGTGATCATACAATAACTTATCCAATTGTTATTTCTTTAAAAAAATTTTATAAAGATTTCATATTAATACATATTGATGCACATCTTGATAGAAGAAGAATATTTAAAAAAGATGAGATAAATTATGCAACTGTTATAAAGAGAATTGAGGAAAAAATAGGTGATAATAATGTTTTTACATTTGGGGCAAGATCACATGCAAAGGAAGAGAAAATTTCAAAAAATATTTATTTTTTTAATGTTTATGAAAATATTAAAAAAATTGAAAATTTATTAAAGAATAAAAAGTTTTATGTTTCAATTGACCTTGATGTCCTTGACCCTGGATTTTTTCCAGCAGTTACAAATCCAGAACCAGGGGGAATTGATTTTAAAGAAATTTTAAATACAATTTTATTTTTATCAAATTTTAAAGAAAACATAATAGGTTTTGATGTTGTTGAATATAATCCATTAGTTTCAAATGAGGATACATGGGCTCATGTGGCAAGCATAATAATAAGGGAAATTATAATATCAATTGATTAAGTATAAATTAATTTGACTTTGGAAATTTTTTAACTTTATAATTTTTTCCTTTTTCAAAAGGAGAATTAAAGTGTCATTTCCGTTTCTTAGTGTTATAACTTTTTCTCCATTTTTTGGTGCAATAATAATGTTATTTTTAAGAAAAAATCCGCTTCTTGTAAGGATTGTTGCAGCAATCTTTTCAGGTATTTCACTCATTCTTTCAATTTTAATACTTTTCCTTTATGATATTAATAAAGGAGGATTCCAATTTGTTGAAAAAATTGAAATTGTTCCATCTCTTGGTATTTCCTATCATCTTGCAGTTGATGGAATATCAATAACTCTTGTTCTTTTAACCGCATTTATAATTTTCACAGGTGTTTTTGCATCCTGGACAATTCCTTTTAGGTCTCAAGAATTTTATATTTTACTTTTTGTTCTTGTAACAGGTGTTTTTGGGGTATTTGTTTCGCTTGATTTATTCCTATTTTTCCTTTTTTATGAACTTGCAGTTCTTCCAATGTATCTTTTAATAGGGGTATGGGGAAAAGGTGCTGATTTGAAACCAAAAATACCACCAAAAGGAATAATTGGATTCATTATGAGACCAATTGATACTGCAATGAGAAATGTTTCTCTTGGAACAAAAGAATATGCTGCTGCAAAATTGACACTTTATCTTTTGCTGGGTTCTGCGTTTATTTTAGTTGGTCTTCTTGTAGTATATTTTACAGGTGGAAAAAGTTTTGATTATCTTGTTCTTTACAAGGCAACTGAAGAAGGATTATATTCTATTTCATTTCAAAAAATTCTATTTTTATGCTTTTATATAGGTTTTGGTGTTCTTGCAGGCGTTTTTCCTTTACATACATGGTCACCTGATGGACATGCAGCAGCACCTACAGCAGTTTCAATGCTCCATGCAGGTGTTTTGATGAAGCTTGGTGCATATGGAGCAGTTAGAATTGGATTTGGTCTTTTTCCTGAAGGTGCAAAATTCTGGGCACCACTTGTTGGATTTATTGCATGTATAAACATTGTTTATGGAGCACTTTCTGCAATGAATCAAATGGACTTTAAATATGTTGTTGCATATTCTTCTGTATCACATATGGGATTTGTTATGCTTGGAGCAGCAACTCTATCTGAACCTGGTCTTTCAGGAAGTGTATTTCAAATGTTTTCTCATGGTATTATGACAGGGCTATTGTTTGCAATTGTTGGTCTTGTTTATGAAAAATCACATACAAGGGATATACTTAAAATGGGTGGATTTGGTAAAAAAATGCCAGGTATCGCAACTGCTATGGGAATAGGAGGATTAACTTCACTTGGTCTTCCAGGTCTTTCAGGATTTGTTGCAGAATTTTTAGTTTTTTGGGGATGCCTTTCAATACCAAAAAGTTTACCCCATTATAAATTTGGATGGATATGGTTTCCACTTGCAATAACAGGAACATTTATAACTGCTGTTTATGTTTTAAGGGTTTTAAAATTGATATTTTTTGGACCACTTGATGAAAATAAATATAAGGATTTAAAGGATGCAGAAGGACCTGAATGGGTATCTTTATGGATTTTATCACTTGTTTTAATAATTTTTGGAATTGCACCATTTTTATTGGTTAATTTTATTGATGTTGGTGTTCTTGAATTTTTAAAGAGGTTTTAAAATGAGAACTTTTATATTTGAGATTTCTCTTTTTTTTATAGGATTTGTAATTTTCTTAATTGACATATTTGTTAAAAGGGATAAGGGAAAAATATTTGGTTATGTTTGCTCCTTACTCTTTTTCCTTTTAATTCTTATTTCACCTTTCGTTTATTTACCTTCAAACAAATTTGGTTTTTCACTTGATAATTTCTCCTATTATTTAAAAATTCTTTTCCTCTCTGCAGGAATAATAGGTTCAATTGGTTCAATTCAATATGTTGAAGAAAAAATACCTGATAAATCTCTTGAATATTTTTTACTTTTAATATTTTCACTCCTTGGAATGTGCTTTCTTGTTTCATCAAGAAATATACTTTTATTCTTTATTTCGTTTGAACTCATTTCAATTCCTTTGTATGCACTTGCTGGATTTTATAAAAAGGATATAAGGTCATCAGAAGTTTCGCTAAAATTTTTACTTGTTGGCGTTTTTTCATCTGCTATTCTTTTCTTCGGTCTTTCCTTTATTTATGGCTCTGGTTCTTCAGGTGATTTTGATATTTTAAGGGAAAATTTAAAAGAAGGAGGGGTGATTCTTTATCTTGGAATGATATGCTTTCTTGTTGGATTGGGTTTTAAAATAGCAGCAGTTCCATTTCATACATGGCTTCCTGATACATATGAAGGTGCACCACCTGCATTTGTTTCATTTTTATCGGTTGCTCCAAAGGCAGCAGGTTTTTCTGCTCTAATAAGATTTTTATTTGAAGTTTTCCCAAAAGAAAATCCATTAATTCCTGTAATTGCTTTGATTTCAGCATTAACAATGACAATAGGTAATCTTGTAGCATTGCCTCAAACAAACATAAAAAGATTGCTTGCATATTCATCAATTGCACATATAGGATATATGCTTGTTGGAATTGCTGCTTTTAATGAAATGGGAATAAGTATGGTCCTCTTTTATCTTTTCACATATTTATTTTCAAATATGGGAATATTTTTAATAGTTGAATCACAGGTAAATTCTTACAATGATGAAAGGATTGATGCATTAAAAGGACTTTCCCAGAAAAATCCAATCTTATCACTTTCAATGCTTATCTTTTTACTTTCTCTTGGTGGCATACCATTTGTGGCAGGATTTTGGGCAAAACTATTTGTGTTTTTAGCAGGTGTTAAAGGAGGATACTGGTTTTTAGTTTTAATTGGTGGTATCCTCGCAATTGTTGCTCTTTATTACTATTTAATGGTTGCTAAAAGAATGTATATTGAAGAGGCAGAAAATGATGAAAAAATAAGATTAAGTTTTCCATTAAAGTTATCAATAGGAATTTCAACAATAGGTGTTTTATTCTTTGGAATATTTCCAAAAATACTTGTTAATTTTTCTGATTGGGCAGTAAAAGGAATAATAAAATAATTATTTCTTTTTCCCCTTATAAATAATTCCAATTGGAATAAATACACAATATCCAAGTGTTAAAAAAATAACCGAGAATGTTTTATCACCAATTGCAAGAAATATAAAACCTGAAATTATAAGTAAAAGACCTATACCCATAATTATATAATTTTCTTTTTTAAAAGGAAGCCCAATCATTTCTTTTTCCTTTTTTTCCTTTTTCATCTTATAACCTCCTTAAATTCTTTTCCATCAAATTCATAAATTTTAATAATTTCTTCATTCCATGTATAAATATCATTCAATCCCTTTAAAAATCCCTTTAAATTTAAAAAATCCCTTATTCTATAAAAATCAGTAATTCCATATAAAATTATTTCCTTTAAAATTAAAGCAGTTTCATATCCCCTCATTGCAACAGAAGTTGGTGGATTTGAATAAACTTTTGAATATTTTTCATTGAATTCATCAAATAAAAAATTTAATGATGGAAATGGATATGAACCTGTAATATAAACATTTTTAAGTTGTTCACCCAAAATTTTTATTACATTTTCTCTTAAAAGATAATGGATTGAAATTATAGGAATAGAAATTTTTAAAAATTTCATCTGACTTATCATATTAACTCCATCCTTTTCTTCTGAAGGTAAAAGAACAATTATTTCAGGTGAATAATTTTTTATTTTTTTAATATAATCTTGGAAATCGGATGAATCTGGTGAATAGGAAACTACAAAAAAATCCCTTTTATTTAAATTCTCAATCAAAACATCCTTTGCTGTTTCTTCTTCTTTTGTTTCAGCATAAATAATTCCAATTTTCCTGTATCCATTTTTGATTATGAATTCTGAAATCTTTTTTATTTCATAATAAATTCCTTCATTGAAAGCAAAAATATTATCCCCTTTTATTCCAATCCTTATGTCACTTGCAGTTGGTGAAATCACAATAACCTCTTTTTCTGAAAGAAATGGAAAAATTGAAAGGGCACATTTTGTAGATAAAGGACCAATTATTATATAAGGAAATTCTTTAATTTTTTTTATTTCCTCATAAAGATAAACAGGATCTGATTTTGTATCAAATATTTCAATAAATTTATTTCCTTCAAAAATTAGTTTAAATCCATTTAAAAATTCTTTACCATATTCTCCAAATTCACCTGACAAAGGGAGTAAAAGTAAAACATTTTTTTTATATTCTTTTATTTCCTTTTTCTCTTTTTTTAAAATTTTTTCGGCTTCTCTAAAATATTTCCCACCTATTTCCTTTAATTTTAAATAAAAGGAATCTCTTTCAACTTCTTTGCCTTCTTTTAAGGAGTTTAAAAAAGCATAATAAATACAAATTTCATAAAGCTCTGTGTGTTTTGCATCTTCTAAAATACTTTTTATTTCTTGAAGTTGTAATTTATTTATCAATTCTTCAAATTTTTTCCTTGAATTTTTCTTTATGTAATCATCATCTGTTTTTTTAAAGGCATTTAAGAAATTTCCAACAGCCCTTACATAAAATTTTTCCTTTTCGTAGCAAATCCCCATTAAATAAAAAACCTTATCTATTAATTTTCCTGAAGGGAAAAAAATTAAAAATCTATTTCCTTCTCTTATTGCATTTTCATAATCCTTTAAAAGATAATTTGTATAAAAAAGATAAAACTGAGTAAGATAAAGTTCTTCACCATTTTCTTTCGCCTTATTAAAAAAATTTAATGCTTCCTTATAATTCTTCTCCTTTAATTTTTCTATTCCTTTTTCAAGATAAAAACCTTTACCCTCTTCCTTTATCCTTATTTCTTTCTCATAAAAAATAAAGCAAGAGGTAAAAAATAAAAAAATAAAGGGTTTAAAAAAAAATGTCATTCTTTTCTAATAGCCCTTAACTCCTTTACACACTCCTTTGCATATTCTGAATAATTTATTGCATGATTTTTTAATTCTTCAATTTCCTTCTTCTTTAACTTTCTTTTTATCTTGCCAGGAATTCCAGCAACAAGTGAATTTGAAGGAACTTTAAAACCTTCTTTTATAACTGTTCCCGCTGCTATTATTGAATTATCACCTATTTCTGCACCATCTAAGATCAAACTTCCCATACCTATTAAAACATTGTTTCCGATTTTGCATCCATGTATTATTGCTCCATGTCCTATTGTAACATAATCTCCGATTATAACAGGAAATTTATCCTTTGTAACATGAATAAGGACATTATCTTGAACATTTGTATATTTACCTATTTTTATATAATGGATATCACCTCTTATAACTGCACCAAACCATACAGAGGAGTAATCTCCAATTTCAACATCACCTATTATTATTGCACCTGGTGCAATAAAAACTTCCTTCCCAAATTTTGGATTTTTATTTTTATAAGAAAAAAGCATATCAATTTAAAAAGCGGGAGACGGGACTTGAACCCGCGACCCCCAGCTTGGGAAGCTGGTGCTCTTCCAAGTTGAGCTACTCCCGCATTAAGATAATTTATTATAAGGTTTTTTAAGTAAATTTTTCAATTCATTTTCAATTATGTTTTTTCATTTTCAAACTCCCCCTTTAATGGATAAACAGTATAACATGATGAATAAAGGGATGTTGTTATACCTCTTTTAAAAAGTGAAATTGCTCTTAAAGCAACCATACATGCATTATCAGTTGTATATATTTTTGAGGGAAAATAAACTTCATCAAATTTTTCTTTAAATTTTTCTCTTAATCTTTCATTTGCAGAAACACCACCAACAACTGCAATTCTTTTAATTTTTAAAATTGAAGCTGCTTCAACTGTTTTTTCAAGAAGCATATCAACAATTGCTTCCTGATAAGAAGCACATATATCAGGAAGATTTTCATTTATAAATTTTTTTGGTCTTTTTTTAACAAAATAAAGTAAGGATGTTTTTAAACCTGAAAAACTGAAAGTAAAAGGAGGTGTTTTTGCTCTTGGAAAATTAAATCTAAAAGGGTCTCCCTTACTTCCTTCTTCAGCAAGTTTTGAGCCACCTGGATATGGGAAACCAAGAATTTTTGCACCTTTATCAAATGCCTCACCTGCTGCATCATCAAGGGTTCCACCAATATACTTTATCTCTTCATTTTCTTCCATTAAAAAAAATTCTGTATGACCACCTGATGCAAGCAAAAATAAAATTGGTGGTTTTAAATCTGGGAAGTCAAGAAAAATTGAATAAAGATGGGCTTCAAGATGGTCAACTCCAACAAATGGCTTTTTATAAAAATATGCTAATGATTTTGCAAATGTAAAACCAACTAAAAGTGCTCCTATAAGTCCTGGTCCTTGTGTTGCTGAAATTAAATCAACATCTTCAACATTTATTTTTGAAATTTCAATGGCAGTTTTAAGAGAAGGTAAAATAAGGGCTGTATGGGCTCTTGAAGCAATTTCAGGAATAACACCACCATAATCCCTGTGTAATATATGAGTTGTTGTTACATTTGCAAGAACTTTCCCATCTTGAACTATTGCACAAGAAGTTTCATCACAAGAAGTTTCAAATGCTAATACTTTCATTTTTTTATTATAAACCATTAAAAAATTTTGAATCAAAAATTATTTTTGATTTTCCTGAATTATTCTTTTTTCATTTTCTTTACTTTTAAAATTACTACTATTATTGAAATACAAAAAATTAAGATACTAAATATAACAAAAAATATAGTGAATATATAGAAGCTTTTTATGTCCTGAAAAGAGATGCTATAGGTAATTGCAGCAAGCGGTAGAAATACTATATATGAATAGATTGTATTAAAAATTATTTTTTCAGATTGTTCTAAATTTAATTTTTCTATTAGAAGAGGACGAAAATAATCCATTAAAAGAATAAGTATGGGACAATAAACTGCTAAAAGATAGCACATAAAAATATCAGAAAAAGATTCTTTTTTGGCAAATAAAAGAAGATATAAACATATCCATATGCAAATTATAAACATCCATAAAACAAGTCTTCCCAATTTTAATTTAGTATTTTTTTTCATTCTTTAAGTTTTTTTATTCTTAAAATTGCTACAATAATTTCTAAACAAAAAAGTATAAAAGAACAAGCGAGAGAAGAAAATATATAAAAAGTTAATCCCTTATTTAGCATTAAAAGTTCACTAATCCAGGTAAAAGGATACCAAAAAGTTATGTATCTCCATATTCCTTCAAAAATTATGTGCTGAGATTTATTGAGGTTTAACTTTTCTATAAAAAGAGGATAAAAAAATCTCCATAAAAGAAAAAATATAGGAAGATAAATCCCTGTAGTAAGAGTGACTAATGAAGAAAAAGGGTATTTCCACCATTTCGCGCGAATATATCCAAAAATATAAATGATAAAGTAAATAATCACCATCCAAAAAAGCATTTCCCATAATTTAAATGTTTCTTTTTTATTTTGATTCATTTCATACCGCCTCTTTTTAACTTTTCAATTTTAAAATATATATTATCCATTATTCTTTTTTCATTTTCTTTACTTTTAAAATTGGGGGTATAATGCAAAAGCAGAAAAATCCAAGAGAAAAAACTATAATAAAAAAAATTATAGAAAAAAATAAAGAGGTTTCACTCTTTATGTCGCGTCCAATAAAAACTGAAAAAACAATTGCCCATAATGGAAGAAAAATTATATAATTGTAAACTCCTTCAAAAATCATTTTTTCAGATGGTTCTAATTTTAGTTTTTCTAATAAAAGGGGATAAAAATAATTTCTTAAAAGAACAAATATAGGTCCATAAATAGCAAAAAAATAAATCGGCAAAAGAAGATACACAGGACCTTTCCTATAGAAAAAAGAAATTATGATAAGAAAAATATTGCCCGCAATTAAATAAAAAAATATTTTTCCCCATTGTGATTTAAATATTTTCTTCATTTTTCCTCCTTTCTTTTTAAAAATCTTTGCATTTCAATAGAAGTTATTATAAATTAAAAAATTTAAAATTTCTAACAGCCCATCAAAAGAGCTGCCAAACAACCCCAACTAACATCCCAGTAACAGGGATTTATATGCTGTGTCACACATTCCCAATACCCAGGTTGCCCGGGTTCACAATATATCAAATAGGCTTCTATAACACATTTCCCATAAAGGAGTAAACACCATGCTTTCCGAGATATTTTTATTTCTCCATCCCCTTTTTGTGGCATGTTAGTTATTATCTCTTCGCCCTTTTCTTTAGGATAAAATCCCATAACAGGTCCTCCTCCTGGAAGTTTCATCCATTCAAAATTTAATATTTTTACTGAATCAGGAGGAATATACTCAGGATCACCATTTGCAATATAAGCATTTGAAATATTACCATCGGTAGCAAAAACAAACTCAGCAACTTGATTCCAATTTACCGTAGTTGGCCAAATTATAACAATTCCAGAATATTCTCCCATTATTGTTGGAGGATAAAAACTATTTGAAAGTGAAGCAAAACAATACACTTCTTTCATTACAGAAGTATCTACAAACCCTTTTTCTTTTAAAAATCTAAATGCTTCTTTCCAATAAGGATCTTTCTCATATTCATTTATAAGATAATTAAGCTGATCCCCTGTAATTTGAACAATCTGGGGCTCAATAACAGTAATTTTACCTGCAAAATCACCTTCTATTATTTTATAAGTGCCATCAGGAAGCCTTATTTTCATCGTTTGATTTATTTGAATTTGATAAGAATAATCTATTAATCCTGAAACAGAAATTCCTAATGGTTCATAAACAAAATTCCCATACGGATTTTCAAGACCCCTTATAGCACCTTCCAAAGCTCTTATTACTGCATATCTTCCAATTCCTCTTACCCATTCTTTTGCATGTGGCAGAACATCATTTATTATTTTATCCCTCGCTTCTTCAATTTCATTTTCATTTATCTTTTTTATAGTAGCCTTAATTTTATTCAAAAATGCATTTTTTCTTCCTTCAGGAACAAAATAGATGATTGTATCAGTTTCAATTGTCCCTTTTATAGCATTTAAATTGTTTAAAGCAAAATCTATTCCTGTTCCTGTTATAAAAGGGTTTCCTATGGATAGATTAATTGTATCTTCTCCTTGTTTTACAATTATATAAGAATAGGTGTAAGGGGTTGAAAGAAGGCTAAGTGTTTTATTTTTTCCTTCTGTAGGTAAATTTGCCTTTTCTTTACACATTGAGAAGAGGAAAAGAATACCCACTATTGATATTATTTTTACACTTTTCATACCATCTCCTTTTTAACTTTTCAATTTTAAAATATATATTATACAGTTTTTTTTTTTTATTTTGTCAAGTCAAATGCTAATACTTTCATTTTTTTATTATAAACCATTATAATTAATTTATGAAAATGAAAAAGGCAATTATAACAGGGATAACAGGGCAAGATGGTTCTTATCTTGCAGAATTTCTTATATCAAAGGGATATGAAGTTCATGGAATAATAAGAAGGTCATCAACAACATCAACAACAAGGATTGACCATTTATACATTGATCCACATGAAAAGGAAGCAAAATTATTTTTGCATTATGGAGATTTATCAGATTCATCATATTTAACAAATTTAATATATGAGATAAAACCCGATGAAATTTATAATCTTGGTGCTCAAAGCCATGTAAAAGTAAGTTTTGATTTACCAGAATATACAGGCGAAATAACAGGACTTGGTGCTGTAAGAATTCTTGAAGCAATAAGAAAAAGTAAAATAGAATGTAAATTTTATCAGGCATCATCTTCTGAAATGTTTGGAGGTGCCCCCCCTCCACAAAATGAAAATACTCCTTTTTTCCCAAGGAGTCCATACGCAGCAGCAAAACTTTATGCCTACTGGATGACAAGAATTTATAGGGATGCTTATGGTATATTCGCAGTTAATGGGATACTTTTTAATCATGAATCACCAAGAAGGGGGGAAACATTTGTAACAAGAAAAATAACACTTGGAATTGTTAACATATTAAAGAAAAAACAGAGATACATCTATCTTGGAAATATAAATGCAAAAAGGGATTGGGGATATGCACCTGAATACATTGAAGCAATGTGGAAGATGCTTCAAAAAGAAAAACCAGATGATTATGTTATTGGAACTGGTGAATGGCATTCTGTTAAAGAATTTCTTGAAGAGGCATTTTCTTATGTTGGACTTAAATGGGAAGATTATGTAAAAATAGATAAGGAATATTTAAGACCAATAGATGTTGAAAATTTAAGAGCAGATTTTTCAAAGGCGAAAAAAGAAATTGGATGGGAACCAAAAATAAAATTTAAGGAACTTGTTAAGATTATGATGGATGCAGAAATGAGAATTAATGGAATTACCCCTGTTGGTGAAGGCGATAAAATTTTAAAGGAAAAATTTCCGAATAGATGGTGGATAAAAGATTGAAATTTTTGATTAACTTTCTTTATAATTAAAATATGGCAAAATGTTATAATTGTGGAAAACATACAAGGATTGGAAGAAATGTGTCTCATGCCCATAATGTAACAAGAAGATTCTTTAAACCAAATTTACATAAGGTAAGAATTAAAGAGGGAAATAAGATAAAAAAGGTTTATCTTTGCACAAAGTGTTTAAGAAAATTTAATAAAGTAATTGGGTAAAAGATTTCCATCTTTTTGGATTTTCTACAAAGATATAATAATTGAAATAAAAACAAGGGAAATTATAATGCCCTTTTTACTTTTTTCATTCCTTTTAATAATATTTATTTCCTTTTCTTTACAAAATAAGGAATTTTCACCATTTATTTTTTGGCTTTCATTTCTTTTTTCAGGAATAACAAGTTTATCAAGATACCTTTTAAGGGAAACAGGTGGAGGTTTTAAAGGAATATTAATTTTACCAATTGAAAGGGAAAGCATTTATACAGGAAAAGTATTTTCACTTACTTTTTTTCTTTTTATCTCGGGAATACTTTTATATTTTTTATTCACAATTTTCTTAAATTTCCCATTTTCCTTAAAAATATTTTTAAATTTTTTAACAATCTTATTTTTAACTTCCTTTTCCTTTTCATCTCTTGGAATAATATTATCCTTTTTGTCCTTTCATACAAAGGCAAAGGAATTTTTCCTTCCCCTTCTTATAATTCCACTTTTTATCCCACCATTTATCTCAGCAACTTCCTTAACTCAAAAAATTATATTAAATGAAAAACTCCTTTCACCTCATTTTTTTATCCTTTTATTTTTTTCAATATTTTATTTTTTCTTAAATGAATTACTTTTTGAAGAGGTTTTAATTGAATAGCATGTTTAGCATGACAGGATATGGATATGCAAGAAGATATTCTAAAAAATATGGAATTTTTGAAGTCGAAATAATTTCTTTGAATTCAAGAGAGATTGAAATATCACTTTCTGGAAATAGAGATGTTATAGGTCTTGAAAGGGAAATAAGGAATATGATTAGAAGATATTTTAAAAGGGGGAAATTTAAAATAAAATTTTATTTTCCACCTCCTGAAGATTATGAGATTGATGAAAGGAAAATTAAAAAGATTTTAAAAAGTGTTAAAAAATTTTCAAAGGGTAAAATAAACATATATTTTGATAATGTTGATGTTTTAAAGGAAATATTTTTAAAAAAGGAAAACTTAAAGGAAAAGAAAAGGATTTTTTTAAAATGTTTAGAAAGTGCAATTAAAAAACTTTTAAAATTCAGGGAAATTGAAGGAAAAAATTTGAAAAAGGCAATTATAAAAGAAGCAAATAAACTCAAAATTTTAATAGATAATTTAAAGAATGAAAGATGTAAAGAGGAAAAAGTAAGACTTCTTTCCCATTTAGAATCAATTTTTAAAACAATAAATTCTAAAAAAGGTGGATGGGGAAAGAAAATTGATTTTCTTGGTCAAGAAATACTAAGGGAAGGTAATACAATCTCACAGAAATCAGAAAATATAGAAAATATAAATACTGCAATTGAAATAAAGGTTTGTGCAGAAAACATTAGAGAAATAGCAAGAAATTTAGAATAGTTAAAATTTCATATAAAAAGGAAGCATATAAATGTATTTTTCATTTGTAAATATTGGTGAATTTAAATTTATTTTTTCAAATGGTTTTAAATAATGCCACCATTTTGGAGTTGGATAAATCTCTATCTTTACATCACCTTTAATTTTTGCAAGTTTTTTTGCTTCTTCAATTGCATCAATTATTCCACCTATTTCATCAACAATTTTAACATCCTTTGCATCAGAGCCCGAATAAATTCTACCCTGTCCAAGAGAATCAACCTTTTCCAATTTAATTCCCCTTGAAATACTTACCCTTTTCACAAATTGCCAGTAACCCCATTCAATTTCTTTCCTGTAAATTTCCCTTTCTTCTTCTGTAAATTTCCTTGTAGAACTAAAAAAATCTGCATGTGGTTTTGTTTTAACAGTATCAAAATTTATTCCAATTTTATTAAAGAATTCTCTCATTGAAAATTTTATACCAAGTATTCCAATTGAACCAGTTAATGTTGTTTTATTTGCATAAATTTTATTTGCAGGACATGAAATATAATATCCTCCAGAAGCAGCAACCTGTCCCATTGAAACAACAACTGGCTTTTTCTCCCTTAACCTTTTTATTCCATCCCATATTATTTCAGATGCAAGTGCAGAACCACCTGGAGAATTAACCCTAAACACGACTGCCTTTATGCTTTTATCTTTTTCAACTTTCTCAATCAATCTTTTCATCGTTTCTGAACCCATATTTTTACCACCAATTAAAGGAATTGGATTTTTAGAACTTTCACCTGTTACAATTCCACCTTCACCAACAATTATAGCAATTTTTTTCCTTTCATCCTTAAATTCCCTTCCCAAATATTTTCTTTTTGCAATTTTCTCATAGTTTACTATAAATGGTTTTTCACCAAACCATTTTTCAATTAAATCTTCAATATCCCTTTCAAAACCTTCAGCATTAACAAGCCCTTCTTTCAATGCATTTTCAGAATTAAAATATCCTTTACCCATAAGTTCGTCAACTTTTTCAGTTTGAATATTTCTTCCTTCACTTATATTTTTCAAAATTAAATCATGAACATCCTTTAAAAACTCCTTTCTTTGATATCTATCCTCTTCTGACATATTTTCCCTTATAAATGGCTCAACAGCAGATTTATATTTACCAACCCTTTCAACTTCTACTTCAATTCCAATTTTTTCAAACAAATCTTTTAAATATATATTTTCCATATAAAGACCAGGGATGAAAACATCACCAGTAGGTGTAATAATTATTTTTGAAGATATTGAAGCAACCATATAATCTATTATTCCAAAACTTTCACCAATTGAAACAATTTTTTTTCCTTTTGATTTTATTTCCTTTAACAAATTATAAATTTCCTCACCCTGAGAAGGAGTGAAATTTGGATTTTTAAAACATAAAATAATTCCTTCAACATCCTTTTCAAAAGATAATTTTCTCAAATCTTCAATTAAATCATAAAAGGATTTTTTTGATTTAAAGCTCAAAAATCCATCAATTTCCCTTTCTTCAGGATAATTCCCTTCAAGATAAATTTTAACCCATTTTTTCTTTTTTGGAAAAATAGTTGGATATATTTCATTTGAAACCATAAAACCACCTGAATATTTAACTTTCTGTTTTTCCCTTATATTTCCTTCAGAAAATATTTTTGATTTTCCAAAAGAAATTTCAATTCCAGCAAAATATCTTCTTTCCTTATTTACTCTTCTATTTTCCCTTAAACCACCATAAAGATAAATACCATCAAAAATTTCAAAAACGCCTTGATATTGATGATAATTGAGTAGATTCCAGAAATTATAATCTGCTGAAAAAGTTATCCTATCAGTAAAAGGTCTTAATGATGTTCCAATTGTTAAAGATGAATCATAATTTTTTGGTAAATCCAAAATTGCACCAAATCTTAAAACTTTAACAGGGGTAATAATTAAGCCAAATTTCTGTGAATTTATATCTCCAAAAGAATAGGAATAACCAAAAGAAAAAGCCTCACCAATTGGAATACCAATACCAATTGTATATATCTCTGTCTTCAAATAATCAATAAATGAAAAACCAATGTTTCCTGCTGAAATTGAATAATAGTATATATTTTCATCATTACTTTCCCTCCATGAAGAATAAAATTCAAATCCCTGTTTTATTCCAAGACCAGCAGGATTTAAAATTGCTCCACCACTCCTTATTGATGTTGAAACAGAGTTAAAAAATGGTGAAAAAATTACGCTAATGTATAAAATTAATCCCATCACAACCTCCTTTTTAAAATAAAATTATAAAGTTTTTTATAGTTTTAAGTAAATATTCTTGCATTAGATCACAAAAATGTCCATAAAATTTACTCTTATAGACCAAAATTAAACTTTGAAATTAAAGAGATGGTTGACTTAATATCTCCATCAAGATTTTGCTCTTAATTCCTTTCTCCATCAGCGAAAAGGGTGAAATGCCATATAACGTTTTGCGGATAAAAGAAGTTGCCGAAGGCAATTTGGGGAAATTAAAGATTCCCCTTTTATCCGCTGTTATATGTAGTCGGCTTGCATCCATCACTTTATTCCTT
>Ga0272445_1001020_pt1 | contig 23297 bp, 20 predicted proteins | sample YNPCB0031_FD_194404 | JGI IMG/M metagenome (GOLD analysis project Ga0272445, IMG submission 194404) | Hot spring sediment microbial communities from Yellowstone National Park, WY, United States - YNP-CB-003-1 | ecosystem: Environmental > Aquatic > Thermal springs > Hot (42-90C) > Sediment... | reverse complement strand
GATCTTGAAGAACATCCATGGATCAATGCCCGCTAGCGCTAGGAGGCCCGGGATCCAAGTTAATAGTGGTGGGAGGTTCCTCCACCCGCCAAGCCATAGATATGTTGTTAAGATCTTCGGCTTCTCCGCAAAGTCCCTGGCAACAGATATGTATTCAAGCGTATCCCAGCTTATTGGAAGATCCAGATACTTTAATTCTGGGTAGAGCCTTACCGCAAAACCTATAATGAAGGAGATTATGTAAAGTGTTCTCGGCCCAATATTGCTGAAAGCCTTTGTCACACATGTTAGCAGGGAATGGAGGGTTGGGCTTTCATGAAAAACTACAGGCTCCCCCTGCACCGTATTCATGGCCGTGGATGCCGCTACCATGAATGATCCAAGGATCCCTATGGAGGCTAACTTATAGGAGGCTTCATCTATTATTGAGCCTCCAATGAGCTGTGTATAGAAGCTTGTCTTTAGGAGGCTATAGATTGCTGAAGAAACCCTAGCAATGATGACGAGGCCCGTGCCAAGGATCGTGAATAATATTGTTGAGAACAGGGGGCTCTTCCTCCAAAATAGTGAGATATCTAGAAGGCCAGCGGCCACAGAGCCTAAGAAGAGTATCCAGAAGGAAATATCCACAAGCCTGAGCCCACCAACAGGATAAGGCCGATAATAAAGGCTAGCGAGAAGAAAGACCGCCAAAGAAATCACTATCGAGAGAACAGCTATAAGAGCCCTAAACCTAGAGACAAGCGATGTAATCATGGTCTTATAATAGATAGAGAACCACGGTAAATACACCTAACACCATTAGGCCACTAACCTCCCTAAGAAGCCTAGCAGCAGAGGCCTCAGACATAAATATGGCTATAAGGCCGGACAGCATCCCACAACGGTTGTGAAAACCGTAAAATAAACCCTAAAGCCACCAACACAAAATGAATTAAGAGCGAAGAAATTTTACTATTCTTTATTCTTTTATTGCTTCCTCAATTTTGTTCACCACCTTGTCCCATGTCCATCGTTTTGCTGTTTTAATTCCGCCTTCAATTAGCCTCTCCCTAAGTTTATCATCTTTAAGCACTCTTAAAGTGGCTTTGGCAACAGCTTCCGGATCTCCTGGTGGTACCACAAGTGAATTATAGCCATCCACAGCATAATCCCTGTTACCACCACAATCAGTTGTAACAACGGCAGCTCCGCATGCCATGGCCTCAAGAGGTGGCAAACCGAAACTTTCTCGGAACGAAGTGAATACGAATATGTCTGAACTCGAATACAGTTTAGCCAGAGTCTCATCATTAACGTTTCTGAACAAAGTGTAGGTGAATTCAGGCCTAACTTCATTGAAAAGTCTCTTTATGACATTATGTTCGCCAACAAGAATTGCGTGTATCGGGTAATTCCTATTAATGATGTTTAAGGATTTCAACGCAATATCACTACCTTTCAACTTGACGCCCTTAATGATTGCCATAACAATAGGTTTACCGCTGGAATCGACAACTCTAACATTCCTTGGATAAAACGTATTTAGGTCCACGCCAACGCCGGTAACAATCACCCTAGCACTCTTATTGTAGCTGAGAATAAGATCCTTAGTAAATGTTGAATTTGCCAAGAATGCATAGAATGGAAGTTGAAGGGATAATGTGAATAACTTCAATCCATAAAACCCTTCGTTTTCTATAACAAGTTCGGGGAAATCTTGCACAAAATAAATTTTCATTGCTCCTCCCTCGATTACTGAAAGATGTAAGGCTATTGCTGAGGGGAAATATGTTGATATGTAAACGTCGCAACCGGAGGGAATCCTTTCCGCGAGATAATAACATCTGTCGAGCTTGTATGGAAGTTTAATCATTTTTCTAATGAGATCGATAATCCCGTATAGTGATGTACGGCCTATAAATGGTATATATATTTCAGGCTCGATATAGAGGAAGTCGAACTCATTATAGCTGGAATACCACCAATGCCTTTTAGAGCCTAAACAACATAACACTACTTTATGACCTTTACTCGCGAGCTTTTTCATTATTTCGAACACCGCTCTTGTTCCACCACTAATACCAGTTGACCATACAATAGCACAGATCTTCATAGTTAAATCATCATGTAAGAAAAGTTATAACTAGAATAAAGTATACCAGTAAAAATAAGTACTTGCACATTAGGCGTTTAAGGAGATTATAGATATTTTTGTCTTTTTCGCCAAATACTTTGGCTAAAATGAAGTAGAATATCCATACCGGTGTGAGCATCAAGTGTGATATTCCAGCTATAATGATTATTTTAAATACATAATTGGCTAAGCCCACTATGCATACATAAACATACAATGTGAGCATCACCAAGTAGGGTGATAGCCATAATAATTTCGTCGAGAGTTTATTACATAAAGAGTATCGCATAAATGAGAACATACTCTTCATTAAGCTTTCATCTGAAGAATAAATATTTTCAAGACCGCTCCTTAAAGTGACGTAACCAATAAATACTAATCCCTATGATAGAAAAATCATGAATGCGACTGCATCATACGTCCCAGTATAAACAATATTGAATATATATGAAAAAGCAAACATTTTCATAATCTGTTGTAGTGTGAATGAAAGACGCTTTGTGATAACATTATTTTTGGAGAGGGATTCGACAATGGACAAGAGTATAAATGCCAGAATTAAGATGATCATTGAAAAAATTTTCACGTTGTACTTCCTAAGAAAGTCCAAAAAGATGGCGGTTAAAGCAATGTAATAGAATGTTTGAAGGAGAAATCCTCCAAGGCGTCTTCCACTAAATTGGATAAATCTGAACTTGTAAAACGAGTATTTTTCTGGATTATATGAAAGTGCTCTATCATCATGGTAATTGATAAAGTCATTTATGGCATATGTAATAGCGTACAAGTAATGAGTGCCTATCATAATAATTATTAATGTAGTTATCGAGACATTAAAAGTATATGCCGTTAGAAATGAAAGAAAAACGCTTGATATATGGAATATGCCAAGAAATTTACTAGATTTTGTAGAAAATGATCTAACCTGAATAAGATGAAACTTATACATGCCATAAGTAAGTCATTAATTCTATCACGATCCCTAAGCATCATACAATCTCCGTTTCCATATTCGCTTTTAACGCATGTGGACTAATGATTTTTATCCTTTGATCTTTTTTCGCGATCTCGATTATCTCTTTTTCTGGTGAATCATCAATAATAATTACTTTACTTACATTCCTTAGGTTAAGTAATGATTTTACTATAATATGCTTACGTCCATATAAATCCTGGAGTCTATGAAACCTTCTATTACGATATACAATCTCACTAGAGTAAACCTTCTTAAAGCCAAGATCTTGAAAACAGTTTGCTATCGGTGAAACACTCGCTGTAAGTAATATTGTCAGATTATTTTCACATGCTCGTGATAAAAATTTAAGTACCTGTTTGTTAACTAAGTTATAATCTAATAACGTCTTAGCATATCTATGCGCAAACATATCAATTAATGCCTTATCCAGATTCCTTAGGCACATTCTTAATTTCAAATACTTTGAGAAATCAATTCCAGCCTTAAATAATCTTAGAAACAATAAAGTAAGTATTTGAAGGAAAATTAGAAACGGCTTTATAATTGACAACAGTCTTTGATATCCCAAAAAATCAAGGAAATTTGATACCGTTTCAACGTTCACTAATGTATGATCAAGATCTATGATATATATCACTCTAAGTTTATCTTCTTTCATTGAAAAATGATCTCCCATTTCTCCAAGGTTTATATCAGAGTTTATAGTTACGGAAATTCATTTTTGTTTAGCGGATGTTATAATGTAAACAAATGCAGCAATGCTTCTTATGGATCTGTTTATGCATGCTAAGAAGGTTAAAATAATTGATTTATGGAGATTCGCCGGGTCTGAAACGAAATCTCTAAACGTGTTTATAAATACTGCTAATAGTATTAACAGTATTGATAACGTATAATGAACGTTAGTCGAGGTAGGGGTAGTAAAAAGGTCTAATAACAATAATACTAGACATGGTAGGAAAAGTGAAGAGCCTACATATTTAATTCTTAATTTTGGTGGTAAGGACTTTAGAAACTTATACCAAGTCCAACCTTGTTTCTTCTTCAAATATCCTATGAGCCACTTCATATAGGTACTCAGAGTTAATTTAGGTTCATCTTTCTTACCCATCAACTTTGCAAGACTAACATCCCTTTTAACCCCTAAATGCTCCGCAATAGTATCCCCTAGCATTACACATTGATACCCAGATCTCCAAATGCGCGCACCAAACTCTAAGTCCTCATCCACCGAGAATGGTGGTCCCATAGTCTCATCATAAAGCCCTGCCCTCTCTATAACATCACGCCTAATCATAGCTCCTGCTGTGCAACCTATGATTTTTCTAATTCTCCGAATACTAATATCATATAGCCACCTTGTAATAATGTCCGTGGAGTCATGCTTAAGCAAGAGTTCACAACTCCCAATGCTTAGATTTGATTCCATAAAAGAAACCATCCTACTAATAGCGTTTGGTGGTAAAACAACATCACAATCAAGTATCATAATGTATTTTCCTTTCGAAAGTTTCATTCCGTCATTTCTAGCCTTGGAGACACCAAGATTTTTCCCATGGATTATCAATTCGAAATTGTGGAACATATCGCGATATTTCTCCATAAATCTCTTTATCTTATCTACCGTATCATCTACGGAGTGATCATCTACTATTATTATTTCAATGAGCTTCAATGGATAATCTTGTATTATTAGAGAATTTAAAACATCTTGTATCGTTGCTCCACTATTATATGTTGTAATAATTACAGTAACAAGGGGCTTTCCACAAGCTTCTATCTCCATGTCATGATCCACTTCCATCCATTGAATACCACGTTATCATTTAACAAATCAATCGAATAAACATAACCAGAATATTTTACGAAAAGCCTTCCAGCGAAATCCCAATACGATCTAGCGTTTATTAGCCTAGGTATCAAAAATCTCTCGGTCAACAAAACATTTATATGATGATATGGGTGACCATAATATAAAATGTCGCAAGTGAAGTAGAGATTAAGCCTAGCGTTCTCCCACCCATTAAAGACACTAGCAACGTATTCCAAGCTGACATGATTTATGAGAAAGCGACTTAGGATGAAGTTCTCTTCTCTAGGCCATCTTCCACCAGTAAAAACGTTGTACTGCTCGATCATCGCGTTAGGTGAGAGAACGCTACTTAAACACATAATGCCAAGCAATATTATAAGCATGCTTTTCCATTTAGAGCGCACAGGCATATTAGCGAGATAAATCATACATTGATAAGAAGCTAGGACAATCGCTGGATAACCTAGGTATCTAGATGATGGAGTCGCTAAGTTTGTTACCACAGCCATCGCGGCAAAAGCCAAAGTTACACCTAAAATAAGTACACTGAGTTTATCCCCTCTTTTTCCTCTCAACATTCTAGTGGCTTCAGCAAAGAACACTGCGGCTATAAAGCCTGGGAAAGCGGCAAAGGAGAAGAGCGTCGATTTGGGCGGAGATGGCCCTCCCAGATACACGCTTATATCCTTTGGTCCTTCACCAATTAGGAGTGTAGTAAACCCTTCAATGATAATATCAACTAATTGCGAGGCCCCGTATAAAGCCCCCGTATATATAAGTTTCGACAAGAAAATGGTTATGCTTATCAGAGTGAGGAAGCGAATGGCTTTCGTAAGCTTACTATTAGCATGTGATGTCACTAAATACATTAAGGATGCTAGTAGGTATGCAGGAATCATTATAGACATAGGATGTGCAAGTACTGCTGAAGTAGTTAAAAGGATAAATGATACGATTAAGGTATGGTCAACAATTGAGCCGCTAATGTTATTAATTCTTTTTGAGGCAAGCATAATGGCAAACATACTGAACACTAAAGAGAAGTTAGTGGGAGGCGTTGACATTCCAATCAAAAGCGAATATGGATTAATAGATAATAATAAAATTGCCAGCGCGCAATTTCTAATGAAACCACCATGAAAGTTCTTTACGAATGCGAAAGTAAAAATCAGAATTGAAGTTGAAAGCGTGCTATATATTAGCGTTGTGATAGTTGGATCATAGGGGTTATTAATCCCAAGGACATAAAGCAAGAAAACTTTCATTATGGCATCTATGGGAGCTAAGTCGTACCAGCTAGCATGCCGAGAGAACTGAAAGTGTCCTTCGTGATAAATCTGTAACGTATCCACGGTTGTCTCCGCGGCTTCAATACCATTCAACATAACCTTGCTCGAAAAGAAGAAAGCAAACAGCAACGACGAGGTAAAAAATGAGAGAACAAATGGAAAAGTTAGGAACCCTTTAAACCAGATGCAAGTCAACGTTAAGATAACTATATAAAGTGAGATACTCACTACAAGTAACAAGTCTATATCATGATCGCTGAGACTGCGAATGAGCCCTAAAGTCATAAGCGGTGATACGCAGATGTATAGTAATGAAAAAATTCTAGTCCTTTGACCACCTTCAATCAATCCTTTGTTTGCTCGCTCGCGCGCGGCCATGTACATAGTAAATAACGTTATCGAGAAGACGCATGCGAAAAAGACTATTAGTATTATAATGAGTGATAACCTTGTTAAGTTTAGTACTTCGTCTATAAGCTTAAATAAATCTTCAACGTACATCGTCACATCTAGGCATATAAGTGTTTAAAGTTTACTTCAAGAGACATTTTTAGATCTCTTATTAAAAGTAAGGAGCTTCTGTTATAATGAGCGATTATAGTATACACATTAATATCAAAGTTTCCTTGCCAAAAAGATATACCTTCTTGAAAGCGACGATGTGTTCAATAATCTATCTAAAAAATTAATCATAGGATTTGTTTTTGAGTACAATGGTTTTGCCATAACAATGTCAAAGCCTGAATCCGCGAGAAACTCTTTAAAAGCTTTGAATGTAGCTACCTTAACATGACCCACAACTCCATGAGTTTTAAAGGGTGGTGCAACGCCGTAAAGCTTTTTTCCCGAAATTTCTAAATCCCTAGGTTGATAGCCTAAGAGCAGCGCTAACCTGTTTACCCAGCTTGCCAGGTTGGGCATTGATATGATAATGTAACCACCTTTCACAAGACTATTTTTAATATTCTCGAAGACTTCATCCCAACATGTCGTATGTTCTAACGATCCAAAGCTTGTTACAAGCTGAACTTTCTCTGAGAGATTCAGAGGCTTAGAGAAATCCTGTTGTAGTGTAACAAATTCTATGTTATCAGCCCTTTTTATCACGATTTCTGTTAGATACCTCAACCTTACCTCATCAACATCAATGACAATGACTTTTTACACCAAGAAATTCCGCGATAGCCACTGTTAAAATACCATAACCACAACCTAAATCAAGCATGGTTCTAATACCCTCACCTCGAATATGTTCTAGTATAGGCTCAAGCATGTAAATAGCATTCAAAGTATAGGCTAGGATTGACTGAGAATCCTTTTCCAGATGAAATCTTAAAGTTTAAAATGGACATTTAGCAATTCATTGCTATTTTCTGATGAGGTTAAGTATAGAGTGGAGCAGTTTTGTTGTTTGCATGTCTTGAAGTCTAGAAACTGTGGATTTTAGTGTTTCTTTGACATTATTATAGTTTTGAATTACTTCGCTTATTTTCAACTTAAGATTGTCATAAGAGATTTTATCAAGAGGTATTGAAAGGACCATCAGCCTCGTTTGTAGCAAGAAGCCGACTTGTTTGTGATCGTATATTATAGAAATGAAAGGAACGAAGTTTCTTGCTGCAATGATAGATGGATGCATTCTTGTAGTTATTAGTAGTTTTAATCTTCTAACTAAAGATTCATATTCGTCTACATCATCGGTTATAATTATTTTTGTATGTTTGTTTTTCATTCTAGCCATTATCATTTGGCTCATAACTATATCATCCGATGATGAAGGCAGGAAAACTATTTCTTCATGTTGCGCGGAAAGCTCATCTAGACATTTAGCGTGAGCCACTACATAATTTTCGACTTCCTCTTTTGTGAGAGTATACTTAAGCATCGCAGGAGCGACACCTATTGCCGGCTTGAAGGGAATAGGTAAATGGCTTGATTTGCCAGTGCTTACGAGAATTGCCATGTCCGCTACAACTTGATAATTCTTTACTCCAAGCTTGTCTAACAGCTCAGCTGAATAGGGTTCCCTCACCAGTACTAAATCTACAAATCTACTTAGAATTATCCTGGTTAACCATCTTATTACGATTGGCAAATTGTTGAAGGGGCCGAATGATGCTGGACCCGCGATAAGTTTCTTTTTAAAAATGCCTTTAATAACTAAAAGAAACCATAAATTCTGGAAAATTCTAAATGACCAGAAAAACTTATGAATAACTAGCACTTTTGGCTGCCGTCTTATTAATGCTGGTGATATGGAGATAGGGACTCCTCTGAGAAGTTCTAAGTTCAGGTCTATTAAGGCATCGCATCTTCTTATTCTTTCGATGACCCCATTTTTAGAAGGAACTTTAACTCCTATTTGTATGAGTAGTGCCATAAATGTAAAGAGGATTAAGTTAAATGCTGTGAGAACAACCCATTGTAGGTAGTTGTGTATAGTTATATCGTCTATGCTTGGTGTTAAAGGTCCGTATACTTTCATGCCTCTAGATTCGGGATGAGTAAGCTTAAAGACGTCTGGATTAGGGGTTGAAACTGAAAGGTCGATGTTGTTATCCATGAGCAACTTGAAGAGAGCTCTTTGAGCGGCAATGGTTCCAATATTGCCTTTAGGCATGGCGTGTAATATGTGTATGCTGATTTGTCTGCTTTGCAAGGCTTTCACCTAAATAACCTCAAGATTCTTGATATTTGTGGTGTTATGTTGCAGAGAACTATTCGTGCCAATCGATTTTGTGCAATATAGAGCCATGTGCAGTAACCTAAATTGAAGATCCAATTTTTTATCGAAGCCCTTGGAAGGCTAGAGAGGGTGAATGGAGAGGGTTGATGAAATATCTTTTGCCATATATAAACTCTGATCAATGAATTCTTTATTTTGTCTTCTAATCCTTGACCTTGGAAAATCTGCTCCGGTTTCACTTCGCGTAGAATTAGCTTTCCAGTGTCATGTAGGTGCTGAATAACGCTTTCCCCTATGGAGGTTCTTGTGATTATAACAGAGGTCCCTATGTTATCATGTGCTAGTCCCCAGGCATCTCCAAGTGAGATATCAGCCTGTTGATTCGTTATGTCGTAGCATAAGACACATCTAACAGGTATAAAATGTGGATAATATGCGAAATTGATCCACTCGCTATGCTCGAAACTAGAGGATTTCCCCTGTTTAGTTGATACCGTAATTTTGCCTGGCCAACCTTTTCCACGATAAGATATTCTAGCTATGTCTTCCTCGTCCACACCAGCAATCTTCCTAAGAAAGTACGTTGTAGCATAGAAGTTTGGACACTTTCCGCAGAAAAGGCCCAGATGAACGAGAATTTTACTTCTAAGCCTTACATCAACTTCCTCAAGCTTTTTAAAGGCCCAAATATGGCATGGAAGCCCAACAACTGCTATTTTTCCAGGCTCTCTAACTAAATCCTTAACCTTAAAGAAAGGCCTTACTGGACAATATTTAGAGCCCATCGCCTCTATAATCTCTTCCTTATTCTTGACAAATGTCATTAAAGGCTTAAGTGGATCTCTTGTATTATCTTTTACAACTACAGCACCACTGGTCGCACCTTCTTCAAGTAAGGAAAGCAGTATCGTTGTTACCAACCCGCCTGACGACGCTTTCCACCTTAGAGTTGCATCAGTTGAATAGCCAACATAACAACGAATAAAGCTTCCAAGTCCATCGATCATTATCTTTTGGTTGGCAGGAGAACTTGGACAAACCCTTTCACATAACCCACAGCCACTACACTTGGAAAAATCAATAAAAGGCTTATAAGAGCCATCAAGAGAAATTTTCATATTTATAGAATCATCTGGACAGATGGCATAACAAGCACCACAGCCACTACAGAGATTAGTCTCCGCGATTTGTTCAATCCAAAGAGAGCCCCTATCTCTATTCATTGTCTCCTTAACGCTATAACTATTCAAATTATACTTCTCTATATCTTTATTTCCATGGCTTTTTCATATATTTTGTCTGTATTCCAGTACTGCCAGTTTCCCCATCTGCCGAATGTGACCACACCGATTTCGGTCAGGCTTTTTGTAACTATGGCTACATCATTTGCATGTGTTAAAGTGTAAACTGGATAGCCGTATTTGTTATACCAAGCCTCAACTACCTCCACTTCATCTTCGCGCAAAACACCGATGTCGCTCAAATCGTGAACAACAATGGCTTTTAGCCTCTCTAAATCCATTTTTTGAGTTGGCGGTGTAGTTATCTCGGCTATTACTGCAGATTTACCAGGTGGCGTATCCTCACCATAATTTGAAATCCAAGCATATCGTTGAAACACTATTCGCTTATCCGGAACGTAGATCCAGTGTTGCCTTGGTGCAGATCTTTTAAGACCAAGCCCTACAACTACTACCGAGTTGTAATCTAGTCTATCTGCGGCTTTGAAAGCCTCCTCAGAAAGACGAAAAATTGAAGGAACCTCTTTAAGAGGTAATGTATTAATTACCTTATCAGCCCTTAACCAGCCATTTACCATGTACTCGCCGGAAACAACCTTTACTTCCCTTACCTCGGATTTCAAGAATCTAACACCTAGAGCTTCAGCGCGTTTATACGCTGCCTCCCATTGTTTAATAATTCCGCCCCTTCTCGGGTAGTAAAACAACGCCTGTTCTTCATAGCCAATAGTAGGTATGCCAGCTACCGCCTTCACAATATGTTCAAGAGATGGTAGGGGGAGCCTCCCGGGAATATGAACCCAATCAGCAGAAAGCTGATCAAGCGGCCTCTTCCAGACTTTCTCGTTATATGGAATCAGGTAATCCTCAGCCACCTCACGTCCAAAGGCGCCAAAGATCCACTCCTTGAAATTCCTAGGCCTCTCATTACGATACTCAGTTAAAGATCTGATAAGTGATACACCATACCTCGCCCTCTTCTCAGGGGGGATGACGTATATCCCATTTTCGAAAGGATACGGGATAAAGACACCGTCAAGCAGTATGTATGCCATTCTCTCTCTAGCTACCCACTCGCCACCCATAGACAGTATGCCCTCAATTACGTCATGCCTCCTACTGAAAACCACATGGCTACCGCCAACATCAAATAAGTAACCATTGACAACCTCACTGCGAAGGAGACCGCCGCCAAAATCCTTATCAATACAAATAACGTCAGCTAATGGATAAAGGCTCTTTACTCTAATGGAGATCAATAATCCAGACCAACCGCAACCAAGCACAACAACACGTGACATATTAATCAACACCCCACTCCATCGAAATCCTAGAAAGTTAGCGTGTATCGTTTAAAAATATTAATTGGTTCCTGAAAACGTGTTGTTTGAAATCACGAGATCTCTTAGCATAATACTCGAAGGTTCTCAAGATAATAATTCCACATAAACTTGACTTTCGGTATCTTCTAGCTAATAACCGCGAAGCTAAAACCCTGAACAGCCAGAGCCCAAGTAGTCCGCATCTACCAATGGAGATCCACCACTATCCCTTTAAATCTTCCAATAATTTATTCTTATTCTCTAAGAACCATTTTAACATAAGTTCTCGTTGAGGAAAATATGCTAGATGACCTGCAAAAGAATCTAATGCTAATATGCGTGCCCGCATTCCATTGTCAGCATAGAAGTTTATTGAGTCTTCGTCACTCGATACAATAGTGCCAATAGAAATAGGAATGGACCGGATTCTATTGGAAACTCTGGCAGAAATTCTAGGGCCTGCAGACGAAAACCCGTAGTGTTTCAGCAGAAAAGTCCTTTCAAAAAGTATGCAATTTATGGAGAAACGTACTGGTATGAGTTCATAGAGTCCAGCATTCATGTTCGCAAATATCTCTGCAATGTGATTGAGAGGTAAGGATTTTTCCCATATCCACCTAGCCGCCATAGGATCGTACCATATCTTTTGCTTGCGCCAATGTCTAGCAAAAATAGGTCTTTCAAAGAGACGTGTATACTCATCTATTAAATTTAAGGTTTTGAGAAAAGCAACGTAAGAGACGTTATTTACATTTAGTACTGGTGCCAAGAAGCCTATATCTATGCCCTCCTCTTTCACCCGCTTATATGCTCGGATAAGATTTCTAATAGTGTATTTTGTTAGAAATACATCGTCGTCCATTTTTATGACGAGGTGTGACTTGATTACATTGTTTATAACGTAATTTTGCGCGCACTCTATATTATTGGGCTGTAACTCAACATAACTAAATCCGTAACTTTTGGCAAGATTAATCGCCTTATCACCATGAAAGCCTCCAGGATTAACAAGAACAACGTCAAATTCCACATTATAATGATACAATCTCTCCAAAACTACATCCCACAACTCGCTGTATAGACCCAGTAGCACGTATATTGTGGCATAAGTGCCCTTCAAGTTTAAATACTTTCTTGTAACCTTTATCACATGAAGATTGTAGTGTCTTTGAAGCACTGTTAAACCATGAATGATCTTCATAATAACGTCATATGGATATAGTTCCCCTCTAATAGCTCCACGGAAGAGTAGTGAGACAGCTTGTGTAAAACTTCTAGTCGGATCTGAAACATTTTCACTGCTCATAATCTTTTCCCCGTAATATTTAAAAAACCTTCAAGAATTCCTCGCATGACATAAAGTGGTGTAGTTATTTCACGAAGAAGCACGGAGTATGCTACGGCCCTAATAAGAGATCCCGCAATAGTCCTTACTAATAGTGACATTAATTTGTATTCTTTAGCAAATATAATACTGTTTCGAGCCAAGTAATACGTACGCTTTTTTGAGAGGATAGGCAACGAGTACACTTTCTTTAAAAAACATATGGAAAATTGTCGTCTCTGAGGCCACCCTTTATGTTCTAGAATTGGCGGACCATACTTTATGGCTAAGCCGGCACAAATAATTCGAAAAGCATACTCTACATCATCATAATAAATGAAAAAGTCATGCCTAGGAAAGCCAGCTTTACTAATAGCATCCCTGGAAATTAAACCGCCGACAAATATGCTCAGCGGACCAACTTGCACCAACTTGCCGCGCACTAACTGAAAAGGTATCAAGGCGCCAATTGGAATTCCAGCAGATCTTAGTTCATGCGCTCTTTTGAGCAAAGTCTTCAATCCGTCCCTCTTGACAACTTCGACATCATCATCCATCAACCATATCCAGTCGTAGCCCTTCTTATAAGCTATTTTTATCCCGATATAGAATTGTCCCGCACCCCCTATATCTTCACGTATCCTAATGTAATTTACCTGAGGAAACTCTTTATTGACCATCTCACGAGTCCCATCAGTACTTGGTCCATCAACAACTATTATAGCATCTGGCGGGCGTATCTGCGTTAAAAGTGATTTAATGCAAGTACTTAACAATTCTTTTCTATTATACGTGCTGATGACGGCTACAACTCTTTCGTTCGTGCCTTTATTCTCTCTCCCCTCCTTAAAATGCTTACCCAAGTTACCTAAGTTATAAGTAGCCATTCGAAGTGCATCTCTGTGTGCTTTAACAAAGTGCAGTCCTTTAAGCCCCAAAATCTGCTGATGAAGAATTTTCCCTCGTTTTCTCGATAGCGATCGGATAGATTTGCCCTTAAGGGATGTTACAGCATAGTAAAATGCAGTGATGCTTCTTATGGATCTGTTGATGCACACTAAGAAGGTTAAGGTAATTGATTTTTAACATCATAATTAACCATCTTATGAAAATATTCGAGGAATTATGCTTAAGCCGAAGCGTTATCAAATGCGCATGTAATTGTTTGTTAGGACGTTTAAAGTCTTTTTCGAGACGAAGCGATGTTAAGGGCATCTATATACTCTTACCGAATCACTTGAATAAATCATATTTAGCTCTTGTAAAGCAAGTTGTTCATAAGATCTTCTTAACTCACCATAGCGTTCATATCCTAACATAACCATCATGGCATCTTCATAGTCATTAAAAATTATTGCGTTACAATCATGTAATACCTTTTCACTAAAGTAGTAGCTTGACGCATTTTCACCGAGCATACGCATATAAATCGGTAGTGAGATAAAGCTAGCGTTTTGGTTCCGCTGGATTCCCATATATCCCTCTAACAATATTCCATTTCGCGTTGCCATATATTCGATTAAGTGTACATGTTCCTTCACCCATACGACAGTACCTTGGAGGTTTTCAACGGCAAATTCTGCCCCCTTTAAGGAGGAAGATGGGTAATAGAATCCTGGGTCGTTATCGTTTCTCACTATTGGCGTGATTGAGAGGAATGCTATTGTCGAAACTAAGAGCGCACAGGTGACGATTCGTTTTAATTTCCTAAGATTTGAGCCATCTGCATCCTGTTTGGCTGAAATGTATAGGGGGATGAGTAAAGAATAAGGTATTAGTAAGAAACTGTAGAAACGGGTGGATGCTTCTGGAACAAGAGCGAGGGAAGCAAACAGGGCCAAGCAACATACAATGAAGTTTCCTCCGATTATCAGCGCCTTTTGCCTTTCTGAGCTTTCTTTAACGTTTATGAGGCACAGAAGGGTTGCCAATATTCCAGCCGAAATCGCAAACACCGTTATAGCCTGCTTCATTAAAAGGGGAATGATGCGCACGCTTGGAGGGGAAACGACTTGTGTTGGCAGACTCACCGCTATAGATTCGGTTAACGCTTCTTTAAGCCAAGAAGTGATGTATGTGAAAGATCCCTGTGACACGTAGATCAACCACGACGCCCATACTACAAATATAATTATTGGCGCAATGAAGCTTCTTTGAGCTTTCATCTTCCATAGTAATGGAATGAAAGGAAGCAATGAGGATAAAAGTAGAAGGGGGGTGCTAGGATATATGTGATTGTAGCTGTAGAGACAATAATCAACGTGAGAAGCTTAAATTCTTTCTTATTTCTTTCCACTAAGAACAAGAAGAATAATATGAACAGAAGATAGAAAAAGTGCGACAAACCTCCTAGATATACGTAAAAGCGAAAGTAATTAAACGCTGTGTAAACGAAAGGTGCTAGAACAGCGAACTTTGAACTTGCAAATTTTAAAGACACAACGTAAAGTGAGAGCAACATTACACCACTTCTCAGGATGGGGTAATAACGCATAAAAATGAGCGAGTCCAAATTTGTTGCCAACATAAAGATGGAGAAGAAAAAGTAAGCCCCTGGATCATTTGAAGCGCCCATCATGCTTAACGGTGGAGGAGTGTGACCTCTCAGCAAAATCTTAAGCGATGCAGATGTATGGATGTAAGTGTCTACGTATACTGGCAGGTTGTAAACAAGGCAAGGGGTTCCATAGATTATAAGAACGAGGCAGCAGATTAAGAAAATGTCCAGAAGTCTGTATATCCTTTTCTTGGTTGGGATTGCCACGCGGAGGAGCAAAAGCACCAAGAGCATAGCAAGGCTTAGCCAATAGAAAACCGAAAGATTCTTAGCAAAAAAGAGGGGGTCGGCGGGTAATACCTCATCGATGATGGGTGTGTAGATAATTGAAAGTAGCCACAGAATTATCGTGAGGAGAATTAACGAAAAGAAAATTTTTGCTGATATCATTCGTTGCAACTTCATTTTTCTTCACAGTTATAGTGCTTTTGAAGCATTAATACAGTTTTTCTTACAGCTTCAGTGCTGTTGAGGTGAGGTTTAAAACCTAAGCTTCTAATTTTGTCTATTGACAGAGCAATGTTCTTGACATCTCCTCTCCATCCGACACCGTGCTCTACGGGCTTATACACGTATTTCACGTCTTTCAATCCCAGAGTGCCAACCACTATGTCCGCGACTTCCTTGACTGTGATGTAGTCCTCGCTTCCAATGTTATATACTTCGAACCGCTTTTCGGTTGTCATGTTATATGCGATTAGCGTAGCCTCCACAGCATCGTCTATGTAGATGTAGCTTCTCTTCTGGCTCCCATCACCTAATATTTCAAGTTGCTTTGTGTTCTTGCAAAGCTTTACTATGAAATCATATATGACGCCGTGCCTAAGCCTAGGTCCAACAACGTTAGCGTATCTAAGAACTACAGCCTTTAGGCCATAGAGGTTTGTGTAGGAGTGTATGAAGTTTTCGCATGCAGCCTTGCTCGCTCCATAAACGGAGACAGGCTTTATTGGAGCTTCTTCACTTACAGGTATACTTTCAGGCTCACCGTAAACGCTACTTGAAGAGGCGAAGACAAGCTCTTCAACGTCATTCTTCCTCATGGCCTCTAGAAGGTTGAAGGTTGCCACCACATTTTCATTGAAATGTATTTCTGGGTTTGTCGTGCTCACTCGCACTTCAGGGTTCGCGGCATAATGGAACACAACGTCAACGTCTCTAACAGCCCCCTCAGCCTCATCAAAATTCTTCAAGTCCCCCCTCAATATCTCCACATTCCTATTACCCCTATGATGCTCAACATTCTCCATTCTCCCACTACTAAAATTATCCAGCACCCTAACCCTCCAACCATCAGAGACAAGCCTATCCACCAAATGGCTACCAATGAAGCCAGCTCCACCAGTCACCAAAGCAAATCTCATATTTATTTCATCCATGCCTCAAAGTCCTTCCCAGAAGTTCGCTGTTTAAAACAATTTCCATCATAGACTTAGCTTTCTTGCGAGTGGTATAGTTTCTTAATGTAGGCGTCCACTACTTGGTTCCAGCTCGGGACTTCGGATCTTGGCTGCTTCTTGACCTCGTCTATGAACGTAGCTATCTCCTTAGCCATCTCCTCGTCACTCTTCCATAATTGTGTTATCAAGATCCTACTCCTCCCTGAGAAATTAAGGCCCCAAGGTTCAACAACTACAACGGGCACACCAATAGCGTTTGCCTCATTGATTGACTGCGGATAAGACTCCTTCTCAGATAATAACCCGAATAGTGAGGCTTTAGATAGACTATCGATGTATTTTTCAAAAGGCTGTGGTGGATTAATACTGTACCGTATCCCGATTCTTTCTAAGTGCTCACTTAAGCGATTGAAGAACGGGCCTGACCCAAAGACTTTCAATTCAAGGTCTAATCCAAAATCGGTATTAAGTATCTTGACTATGTTAGCTAATCTATGAACATTCTTATACCGCTCGATTCTGCCGCTGTACATAACATAGCCTGATGGGGACCATGAAAGGTCTAAGATCCATTCCTCAACTCCATTTTCTATAGAGATAGCATCCATCATGAAATCTTTCTTAACAAGTTGTGCCTCAAGTTTCGAAACTGTATGAATAACATGAACAAAGCGCAACAAATCTTTAACATGAAATCTCCATAGCTTCCAGAGAAGCTTCCTAAAGACAGTATGTCCGGTACCATGGTAATAAGGCGTTAAAACTCTACATACTTCACAGTCCTTCAAAACGTTTAAGGAATACACGGTTAACACGTTGTGAATACTATGGAAATGAATGACATCGCATTCTTTAACAGTATTCAAAAGCCAGTTTTTCAATTTGCCCATCATCTTAGGTATATGATATGCGTCTCCGGGCGACCATACAGGCCACCTAAAGACATGAACGCCATTAACATGCTCCTCTCTTGGGCTATTAATATTTGGCTCTCCACATAGCACAGTTACATCATGCCCCCTTTTAACAAGTCTCTCTGCCACCGACTTAACAACATATTCAACCCCGCCAATATATGGGTAATAATGTGAGACTACAAACATTATCCTCATTTGTTATACACCACCTCGCGTATTGCTTCCTTAATTTTTTCCGCACTAGCACTCCATGTTCGCCTTTTCAAGTGCCTCATAATCTCATTTTTACCTTGATTTTCCAAATCGTTTTCTCTTTCTTTTTTAATCCTTTTCAACACAGTTACACACTCGTCCTCGCTTGCAACTATATTCAGTAGTGTTTTATGTGCTAGTGCCTCGGGTATAGGTGTTGAAACCACACTCACCCTTTGTGACAGGTATTCCCATAATTTGTTTGGAGCAGCATAGTAAGCTGTAAGATTTCTTACATCAAAAGGTATTGTGCCAACATCCATCGCTGCAATATACTCAGGAACATCCTCATACTTCACAAATCCAACCCAGTCAGTTATATGCTCTATCCCTTCATGTTTTATCCACTTCATAACATTTTCAGCATATGTCGTTTGAAGCCGCCCACCGACTAGCATAAACTTAATCCTGAGCCCCTCTTGACGGGCCTTAGATAAGGCTTTAATCAGGGTTTTCATATCAAGCCAGAACTCTATGCTACCAACATAACCCACAACAAAATCCTCATCATCATATCCTAACTTCTTTCTCATACGAGTTCTATCATGTAATTTAAGGAAATGTTCTGAAATACCGTTTGGAATAATATAAACTCGCTCACGGTCTAACCTCTTACGTACATCACGTGCATATATTGCGAGCGCAAAACCTGGCACAGTTACAGCATCAGCCATCCTAAGTAAGGCTTGGGTCATACTTTCAAAGACCCCTCTAATGATTGTCCCAAACAAGCTATGAACATCGCATATGTAGCCGGCTGCAGAAGTTGGATAATAATCTTGTAGATCGAATATAAATGGTATTTTCAAACGTGAAACCCTTTTACAAAGTTCAAGTAGGAATGGGGGAAGAAGATTTCCAGCTATAACTACATCTATTGTCTCACGCTTAATAATATTTAAAATCCATTTAAGATGATTCATAGCATTTGAGAGATAATATACTGATGTTCTACTCATGTTAAACTCTAGGGGAAATTCATGTATGATGCATTTGCTAGATAACTTGGCGCTTCCAAATATGTTAAACCGCACAACATGAACCTCAAAGTTCTTACCATCATGAATTCTTTCAAATATTTGGTTATGCCTTTGCGGAAACGGATGGCCGAGATAATCACTACTTGGAATTAAAAGGATTCTTATCATTGAATCTGCCTCTAACTCTAGCAATAAAGCTTGATGCGCTCCTTTTGGGCAACATGGGTCTTCCATTTTCATCAAAAGCCACAAGCAAATCGAAAGATGATGAATCTTTCATGTTATCCTTTCCTAAAAGTCTATATTCAACTACTGGCATTTCCCTTAAATCCGGCTCTTCTATAACTAATTTATCCTCTGTCGCCTTTTTCAGTATTTTAGCTATGCGCTTACCTGCAAAGCCATCTCCAAGAGGGTTTTCAAAATTTAAGCTCCTTACTTCCTCAACCCTTTCAGCCTGCATGAGAGCTAGCTTAACAATTTTGTCTTTGTCTGCTCCAGCAAGTACACTAATATGGAACATCGTGGTTTCAGGTCTCTCAGTATTATACCTTAGGACCACTGTGGGAATCTTTAATGTAAAAGCTTCCTCCTGCACCCCACCACTATCTGTTAATACGGTCCTAGCATATATTAAAGCGCCTAAAAACTCCAAATACCCCATAGGTTTCACCATCTTTACATTTTGGAGATATTGTAAAAGACCTAGTTCGTTTAGCCTCTTTTTTGTACGAGGATGTATTGGGAAGAGTATATTATAATGCTGTGAAAGCTCCTTAAGCGCCATAACTATGCTAGCAAGCCTTTGAGGATTATCTGTATTCTCAGCCCTATGAACTGTCACTAAAATATAATCATACCTATCAAGTCCAAGTCTTGATATGAGCTCTTCACCTCTCGTTCTTGCTAAGTTTTTGTACTCGCCAACAACATCTACTATCGTGTTCCCAGTTATGTGAATACATCGTGGAGATATACCTTCGAATAAAAGATTTGTCGCAGCCAGCTCCGTAGGCGCAAAGTGTAAAGTCGCTATAGAATCAGCGATCTTCCTATTAACTTCCTCAGGCATACACATATTCCAGCTTCTTAATCCTGCCTCAACGTGAGCAAAAGGCACCAAGCATTTCAATGCTACTAATGAGGAAGCTACGACGGTATTCGTGTCCCCCTCACTCACAACAACACTTGGCGAATATTTCTTGATTAGCCTCTCAAGCCTGATCATTATTTTGGCTGTTTGCTCGGCATGCGTTCCACTTTTTACATTTAAGTTCTTATTCGGGCTAGGGATCTTCAACTCTTCAAAGAAAATCTTGCTCAACTCATAGTCGTAATGCTGGCCACTCCATACAAAGATATACTCTATGCCAAGGCTTTCAAGCCACTTAAGCACCGGGGCTAACTTAATTATCTCTGGCCTCGTACCAGCTATAACCATTATAGGCTTCATCTGACTAGCTTCATTTAATGTCATTATGCAACCATCCACACTTTACTTTAGAAGTGTAAAGCATTATTGCATGGAGTATATGAGAAGCTACTCCTACAAGCACATTTTAGCTCAATTAATTGATAGCTTTTAATGAAAGGTTAACAACCGTGCTTCATCAACTTTATATGTAGCGAGAATGTTACATCGTTCTTAAATCTCTATTATACCGCTGAATAGTATTGAGAGCCATTGTATTGTTAGTGCCTGTAGTATTATGTATGCTTTATTGTTTCTCCATTCTCTGGCCTTTTTATGGCCCCAGCTTGATGCGAGGTCTGAGAGCCTCCAAGCCTTGGGGAGGCCGATCTCAACAAGCCTATACTCCTGGGATGCTATCCGCCTAAGCTCTTTAATGGCCTTGATTATGGCCTTCATTAGTAGGATGCTCTTAACCCTAGCAAGCCTCATTATCATACATGCCTTAACAAAGGCCCTAGTCAGGGGGTCCACTAGAAACCACTTCCTAGCCCTTCTAACATGCAACACAGCATCCCTCAATTCATCTAGAAGCTTAATAGTCAAGCAGTCAGGAGAACTCTTGCTCGGGCCATAAGGCCCAGTCAACATCATGTTAACATTATAATATATGACACCCTATATAAATCTTGGTCATGAGGAAAATGGAATCGATTTAGTCATCATCCATGGCCGGATAATGGTTTGAGATCAGCTAATACTGTAGGCCTCAACGAGGGTGTTTGAGAATATTTTGTCAGCTCTATCTGAGATGCTCTTGATCCATCCCTGCTTAAGCTCTATACCATATGGTCCTAGCACGTATCCATTCTTCTCCATAATCTTGTATGTTATAATGAGGCTCTTCACGGCGGGGCTTTCTCCATTAAGTATCTTAAACCCTCTAGCCTCATCCACGCTCATCCCGAAGTATCCTTCTAGTAGATACTTTATCTTCATGTCTCCACAAACCTTGAGATCGTCAGCTTTTCTTGAGAGCCAGCTAGCAAACTTGTATTCCGCCATATTGTAGTTCCACTGGTATCCTAGATAATTTTCCTGTAATATCACGGAAGAATAATGCTGGTAAACCATCGTTAATGAGATTTGAAACAATATGACGGCTAGACATAATAGGCCTAGACACCTCCTCTTGAAGAAGCTCATTACTTTAACAAGCCCAACTGATGCCAGTATGAGGGCTGGTGGAAGTATATGGTTTGTGAGCCTATAGAAGAGTGTTAGGGAGATGCTTGGCTGAGAGCCGAACATGGAATATGCCTCAAGGGAGAGTATCGCCGAGAACCAGCCAAGTATAAAATAGGAATTGACCATTTCACCATGCCTAGAGGCATGGAATCCGAGGATAACGAAGAGGCCGAGCATAAGCAGTATCGAGACCTCCATCAATAGATTTGCTGGTATCTTTGGGGAGCCCGGCATTATTGGGAAGAGCTGATTCGCGAGGAGGCATACGTATGAGACTGTCCAAGCCGCGAGCAAGCTGATAGGTGGTCTGCTGGCCTTGGCTTCAGCCAGCAAATAATACAGGATCAGGAGGGAAAATGCTTGGAATGAGATTAGAGATAATGTATCCGAGAATATTAAGGAATAATGAATGCCCCTTAAAGCGTATAAAGGATAGTAGATCGCTCCTAGGATCAATAGTATAACTAGACCCACCATCAATCTTGCGAGGCCATTATCATGGACCCGTCTTAGCAAGAGTCTCAGGACGAGTATGTTTGAGAGAATTGCTATTAGGAGGAAGTATTGTAGGTGATGGCCCATAATTATGGTCATTCCGATGATGGATAGGAGAATACTTCTCGCCGTGAGGCCGCCGGTTGCGAGGACCAGATATAGGTAGGTGAGGAAGAGGAATAGGGTAAATGTTTCCTTGGTTACGCCGGATGTGAATATGGCTTGATAGCCTCCCAAAGCTAATAGTAGGGATGAGATTATGGCCGCGCCCCTACAGCCCATAATCCTCTTAACAATGATATAGAGTATGATTGGTGTAAGCGAGGCGATAGCGGGAAAAAGTATGCGCTCCACATCCATGATCTTGGCACCAAGCATTATTGATGAAATAGCTCCAAAGATCTGGCTTGCAGGCCAGTAGTTATTATAACCATCAAAGACATCACCCTCTAGGCTGATAGGCGTATATCCTAGTAATATCTCCGTGTTGGATATTATGGGCCAGGAGTCTGTCGAGAATGGCAGCCCCGTTAGGAGTGTTGGGTATAAACGTATGGAGAATGAAATTATGATGATAGCCGCGAGTAGAATGTTTATCTTATTCATGCGTGCGGCCTCAAGCTTTTAATGAGTCTAAAGCGGTCTTCGTGGATAATAGGCTGACTATACTTGCTAAACCGGCTGATGCTAGAAGTATTCCAACATTCATGAGGGGCTTGATAGTATATGTGCCGACGAGCAGCAGGCCGTTTTCAGACAAAAATTTAGACATGATATATCCTATCAGCGAGCCAGTTAAACCAGCCAGTAGGGAGGAGGCCAACACTATTAACAAGATCATGGTATGCATCCTCCTGAATCCACCTATGCTCTTGATGATCGAGATCTCCTTAGCATGGTCTAGTACGAAAAGTGTTGACGCGAAGTTTATGGTCAATACTGAGCCCGAGAATACAAGTATTACTATGCTCCAGAAAGATGCCTCATTCAACTTGATCTCCCTCGATACGAACTCCTGCATGGATTCAACAGCACCCCTAGCAACATATCTTGATGCCATGGCCCCCGGGCTCACCGAGAACAGCAGGCTAATGATCCTGCTAGCTTTAGAGGCCGGGCTCTCCACAGCACCGCCTCCACCAACAGCCCCCGACAGGTTCTCTCGGGGTAGGAGCCCTCCACTAGTCTTAACCCTCATCATTGAGACAGCATTAGGTGGCAGACCCCTCAACCACTGCGCAACCTGAAGCGGTACAAGCATCTCATCATC
>Ga0272445_1001019_pt1 | contig 23307 bp, 25 predicted proteins | sample YNPCB0031_FD_194404 | JGI IMG/M metagenome (GOLD analysis project Ga0272445, IMG submission 194404) | Hot spring sediment microbial communities from Yellowstone National Park, WY, United States - YNP-CB-003-1 | ecosystem: Environmental > Aquatic > Thermal springs > Hot (42-90C) > Sediment... | reverse complement strand
TGTTTTGTTATTTTTACGGTTATCAGATCGCCCATGGCTTCGATTTCAACGTCTTCGGCTATTTCCAGGTCCTCGATTAGTAGTTTTGGAAGGTTGTTTTGTATGTAGTTTATGTCTGTTTTTGTGAAGGATGTTCCAAGCTCCTTTTCGAATAGTTTTGATAGGGCTAATCCAGGTGGGGTTATGAAGAGGCCTTCTGGGTTTTGAGAGAAGAGTTTTTCCTCGTCTATTTCTTCTGGTTTTGGTAGTTCTTTATTGTTTTTGGAGGGTATATACACGAGGCTTGATTCGAAGTCTCTCAGGTATTTTGGTGGTAGGTAGATTCCCTTTTCATTTAGCTTTGAGTTTGCAAGGATTTTTTCGATGTTGGCTAGGGTTGAAGGGGCAACTGCGTTTAGCAATTCTAGTTTTACGTATCGGGTTGGGGTTACGTAGAGGAGTAGGGCTCCCCAAAAGGTTAGGCCTAAGCCGATGAAGGCTAGTATTGTCGAGGCGTAGAATGCTGAGGCTGCTAGGGCGGTCAAGCCGAGTGCAAGAATTGAGAAGGCTACTATTCGGGTGGAGAATCGAAAGTTGACTTTTGTTTTTCCATTGCTCATTTTTATGGGCATATTATCCCTGCAACCATTTCTCCTTTACGTGGTTGTTGCTGCATATGCCTTTAAGGTTCAATCCTTTTTATCTCGTCAATGATGTCGAAGTCTTTGTCGTAACTTACGATTGTGGATACTTTATTTTCGATGGCTGCGGCGGCGTGTATGGCGTCTCTTGGCTTCAGCCTATATTTTTCTGCAATTTCCTGTGCCTTAAAAATGGTTGTCCTCTTAACGATTAAGAATTTAAGATTTGGAAAGCTTAGAAATTTTCTTCCCAGTTCCAAGGATAAATCGACACCGAAAAGTTTTCTGACAACCCATACCATTTCATCCCAGGTAAAACATGAAGTGTAGGCTTCAACCTCACCGGATGAAATTTTAAGAAGAAACTCTTTAGCCCTTCTAGCTTCAACGACGGCGTTTTCATCGTAGATTATGGGATATATGAAAACGTTTGAATCAATGTAGAATTGTTCTCTCTTCAACTTCTCCCTCCAAAAGCTTTTCCACGTCAACCTTCTCCTTCAACTTCTTGTCAATTGAAGAGCAAAAATCATTCACAAAGCTTGCCGGGTCGACTCCACGTCTGATCAAAACCTCCTTATCTCTAACCTCTAAAATAACTTCGTCTCCGGACTCTAATCCTAAAAAATCTCTTACTACTTTGGGTATGACGATTTGCCCTTTTGGCCCAATTTTCCTTTTAATTTGCATTCTAACCACTAAGTATGAAAAAGTTTTACTTAGAATTTAAACTTTCCCGATTCGGCGTTTTAGAATTCTCTATAATGCTTTTTCCCACACCATTATTGGCTCGTCGTTGAAATTGACTATTTTTCTTTTGATAATTCCGGCTTGTTCCATTTGTTGGAGCCTCTCGCCTAGTTCGTTTACTTTTGATTTCTCCTTAATTTTTTGTATCAGAAGTTTGTCTCGTGAGCTTAGTTTATGATACAATTTTTGGAGGTTTTTCCTAGCCCTTCGGCTTTGGACTTTATAAAATATGATTGCTGGCGCCAGTAGTGTTGCTGCCGATAACGTGAGAGTTTGACCGTTCCGGCTGAAAATGAGGGCTATTTGTGTCCATGTTTTTATGGGCTGCCAGTAGTTGGCTATTGCTTGAGCGACTGGTAAGAGTTGGTTTTCGATTATTGGGATTTCTTCTGGTGTTTTTGGGTATGCGATTAGGCTTATTTTCACGTGTTTTTGTTGTGATGTCGTGTTTGTTGTGAATGTGGCTGTTTCGTACCAGTATAGGACTGTTTGTGTTTGGTTTGTTTTGGTGTATTGGAAGGCGAACCATCTTGCGATTATTGGTGGGTTCTGTAGTATTTGTACATCTTTCAGTTCTAGCTGTGTTACTTTTGGCTGGTATCCGTGGGTTTGGGGCCATGTTATTAGGCATGCTTCCCAGCGGTGTAGGGACGAGAGGGTTGAAGCGATTTCTATGGCTACGTATATAGGGTCTTTTGTTTCGTCTTCAGGCACGTACGCGTAAACAAGTGAGGCGTCCTGTTTTGCCCTCTCCTCGAACGCTTTGTCTCGATAAACAAACTCGAGTTTGTAGCCTTGCATTTGTGGTAGGATTTGGGTGTATCCTTGTTCTCCTGTTGGTTTTTGGATTATTATTTGGGCTGGTCCTTCTGTTAGGGCGAATACTGGTGCCTGTATCGAAAGAAGGAGCACTACTGCAAGGGTTATTGTGGCTATTTTGGCTATGTCTCGTTTTTTGAGGTTTAGTTTTGGATATTTTAGTAGTCTTCCGCAGTAGGGGCAGAAGCCTTCCTTTTGGTTTTCGGCGGGGTTGCATTTGGGGCATGGTTGGATTGATGGTGGTTTTAGGAATATGTTTGTTTTGAAGGCTTTCTCGGTTATTGTTAAGAGTAGTAGTGTGCCTAGGAATATTAGGGTCCATCCGCCTAGTATGTGGAATATTTGTAGGGCGAGTTGTTCTCCGTAGTGGTAGCCTATTAGGAGGATGGTTGTTATGCGTATTATGTTAAGCGCGTAGATTAACGGTAATCCTATTAGGAATATGGCTGCTTTTTTCCATGTTTTGTCTCTTGTTATGTAGGCTATGAATGTTGCGAAGATTAGGAAGCCCATTAGGCTGTATATGCCTGAACATGCAATGTCTACGGCGAACGTTATCGTGGACCCGTCTGGCCTTGTTATTGTGATTGTTGGGTTTCCATATTCGCCTGAAAGCGTTGACGGTACGCCTAGCGCCTTTACTATTGTGTGGCTGGCTTCTGAGCTTATTACGGATAGGGTTGAGCCTGCGGCGTATAGGGTTTCTGACGGTGGCGGGGTTAGGAAGTATAGTATGGCTATTGGGAAGGCTAGTTGTCTGAGGGTTTGGGGGTTGAATAGTATGAGGGTTAGTCCGGCTACAAATATTGGTAGGGAAGCCATGTGATATTCTAGTGGTGTGAAGGTGTAGGAGCCATACCAGTATAGTGTTATGGCTGCAGTGCAGAGGATTACTCCCGCGATTGTAGGTATATGCCTCACACTTTTTGGCTGGTTTTGGCTTTCAAGAGCTACAACAGCCCTCAGCATTTTCCTTTTTCTGTATATGACGTATACGAGTATTATGGGTATTACAAGCATGTAATTGGTTATTTCGCTTTGTAGGGCGTCTGTAAACACTATTGTAAGATCCTGTTGGAAAAGCATCAGCGTCGCAACTAGGATGGTTAACGTTTTCAAGGCGAGGACTATGGAGCTAGAATGTTTTTCGAGAAAGTTTAACGGATTTTTCTCCATTTCACACTCTCCACAGATTTATGTGGCGTTTATTTTGGGACTATTTTTGCCTCATATTTTAGGAGGAGTTTTATGATGGGTTTTATGAGGGGGATTCTTTCTGTGGCTATGGTGATTTCTTCTATTTCCTGCTTGGTTATGGCCTTCATTAGCGGTAGGAGCGTTATATATGTTATGAGGTATACTGAGGCGGCTGTGGCGAATTTTGGTATGGTTGAAAATGGGGTTATTTGGAGTGTTATGTAGGCTGAAAGTGCTGAGAGGGCTGATGCAGCGTATATGAGCAGTAGAGTTTTGTATGGGTACTCTACTTTGAACGTTGTTTTTGCCTTATAGGCTCCATAAAATGTGGCTATAAGGTTGCTGGCTAACAGTGCTATGATCAATCCTGGAACGGATAATTGCATGGTTAATGGTGGGGATAGAAGTATGAAAAGTAGGAATGTGATTGAGCACATTTTTAGCGTGGTTTTTGTTTCGTTTGCGCCGTTGAATAGGCTGTTTAGGACTTGGTAGCCTAATCCGGCTAATAGGAATATTGGGGCTTGGAGCATGAGGTAGGTTGGGGCTGAAACGTATTTTGGACCGTAGATTATTTGGTTTAGCTGTTCTGAGAATATGATCATGGCTGTGGATGCTGGAACAACTATTAGAGTCACGTATTTTATGGTGATGGCGAAAAACCTCTTTAACTCGTTGTTGTTGCTTTCGAGTTTTGAGAAGGCTGGGAATAGGGCTGTGGCTATAGGCCCTATTAGAAGGCTTAGTAGGGTTATGAAGTTTGATGATGCCCTAAAGTTCCCGATGTCGGCGTCTGATACGTACATAGAGAGGATTACGCCTTGAAGTTGGGATATTAATTGTATGAGTAGGGCTGATAGGTATATGGGGAAGCTGTAGCCAATGATGGTTTTTATTGATTCTTTGAAGCCTAGGCCGTTTTCTTTGGGGTCATTCAATGTTTTGTAAAACTTAAGGTAGAGTATGGTTAAGCCTATGAATGTTGAGGCTAGGGCTCCAGCTACGACGCCCGTGATTGCTCCTGATAGGCTTAAGCCAAGGGCTACTAGGAGTATGGATAGTGTGGATTTTACTAGGGCTTGAACGTTGATTGTTAGGGCGCTGTACTCCGCGCGGTCTAAGCCTATAAAGGCCGATACGGCTGTGTCTGAAACTGCATAGAAAACTATTGAGAGGGAGGCTAGGCGAATGTAAAAAGCTATGCTTGGCCTGTTTACAGTGTAAGTGGCGAGAAAGTCTGAGAATAGGATTGCGAAGCATGAGGAGGCAAGGCTTATGAAAAGTTTGAAGAGGAGTCCGTTACGGATGAAGGTTGCGATCTTGGCCTTTTCACCCTTAACTTTTAGGCTGGCTGAAAACTTTATCAAGCCTTGGCTTACACCGAGATCCACTAACTGCATGAAAAGCATTGGGACAACAAGTGTGAGGGTGTAAGCACCGTAAAGGTCTGGGCCTAATAGGCGGGCGAGTAGAAAAACGCCTATAGCCTGGATAACGGCTGAAAGAATGTTTCCAGCAACAAGGAAGAAGCTACCTCGAGCTGAATCTCTTGTAACAGAGGTTAGGCTTGACAAGGGCTTAACCTGTCCTGGGTTATTTTGTTTGTATTTTTGTTGAACGTGTAGACCGAAAAGTATATTAAATATTCATATTTTGGATAAATTTGGTTTCGTAAATAATAAGATTTAAGAGGTGATTAAAATGCATGTTGCAAACCTCGCGAAAATCGGAACAATCGCAATGGTATTGGCAAGCATGGCGGTTGTTTACGCCTTAACATATCCAAGCGTACGTTTAAGAAGCGTTGGAAACATTAAGGCTTTGGGCGTTGGCGTTTACTGGGATAGCGGTTGCAGCCAGCCCGCAAGCTCCATAGACTGGGGGATGGTTGAGCCAGGCGCAGTCAAAAACGTTACAGTTTACATTAGGAATGAGGGTAATGCTCCAATAACGCTTTCACTACAAACTTCTAACTGGAACCCATCAAACGCGGCTGATTACATTTCGCTAGGCTGGAACTATAATGGCCAAACAATTAACGCAAATCAAGTTATAGCGGTTACCCTTACACTTTCTATTTCAACCAACATTCAAGGAATAACATCGTTCAGTTTTGACATAATAATTTCAGCGATTGAGTGATGTTAAAGATGCAAACCAGAAAAGGTAAGTCTGAAGCCGAACCTAAACCGCGTAGAAGTATGGGTGTAACTAATGGAAAGAAAAACTGGTCACAAGCATCTTTAATCATTATGTTGCTTTTCAGTTTAATAAATTTTTTACCAAGTTTAGGTTTATGGAACGATCAAATTCTTCTTCCATCCCGGGGTATCGTACAAACCTTTTTAATTATGGTGTCACCAAACCCATCAAAGATTAATCAATTAATAACGATTTCAGGTGTAGGTCAACCCAGGGTTTTAGTGGTCATCCAATATTCACGCGACCAATACAATTGGTATAATATCTCGACCATTTTGACGAACGAAACGGGGCGCTACACGATTCAACACACATTCACGGCGAGCGGCATATACTATTTCAGGGCAATAAGCAATGGACTTATAAGCGTATGCAGACATGTTGTAGCCGACTTCTTCGTTGCCTTAGACGGTTCTGGAGATTTCACCGACATTCAAGCTGCAATTGACGCGTTACCTGCAGAGGGAGGCACGGTTTTCGTTAAGGCAGGAGTATATGTCTTAAACCCAACCTATCATTACCCGTACAAAAAAATTATTGTAAGAAGCAACCTCAATTTGATAGGTGAAGGAATCAACAAAACAATAATTAAACTCTTTCCAGATTTACAGCCCGCAGGCAGCAATGTTAGAACAGACGCGATAAGCAACTTAAACACAACGGAGAACCTTCTCATTGCAAATCTAACGTTAATACAAAATGGCACCCCTGACCACTTAGGCAGCGGTGCCCTATGCATGCGACATAATTGCACAAATGTCACCATACGAAACGTTGAAGTTAAACAATCTTTTGGAGGAGGCATAGCGATTCCGAACGGGACAAACATATTGATTGAAAACTGCATCATTGATACTGTTTGGACAGGCATCTACGTGTATCAATGCAAAAACGTCACCATAAGAGGAAACAGAGTAAGCAACACAGGCGGAGACGGAATTTATCCCGCTGTCACCAACCAAGACGTGCTCATCGAAAAAAATTACGTTGAAAACATAGGTGACACTGGAATAGACCTAACGGCAACCAGCGGTCAACCTCCACTAACAAACGCCACGGCAAGAAACAATATTCTAGTAAACGCTGGAATCAGGGTAACTAACGCCATAAACATTAAAGTCCTCAACAACATTATAGTGTACGGTTCGATAAGCGTAGACGCTGGGCAAGGTAGACCATACAACGTAACTATAGAAGGAAACCAAATTACTTGTAATGAGCAAGTAGCTATAGCTTTTAAGGGCTCTCGAAACTGCGTTGCCAGAAACAATTGGATTCAAATGCTTCCACCAGCACCGGGTGTAAACCAGTCCGGTATGTACGCAGCAATCTACGGCACAGGAATAATAGAAAACAACACAATTCTTGATGCTGCAAATTATGGAATCAGCTTCGGAGGCTGGGGACTGTATTCAGGCTGCAACCTAACAATAAGGGGAAACATGATCCTCAACTTCGGCGACATAGGCATCTGGGACGACGGGAAAGGCCAAGGAGGCACTGTAGTCATAGAACAAAATATAATCAAAGATACAAGGGAGCCTTTTGTCTCCCGCTACGGAATAAGGACAGATTATGAAAAAAACAAATGGACAATCAGATACAATCGAATATACGCTGGACGAATCGCCTTTATCTCAGCACCCAATAGCGATGTTCACGATAACACTTATGAACCTTAACGCTTACGATAAATAATTTTATAGAGTAGTTTAGTAGTTAAGTTTATGTGCGCGTTAGAATACAGATCCTTAACTTTCTCTGCACTTTTTTGGCTGAAACATGAAACTTGCTTAAGCTTTCGCTTAAGACTTGCATGAAGTTTCTTCCTCAACTTCTTTAAGCTCTTTCTCCACTTCCTTTTCTATCTCTTCTATGGGTTTTGGTGGAGGCGTTGTTGCAAGCGTGTAGCCTATCCACGCGAGGATGACGAAGATGGCAACTACGGCTATGACAACGGTCAGCTTGAGGATGAATATGTCTGCTCCAGCGAAAGGTGGAAAGAACACTAGCCATAAATAGGCAATTATAACGACGACCGAGACTGCCAGAAGAACAGCACCTGTAACTTGATCCCTATGCATCATGGAGATCTCCTAAATCGCGAATATGCATAAATTTAAGGCCCACTCCATAATTTAAGCCTTCGTCCGGAAGCCATTATACACGTATTTATCCTGCTGGATAAATTAAAAATAACCGAATCTTACATCTCTCTTATATCTCGATACGCATTTAAAAGACTTGTTAATAACTTTCCCTCGTAAATTTTGCCATCAAGGCCTTGCGTGTGTTCTGTTTGGTAAGGGCTTTTATGATGTTAATGGCTGATGCCCTGCTAAGTTTGTCATCGTGGACTTTCTGAAGAAGCAATGCAAGCCAATGTGGGATGGAAATCTTAAAGGGTGTTTCTAACAATCCTTTCTCGATCTTTTCATTGAGTGTTAAGGCAAGTTTGAGGGCAGGTTTGCAGGAAAGTTCCTCAGCCATTTTAAAACTTTTAGTTGAAGCCCACTCTTTTATCGTGAAGTAGTCGTTTAATGTGTAAATTCGCTCCTTATAAATGGCGTGAGATGCAGCCACAAGCGCTTCAGCATAGCCTTCAAGGGATTTGACTTTGGTTCCGTTGAACTCCATGGTGCATGAGTGCTCTAGAAGCCTTTGGCCGTTGATGATGATTATTCCGCCTAGGCTTGGGTGAACGTAGAGGTCTATTATTGAATCGCCCTTTGTTAGGGTTATGCAGTATGGATCTTTAACGGCAATTGTATAACCGAGACGCATGATTTCATGAGTGGCTTTCTTCGCTTGGCTTTCGTCTACTAGGATGTCTACGTCTGCTGGAACGTAGCTTATAGGCTTGATCAGTTTGAAGAACACGTAGTTGTAGTTCTTTAATATTTTTGAGAGGATCTGAACAACCTTGGTTACTTTGCTTATACCCAACTCCTGTTGCTTCCGAATGGATACCTGAATATTCAAAGCTCTGAGAAGGTGGAGCAGAATTTTATTCTTGCCAGCATGGGTTAAAAGGAGGTCTAAGCTAACATCTGGCTTAGCGCCGTTAACAACTGCGTTAAGAAGCCTTGCAGTTAACTTGTTCATCTAAAAACGCCCTAATTTGCTGCCTTAATATTATGCTGGAATTAGCGGTACGTCTAATGTTCTTCATCCCCCATCTATCTATTGATAAGGGCTTTGGATGCTTAATCTTCTCTGCGACAACCACTATGGTCATCCTGAGCATTGGTATGGCTTTTAGGAAGGGAAAAGCGATCGTTCTAAGCAGGTTGGTTTTGCTCGGCTTTTTCAGCATGATTTCATTGAGGTCATGGTATCCATTGATCCTTAAGTAATCGCATGGCTTTGCTTCGACAAAGTGTAGGTCGTTTACCTCTGAATAAAAGCTTTCTAGTATTTTGAAGCCGGAATTTCTCAGCAGTTCTTCCACCTCGTATTTCGTGTATTCTTTAACGTGGAGTCTATAGACTGGTTGTTTCCAAATAGCAGTTTTAACCTTCTAAACAAAGATGCGATGTTCGGGGTTGTTACTATGAGTTTTCCACCCATCTTGAGAATGCGGTTTATCTCCGCTAAAGTATGGTTTACATAGTATGGATTTAAGTGCTCAATAACCTCAGAGAACACTGCACCGTCAATAGACCCATCTTCCACGCCTAAGCTGTCGCGCTCCAGATCGCACTTGACAACTTTAACGCCGAAAGCCTTTGCAACATCCAAATAGCGGTCTGGCTCATAATCGTAGGCGATAACCTCGTAACCCATCAATTTTAGTGCACAACTCACAATGAATGGTTGAGCACCTAAATCAACGACGATGCTACCCTTAGAAGAATATTTTTACAAGCTCTAAAACAACTGCCCTTCTCCAAAATTCTCGGTAATAAGTTGTAAGCACTTTCTCATCTTGCATAGTCTTTATAATCTCTTCAATTTCCCGTAAAGCATGTCTAGTAATTTCAGATATTTTCGATGACATCACGCTTCAAAAGCTCCGCGTATCGCCTAGCTATCTTTAAATGATCAAAATTTCTCACATATTTTCTAGCTTCCCTACTCATGTGCTCCCATAATGGCCGTTTCTCCAGTAATTCCCTCAACTTCTCCGCATATTCCTTAGGGTTAAAACTTGATACCTTAAAGCCAGTTTCCCCATTTATTAAAGCTTCATCAGGGACCCCTGGACCTGCTATAACCGGTGTTCCACAAGCTTGAGCCTCTAATACCGCGTAAGAAAAGCTTTCCCACTCTGAAGGATATATGAGCGCTAATGATTTTGAGTATAGTTCTCTTAATTCTCTATCCGGACATGCGCTCTTCACGATTATCCAATCTCTCTCCTCCTCATAAGGACCTACTAAAACAAGCTTTACATCGTAACCTAAATTTCTAAGCATCTCTACAGCTTTAACCGAGATGTCTGCTCTTTTCCTTTGACCAGTACCTACATGCATGATTAATGCCTCTCTTTCAGCTTCGAGATTATAGTTTTCCAACATTATCGGGATAGGTATGATATCATCGCACATTAACCCTACTTCCTTCATTTCAGAAGCCACCTTACTACTCACACAAACAACGCGATCATATGTGCTATACAACATTTTTGTCGCCCATCGTTTTAAACGGCTTTTTCTAAGTTCAAATATAGCATTTCCATGGTTAACAGCAACCTTGAAAGCTTTAAGCTTCAGTGGCACAACTCCATTAGCAATAATCATATCTGGCTCAAACTCCTTCAAAATTTCTGATCCCTTAACATACCATTCCCACATGCGTTTAATATAGCCCACACCGCCACTATCACTTACAACGCCCGTCTTAACGTTAACACCGAACAACACGCTTGGATTACCAGTCAGATGATGGCCAAAAACCATTACTTGATGGCCTAACTTCTCCATTCCATCGGCTAAGGTGAATATGAAACGGTTAACACCATCTATCCCACCAACATCGCCCCTTCGTATTATAGCAACTTTAATCATACTGCATAACCCTGGCGATAATATGCGCGCTTTTTAAAGGATTAATGAAAAAGGTTTAGATAGTCAAGTTTCTAACAAACGCTCTACTATCCAGTAGCATCGATGGCTGAACTAGGCTAAGCAAGCTATCTAACGTTTCTTCAACACTTCTCCCTGTTGTGTCGATTTTGTATGCCTTAACAAGCTTGGCTAACCTATCGTATAGTTTAAGTTGTCTGCTTAAGAATTTCTGGTTGACTTCTCCGCCTCTCCTTTTAGCTAGTTCAGCCTCAGATGCGGTCACATAAACCTTTGCATTCGCCTTCATCGATAGGGCAAGCATGAACCTAGCCTCTAATCTTTTTAAATAGTCTTCATCCCTTGTAGTAAGCGAAACCCAGACCAAGAAATCTGGCGTGTATCTTTCAGCTATAACCGTGTAGCCTAAAAAGCTAGGAAGCATGAACTTGAATAATAGAACTGGTAGCACTGATATGAACTCTATAAGTTGCCATAATCTCTGCATGCGACCTGGAATGGATATACCATAGTAAGGATTACTGGAACCTTTGAAAGCGGCAAACCCAGAGAATAGCCTAGCAAGCAAAGAGGCAGACGTGTGAGTACCCCTCATCCAAGCGATGATGGGCTTTAAACCTTTATGGCCTAAGCTTCGATGCAAGGACCTCGCGATGGTGGTCTTCCCAGAGCCATCAGGCCCGAAAAAGCATATTATCGGCATTAGTAAACCCAATAAACATTTTCGTGAAGAGTTCCTTTTAAAGAATTAGATCGCCAACACTCGCAATACCATAAAACGCTCGCCTGCCTAATATTCAAAGCGCTTTGTTCTATTTCCTGCCGGAAACTCGTCTCAGTAACGCAATCACCAATCCTTGCTCTAACTTATCATCAAAACTAAATCTAGTTAATCAAATTAACATTATCTCTTTTTAAATCTTCAATCTTTCTGATGAGGTCGTAAATGATACCTGAATACGGAAGCATATATCGTTTAATCTCTTTATCGCTACGAACCCTGTATGCTTGTACTTGAGCACGTTTCTTAATAATTTTTCTTAAGTTCGCGAAAACGTAACATACAGCTCTAAATAATTGCAATCCATATACTCTACGTTTAGTTAAAAAAAAGTAATACAAGAGAACAAAATACTCAGATAATGTTATGGTAAGTGCTAGCAAGAAATTGGAAATCGAATAATTTTTTATAATGCTAATCAATCTATTCCGCTTGTTTAGGTAATAAAAGAAAGGTCTAGGTCTAGATTCACCAAAATCTCGAGTCGTAGCTCCAGATTTATGGTAAATTATAGATTGAGGAACGTAGAGCACTTTGTAGCCCATTAAGTAGAGACGCCAGCCAAGATCTATATCTTCGTACCCATATAAATACGAGAGGTCAAATCCGCCTACTTTTAGCAAAACATCGCGCCTAAAAATTGTGATAACTCCTATTATGTAAGTAGGCCTGTCATACTGTCCTACATCCACCTCGTTAACACCGCGTGTGTAATTATTGCCGAAATAATCTACCCATCTACCAGCAGCCGCCACATCATCAAATCTATTATGTTGATAAAAGTTCATATATTTAGCATCCGCCGCCACAATCCACGGAGCTTTCTCGAGTATTTTAACCAAGGGCTTTAGCCATTTTCTGTCAACCTCCATATCGTTACTAAGTATCGCGATATACTTACCCCTCGCAACTAGCACTCCGGTCATGTAACCTCCAGTCGTGTATGTGTTCTTTTCGAGAGCCAATACTCTAATGATGGGATAGTTTTTTCTAACAAATTCAACACTACCATCAGTAGATCCATTATCAACTAAAATGATCTCGAAGTTTGGATAGTCAGTTCTTAAAAGAGAGTCCAAGCAAGCTTCTAAATGCTGTTTACCATTATAGTTAAGGACTACTATGCTGACGAGGGGATTAGAGCGTAGCCTTCTTTCAGAATTGCCACTCACAGCTATGGCACCCGCTCGTCGATTATGGTAAGAAGACGTATCTAACGGTTATATGCTTTGCACTTTTTGCAAAGAGTTTGAAGGAATACCTTACTATATTAGCGAACTTGACATCATACGGCGTATTGTGCCCCTTCAAGCGCCAAAAAGTAATTAATTTATCTTGGCTTCTATCTATAAAATACACTCGAACTACGTGGAATTTAGACAGAGAATGCAAAAATCGAAGATCTAATCTCATGAGTAAAACGGCATCATTAGGCCTTAGAGCATTTTTAGTATGTAATAAATTAAGATAATTAGCCCAACTTAAAGACGGCCCTTCATCGACTACCAAGATTCTGTTCGTTAAGGCATATAGGAAAAGTAGAGAGCACTGTATGAATTTATATATAACTTCAAGAAAAAGAATTACCATAGAATTTCTCTTTAAGAAGGTTGTATCTATAACCATTACAGGATCTGTGCATGTGATGTTGCAGGTTCGTAAATGAGGGGCAATTTTCAGTAACATATTAGTAACTATGTTCACGAAACCTAAACGCTTATAGTTATAGACCTCTGCACTATGGGAGTACTTTAAAAATTTGGCTATCGTAGATTTTCCACATGCAGGTGGGCCGTCAATTATTATTATCGTGCAAAAGCCCCCATCTCATAAGGCTTTAAGATTACCGCTGGTATTATTAGTATTATATAGATGTACTGCATATCAACACTCCTCGCAAAAGAACGTGCTGTGAAAGTGGTAATTCAAACTTCATAATCTAAGTATCCATCGAATTCTCTTAATTGTAAATGCCAAGCCCTTAACTTTATCTAAATATGCTTTGTATGGAACGAGAAAAGGTTTTTCTCTTAACGCTTGCTCAACATCGTTATTATTGAAAATGAGTAGCTTTCTACCCGTTGCAACTATGATCCTCTCTCCCAAAAGCTCGGCACTAACAAGGTGATTATACTTGGTTATAGAACCATCAATGAATAGCGAATGCCAATACCTCAAATCTGTTGACACAGTAATGGCTGTTGGAAGACCTAAGCAACCAACGTAATAACTACCAAACTTAATTAGCGATGCGAACTGAGCATAATGATAATTAACATTTCTAAAAAATGAAAAGCTCCATTCACCATGCTTAGCATTGTATACACCAACACCTCCTCTCGCAATAGCACTGTCAAAGCCCAAAATCCACTTATCGCTATCAAATAGTATAGGAACAAATTGCCACGGACCTTTATAGAGTGGTTTCCAAGAGTAGCCATAGTCCCGTGAAACAGCAACCCTAACAACATTACCATCGCCAAGAGTGGCAATTAAGAGTTTACTATTATCATCAAATGCTAGGTAGTGGAAATGCCTTGACAACGGGTCAACATCTATGTTAGTAGAGACTTCCTCGAAGTTTCGAAGATCCTCCGTAACATAGATGCCTGTAGGCGACTCACCATATTCGTGAACAAAAATCTTTCCATCTCCCTCAACAGCATGCCAAAACCAGTTACCAGGTCTAGCTCTAAGAACAGGTTTAGCCTCATTACCTGAAACAAGATACAGGTTTTCACCAGAAGAGACCAACAAGCCCTCAGAGGAACTTCCAATGATCAAACATCTGCTACCAGCAATTTGGGTTAAGGTCTCGACGGAACCTCCTGTACGTAGCCTAGAAATTGTGCATTGAGAATCGTTGACCAGCGTTAAATAGACATCGCCATTAACGACTTTAACGCTTGTGACTGAAAGCGAAATCATCATGTTAAAACTCCCTGCGCGCGCGCACCCTGCGAATATACTTTTGTCGGAATCAGAAGCATTGTGGATCTGGCAATTCTCCATGTCAATGCAACTGCTGAATATAGGAAAGTGATGTGTAATACCCTTGGATTCCAATACTCTCTTAAAACATCTGAATATAAAGCGGATACGATGAATCCCCAGAGTAGTATGGGGATATAAGTTTCAAGGGTTATGGCTATAAAAAACGTTATGACCAACGCAGGCATTATCATCGAGTAGAGCATCCACTTTAGCCTCTTAAAGCTAGGCATGCTTGCTACCCACTTTCTTAAAGCTTGTCTATACCTAAAATCACTCAGCAGCTTTAATACTACTAGTTGTGTGAGTGCTAGACTTTTTAAAATTTTATCCGCTGCATGTTGATTTAGAGGTTCCTTATTCGCATTATTCTCTTCTATTCCTTGATAATGATCTACTTTAACCCAACCTATGCTATGGACTTCATAGCCTTTGGCTTCAACTCTAGCGCCATATTCACGCTCTTCGCAGATCGTATGTGGAGGACCTAGAGTTTCATCATAGTAGCCTACATGTTCTATTACTTCGCGCCTAATTAATGCACAATCGGCAATGGTACTATCCTTCATGACTTTATTTTCAAAAATTCTATCACGCCATATATCTAATAATCTTCCTTTAACCGTATGAAGCAATGGTTTCGCTACACCCACGTTTTTTGGAGATACTTCAAGATACTCTGCAAGCGACTTCAGTACTTGTTCACCCATAACGACGTCGTGATCTAATATCAGCACATATTGCCCTCTGCTTAACTTTACCCCATCATTTCTAGCTTTAGAGACCCCATGGTTCTTATCATGAATTACAAATTTTACCCGCAAAAACTTATCTTTATGCTCTCTAATGAATCCCTTAATTATAAGTGGTGTCCTATCTTTAGATCCGCCATCAACAATTATTAGCTCTACTCTATTTAATGGAAACTTCTGCTTCAATATCGAATCTAGTACATTTCTGATGATTTTTTCAGAATTATAGGTCGTTAATACTATGGATATTACTGGTGGTTCCATATCGCTGCGACCTTTGCTAAGCCGGAGTCAAAAACAACATTAACCCCGTTATAATCAAGTGTTCCATTAAAAGTATCAAAAGGACCTCTGTCGACAAAATCCCAATAAGATTTAGCTTTAACTATTCCGCTCAATATTATTTTCTCAACGATGAGGCCGTCACTTCCATACGTTCTAAGAAACTCGCCTTCTTGTACAAAATATAATTTCATCTTTGAATAGCCATGGAATCTTTCGACAATAAATTCAGGGTCCAGCTTCTCAAATATTGACCTAGCAATAGTGAACATAGTCTTGTCGGATAGTTTAGCTACCGTTGGAAACGAATACTGATCTGCAATTATGTTGGGAGTGAGCGAGGTTAGGATAGCTGAGATCATAATTAATGCTAAAAAGTAGCGAGAAGGAGAGTTTTTCCCCTCAAAATGAAACATGAGAGGCACGAAAAAAAGTGAAGCAAAGGGCACTAAAAGATACCTCGAGTAACCTCCAAGCGCGCCTAATAAGCTCAGTAAACCGATGACCCCTGCAAATATTATTATCCAGAAGCTGTACCACCTTTGATTACTACTTCTACTCACCGCATATAGATGTCTTACAGAAATCCCGCAAACTATGCCTAGGGACGCAGAGAAGGAAGCTAACGCCAGTTTAGGCAACGCAAGGTAACCTAAATTTCTAACAGCCAAAAGCTTTTCACGCTCCGCTATGGAAAAAAGACCATTAATAACAGTGTTATAGACGCTTATAACGCCATAAAGCGCGGCAGTATACGTCATTTTAGCTATCCAGATTGTTAGGATTGAAAATAAAAACCAAACATTCCGGCTAGAGATAGTTTTCTTATCCATATATTTTGACAGCAACGTTACACCTATAAAAATTGAGGCTGCAATGGAAAAGGGGTGTGCAAGTATAGAAGTAATGATTAAAAGTTTCGTTACTATCAAGGTGGAGCGGGAGATTGTCTTCTGAGAATTTAAGAACACAATAATTGAAGTTAATGCTAAAGCAGATGCAACATTGGTGGGTGTTACGTAGACACCTGAAAGAAAAGCGTATGGATGAATCATTAACAAAGCAGGAATTAGGGGGATTAAGGAGCTCAAGAACCGTTTGTCCTTCATATAACTGTAAACTATGAAGTATAAGGAAAGACCCGACAAAAATGATATCATGAACGTTTCGATGGGACTGTAGGGATTATTATCACCAATAATGTTCAGAAGCACCACTTTTATTATGGAATCTACTGGAGCCAGATCATACCATCCGGCATGCATAGAATACTCGAAATGACCGTTGAAAAATATGTTTAATGTGTCAGCAGATGTCTCCTCAGCATCTAGACCTCTTATAAGCCACTTAGCAGAAAGTATGAAAATTATTAATATAGCATTAAAATGCGTTAAGAACTCCTTAACACGTTCTATTTTACGCCCACTTCCAAAATATTGCCATGAACAAGCCAAAATAAAGGAGCAAAAAAGCTGTGCAATCAAGCCCAACACGATATAAATAGAGTAGAAATGACCCGAAAAATATGAGGATATAAAAGCAAAAATCGAAATTCCAGCGGATATAAGAACTAGTAAGAACACTATGAGATACAGAAATGGCTTACTCTTATACCTATCATTACTGCTTTTATGACTTTTGAAGTTCGGTAATAAACACGTAAGCGCGAAAAAGAAAACTGCAACGCCTAAAAGCCAATATAAGGGTCCTATCCTATCTAATCCTAACACGGAATCCAAATATTGCAAAAGCGACTCGAGAGTGTTATCCATATTACCGACCAGCAAAGCGTTCAATATCAGATTGAATAAAATAGTGGTGCATGCACAAATAGATTCCACAAACAATCTTTTAAAATAGTTTCAACTACTTGTTAAGGCGTCGCTAAGTGAACTAGCAAAGGTGGGCCGTGTTCGCATAACTTATACATTAAAATTCTAGGGTCTTTTTCATAAATTGATGCGAGAAGCGCCTTTCCAAAAGAAATCAATAGAATTCTAAAGTAAGTTTGTATACTTGGGTTCATCCATAAGTTTTTGGGCTCGATATATCCACACTTAACAATCCTTTTTACTTCCCGAGTCGTATAGGCTGCACGACTTAGTGTTTCAGATAAGCTCAAGAACGCATAGTGAAAACAAACAGGTCTATTATAAACTGCCCATTTATACCCTTTCTTTATAACATGCAAAAATAAGTGATGATCCTCACCTATGTGGAGACCGTGTGGAGGGTCCCAATCTTTAACGCAAGATGTTCGTATTAGTGTGTTGTGAGTAAACCCCCTCATTTTATTTTTTAAAAAATTGAGAGCATCTATAAATGTCACATCTTTACATTCTCTTCGCAAAAATTTTTGTTTCCAAACATTTTCTTGCCATCTATCCCATTTGAGAAGCACTTTATTCGCATATAGATCCTTTCCCTGAATCCCCCCCCACATCTTTATGCCTAAACTTGGAAAGAATTTTGAACCAATTAGGAAACAATTCAATGTCGCTATCAATGAAAGCAAACCACTCAGTTTTGACATATGAAATAGCAAGTTTACGTGATTGTGCTAATGGTTGTCTTGTTCTAATAATTATGGGATCCGCGAAGAATTGTTTTATAATATTTATAGTATCATCGGTCGAGTATGCATCTACTATTATAATCCTTCTAATCGGCAAACTGACTCTTATAGATGCCAGACATTTCTTGAAGTACGGCTTAGCTGAATTTTTGGTAAGCATAACTACATCTATTGACATGCTCTACCCCCTGAGCGTGCGCGAAGTTAAAGATACATAGTAGAAGCCAATTTTTACGAGAAACATTGACAAAAGAAAAGCCAACGTATGAGACGAACAGACCCAACATTTTCTCACAAGAGTCCCGCGTGAGCTCAGCTTTCTCATAAAAGACCAGCTTGGGTGGACTTTCCTGCACCGAAAGTAATTTCTTTCTAACCGCAAAATATCGATCCGTTTAAGTATTGAATATTTAACACTATCCGTTTCCCCCTTAAACAAAGGTAGCCAATAAACGGTCAGATTTCCCTCCAGTTAGCTCAGGTTCTCCGCCAAATCTATTTGTAATTACAACAACGTTTACATTCGCTGTGCTGAGGAGATTTGCATATATAAAAGTGTCAAGTTCCCCACTCCCATGCGGATAAAAAAGTTCGCTCAAGAAAAGTATATTCAACGGTCACCATCACCTACTACCATATCCTCAATAAAAACTAGAGAAAATATCCTTACGTTCCTATTGCTTTTACTTTCAAGCATACAATTTTTCGTTATAAACGCTCACCACTTTATCCCAAACTGGAATTTCCGGCTTAGGCTGTACTTTAACTCTAACTGAGAAACTGATTATTTCTCTGGCTATTTCTTTGTCGCTTTTATGTAATTGCGTTATCAGAGTTCTATTTCTTCCATAAAAGTTGAGGCCCCATGGTTCAACTACGACTGCAGGCACACCAATAGCGTTTGCCTCATTAACTGTTAATCCGTAAGCTTCTCTTTCCGAAAGTAAGCCGAAAAAGACAGCTTTCGACAAATAGGTAATATAGACGTCGTATGGTTGTGGAGGAAGCATCTCAAATTTTATTTTCAGCTTGCCTAAATGTCTTTTTAATTTCTGGGCATACGGCCCGTTCCCAATGATTTTTAAACTTACGTCTAATCCTTCATCATTTAATATTTTCGTAATGTTTGCAAGTCTGTGAATGTTTTTATACTTTTCAATTCTACCACTATACATCACATAATCTAACGGATTCCAATTTATCTCCGAAAGCCACTCTTCAACTCCATGTCCTATAATTATAGACTTAACGTTAAAGTCTCGAAATACAAGCTCTGATTCAAAAGGAGAAACTGTATGAACTCGATCTAAATAACGTAAAGCTCCTTTAACACGACCCCTCCAATTCCGCCATAAAACCCTCCTAAACAATGAGTGGCCAGTACCATGATAATGAGGCGTTAAAACCCTTATGACTTCACAACTTTTCAGCGTCTCTAAACAATAGATTGTAAGAACACTATGAACACTGTGGAAATGAATAACATCACATCCTTTTGCGGTTTTCAAAAGCCAACTTTCCAGCTTACCTCTCATCCTCGGAATATGGTATGCATCTCCAGGAGACCAAACGGGCCATCTCCACACGTGGACATTACTAATCCACTCTTCCTTAGGATAGTTAATACCCGACTCTCCACATAACACGGTTACATCGTGTCCCTTTTTAGTAAGCCTTTCAGCCACTGACTTGACAACATATTCAACTCCCCCTATGTGCGGGTAATATCTCGGCGCGACAAATAATATGTTCATTTTGAATTGTGCACCTTACGTGTGTTGGACTAGAATTTTGTAGGATAATGTCCTGATAAGACCGTGTTGAGCGCTCTGTTAATGCCCTTCATCCATGCCCTGCCGTCTTTGCCAGCTAAAACCAGCAGAGGTGCTGCTAATGGCAAAAGTTTATAGAACATCCTTATCCACGGTGGGGGTTTTGTGTGTTTTAGTGCTTGGTAAATTCCAAGGGTTGTCCTAGTTTTATAGGCTTCCTCCTCTTCAACGTTGGATGTTCTCTCAGTTGTTACGTACGCTTTGGTGCAAAAGTGTGCGCGGTATCCGAGCTCCAGCGCCTTAAAAAGCATATACGAGTCTTCGGAAATGCATGGCGGTATAGGTAAAACACGCTTGAAAACATCACGTTTGAAAATCATGAGCTCCCCGCTTGCGAATATGTGGAACCTTTTCCTTATCGGGTCAGCGATCCTGTAAAACTTTACCTGAGGACCCTTAGTCACGTTCACTTTACAGTAGACTACGTCAGCTCTGTCGTTTAAATGGCTAAGTGCATGCTCAAAATTATGTATACGCGTATCCACATCATTCAAGACAACCACGTCAGCGTCCTCAGGCACGAATCCACTGCCAAAATTTATGGCATCCCATTTGCCCCTAGCCTCCCTGTAAACAACATTAGGGTGTTTAAGCCTCTCGCCGCAAACAACAACGAAAGGAACCATCATGGCCTCGAGCTCCGCAATCTTTTCCATAACGCCCCGTCTATCCCTTGCTGGAACTATAAAGAATGGATTAAAAGTAAAACTTTTAGCTCTCATACAAACAACAAAAGCCTTAATTTTAAACGATGAAAAATTGTCTAAAGCTTTTTAATGTCCTTGGCGACTTTGGCAAAGTTTTCAACAAGCCACGAGCTTGACTGTGCTTTCCCTCCGCCCACGCCATAAACAATTTTGATACCAAGCTTCTCACATAGCTCAACTTCGCTTTTAGGCATATTATCCGGAGTTCTGTCCCCTCCCTTGGCGAAAATGTTTGGCTTAACAGTGTGTAAGATGTCGCAAACTGTAAGGTCACACGCTTCTCCACAGACTACTACTTCATCCACGTACTTTATCGCCTCTATGACAGCCCGTCTATCTTCGAGGGGCATAAAGCAATACCCCTTCTTTTTGACGCAGCATTCATCCCTATGGATGCTGACAACAAGCCAGTCTCCAAGCCTTTTCGCCTCCCTAAGATATGCTATGTGGCCTCTATGGGGAGGGTCGAAAAATCCCGAGGCCAAAACAACGATACGTCCCATTCTTCTCACTAGAAGCCTAATCAATATACGTCTCTAACGATAGCATACTAAAGTTATGATATTGCTTCGGCCAGTATTCTCCTCAATATTGTGAAGCCGTGCCTCAGTTTTAGCTTCTTTTCTCCAAGCCTCTCGCGATAATGTATTGGTATTTCTTTAATCTTGTAGCCCTTCCTTTCAACCAGATAGTTGAGTTCAGCCTCGATATCGAAGCTCTTAGACTTCGGCTGCCAGTCCCTAATTATCTCCCAACGTACAACCCTTAACCCTGTTAGGGGATCCGTAAGCTTCACTCCGTTGACAAGGCGATGCGTCATCGCTAGTAGGCGGTTTCCAATGTAATATGCGCTTCTAACGTTCGCTAGGCTGAACGGCTTTTCGAACCTGTTGCCGCACACCATTCCAACGCCGGGATTCTCCTTCAAAATCTTGATCATTTGGGGGATGTAGTGGGCTGGGTAGGTGTAGTCGGCGTCTATCAAAACAACATATTCGGGGTCAACATTCTCCCTCAAGACTTTAATGGCCTTAGCTATTGCATCCCCCTTCCCAAAGCCTTCCTGAAAAACAACGTCTAAGCCTAAGCTTCTGGCAATTTGAACAGTTCCATCGGTGCTTTTTGCGTCAATCACAAGAATGTATGGGTCTCCTAGGAAGCGTTTAACTTCCAAAACAGTTGGAGCTAGGCCTTCCGCTTCATTAAATGTGGGAATCAGCACTACAACTTCAGAGTTAAGTTTTCCAGCCAACTAGTAACCCTGAACTCTAAGCCTTTCGGCCTTCTCCCAACCTAGCTAAACGGAAGCTCCGGAAATAAAAATCCCTATGGAAAAGCCAGCCATTTTTCTAGAAAAACATAACAACGCTAACATGGATAGGCAAACCTAACATGTCACATTTAACCACAAGCTGACAAAACGATTGTGAAACTCCAAACTTCGGCGTTCAATGTTGTAAATCCAAAGTTCAATGAAAAGCTGGTAATAATATCCAGTGCTGTTTGCATCCCATGAAGCAGGCTTGTTGACATTAAACGTTACATTGTTTATGTTTAAAGCATCCACGAAACATTGTCCCCCAACTATTGAAGCTTTCAGAATGGAAAATGTGAGCGGGGCCTCCCAAACACCTCCGTCATGGATTACAACCCGATACTCATATAACGGTGGTAGGGGGCTGGGAGTTTCAGCTGTAGCATTTGGAAGCGGCTCTGTCTGGTTCCTAAACTTGACGTAGATGGCGTAATAGGCCGTTGATCCCAAGTGGTTTCCAACACCAACGTAGATAAGGTAGCTTTCGCCAGCTTTAACGTTGGATGGGTAGCCCTCAGCCATATGGCTTGGACCAAGAATCCAAAGTTCACTAAACCTTTCTCCGCCTGGCAAGTGTAGAAGGAAGCCCAAAGTTGGAGAAGCGAAGAGCAGAACGCCAATCAACCCAACCGATGCAAAGATTAGCCTGTAATCTTCAATATTCAGCATCGGAAGCAACCTCAGGCTTCATCTTCAACAGCTTTTTGGTATAAGCGCTTTTAAACCTGCTCCAAAAATAGAATAAGCCAGCGAGAAAAGCGAAACTGCCTAAACAGGAAAAAGCCAAGCTTTGCCAGAAAGCCTTATGAGATTCAGCCATCGCTAAACCTTTAAGTTTTAAGGCGTCCTCCGCAATCCCGTCCAGCATTGCAAGACAGTTTTCGGCTTCACCGAAGGCTTCGCTGAAATTCCCAACCCTAAAGGCGTTTTTGGCTTCGGCTAAAAACTCGCCAGCCATGTTCATCTTTCCAACCAAAATAGAGATGTTGGCTCCAGCCCTTTCCGCCTCCACAACAGCCACATAGGCCCTGTTGAAGGCTTCCTCAGCTTCTTTAATCTCCGCTTCAGCCTCCTCTTCGCCCACACCATGGCAAATCGAAACCGTTAGAGGCATTGTTAAGGCTAAAATTGCCAGAAACACTATTTTAAACCTTAGATTCGCCTGTTTTTTCAGGCCTTATCCCTCTTTCTTCTCTCGTTGCCTGGGTTTTCAAGCATCCTTTCCAAAAGTTCCCTCTCAAGCCTTAAACTTTCAAACTGTTTAAGAATTTTCGACTGTTTAACTGAAAAATCCCTATACTTTTCTAGGAAAAACTTCCCCTTTTCAGTGATTTGGTAGCCGTCATCGTTAACCGCTAAAAAGCCCAAGCCTACAGCCTCCCTCAAATACTTCTCTAACAGTCCATGGCTGAGGTTCGCCACATACATTATCCTCGTCTTCTTCACACTGTTTTTCT